>Ga0302133_10000783_pt1 | contig 20126 bp, 26 predicted proteins | sample CB9_331_MG_FD_203121 | JGI IMG/M metagenome (GOLD analysis project Ga0302133, IMG submission 203121) | Marine microbial communities from Western Arctic Ocean, Canada - CB9_33.1 | ecosystem: Environmental > Aquatic > Marine > Oceanic | place: Canada: Western Arctic Ocean | collected 2017-09-19 | reverse complement strand
CTTCTGTCCAAGCAGTTCCATTCCAAATTTCAGTATTAGCTATAGTAGGTGGTGTACCCCCTGCATATAAAGCAGATGTTTGTACTCCTCCAGCACATCCTCCAACATTTCGTCCTGTATTTAAATTTCCTACTTCGGTCCAGTTTGTACCATCATAATTTGTAGTATTATTTGTAGATCCACCACTAGGACCATGACCCCATCCATATATTATTCCTGCTATTTGTGGACCAGTACCAGCTCCAGAAACACCGCCTGCTGGTATGACATTTACATTTGACCAAGCAGTTCCGTTATATTCTTCAACATTAGTTGCAACATTTCCTCCAGCGGCAACTCCTGCACTTTGTGATCCAAAATAAGAACCTTGCTCTCTACCACTATTCATATTTCCACCTGAAGCCCAAGTACCTGCACCTAACACTCCATGACCTTTTAATGCGTCTGTTGTTGTATTATACCAAACCTGTCCTGCAATAGGAGCAGGTGGATCACTTGCTAAACTTTGAATTTTAAATCCTTTTATATTTTTGTATGTTGCCATATTAACTACTTGATACCGTTACATTAGTTATTGTTTGTGGAACTGTCCATTCTTCTGTTAATGCGGAATAACCAGGATTTTCACCAGCGATTGCTAAAGAAGCTGTGCCTAAACCACAACCTTCCGAAGCTCTACCTGTAGCCATCTCTGCTACTTCTGCCCAAGCAGTTCCATTCCAAGTTTCTGTGTTTGCTACAAATGGTGGACCTACATAACCACCGCCAAAAATTCCTAATGTTTGTGTTCCACCACCAGCCATTGAGGCTCTACTAACACCTAATTCTGTAATTTCTGACCATGATGTTCCATTGTAGCTTTCTACATTAGTTACAACTCCTGGAGCATATCCACTAGCAGCTATTGCCGCATTAGATAATCCAAAACTACTTAAAGCCGATCTAGCTGTATTCATATCTGCTACTTCTGTCCATGAACTTCCATTCCATAAATAAGTATTAGCATCATAAGCTCCTGCTCCTCCATTTAGTAAGCCACCAAAAATTAAAGCTGATGTTTGTAATCCTGCAGAAGAACTATTATTTTTACCAGCTGGCATAGCTGTTGATGTAGCCCAACTTGTGCCATTATAAGTTTCTGCATTTGCAGTATAAGTACCACTTCCACCTGCCGCTAAAGCTAAGGTTTGTGTACCCATACCTATAAGACCATGTCTTGCTTGGTTTAAATTATTACCCTCAGCCCAAGAAGTTCCATTATATTCTTCAGATTCTCCAGCAGGAGCTGGATAACCACCAGCAAATAAAGCTGCTGTTTGTGTTGCGTTAATTGCTGAAGCAAATGTTGATCTAGCTCTAACTACATTTCCACCTGACGACCAAGCACCAGTACCTAAAACATTTTTACTTACTTTTAATAAATTAGTAGATGAATTGTAATAAACTTGTCCTTCATTAAGAGGACTTGTATCTCCAGCTATGGTCTGAACAGTAAAACCTTTAATTCCTTTATATGTGGACATTAATTAATTTTCCCTACGGTAATGTAATATCAGTTGGACTAGAGTGATTGGCTTTATATTCATCTGATTGTGAATCATAGTTAGCTTTCGCTATTACTACTTCTGCGTCAACAATAGCTTGTGCTTCTGCTTTTGTTTTAGAAACACCAGAAACTTTTGTTATCCACGCCTCACCATCTGAATTATCGCCTACAACCCAAACATTTCCAGGTTGACCAGATAGATAAAATTTTAATCTCTCATCATGAGTGAAGAAATCTTTCCCCCAGTTGTCCGCTGTACAATATTTATATGCCATAGTTTTCTCCTTTGTTGTTGTTATAAATTATCTTTAACTTGTTGTCACTGTTTTAATTGCTATATCTGGAACTGTCCATTCTTCTGTTAAAGCAGAATGTGAAGGTGCTGCTCCACCAAATCCAGTCATTGAACCAGAACCTAATCCACCTGATCCCATAAGAGTTCTTGCAGTAGCCATCTCTCCTACCTCTGACCATGAAGTACCATCCCAAGATTCTGTATTTGTGACATTTCCACCTGGATTAGAACCGCCTCCACCTATAGCCGAAGTTTGTGTTCCTGCATTAGCAAATCCCTCTCTTGAAGTATTCAAGTTTGCAACCTCAGTCCAAGATGAACCATTATATTTTTCTGTATTTACAGTTTGTCCAGTAGGAGCAACCCCACCACCCCAAACTAATCCTGCTGTGGGTGTTCCTTGTGAAGCCATACCATAATTAGCTCTAGCTGTATTTGTACCTGTAACATTAGCAAATGACGATCCATTAAATGATTCTGTGTTAGTTACATATCCTGGTGTTGTTCCTCCACCAGCAACTAATCCAGCTGTAGATAGTCCTGCTCCTTTTATTAAATTTCTAGCGGTATTCATAGTGGCTGGAGAAGTACTCCAAACAGAACCATTAAAAGTTTCTACTACGGCTGTATAAGGTGGAACATTACCCCCAGCAATAACTCCAGCTGTTGATGTTCCAAAAGATGCTGCAGTTTCCTTTGCGGCACTTAAATTTCCTGAATTAGCCCATGATGTTCCATCGTATTTTTCTGTTGCATTTGAAATTCCACCAGGAGCAGTACCACCAGCCGCAACAGCAGTTGATTGAGTACGACCAAATCCTGTTACACCAGTTCTAGCAGTGTTTAAAGCACCACCGGATGCCCAAGCTCCCACACCAACAGTGCCATATTTAAAAACACTACCTGTAGTATTATAATAAAGTTGTCCTACTGAAGACGCTGTTGTTGGGTCTGAAGCAAGACTTTGAACTTCAAAGCCTTTTATACCTTTATAAGTAGCCATGGATTATTTATCCTTTAATAGCCAGCCTTGTGTAGCATCTACGTAAGCTAGTGTTAAGCCTGCTCTTTCTATTGAAACGGTTAAACTTGCCGCAACACCTTGAATTTTTTCTGAACCATTTGGTGCTACTGTTAAATTATTTGTATCGAATGTTCCTGCGTAATCTACTAATGTAACTTCATCACCTAATGTACCTGCGGGTAATGTTGCTGTAAAAATTCCTGAAGTTGTATTACAAAAATATCCTTGTCCAGCTACAGCAGTAAATCCTGTAGTTTTAATTGCTTGCCAATCTGTTCCACCGGAGTTATCCACCCATGATAAAACACCGCCTGTTGTTGATGTTAATATTTGATCATTAGAAGAAGCAACGGCTGCTGGCATATCTAATGTATAACTAGTAGTAGTTGCGTTTGCTCTAAAACCTATATACTGGCCACCAGAACTATCTTGAAGTCTAAGTTCTTTCCGTGTCCCGATATTTAAACCAGTTCCTGCTGCCCATACTAAATTTGCATCTCCGCCAAAAGCTCCTGAATTATTATATTGAATTTGTGTAGTTGAACCACCTGGTGCAGTTGCTGCTCCAAAACCTACATCATAAACACCTGTGTTAGTTGCTACACCATCAAAATAAACTAGCTTCCAACCTTTATCATCAGTAGCCCAAGTAACGGTTGCACCTGAACCTGTAGCTGCTTTTAACTGAAGTGTCTGTGCATTTGTTGTTGAGTTTTTAATAAGATAAAAATTTTCTGTAAGTACTGGGAAAGTAATAATTCTTGCACCTGTTAAAGCACCTGTAAGCACAATTACTCTACTTGCAACAAGAGCACCTACTGCTCCGTCTGATTTAACAAATGTTGATGGTGAGTCTGTACCTGATCCCGCTATGGCTTGTGTCATATAACCACCCGAAATCTGTTCTATAATGTTTAAATTTGTATTTGTTTTTGTTCCCCAGGTACCAGCGTTTTCGCCAGTCACCATTAATTCTACGCCGAGAGGTGTGTACGTTGATGTCATAATTTAATCCTTCTTATGTGTCTATTAAGTTTTATATATTAGTTATCAAGTTTTATGTCAATAAACTTTATACACTATTAACATCAATATAACTAGCACTTTGGGTAGCTGCTACATTACTATAACTAGCACTTTGAGTAGCTGTAATATCTTGATATCCTAATGGTGCTACATTTCCTAAACTAACTGTTGCTGATATTCCAGTTAATCCCATTACATTGGCAGGAACAATAATTCCTGCAGCAGAAGTCATTGCTACACCTGTTAGTCCCATTACACTAGCGGGTGTAATAGCTCCTACAGCAGAAGTTGCTGAAACTCCAGTAGGTGCAATTGTTGGATTAGATGAAATAGTTAATGAACCTGTAGCACTTGTTGCTCCAAGTCCTGTTAATGATTCTGTATAATATGATCTTATAGTTGGAGCACCTACTACGGATGTTGCTGTAAGTCCTGTTAAAGGAATACCTATTTCAGGAATAATTGAACCTACTACTGAAAGAGCTGACTGCCCAGTTAAAGTAAATGTAGCATCTATGGTAAAACTTAAAGAGCCTACTGCTAGAGTAGATGAAACTCCTGTCAAGCCCATTACATCTGCTGGTGTAATTGCACCTACCGCTGATGTTGCCGAAAGTCCTGTTAAAGTTTCTGTAGCTGAATCAACATTTCCCCAACTATTTTCACCCCAGTCAAGTGTACCCCAGCCAGGTTGTACATATGCGCTTAAAGTTCCAAGTGATGTTGTTGCTGAGACTCCTGTTAAGGAAAGATCAACTTGAGCTTGTTGGCCCCAAGAGTTTTGTCCCCAGAGTGTGCCGGATTGATTCCAAGTATTAGCCATAAGGAGTTACTCCTTATGCTATGCCTATAATAGCTGTTCCTGCAGAAGGTGCTGGAAACTCTATTGTGAAGGTTCCGCTTGTTACAGTTTTATCTCCGCCAAAATCTATTGCGCAAACTGCTGGATCACCTGTAGCCGAGTCATTAAAAATTAAACAGCCTCGAGCTGTGAAAGAAGCAGACGTCCAAGATATATTACCAAAATCACAAACCGCTGTGTCTGTTGATAAAACTGGTGTTGCACTTACAAGTGCTTTTCCTTTTGCTGTATATCCTGATGCTGTCGCAACTTCATTAGACGTTGTATAAGCTGTCGTTGATTTATTTAAAGTCGCTGAACTTGTATATAAAGCTAAGTTAAAAGTGTTTCCACCTGAACCCGATATAGTAAAATTATGTACCGCTTTTAAAATTTCTACTTTGAAACTGTTACAAACTGCTGATGTTATTGCCATATTTTACTCCTAGTTATGGTGACGGTGATTTGACTTGTATCCTAACGGTTCCGTCAGTATAATCATCTCTTCTTCGTCTTCCAAGTTGCACTCCTGCAAATTTTTGTATCTCCTTATTATACTTTCCTTCGTATAATGTCAACATATCCATAGGTCCTTTTAAAAATCCAAAAGCCTCTGCTAAACAAGCATATAACAGTCCTTGTGAAAAGTAACTACTTATATAAGTATCAGAGTTTCCATCGCCCCCTGATCCCAGACCCACGGGCATTTTGTTGTAATATATTCTAAATATATAATTAACATCTGGTGTAGGGGCTAAATATATAGAACCAGACGTTGTATCTGTAAGACCTGTAGCACCACCAAACATAGCATAATATTTAGGTAGTCCTGTTACCGCTGTACCAGATACCCCACCAGAAGGTCCTGTAGTTCTATCAATATATTCAGATAAATAAGTTTGATCTTTTTTCTCTAACCACTGACCGGGGCCTGTGCTAGCAGATGTAGAATTAAATACTTCTACACCTCTTACAAATAAAGTTCCTGCTGGTACTCTTATATTATTTACGTTTGCAGCTAGTGTTCCTTCTTGAACAAATCTGTCAGAGTCTGAAGGACAATCAAGATTAATTCTATTCTCAGCTGCCATGATGAATCCATCAATAATAGCTTGAGTGAACACATTACTATCAACTTCAGTATAATCTCTTATTGCTGTTGTTAATGTTGCGTATGTATATTTTGATATTCCACTCATAATTATGCTCTATCGTTGACAGGTCCTCCAAAAACAAAGTACCCGCCTCCTGTTGCTGTACTTGACGGTGTAGAATTTACCACAAAAGTGAAAGTATTACTATACGTCTCTGTACTATTAGCATCGTTTATAAAAGTTTGTTCAACTATTGTTATTAGTCTTGATCCGAAAACAGCATCGGAAACAGCATGAGCTGCAGCTGCAGTTGATACTGGAGTTTTTCCATAAAAAGGAGCGGTCGTACCTCTAGTTATTGTAGATAAAGTATTTGTACCGGTGTTGTTTGCTCCATAATAAATAGTTTCTGTAGTATCTAATCCTGTTTCAGAATCAGCAGATACAATACAAATATATCCTGTAGAAGGAAATTTAGTAGAATCTGATAATACAATTGAAGTAGATGTAGCTGTAATAGCTGTATATAAAGTTGTAGATAGTTCTAATTCTGCAATAGATAGATTACCAACAGCTTCCTTAACATCATACAATCTTACATAATCGCCAGTAGATCTTTGATGTCTGTCTTGATTTATAGTAACTGTTGTTGAAGTATTAGTAATTGAAATAGGATTATTATCTAAAACTGAAGGTGTTGCTAAAGCAACTCTAGAAGGTCTGGCTCTTTCTAAACCTTGAGGATCTGAACTAACTGGTGAGGGCTCTAACTGTGGTTGTTTAGGTTCATATTCAGATGTATGTACCCATGCACCATTCCATTCTCTAACCATTTCATTGTAAGGAAAAGTTTGTCCTGATCTGTCAGAAACTGCTAATGCGTGTCTTCCTGATGCAAATGAGGCCATTATGTTCCTGGGTAATAAGATTTAGGCGCAATAAATGTGCTAGAAGAAGAACCATCTTCTGCTAAAGCTCTTGTTAACTCGTCCTCGTAATAAAGTTTTAATTCTTGACTTCTTTGTGGTGCATATTTTTGAGATAAATAAAATGCCAAACCGGCTGTCATACAAGGAGCAAATCGATAAGGTACATCAGTAGCATTTGTATAAGCATCTCCAGCATCCTGAATTCTTTTTTGGTAATAAAAATTAATATGATTTCCTGCTTCTGAACTTCCAGGTGTTAAGTATATAGTTATAGTAACTCTATCAATAAATCTTTCTACAAAATATTGAGTTGGTGTTCCTGTAGCTGTTTTATTAGCGAGAGCTTGATACTGTGATCTACTTCTTTTTGTTAAAGGTGCATCAACACTAGAAGCATTTCTATAACTTGCCTCTAGTACATCATCCATACCACTTACAAATTGATAAACAGTTGCATCATCAAGATGTGTGGCTGCAGTAGTTCCGTTAGCTCCTCTAACAACTCCTGTTAATTCTGTTGAAGAAAAACCTGTATAAGAAATTTGTTCTGTTCCGACTAAAAGTAATCCAGAAGTAGGAAGATTAGAAGCAGAAGTTAAAGTTATTCCAGCTGTTGCTGTAGTTGAAGTAATAGCTGCAGACAACGTTGTAGTTATTCTACTGGTCTGAGTTCCATCAGATGTTGTACGATAAAAGTTATAAACTGCTACCCCACTTACTAAAGGTAAGTTTTGATTTGCTACTTCCCAATAATGAAGTTCTCTATTACCCCATTCAGAAAATAAAAGATTTAAAGATCTCTTAGCTGTTTTTAATTGATAACCTGAAACACCTTGAAATCCAATACGTTCATATGCATCTTCTATAATCTCATCGATTGCGAAAGTCTTATCAAATGTATAAGCACCTGAAGTAGTATTTGCCATTTAGCCTCCTATGCGTAATAGGCTGTAAATGAATCTATATTTGCTAATGTTACATAAGCAGCAGTGCTAAAATAAACTCCGTTACCACCAAAAGTAAAATTTAAAGTTTCGTTACTTCCACTTCCACCTTTAAGATGAATTTTAATATCCCCAGCTGCAGAAGTATTGTCGTGAATAGTAATTTCACCATCTGGTGCTGTTAAGTGCGCATTAATACTTACAATTCTAATTGGTCCAAGATTTGTAGCTGCAGTAGCTATATAACCTTGTAGTCGACCTGAAGCTCCTAACTCTATTGATGCTTTAACATCAGATATCATTGTTGCCATATTTTTATCTCCTTAAAAATTTATAGGAGCCCCGAAGGGCCCCCTTAATTATTTATTAACTCCAAGCGAAAACGCCAGTAGTACCTGTAGGATATTTAGCTAAATCATAAGCAATGTCCCAAGTGCCTTTTTCATAGCATGTAAAATACAAGTAACAACCAATTGTTAATCTATTAGTTGCTGCTGATACCGGTGTGAAAGTTAAAGTTGCGTTACTAGCTGCTGAAGTAACCAGTGTCATTAATGCGCCTGCTGAACTTTCCATCTTTGATCCAGTTCTGTAGACATCACTACCAGCACAATTGATAATCAGTTTAGTTATTCCGCCTGTTGTATCTTTAGATTGAGCGTGAACTACTATATCTCCCACTACTGCTGCTGGTAAAGTTACCGTTTGTGCAGCTACACCAGTGTAATCATTAACAGTGATTACATTTTTTGTGTAAGTGAGTGCGGCTCCTGTTCCGACTACTGTAGCAGTTAAACTTGTAAGATCTGGTTTTAGTCCCAGAGTTCTTGCAGTATAAGCGCCTGTTGTAGTATTTTTATTGACCTGTTGAAATCCTTTTTCGGATCTAACCGGACCGTTAAATGTTGTGTTTGCCATGTTTATATTCCTCCTAGAATATTAAATGTAGTCCCTAGGGGCATGTCGACCATACGCGTCTACATTTATTTTTTTTATTTTAATGTATGGTATATAATTTATATGTTATTTTTAAATAGAGTGCAAGAGATTGCTCGATGAACGTGCTTATTTCAATGATGTAGCTTTTTACTAAGTAGCTACAGAAACCTGTGGTGCAGCGTCACTTATTTTACTAGCTTTAAGCTCTTCTTGTGTTTCAGCTAGTTTTATATGATTAATGATCTCTCTGATCTTATGATCAATATTAACCATATCAAGAGTATATCTACCCTCGTTAAGATGTTCCTGTTCCCAGTTCAACTCCAAGGACCGTTTTTGTTTGTACAGGTCTTGTAAGTGTTCCATCTTTGACCTCCTCAAAAGTCAACCATTTTTTAGTCAAACTATAAAAATTTGACTTCTCCCAAGTTATATCATTTTTTCCCAGTTTGTCAACTATAGCTTTTTCTAAAGACTCAGCCTCATCTAGTGACCGAACATTGAATTCAGTTATATATCCGTGGGCTCTGATTTTAATTAAGAAATTCTTCATGGTTTTTTTATCTTTCATAAAAAATAGGGCGGTTTTAAGGCCGCCCTATTTAAATAGTTTATTACTGATTAAGCACCTGGTGATGCAAAAATACCTCTAGGGTCAGAAACGCCAAAAACGTATCTTTCTCTAGCTTTGTATCTTACATTGCCGGTATCAAAGTCCCCTTCCATCTTAGTTGTAAGAGGTGCTCTGTTAAAGTGCTTCATACCATTAGGAACATCTGTAATGATAAACCACGCATCACTATCAGTTAAATAATTATTAACTGAATATCCTTGAGGAATCATCCCCATAGATCTGATTGCGTTGATATCATTATCAGCTGTCTGCGTTCTACCTTGAGATTTCATCAATCTCTCAGCAGTAAATTGTAATGCAGAAGGAACAATCATCTTAGTTCCTTTTGCAGCAATTTTTAAACCTCTTTCATCAGTCATAGCAGCGATATCAATCAATGCTTGTTCTAATGAAGTTTCGTTTAAATCAGCAGCTGTTGCTAATGTATTACTGAAAGTTCCAGCAAGTGTAGGGTGAGAACCGTTAAATAAAGTTACGTTATCTCCAGAGAGATATGTACCAGTTGGCATTCCATTGTTTAATGGAGCTACGCCTTTAACTTGTTTTGTGCTCGCCATAGATCTTGCTAGTGCTTTTGTGTATCTAGAAGCAATTCTATCGTACAGGTTATCTTCAATAGCTTCCTCAGTGATAGCAAAAGCGAGAGCAACTGTCTCGTTAGTGTATCTAGCTGTGAAAGTTTCTTGCGCATTATCAAAAGCTACGCCAGAACCTTCTGGTTTTACTCTTGCCGATGCGAAACCTGACAACATAACTTCTTCTTCAAAAGCTCTGTCAGATGACTCAGTAGTATAAATTTCAGAAGTCTGATTTTCATACTGTTTGTATTCCAGGCCGAATAAAGCATTCAATCCTGGCTCTAGTTCTTTAACTAGTTGGTTTCGTGATATAGCCATAATTTATCTCCTTATATACCTACTACGTTGTTGCCTAGAATATGACTCGAAAGCATAACACGCCAGATGCTTCCTGATGCATCTAATGTATTGTTTTCGGTATCTCTAGTTATTCCGATCAACTTTAACTGATTTACAACAGCTGTCACAGCGCCGATTGTGTAGCCCGATAAAAAATTAGGGGTTCCAGAACCGCCTGTTGCTACTATTGGTGCAGTAGCTCCTGCGTCAGCCTGAGTAAGTGTCGTTATTGTTGTTCTCATTTCGTACATCTGCTGTGGATTGTCATTTACTAGACAAGTCATATCAGTTGCAGCGTTATTGGGCGCATATTGCGACCAAGTCGGCTTGCTTGTACTTGGGTCAGTGTAGAAACTGCCGTTTAATGAACCTAGTTGATTTAGCACCCCGGCACCTGCCGTTCCTACGGTTGCGTAACCTGTAGCTGCTAATAATACTAAGTCCTGATGGTTGATTGCAGTAGTTGACGCTGCTTTCTTCCATTCTCCTAAACCGCCGTTATTATCACTTTGACCCACCATTCTAATTGGTCTTAAACCGAACCCGGTTGTAGATTGATTAGCCATATTTTTCTCCTTATGTAAAACTACTATATGTAGTTCTACTGTTATTGTTAAATCGTTGGTTAGGATCGTTAAAATTTTTTAACTATCGTTTGCCACCGAAGGTACGAGACTGCTTATCGATATCGATAGGCATTCTATTATCCTGTTCCTTCATAAGATCGTTATCTACTGCGTCAACCTGATCTTGAGCTTGTTTTTGAAAATAAGCTTCACGTTGTCGCGCGATCTCTTCAGGTACCCTTGTCAGCACAAGGCCTCCGTGACCTATAACCCCAGCGTATTTGCCGTCCGTGATAGCGGGAAATGATCCATCTGGATATTCATCCGTTCTTACTAATTCATACCCGGACCTTAATCGTCCTTGTACATTTTTAGTATCGGGAACTCCTAACGTTTCAATCCTGACCCATCTGTGTCGGTATCCGTTTGGCGCGTTGGGCGTATCTAAGTAACCAGGTAGAGTCCAAACTTTTGTTTGCATTTTAGGCGTAGCCTTTGATGCTTGTGTTTCAACTTTCGTTGAATCACTTTTATTCGTTTGGCTCGCACGAGTTGGTTTATTATTTGTCATATGCTTATACCTCCTTCGTGATTAATTGTTTTGCATACTCTTCTAATGGCACACCTAGTTTTCTTGCTATTGTAACCTGTGATGATGTGAGCTTCACAGTTCTGCGACCAGTCTTTGAACTACGCGTTGCAGAAGCAACGTTTTGTGTAGGTTTACTCGTCTGTTCTGTATTTGTTTTACCAAATTTATGCGGAAAGTCAAGACGCATTCTTTTATCTATTTCCTCATAGTATTCGTCCGACTGAGGATCTAAACCCTCTTCTTCGGTAATTTTTCTATGTAGATCAAATGCAGTATATGTCATTGCATTATCTTTACCAAACCACTCATTTCTACTAGCCCAATCATCTGCTTTAGGATCAGCTGGTGGTGCAGGTTGAACAGGTCTTGGTTGAAGAGTTGGTCTAATTGCTGCTTCCTTATCTTGCATAGCATGTCTTGTTTTAACCTCTGCTAATTTACCTTGTTCATAACCCAATTGAGAAATTGAAGTTAATGCTTCTACTTCAGATTTGGAATCTCCTTGTTCTCTTGCAATAGATAATTTTGATTGAGCTGCTGAAAGAGAAGAAGCTATTCTTCCTTCCATTTCTTGAGTATAGTTTCTATCTAAACTTGTAGCTGCTCTACCTAATTGATCTCTTTCAGATTTAACACGCTTAGCATAATCAATGGCTTCTTCTTTTTGCCTTTCAGCCTCACGCATCTTTTTAGTTAGCTTGGCTATTCTTTTCTTAACCCCTTCACTATATTCTTCAACATCTTTCGAGTTGTCTTTTTTCTTATCACTCTTTTCTTCAGAAGGCTTTGGTACAACTTCTCCCCCTTCATTCTTTTCAACTCGAACATCCAACTGCTCATCAGATTTCTCAGATGCGTCATCGGACTTAGTATCGTCTTCAATAATTTTCTCATTCGTATTCTCATCCGTATTCTCATTTTTATTATCCTTTTCTTCTATAATGATTTCAGCACCAGGGCCTTTATCATCAATGTCTATTGTTTTTTCTTCACCGTCTGTTGGCATAGTTTTCTCCTATGGTTATTAAAATTCGTGGAATATATCTTCAGGGTTTTCCACGGTCGCTAAAACTTCATCATCATTTAAAAGTCTTACCTCACCCCCGTCTATTTTAATTCGTGATCCAGCATATCTTGCAAAGATAATCCAATCACCTTTCTTACACCATGGACCCTCAGGATATCTTTCTTTATCATAACAATGAGGTCCCATTTCTAGTATTAAACCACAAGTTGACGCTACTTGTGATCTTTCTATTGTTGTATCTGCTAAGTGAACTCCGCCTTTAGTTTTACTTTTTTGTTTAAATGGTAAGACTAAAATTCTCCAACCTGTTGGTTGTGGTAACTTACCTGAATCTGATTTAATTTCTTTTTTATCTTTGTTCTTAATACCTACTAATGTTTTATTAGGTAACTCAATCTTTGAGTTTTGTGTTGAGGTTAATAATTGTTCCTTCATTGTCTTTTTGCTCCTTTTTATCTAGCAGGCTGGATATCTCCTGACTCATATATTGATACGTTCGTATCTGCCCTATCATATACTGATATTTTTCCATAGTGTCAACCCCTCCTGAAGCTAACGAAGAAACTATATCATCATGTCTTAGTTTAATTATTCTCTGTATTTTTGTTATGTAACCTATGTCTTCCATTAGCCTTTCATTTTTTTTACTTTATATTTATACTTCTTAGCCCACTTTTTTGCAAGAGCAGGTTTAAATTTAAATAAAAATCTTCTTTGCTTTGAAGATTTAAACGGCAAAACTATGTGTCCATAGTTTTGACAGAAGAATAAGCTTTTTTACCTGATGCTTTTTCCATACCTTTAGATTCATCTCTTCTTGCTTTTAAGCTTTCAGATTTTTTGCCATTTCTAGCACCTAAAGATTCGTCAAGTCTATCGTTGTATCCTTGTTCCTTACCAGTTTTTCCACTTTTGTAAGGGAATCTTACTTTGTAAGGTCTGTTTCCGAAATCATTTCTCATATTTTTCTCCTTGTTATTTTCCTTTTATCAGATGTGTCGCCTTAAGTCCATAGACGCTCGCAATTACTCCCACGAAAATTGTTTGGTACCATAGGGGTAAATTTCCGAAGTGTACAAAGAATAGCTCCATTTTCTCCATATGTACAGGATTATCTGACCATACTGACCAGCCTAACATAACGATAGGAATGGATAATAAAATTAAAATAAATTCATCTTTCCAATCTGAATTTCTTGATTCTAATAATTTTCCGGAATATTCTAATTCGCCCGAAGCCATTTTTGCTGCATGTTTAGCCTGAGCATCCGCCATCATCATCTTTGTCTCTTGTCTTTTTTTAAAGATATGACTACCAGCTTGAAATGCTAATTTAGCTGCACCTAACCACATAGTTTAAAACCAAGTAGCTTTGACAGGTTTCTTATCAGGTCTCATACGTTTAGTGCCTTTAACATTAACAACAGTTCCTTTGTCGATCTTGTTGAAAACTCTAAATTGGTTAGTCATAACTTCTGATCTAGGATCAGTTCCAACTTTACTCGGAGAGTCACTAACATTAACACCACCTGATGCGTATCCGTCTTTATTAACCCATTTGTCTTTTGTCATAATTTTTATCTCTTTAGTGCTCTTCCAAAACCGCGAACAGCGACTCCAGTTATTGTTGATCTTTTTGCTCTCCCAGCACTACCACCTTTTTTTGCACCACCTTCTCCCCATGGACTCTCTCGTGTAGTATATCCATCACTTGGAAGCATAGGGGGTACCCTTCTTTTTTTTGTAACAATAGGATTGTTAGTGTAATTAGTAATACCATCTACTATATCTGTTCTATCATATGCATCTTCAGATGCAGCTGTCTTTAAAACATTTCCTTTTACGCCTTTTCCAAATTTAGAAGCAGCTAAAGCTGTTAATCCAGCTGCGGCTATTCCGCCTAATATTTTTTTTATTTTACTTTTCTTTTTTTTTGCCATAATTTTTATCTCCTGTTGTTATTTGTACACTATCTTCTAGGTCCTTTCAAGATACTTACATCTCTTTGTTTCATTCTATCGCTTTGTCTCTTAGAATCTATACCCATTTGAGTTTTAGTCAAGGATGTATCAGCTCTAAGTTCCGCTAATTCCTCATTTTGATCTAATTTGTCTTTGTGCTGAGTTTGATTCATCATAGCTCTCATTTTATCAATATTTATTTTTTCTTTGCCTTCTTGTTCTTTTCTAGAGTCATCTTGAGCTTTTAAATCAAGTTCTCTTTGTTTTAATTTAACAACGGGGTCATTTCCTAACTCACCCATGATTTTATTCTCTTCTTGCATAAATTCTTCTGTCATTTCTGCAATCAATTTAGCTTTTCTTGACTCCATACTCATTGTCATAGACAATAATTGTTGCTGTATTTGCATAAACTGAGGACTTTGTTGCATCTGAGGTCCTTGAGACATCATTTGTTGCATAACTTGTTGCATCTGCTGAACCTTAGTCAATTCTTGTCTAAATTCTACTTCTATTTGTTCTTGTGCCATTATACTTATGTGTTCGAGTATATTTTTTTCTAATGCACCCAAAATCATAGGATTATTTCTAGCAATATTTGTTGACATAAAGTTTAAATGTGCCGTTATGTGTGCTTGATGGTCCTGTCCTTTGAAAGCTTGAAAAGGTTTACTTGTCATAGCTAAAATATTTTCTTGTGCCGGATCCATTGGCACCGGTTCTTGTGGTGGTGGTAAAATTTTATCAATATCCTTTACTCCAACTGCAGTATACATTGCTCTGTATGCTTCATACAGATTATGAATCTGTGGATTTGATTGTGCAAGTTGTAATTCTGTTTGTGCCATTGAAATTCTTTGAGCTTGTGAAAATATATTTGGATCAGCAACAGGTAAAATATCTACCTTGTCATCAAAATCTGAAACTTTAACATTTCTCTCCCCACCAACAACATCGTAAGGATACTCTGGTGGTAAATAAGTTTTAAAAACTCCTGCTAATAATTTAAACTCTTGTTTCATTGCCACATACAATCTTTTATGTATGGCTGACATGACCCTCGAGCCTCGCTCTAAGAGGGCAATAGTCGTACCAACAGCTGCCTGCTGGTTGCCGTCACCGACCTGCATGTCAGCTATGGCGGCAAACCGTTGTCCTGCTTGCACAACAATTCCCATTAAAGATAATAGAGTCTGTGAAGGCTCTTTAAAAGGAAGTGTCATAAATGCATCTCTGATGTTTCCACCAGGTGCATCGACATCTCTGAATTCGCCGGGCTGTATTGCTTGTGCTTCGTCTCTTACACGAATGCCCCTCTGCTTAAATCCTGCAGGTAAATTACTTAACGTTCCTGCATCTAATAATTGTCTTAGAGCCGTTGTGGCTGTTCTTGATAAGCCACCGATCATATGTATTAAACCAAAACCATAAAAACCAAGTCCTGGTAAAAATTTAAAATGAACAAAATATTCAATTTTTTTCTTTTTAGGGTCAACAGCTTGATAATTTCTTCTGACAGATAATATCTCTCTTGATCCTATTTCGAATGTAACAATGTACGGAAGTTTAATTCCTGTTGGTTCTCCGTCTTCACCTATATCTTCAAAGCCTTCTAAATCTAAATTAGTATGACATTCCACAATAGAAAAAATATCTTCATCTCTATTTTTTGTAACACCTTCTAATTCTCTTTCCTTTTTCTCAATTTCAGTTTCTTCTGAGTAACCAGGTTGAATCTCTACATCTCTATAAAAACCAGAAACTTGTTGTTTACGTAAATCATTTTCAGACATTTTAAGTGTATGCATAACAGCTTCCGCATCTTCAATAGATGTTGCTGTGTAAGGTACAATTAAATCATCAGCCGGTACAAACTTAGAAACGGCTCTACCTAAGAGTTCGTCATAATAGACTTTCTTAAAAGTAGAACCGCTGAGAGGTAGATAAAAAAGCATTTGATCGAACTCGGGTTCGTACTCATTCATCACATCCATGAGCTGATAGTTCATGAAGTCTTTTACTCTTACTGCCTGGTCTTCTTTTTGTCTGCTAGGCAAACCTAAAGATTGGGTGTGTACTGGACCATTGGCTGGAAGTAATTCCTTGTAAGCTTGTGCTTGAAATTGTGTTACCGCTTCTGCCAGAACTGGATGCGTTGCACCACTAGCTCCCTGAAAGGGTTGTGTCGGGTTAACATATTTAAATCCTAAAAGATCTAAACCTTTTATATAAGTATCTTCCCAGTCTTTTCTGGACTCTTTGTATTGTTGAAAATTTTCATAAAGTCTTGAAGCTAATGTTCCTAAAATATCTTCTGGTAATAAATCTGCTAAGTTGTCGAAATGTGCTTCTGTGCCAGCTTGATTAACTGCACCCGGTTCAAAATTAATCTCAGCACCACCATCGTCAGTTTTTGTAACTTCAATATCATCAGGAGAAGGTATTCTATCTTCTGTTGATTCAGTTTCTACGACTTCTTCTTCGCCTGGTATGGTAATTACTTGCTCTACATTAGGAAGAGCTTTATCTATGCTGTCTGCCATTTATTTTCTCCGAGTTCTTTATTGTTTTAACTTGTTTTATAGGAACATTCAAGCCCTGTGGGTTAGGTCCTTTTACAGGTGGAATATCATTCCATTTCACATTCTTCATGTTTTTAGTTAATGTTTTATTTATCATTATTTATTAAAAAGATCGTAAACAAATCCTCTTCCTTCTCCGTATTTTTTATATTGATCATAACCTGTGTAACCTAAACTTAAAGCAAGTCCAGGTAATCCAAACCTACTTGATATAGCTTTAATAGTATTTGGTTTCATTCCTAATCTTAATGCGTTGGATAACATACCCGTAGGGTTCATTCCTCTTGTAGCTTCTTTAGTTAACGTTCCTGCAAAAGCTGGTCCTAAATAATTTAATGGATTAGTTGCAATGTCCTCGGCTGATTTACCTTCGTAAAGTTGACTGGCAACACTTAAAGGCGTTAGAGCTGCCACACCTAATGGTGTAGCAAATCCTGATACAGCTTTTCCTACCGGTCCTAGCGCCGCTCGTGCTGGACCATAGCCTTTTCCTTTTCTAGCTTTGTACAAGGCTCCGGAACCGGGGATCGCGGCAGCTGTTGCTGCAACCTCTGCTCCAATATATGCTTCGTCTAATAATTCTGGTGCATCACCTATAGCTTCTTGTCTCTCTTCCCGTTCTCTTTGATCAAGAGTATCAAGTATCATTGCGTTAGCTTGTTTGTCGTTAGATAAATAAGTTGAAGGATCATCAGACACAAATTGTTTTACAAGAGCACTTACTCCGGCACCTACGCCTGCTGTAGCTGCAAAATATTTTCCTTTACCTACAAATTGCAAAAAAGATCTAGCTGCATTTCTAACTTTACCTAATGCTGCTGATGTTGGTTTAATTTCGTTTAATTTATTAGCAGAACCTACCGGATCTCTTTTAATAACTTCTACACAGGTAGCAATGCTTCCCCCTACTTGAGCCGCTATTAAGTTTCGACACCCAGCCGGACTTTTCTTTACGGCATTAACTAACATTTCTACCATTCTACCCATTGGCATCGCATTAGATTTTAAAGCAATTCCCTTGTCTGCTAATTCTTGAACATTAACTGCAGCTTCTGGTGAAAGATATTTAAAATTTTTAACAAAATCTTTTGCTAATAATTTCTTGTTGGGCTGATATTCTATGATAGCTGTGTCTACCCCGTGGGCTTTCTGAAAATCTCCAGACGCTTTATTAAATAAATTTATATGTTCTTTTAGATTATTATATTTAGTTCCTCGAAAAGTACCCACACCCTCTTTTCCGGTTATAACTTTTTCGAATAATAGAGAAAATTCTCGATCAATTGTATTTCCTTTTAACATATTGACTTCGGGAGCTATACTCTGTGCTAATTCCGTGTAGCCCGGAGCTCTTTTATAAGTAGCCGCTAGACTCATGACTTCATCTAAATGTTTTCCGGGAGCCCGTAACTTAAACCTTAATTGAGAGAGCTTGTCTCCTTTAGTTTTTAAAATTTGATCTCTCTCCCTCATCATTGCTCGTCTTCTTTCAAAGTTCCCATAATTAAACCATCCATTTCCCGGTGATAAAATATTAGCCAAGATAGCTTTAGTAATGAGAGGGGAAGGAGCCCTAAATCCAGGAAGATTTCTTGAGCCTGTTAAAACCTCTGTTAATTTAGAGGCATCATTACCTATGTATTGTAAGGTTCTTGCTTTGCTGTCTCCATAAATAGCTTCAGCCAGTTCTCGAGGAGAGGCATCCGGATCTATTAGTAGTTCTTTATATAAAGCTTTAATAGGTTCAGTAAAACCAGCTTGTTTTTTAGCAACCATCCCTTTTCTAGATTCTATAATTCCCTCACTATATAATTCTTTATACTTAGCTTTAGTCTCTTTAGTAGGGGCCTCATAATAAACTTCTCTATTAAAAAATTTTGGTTTAAAAAGATCCTTAACAATTTTATTATTAAAATTGTTACTGCTTCTAGCGGATGTAAGAGTCTTATAATTTAGTCCCATTTCTTTTGCAAACTCGATGTGTCCTATGTAATTCTTAGGAATAACTTTTTCCCGTTTAAGACTTGTTAAATAATTTCTATACGTTGTATTTTTTAGACTTTTCCCCATGAAGCCTGATTCAGCCGTTAGGTTCTCCCATTTCCTGTTGGGATAATTCTTTTTAAAAAATTCTCTAAACTTAGCGTCCTCCTGATAAAGCTTATTCATAGGGGCACTTTCTTTTGAAGATATAATTTTAAGTCCTGAAAAAATCTCAGGATTATACTCTCTTAAAGAAGATAGTTTATGGGCACCACTTTCATTTAACTTCCAAATTTCTTTAACTTTATCATGAAGCAGTTTAACCTTCATGGGTTGGCCTGGATTATTTTTTTTAAAACTATCAATGAAACTTTTAAGGGAGTTTCTTACCCCCTCGTGTGAACTCCATTTATTTAGGTTAAATGACGTATGAGGAGACTGCACCACTCTAATGCCAGAAAAAAGCTCGGGACTGTTACGTCTTAGACTAGATAATTTGTGTGTTGGATACTGACCTTTTTTACGATCCAATCCCCAAATTTCTTCAATTTTCTCTCCTAGTGTTTTGGTATTAATCGGTTTGCCAGGGTTATTTCTTTTATAACGAAGTATAAAATCTCTAAGTAATTTTCTTAAACGAGTATTTTCCTCACTCCATCGTCCTCTGTACTCTGCCATTATACCTCCAAGATTTTAGCCAGACCGCCTTTAGCATTTTTCTTACGACCTGTTGGATCAAAATTCATTAGGTCTACTTTTTGTTCTAATTCTTTATAACTTTTGGGATCATTCTTTTTTATAAAATTAGTAAAATCCTCTGCAACTCTTGGATCACTTATATCTATAGCTGCTTGTTTCTTCATATTTCTTAGTTTAAGGAACTGTGCACTTAAAGCGCTATAAGCTTCATTGTATAGTTTAGACCTTGTTGCTTGATCCGCTATATATGTTATATCTTCACCTTCTTTAATTAAACCTCGTTGAAAAGCTAGTTCATCTGCTAGAATGTCGGCATTATATTTCATGTCGCCGCTTGCGAAATTACCGCCAACTTCATCTAAAGCTTTTTCAAGCGTTACATTAGGATCTACAAGTTCATCCGCAGTAGCTTTTTTATTTCTTTTATTAAAGTCTGCAAACATTTTTCTTGTTAAAACTGAGTCTGATAGTTTCATATCATCTGCGGTTGTAATTGCGTCTTTTCCAAACCGACTTCTTATAAGATC
>Ga0302133_10000778_pt1 | contig 20168 bp, 17 predicted proteins | sample CB9_331_MG_FD_203121 | JGI IMG/M metagenome (GOLD analysis project Ga0302133, IMG submission 203121) | Marine microbial communities from Western Arctic Ocean, Canada - CB9_33.1 | ecosystem: Environmental > Aquatic > Marine > Oceanic | place: Canada: Western Arctic Ocean | collected 2017-09-19 | reverse complement strand
GCGACTGAAGGAGATCGGCACCTATAGCGCGGTCGGACTCGCGCCCAGCCATATCGGGGCGCTCTTCATCGCGGAGGCATGTGTGTACGCCATTCTGGGCGGGATCTCCGGATACGTCCTGGGGCAGGTCATCGTAAAGGTCCTGGCGCTCACCGGAGGCCTCGCCGGTCTAACCCTCAATTATTCGTCGCTTGCGTCGGTCTTCGCAACCATCGTGGTCATGGCAACCGTACTTCTTTCCACGCTCTATCCCGCCCGGATGGCGTCCCGCCTCGCGGTGCCCGACGTGACCCGGCGATGGAAACTTCCGGACCCCGACGGGGACCTATGGAATTTCGATTTCCCCTTCACGGTAAGCGGCAAGGAGGTGAAGGGTCTCTACGTATTCTTCAAGTACTACTTCGCGTCGTACGAGGAGCAATCCGTGGGACGCTTCTATACCACCAGCACCGAGCTATCCGAATTCGAAGAGAACGGCAGCGCAGGGTACCGATTGAAGATGCGCGTCTGGCTTTCACCCTACGACCTGGGCGTCAGCCAGGATGTCGACATGATGGCCGTACCGACCGGGGACTTCGGCGTGTTCCAGATTCGCCTCCGGATCACCCGCCTCAGCGGCCAGGCCAACACCTGGGTAAAAATCAACCGCGGCTTCCTCAACGAAATCAGAAAACAGTTCCTCCTCTGGAGAACCGTAGCGCCGGAAAGCAAACAGGAGTATACGGAAGAGGCGGAGAAGGCGTTTGGATAATGACGAATGACCAAATACCCAATGACAAATGAATGACGGATGTGGAAATGGCCAATGACAAGGAAAATTACGTATGACCAGCTACGCAAGGGCGACAGAGTCTCACAACATTGACTCCCTGTCTTTCATTGCTCGAGCAGAACCGGAACTTCGCGATGAGGCAAGAGTGCTGGCCCAAGAGGCAAAAGAATTGCACCTGATCTTTGCAAAACTCTACAGAAGCTCATCATGAAAGCGGATGCCGTCATTCTGTCGTCATTGGGTATCTCGTCATTCGTAATTTATTCCTCCCGTACCAGCTATGAATGAGAAGAAGCCAACCGACCACCCAGAATCCGTTCCGGAAGTAGAACCCTTGGAACCGTTTGAGGACGGGTTTAGCAGGCGGACTGTTCTGGCTGCTCTTTTTGTCGGGTTCATCATGCTGCCGGGTTCGATTTATATGAGCCTGGTGATGGGGGAAGCACCGGGCGGTGCAGCGCAGTGGGTTACCGTGATCTTGTTTATTGAGGTGGCGAAGCGCTCCCTCATCCGGTTGAAGCGCCAGGAGTTGCTTCTGATTTATCTCATCTCCGGCACCATGATCGCGCCGGGCGTGATCATGGGGGCGGCGGGGATGACGCTGAGCGGCGGCGCGTTCGCCGAGCCTATCTGGCGCCAGTTCCTGGTGCGCTCCCCGCAGGCCGAATCATTCGGGTTGACCGCCGAAATTCCCACCTGGATCGTGCCGCCGGCCGGCGCGGACAGCCTGGTGCGCCGCACCTTTTTCAGCGCCGACTGGATTATCCCCATCGTCGTGCTTCTCGTTCACCAGTTCTTGTTTCGCATCAATAGCCTCAGCATGAGCTACGGTCTTTACCGGATTACCAGCGATATCGAAAAATTGGAGTATCCCATGGCCCCGGTGGCCGCGGAGGGCGCCACCGCCCTCGCCGACGCAAGTGGGAAGAAAGAAACCTGGCGCTGGCGTCTCTTCGGTACCGGCACCATGATCGGCTTGGGATACGGCTTGCTCTATGTCGCCATTCCGACCTTTACCGCCATTGTGCTCACCCAGCCCTTTCAACTTATTCCAATCCCGTATGTTGACATGACCGAACGCATTGGAACGTTCATGAACGCGTCGATGTTCGGATTCTACACCGACCTGGGCCTGATCTTCGTCGGCTTCGTGCTCCCGTTCCGCGTCGTTCTGGGAATGTTTGTCGGCGCCATGATCAGCAGAGTCCTGCTCCCGCCGTTCCTGGTTGCCGCGGGGATCATCACCACCTGGCGGAACGGCATGGAAGCCAGACCGACTGAGATCGCACAAAGCGTCGACGTCTACATCAGCGTGAGCATCGGTCTCGGCCTGGTGGTGGCGCTGCTCGGCATCGGTTCCGTCTTGAAAACCTTTCTCTGGAAGGATGGCGACGAAAACCCGGGAAGAACCCCGGAGGAAGTGCAGGGGCGCGGTGAATACTCCCTGAAAAAAACATTTATGTGGTGGGCCCTGTCTTCCGCCGGGTACGTCGTCCTTTGCATAATCCTGGTTCCGGATTTTCCGGTCTGGATTCTGGTGATGTTCGGTTTCGTTCTGAGTCCGATCCTCTCCTACATGTCGGCCCGGATGACCGGCATTACCGGGTCACCCCTCGGCGTCGACTTCCCCATGATCCGGGAAGGTTCTTTCATTCTCAGCGGACACAAGGGCGCCGACATCTGGTTCGCGCCGGTCCCCTATTTCAATCACGGCTCCGCCGCCCAGTTCTGGCGCATGCTGGAACTGACCCGGACAAAATTCGTCAGTATGATCAAAATGACGATTCTCGCGTTCTTCCTTACCCTCATCACCTCCTTCATTTTCTGGGCCCTGATCTGGAAGATGGGGCCGATCCCTTCCAATATGTATCCGTACGTACAGAAGATGTGGCCGTTCTTCGCCAAGTACAAAGCGCTGTGGGCGACCTCGACGATGGACGGAGGCCAAAGCTGGCTCGTCGAGTCAATCACCCTCGCCAAGGTCGGCGCGGGTTTCGGCATCGGTTGGATTCTGTTCGGCATAACGGCGGCGGCGGGAATTCCCTCCGGATTCTTCTACGGCATGGTCGGCGGCGCCATGCTCTGGCCTCATTTTGCCATCGTGCTGATGATCGGCGCGTTACTCGGGAAATACTATTTCGCGAAAAAATTCGGCGAAGATACCTGGCGCAGATATACTCCGGTCCTCGCCGCAGGGTATTACTGTGGAATCGGACTCATCGGCATGGCGTCCGCGGCATTTGCCCTGATCGGAAAGGCGGTCACGCCCCTGGTATTTTGACGAAAAAACAAAATCGAAATGACGAAGCTATCGCTCCAGTACGGTCCATTCATGATCCCGCCATTCTCAGCACGGCGGGGACCGCCGTCTCCAGTATACGGCGAAACCCTGGAGACGGGGTCCCCCCCCGTTCCCGAGAACGAATTGATCATGATTCGACATTGAACCGGCGCCGCGTTCACACCTGATTCAAGACAGCAATGACAAACGAAAAGACAGCCCGGCAGATCAAACTGCCGCTGAGCAAAGCGGTCGAAATATCGTATCGCAATATGCGGGTGCGTTTCGGCCGCACCCTCATAACCGCTGGCGGCATTGTGCTCGGTATTGCGTTCTTAATGTACGTCGTGAGCTCCCAACAAATTCTTCAATCGCTTCTGGAAAACGGATCGGAGGAATTGGTTGCTACGCTCGCCATCCCGGGCGAGGAGGCGAAATCGCAACAAATCTGGCTGATCACGCTGTCGCTCCTTGTCGCCGGCGTGGCGATCAGCAACGCAATGCTGATGTCGGTCACGGAACGCTACCGCGAAATCGGCACCATGAAGTGCCTCGGCGCGCTGGACAACTTCGTGGTGAAAATGTTCCTGATAGAGTCCGCTTTCCAGGGACTGGTTGGGTCGGTCATCGGTTGCGTCCTCGGGGTTCTCATGGGAATGATGTTTGCGCTGGTGAAGTACGGGGGCGCCGTGTTCGCGCATCTGCCGGTCGGTGGCTTATTGATTTACTCAGGCCTCGCCCTCGGCGCCGGTCTCGTCATTTCCGTGATCAGCGCGATTTACCCGACCTATATCGCCGCAAAAATGGTGCCCGCGGATGCATTGCGCTCGGAAATATGAACATTTTTGATTGATCGGAGTGAATGATGACTGAAGATCCCGCGAAGGCTGAAGAATTGACTGTCGTGGTGCGGACGCGGTCCGTGCGCAAGACGTACCAGATGGGAAAGATGACGCTCGATGCGCTTAAGGGCGTCGACCTGGAAATCTACGCCGGCGAGTACATCTCCATCATGGGCCCATCCGGGTCCGGGAAATCGACCCTCTTCAACATGGTGGGCGGACTCGACAAGCCGTCGGAGGGCCAGGTGTTCATCGATGAAGTCGACCTCGCGCAGCTCGATGCCTACGAACTGGCGTGGCTGCGCTGCCGGAAAATCGGCTACATTTTCCAGACATTCAACCTGATCCCGGTGATGTCGGCCCTGGAAAACGTAACTCTACCGATGGTATTCGCGGGCCTTGGTGACGATGAGGCGCGTGACAAGGGTGTTGATTTATTGAAAAAAGTCGGACTCGGCGACCGGATTCATCACAAACCTCTCGAGTTGTCCGGTGGGCAGCAACAGCGCGTAGCAGTGGCCCGCGCCCTCGCCAACGATCCCGCGGTTGTCCTCGCCGATGAACCGACCGGAAACCTGGACCTGAATACCGGGAAGGAAATCATCAGCCTCCTGCGTGGTTTAAAGGAAGATCACGGCGTCACGATCATTTCCGCCACCCACGATCTGAAAATGCTCGATGTTTCCGACCGCATCATCTGGATCCGCGACGGACGCATCGACCGCATCGAGCGCAGGGAAGATCTCGATTTGAAAGTCGGCGAACTCGAAGGGCAGTAGGAGAATAGGTTGAAGAAGTCGTTGCTGCCGGGGGGAGCTGTATTATGACTTTATTGACAGGATTGACCTTGTTGATTCCGATGCCGGACTTGGATCAGTGCAGCACTGGTTCCCAGTCGTCACCTGGGTCATTGAGGTCAACATGGTCAACCGCAACTTCCCCACAGTCCAGGCAGGGGGCTATTTCCATACCTGAGCGGTTCGACAAACATGGCGGTTTCCAGAGCTAGCACTCCTTCACCCTGGCCACGATCATTCAGATCGAGACCCTGCGGTTCTGCCCTCGCTTTCTCACGTATGATGCGAGCGAGTGGGGAAGCGAAAGCCGTAAACGCCATTTCTATCGATACGGCGCCCTCCATGGATGACGTGGTCCGCGAGTCGGCGAAAGGCCAGTTCTGGGGCTGCTCCGCATTCCCGGACTGCAGAGGAACGAAGCCGCTATGAGTGCGGTGAATAGCAGCATGTACGAGCCAGATTTAGGTGAAGTCGACGTCATAACATCCTGTTAATAAACAGATTCCGTGGTCCGGCCCAATGCATCTCTCGGGGACTGAAAAAAACAAACCTTCTACGCGCACTTTCCAACCAAGGCCGATTTGTGCGTAGCTTATTTAAAAGAGCGCAATTCCGAAGAAGCAAAAGAGATCCTGGATTTTGTAGACACAAAGAAAACACCGCTGTCGCGATTTTACGGCGTCATGGACTCCATCGAGTCGTGGGCGAAACGTACGAAGTACCGCGGTTGTCAGTTCATTAATATGGTTGCGGAAGTCCCCGATCGAAACAGCGCATTGCGGGAGCAGGGGCATTTGCACTACGACTGGGCAAAGGAGCTGGTTCTTAAATTAACCAAAGAATTGATCGCGTCAGATAAGAGCCGGTACGGGAATCTGAATGCGAAGGATGTTACAGAAGCCTAGATGACACACCTAACGGGCGCAATCGCCTTAGCCGGTGTTCGATATCGTATCCAATCCTGTCCCCGTGGACGTGAAGCTGGAATCGGCCTGATGTTGGAGCAGCCCGCCGCCCTGAACTCGCTCCCCCGGTGAGTTCAGGGGGTGGGGATCACCTGCCCCATGAGATCATTGGATTCAAATGCGAGCTGCCACGGCGAGGGCAGAACAGTCCTGCAGCCGATCGCCGAGGCCGGGCGGTGTGAGGCGGCAGCCTTCCACATGTGCGGCCAGCGCCTGCTCGTGAAAGCGTGCTTCCACCTGTTGAAACCAGGCATCGCCCAGGTACAGGGACAAACTCCCCAATACAATCACCTCCGGAACAAACAGATCCGCCACCAGGGCGCAGGCATCGCCAACCGCACCGGCGTTGATGGATAGGACCTCAAGGGCATCGGGATCTCCGCTGGATGCGAGTTGCCCAATCTCCGGGGGATCGGGTGGCCCATCACCCCAGCGATCCGGAAATTTCCAGGCCGCAAGCAGTCGCAACGATGATCCGGACGCATACGATTCGAAGCAACCCTTTTTGCCGAAAGCGACCGGTCCGTCCTCCGCATATCGTACGTGCCCGATTTCCGGTGAACGGCCATCACGTCCGTAGTACGGCAGGCCGTCAATGACAATGCCCGCGCCGAATCCGGTCCCGCAGGTCAGGTAGATCAGCCGGGCGGTGCCCTCCCCTGCGCCCCACCGCTGCTCCGCCAGCGCACATGCCGCCGCGTCATGATCCACTCGCGCCGGAAGCTTCAACCGGTCCTGTAAGATCGTCTGCAGAGGAATCGAATCCCAACCCGGCAGGTTAGGGGGTGAGTCTATGATGCCGCGATTTGCATCTAGCGGACCGCCAATAGGAACCCCTACGCGAAGAATCCCCGGGTGTTTCTTCAACAAGTCCTTTGCATGTTCGACGAGTTCATCGATCATCGCATACGGGCCGCGACCCGTATCTGAGGGCCACAGTGCGCGATCCAGAATTTGCCCGTCGTCGGAGCCTGCCACCGCGGAACAGTTTGTTCCGCCCACGTTCAAGCCGCAGAGGGTGGCGGTGCCGGTGTTCAGCTCTCGTCCACCACGGGATTGGTCAACTCGCCGATGTTCTCGATCTCAATGGTGACGGTGTCGCCGTCCTTGAGAAAAACCGGAGGAGTGCGGGCTGCGCCAACGCCTTGGGGCGTTCCGGTGAAGATTACCGTGCCGGGCTCAAGCACCGTGCTGCCGCTAAGGCTCTCGATCAGCGTGCGTACGTCGAAAATCATGTCGCTGGTGTTGTGACTCTGCATTACGTCACCGTTGAGAATCGTTTTAATATTCAAGTTGTTCGGGTCGGGAATCTCATCCGGGGTTACAACGCAGGGGCCGAGCGGCGCAAACGTCGCGAATGTTTTTCCGCGGCACCACTGGCCGTCGCCCCATTCGAGCTGCCAGTCCCTCGCACTGACGTCGTTTCCACACGTGTATCCAAGAACGTAATCCAATGCGTTTTCTTTTGTCGCATTGAGGCAGCGCTTCCCGATGACAACCACCAGTTCACACTCGTAGTCAACCTTGTCACTGCGTAGGCGCCGCGGAATCACAATCGCGTCTCCAGGATGATTGACGGTGCTTGAGGTTTTCATGAACAAAAGCGGGCGCTCCGGAACCGACTTTCCACCTTCCTTCGCGTGCTCGGCATAATTCAAACCAATACAAAGGATATCGGTGGGATGGACCGGCGCAAGAAGTTTGCTCACGGTAGCCACCGTCCCAGTGTCGCGAAAGTCCCCGTAGATGTCGCCATCGATCAACGTTGCCGAACCATCTTCGTGCCGGCAGCCATATTTTTCACTGCCATCGCTGTCCAAGAAACGAATAATCTTCATCTGTATTCTCCCGTCATGATTAAAGGTCGAGCAGGGTTTACGGATTTCGGCGGAACGTCAAGCTTGATTCGAATGCACTAGCCGGCCTCCCGGGTCACTCGCATCACCTCTTCGACAGTCGTCAGCCCTTCCCGGGCCAATTCCCATCCGCTGCTTCGGAGCGTTTTCAGCCCCTGGCGGAGCGCCGCATCCGTCAGGGTGTGCGTCGGCGCTCGGGACGCCGCAAGCGACGCCAACTCCCCGTCAATGGACAAAATTTCGAAGATGGCCTGCCGCCCGCGGAATCCGGTAAACCGGCAATGAGGGCACCCGTGCTCCCGGTAGAAAGTTCCCTCGCCGTTTTCCCTTGGCTGAAGTTCGGGTATTGCCTCCAGAACGCCTGGGTCCAGCGTCTGTGGTTCCCGGCACCGCGTACATAGCCTGCGCACCAACCGCTGCGCAATGACACCCTGGACGCTGGAAGATACGAGGTAAGGCTCAGTCCCCATGTCGATCAGCCGGGTAATCGCCGATACCGCGTCATTGGTATGCAGCGTACTGAATACGAGGTGCCCCGTAAGTGAGGCACTGGTGGCAATTGAAGCGGTCTCGGGATCGCGGATTTCCCCTACCAGAATCACGTCGGGATCATGCCGCAATATCGAACGCAACCCTGCGGAAAAAGAAAACCCAATGTCCGGCCGGGCTTGTAGCTGTGTGATCCCGTGTATCTGGTACTCGACCGGGTCCTCAATCGTAATGACCTTACGGTCTTCCTGGTTGAGACTTGCCAGTGCGGCGTACAGGCTGGTGGTTTTCCCACTGCCCGTCGGACCGGTAAAGAGGATGATCCCATGCGGACGCAACAAGAGGCGGTCGAATATGGAACGCTGGTCGGATCGCAGGCCGAGTTCTTCGATCGACAGGTGGGTGGCCACGCGATTCAGAATCCTGAGATTGACCGCTTCCCCGTGGAGCGTTGGAAGCAGCGACATCCGAATGTCATAGGTCTGATCGTCTTCTTCGAAGGTGAACCTGCCGTCCTGCGGCAGGCGGTGCTCGGCGACGTTCATCTGTCCCAGGACTTTCAAACCGGAGACAATGGATTTTCCATATTTCTCGATGCCTTCCGGAAGCGAAACGGCGCACAGACTCCCGTCAATCCGGAACCGGATTCGCAGATCTTCTTCGTATGGCTCTACGTGGATGTCGGTTGCCTCCGCGCGGATCGCCTCACCTACCACCTCCTCGATATATCGCGGAATGTTTGCGCGCTGCTCCCCTTCTTCTCCTCCCGGTTCATCGGTGCCGCTTTCGCCGCGATGCGCCGGGCCGGTGAGACCGAGAAACGATTTCAATCCGATCCCGAAATAATGATTGATGCTCTCCCGAACATCCCCGCGGGAGCAAAGCACCCATCGCACCGGGCGATTCAACAGCAACCGTAGCCGGTCTTCTTCGGTGACATCGCGCACCTTGTCGGTTCCAAGAATCAGGGCCCCTGAATCAAGGCGAATCGGCATGATACTCGTGTGGGCAACGATTCTCGGGGAGATCTGTTCCACCACCTCGGGATCAACGCCGGCCTCCGCGAGATTTACAACGGGCAGTCCCGTCATGTCCGATAACGACTTCAGCACCGAATCCTCGGCAACAAGATCTCTGTCGACCAACAGGTGCTCCAGTGGCGCGCCGTAGGTCGCGGCCTGTTCCGTGAGTTCTTGAAACAGCTCCGCGGACAGACCCTCGCTTCCGGCAAAGTCGCGGCGCAGTTGCTGCTCGACGAGTGGCCGTGTCCAATAGGTGCCGGCAGTGCTACCGATGGGCTTTCCCGAACTCATAGCTTTACGGATCCTGGACCTCAATTTCCGTGGGATGATTCACGGGGAGTTTCCACGTACCACCCCCGCCGCCCGACAACAACAACTGGCGCGCATCGAACGTCTTGATGGTGAACGCATCCAACACTTCCCCAGCTGAGTAAAACTTTATGGTCCCGACGACCGCATCCTCAATCAACGCCATCTCCGTCGAATCCGGCCGCTTCATCACTCCATGAAAAATGAGAAGCGCCATACGCGCAGGCGTCACCACGACTTGCTTTGGCTCGGGATCCTGCTTTTGAGGCTCCGGTGCGACCACCGCTGATTGCGACCCGCTGTCCTGAAATTCATTGAGCGCGGAGAGATATTTCACGAGGTACTTGGAAGTAAATGGGTCTGACAGGGGATCACGCTTCTCAGAAAAAGAGTTTGCAGCCGAGTCGGGATCCACCGCTTCCACCTCATTTACAGAGACCCACCCTTCAATCGTCCCGGAGTCGCCCCAGCCTGCGAACCCGATATGCAGAATCGCCGCGGCTGACAATATCGCGCAGGTACTGACCAATATCAGCGCTGCGATCCGCGCGTCCACGTGAGCCAGCCATTTCCAGAATCGCCGATTCATTCCTCGCGCCTTTCCCGGCGGCGAACCCCTGGTGACTCGTCGCCGGAAACTTCAGATCCCCCCGGGGATGCCGTAGCCGAGTCCTGAATGTTCCGTTCGCTGAACGGCACCGCGCTGCACACAGTAAGAATGTCAAGGAGTTTACCCGAATTGCGCTTCAACCTTTTGATCTGAAACCGTCGCAACGCAAAAAAACGCCCTTCCCCTTCCAACGAATCAAGGAGCGCCAACGCGGCGTCGAAGGTTCCGGTCATACGAATCAGCACCGGATATTCTATCTGCACCGGAAACTTTTCGCCCTCCGCAAACACCGGCAGGGGCGGAAGCGCCTCGGCCTTGTAGACCGATTGTATTCCGCTTTCCATACACTGGTTCATTAGTTTCACAAGGGACGCCAGCTGCCAGAGCCGCACTTCCGGGTCCTCCGCCTCCTCACTGCTCTCTTCAATCCCCAGATCTTCCGGAAGCTGAATGTTAAGTTCCGCAGCCCGCTTCATCAAGTCGGCCCGGGCTTCAATCAGTTGTACCTTGAATTTGATCCAGCCTTCTTCCGTTGAAGGCAGTGCTCCACGCAACGATGAACCTTCCTTGAACGTGCCCACCTGCTCCTTCAAGGTATCCCATGTGCGTTGCAGCCGGAAGTTTTCACGCTGCAGCACGGAAAGCTCCTGGCCGAGTGATTCGGATCCCCCGCCTTCCTGGTATGGAAGAAGCATTTGTTTCGCCTTTATCATTTCGGCCCGCATGTGGCTTTGCTCCTTGACGGCTGGCCGTAGACCAAAAAAGAGAAGCAAAATCACGGCGATAATCGTGCCGCCAAAAATCGCGAGAATATCCCTGCGATCCTTGCGTAAATTTACGTCCCGGCTCATTCAGGCTCCTTGTTAAGGGAGACGCGTGCCGGACCCGGCCCTCCGGGTTCAAGATCCGTATCCGGTCCCGGCATCAGCGTAATTCGAAGCGCAAACTTTGAAGTCCCCATCTCGGGCCAGTGCTCGTCGTGGTCAGAATCCTGACTGACCTTGTCATCCGGAAGAAGATCCGCGTCATATACCACCGGCTGGTCGCGCAGGATCGTTATGGTTTCCGCAAGGCCCCCCAGGCCATAGAGTTCTATCGCCGGCGTGAATCCTTCCACCACCACCTCCTTGAACGCAAAGGGAGAACCGGTCTCGGTTTCAGATGCCAGCGTAAACTGGGTAGCAATTTTGTCCTCCAGATTCTCTGCTGACGTATAATAGGTTTCCGCATCCGCGATCAGAGTGATCCAGTCGTCCCTATGCTTGGACAGCACCATGGCTTCGACCACATCCCTCATGGATCGTCCGTTAGCCACCGCGACCTGGAGCGGTTCAATCCGCGCTTCCAGCAATTCGTTTCCGGTTCGGAGCGCCTCCACCTGCTCCTCGAAGCGATGATACTCCCCCAGGCGTAACGCAGCCGCCTCGACATGAGACGAGAAACGCCCGGCGCTGATGTGCGCCGCGGCGGCAACGAGAAACGCTGTGCCCACGCAGGCGATCCCCCCAAGACTCCAATACCGCTTCTGCCAGCGCAGCGACATCGACTCCTTCCGAGCGGGGGGGAGAAGACTGAGGTTGAGCGCATTTTTCTTTACCCAGCTCAAGGCAAGACCGGTGGCGATCGCCATACGGTCCGATTCCGCGGCGCCGGAGGTGGGCAGGCTTCTCCAGCAGGATGTCGGCAATCCAACCATGCGTTCGATCCGCTCGGCAATGCCGGGTTCGCGGGCGCCGGGTCCGCATAAATGGACGGATCGAGGCTGGTCCTCGGGTGATGGGTACTGTGATGCGTGCAATGAAAGACAGTCTCGAACTTCGGCAACGAACCGTTCTTCGTCCACCGTCCGATGACCCTCGGCAATCGCGAAGCTGTCATGACCCACCGGATCCATGGTTACGTTTGCCGACACCAAAACCGTGTCTATGCGCCGTGCGAAGAAAAGCGCGGTACTGGTGCCAATGACGATCTCGCATTTTTCCAGGCCCAGCTCGATACATGCAAACGGTTCGGCCCCCGGATTCTGGCAATGGATCATCGCATTGTAGAGGGCCACCGGGGTCGGTACGAGATCCACAACCGGAAAGCCGCGCTGCATGGGTCCCCGCAGAAGGTGCTCTACCGTGTCCATTCTCGTCACTGCCAGCAGAAGGCTCGGCGCCGCGGGATCTCCCATGCGGGCGTGCTCCAGGATCGTGCCGTCCGGACCTGCGTCCGCGTATTGCTCCGCCTCCACGCTCACAATCTGCTGCTCCGAGCGGGGATCGTCGGGATCCATCTGCAGGGCTCTCAGCACCACAGAGTTTCCGGGCAGGCCCAGAATACAGGGCATGCTACCCCACCCGTTGCTATCCAGGAGTTCTTTGACTGCGGCGTGAATAGCGCCCGGGTCATCGGGAAGCTGGGTCCGTACGCTCGCCAATAGAATCGGCTCACCCAGACGGCGGGCGGCCAAAACCGCCCGCACCGAGTGGCGGCCTATATCCAGGCCCACAACCTGATGGTACCGAAGCATGCGGAATTATGGCCTGCCGCCCGTCAGGTAACAAGCCCCCCTGTCCGTCTCAACCCGTAGGTTGGGCTTCCAGCCCGAGCCGGAAACCGGTTATGGAAGGCGAATGAACGGAGCTTCTTCAAACCATTTACTTGCCCATGACCTTCCCTTGCGCATGCTCGGGCTGGAAGCCCAGGCTACGGCGCCGCAGTACGCGGAGGCACGGCGGAAAGCGGCACGAGGGACTCCCCGCTCTCGGATAAGACCGTGGCGGTCACGAATACCAGCAAATTTCTCGTTTCCTCCGTTACGTCCACCCGTTGGAACAGTTTTCCCAGGACGGGAATCTCCGCAAAATACGGCACTTTATGAATGGTTTCCTGCTTTATCGTGTCGATAAGCCCACCCATGACGACGGTATCGCCGCTACGCACAACCACCTTGGTTTGAATTTCACGACGGCTGATGATGGGCAGTTTGACGACAACCTGCTGGATTTCATTCACCCCGTTGGTGTTCGCGACATCCTGGTACGATAAGAAACCCTCCAGACGGCTCAGCGTCGGGGTGAGCATAAGATTGATGCTTTCCCGGTCCGCGCCGACACTGGGTACCGCTACCAGGGTGATGCCCAGTTCTTCCAGGCTCGGCTTGCCTTTCGGGACAAGGACGGTGACCGTAAACGCGCGCCGACTCTCATCAAGAAGAGAAAACGCCTGCGCGGCGAACTCTTCGTAGTACCTGAGATCTTCGCCGTTTCGGAACTTGGCGGGATTGTTGTTCAACGTGGTCATCCGGGGTACCGAGAGCGTCCTGCCTTTCCCTGAAATGTCGAGCGCATGCAGCACCGCGGTGAACATCGGCTCGGTAAGGATACCCTGGTAGGTCAAATTCAGCCCCTGGGTCGCGGTTCTTGGCACGCCCTCGCGAAATTCACCAAACGGGCCTTGCGGGCCGAGGTCCGTTTGCCCGCTGCTGTCTGATGTAAACGGCGCGAAATTCACGCCGTTACCGTCGCCAATTACGGTGCGGTTCAGCGCGGTCTCCTGGCCATCCTGTAGCACCGTTTTCGTGCTGGTTACCAAGGGTGAATCGAGAATCCATTCGAGACCGATCTCCCGCAAATCAGCGACGGATGTTTCAACAAACCTTGCTTCGATAAATACCTGCGGCGGATTGATATCCACCGCCTTGAGGATCCGGTCGATCGTTTTCAGGTTTTCCCAGGTGTTGCGCACGAAAAGCGTATGGGTTGCGCGGTCCAGATGAACTCGCGCATTCTCGACCGGATCGGTAAACATTTCGATCAACGTTTCGACATACGTTTTGTTCGTAGAGAGGACTGTAGCCTTGCCGGATACGGCTCGCAAGTCTCCAAGCCCGTTGACCGTATTCGTGCCCCAGTCGCCGCCGTGCCACTGCAAGCCCTTCTGGAATTCGTAAATCCGGGTGTGAAGAGGCACTTGCTTGCCCTCTCCGGGCGTCGTCACCCACAACATGTTCTCCCCGACGTGAAAATCGACGCCCATGTTGCGGCTGATGTAATCGAGGATTTCGCGCAGCGGGAGATTGTCGGCCTCGATATTTACCGTCTTGCCCACGCCGATGTCCTGATCCGCGATCATATTGATGTTCGTGTCTTTGGCCAGATAGTCGATGATGAGGGGAAGGTCCGCATTCTTCAGATGAATATCGACGGGCGTATCGAGCGCCACGGCCATCGGGCTGTTCTGATCCAGAAATCCGGCCAGGTCTTCCTTTTCAGAATAGCGAGGGAGCTTGTAGGTATCCGGAACGTCCCCGACCTGAAGCGCTTCCAGCACCATCTTGTTTCTCGCCAATTCCTCCCGCTCGAACGCATCCTCCCAACGCGCCTCGAGATGGGCCTGAATAATCCGCCGGCGCAACTCTTCCAGCCCTCGCGCGCTGGGGTAAGCATGTGCCAGGTCAACACATACGATTAATGCTTCCGCATACTCACCGGCCTGGTACAGCTCCTCCGCGCGTAGAATGAACGCCTGAACCTCCGCCGACGATTCGATTCCCGGGATTTCCGCGGGCGACGAATCCGGAGAAACGGTCCCGCACCCGCCGTAAGCGATCAGCAGTATGGACAGAATGAGCAGCCTGCACGAAATCACAAGCCAAGCGCTCGTGGCCGCCGGCACGATTCGTAACAAGTCCTGGCGAGACTGAGAGTCGGTTGCCATAAGTAAACGGCTGGACAAAATCCGGCCTGCTCTCGGCAGATAATTTGGACCGGCCCTGCGCTTTAGCTGCCGGGAATCGGCATGCCTCCTTATTTCAAACCGAGGGTCGTCCGGCGTCGTCTTGACACTTGATCTACACGTCCATAGGCTTGCGTAAAGGATGTCACTCCGTCAAGGCGCTTTTCTAATGAACAAATATAGCTTCCTCCCCGTATCGTTGATTCTGACCCTTCTCCACAGTCCTCCATCCATGGCGCAAAACGCTATGCGCGGTCCGGACGAAGCGGCATTTACAGTGCACGATTCGCCGGGAATAGGGCTTGGAGCGCGTTTCCAGTTTGAGCAGCGTGAATTCAAACTGAACGGCCAGCCGGAGGGCGTGAACAACCGTTTCGACGCCGATATCGCACAATTCTACGGGCGGGCGGGCGGAAATCCGGTTCCGTTTCTTCACCTGATTGGGGAAGCTGGGTACAGTTCGATCGATCTCGACACCGCGGACGGAGACGGCGGCTTCTCGTGGGCCCTTGGATTTCAGGCCGACATCCTGGACCGGGTCCTCGAGTCCTCTCCCGTCGTGGGCCACAAACGCGTCCTCAGTTTAGGCCTGGAAGGATGGATCCGCCAGGTTACCGCCGAATTCGGCGCGGACGATCTGGATTACAACGAGTTTCAGATCATGCCAACCTTGCGTTACACCCATAACCGACGAGGCGAGCCGCTGTCGCGGCCCTATCAGCCGACCGGGGTCACCGCGGAGCTGGGATTCGCCTATTCGTACGTCGACGGCGAACTTGGCTCCTCGGATTTCGAAGCTGAACAGGAATTTGGACTGCTTCTGGGAACCTCTTTTCGCCTTTGGCGCGGCTGGATGGCCGATTTACGAGGCATCATCTATGGAAACAGCGATTTCAGCCTGAGCTTCGGCCCGACCTACTTTTTCTAACCGTGGCACGGGCATCCGGATAATTACTCCTGCACGACGGTGGCGGTCGCCAGGGTTTAGGAGCTGTCCTTCAATTCCACGATATTCTGGCCGACCGCGCCCCCTTTTCGGGTGTAGTTGACGGCTGATTTGTCCGAATTGGATAAGGACCCAAGGTTCGGATCGATGATGGACCAGGAATAGGGGGGGGGCTCCACCCACGGCCGTGAACTGGACGACCTGGTTGGATTCGGTCATTACGACCCGTTCGGGCGTGATAAAAAGTCATTCCACGTCGCCGGACTGCGACACAACTGCCCGGGCCACTCGACCGATGGCGTCCGTACAGGTAATCTCATTGGCGCCTTTTGAGGAACCGGCTCGGTTATAATTCGCGATCCGCCCGGTGGTCTCGGTAATGGACCCGATCGCAGGGTCACCCACCGCCCACTTCATGGGTTCATCGCCGCCAGCCACGGAAAAAGTCGCAACAGATTGCCCTGTTCGCAGCGTGATCGACTTCGGCGTGATAAAAAAATCACCGGGTCCACCGGGCACTCCCGGCGAGCTGCTGTCGCAGCCCGGCCCCAAGGTAAAACCTACCAGGCCAAGAAGAATGACAGCGAAACCGAAGAGAAGGCGTCCATCTCCGGACCGAACGGAATGATGCTGATATTTCACAGTGGCAGATCGGAAGCGCATGAACCTGACGTTCCCCTGAAAATACGGCGCAATTACGATCCGTCAAGCCTGACGACGCGGCGAGATTGCATTTCTGGTTCCCAGCATTCTAAATGTTCGAATCAGGGCGCGAAACAAAGCCGAAATGTTCATGAGATGATTAGAGTAGCAACTACGGTACTATGTGGGTTCGTCTGTTGCTCCGCGGCGGCGGAACCTCCCCGTTTCATCAAAAACTGGGACCCGGTATTTCGTGGGATCGAATATGCGGAACTCAGCGCCACCACCCCCAGGACCATGGTCGGCTGTGCGCTCCGGATAAATTTGCGCGATCCGCCCGTCTCGTTCCTGGTTACACCTTCGAACGGGGACGAACCGGGTGAAACTGACGGGTTGAAAACCAGCACCTTTCTCGCGAAATACAAATGCCGGGCTGCAATCAATGCAGCACCCTATGACATCGTCCACGAACAGGAGGGAAAGCCCGTGGACATCGTGAGCCTGAATATTTCGCGTGGGGAATTGATTTCGGCGGAAACAGGTTGGTACGGCGGACTGATGATGACGCGGGACAAGAAGATCCGAATCTCCTGGCCTCCGCTGGACACCAACGGGGTGTTTCACGCGCTGGCGGGATTCCAGGTTGTCCTCAAAGATGGGGAAAATACCGGCGTGGACAAGGCCATTCATCCACGCACCGCGGTCGGCGTTTCGAAGGATGGAAACACTTTCTACTGGCTGGTAATCGACGGCCGGCAGCCGGACTACAGCGAAGGCGCCACCACGCGGGATGTCGGCATCTGGCTTGCCGGTCTAGGCGCCTGGGAAGGCCTCAATCTTGACGGAGGCGGCAGCACGACCATGGTGCTGCAACAACCGGACGGAAGTGCCCGCGTCATGAATCGGCCCATACACAAAGGAGTTCCCGGCACCGAGCGGATCAACGGGAGTCACCTGGGCGTCTTCGCCGATGCTTTGGCGGAGACGGATCGAGAGGCCGGGAAAAGCCGGTAGTCGCGGAACGCCCCCACCGAGCTTGCTCTGCGGGGGCGTTGGAGTCACCTCAGTTCGCGAAGAGTTTCCTGGGCATCAAAAATCAGTGACACAAGTGTTTCGCCGGATTCGCAAAAGTTCTCCTCCCCCCAGAGATTCCGCAACCGTTCGGTTAGCTCGTTTTTTCCGAACTGGTCCGGCGGGTCATCCGTCCAGGCGCGGACCGCGGCCGCTGCAGCCACCGCAAGATTCCGCGGCTCCTTTCCGGCGGCAAGTGCGAGCCTCATCGGCCCGACGATCCGGTCCTCGTACCCCAATTTGCGCGCCGGATCGCGCGTGGCGCGCGCCACGGCGTCGGCTAAGAACGGATTGGCAATGCGCTCGAGTATATCGGCAACGTTTTCGCGGTACCCCTCGGCGGTAAACAATGGGTCACCTGTCTGACTAAACTTCGCCACCAGCGGAGGGCCAACCTCCTCTAACAATGCATTCCGCGCGATTTCCAGAACCCGGGGGCGATCAAGCACCTGGGGAAGCTGGGTGAGTCCGATATGCATTCCTATGTAGCCGATCAGAGCGTGCACTGCGTTGTGGCCGAAAAGCTTCGCCTCTTCGAACGGGTACAGATCTTCCTTCTCTATGAATGATCGGATACCCGGTTCGATGCCCTCCGACGAGACACGCTGCGTCATGATCGTTTCAAACGCCTCGACCAGGTACGCCCGATCCAGTCCCGGCGCGAGTGGAACCAGGTTCATGGATCTGATCTCCGCGGGATCCGAAACGATGCGGGACATCTTGCTAAGCACGGTGTTTACGAATCGGCAGGGCCGGCCCGGAGCTCTTCCCGCCGCACTCTCCACGGTCGATTGAAGGGTCTGAGCAGCGCGAATATGATTTTCAGCGGCGTACACGACGGTTGCGGATGCGCGGTCCGTCGCGAGACCTGCCGCGAGCCGATTGGCGACGGAATGGTTGCCGCCCGCAGCATACAGAGTAACCGAGGGCAGCGCGGTGACCAAATCGGTACCGCGTTCAAGGCAGTCCGTGAGCCGGGTCGCGTCCCCGTCTTGTGCCGGATCCAGCAGAACGACATCGGTGACTTCCTCGATTTCCACGCTGCTCGAGGTTGCCACATTCAGAGAGTAGCGGTTTCCATTCGAACGTACGGCATCCACCAGGACCGGATCAATTTCAGCGACCACGATCTCCGAAAACGTTCCTGCACGAGAGGCGTCACGCGTGAAAATGGAGGCCTGGATGGGGCCGAACCCGAAGCCGGCAAACACGTGATCCTGGTTCATCTCAGGTGACGTCCCGCCCATCAAGAACGGACATCAGTTCCTCCAACGAGGCGAGATCGTCTTGATGCCGAACCGCGCGTAGCAAAGATTCATAGGGGCGGATGTTTTTGTACCGGTCATCCAGAGGCGCGGTCACATACAGGGAGGCCACAAGGCTCCCCATCTGGATCGCTTCCGTAACCTTCAGAGATCCATCCCGGAATGCAGACACGTTTCGGGCAATATAGCTGACGAGTCCGGCGCGGAACGAATCTCCGGCCCCCGTCAAAGCCGCGGCATCACCGAGCATGAAACGTGAGCTCACCACGTGAGGCCCGTCTACCTCGCCGCCGGGTCTGATTAGGCAAGCACTGGCGCCGCGGCGGTGGGTTACGCCGAAGAGTTGGGGGCGGGTTCCCGCCGAAAACCGGGACGACACGCGATCAAGATAAAGACAAAGCGCCTCTTCTTCCGACAGTGCGGACCAGTCGCGAGGTCCCTCCAATGTATTAAGAATCATCTTTGCTTCGTCGGAGGAGGTGAAAAACAGGTCCAACTCCGGGAGAAGCGGTTCGAGCAAATGATATTCCTCGACCGGCGAACCTTGGGCGATTAGCTCCGCCGGATTCTCGGTAAGGGTGTGGCTGTCGGCAATGGTGACGCAGCCGCGGCTTCGGCACCAGGCAATGAACTCGGCGAGATCGCGGCCGCCGTTCGCATCCCCCCGCGTCGATAACCCGGAGTACATGTAGTAGACGACCGTAGGATTCAACCTCTCGACATGCGGCCGGTAGCGGGCAAAATCGAAATCGTCATTGGCATTGGCGAAATAGACGATACCACCCCGCTCATCGCCCGGCGCATCGTAGATAAAGGTGACTGCGGTGGGGATATCCGGATGCTCGTACACCGACGACATATCGACACCCGCGCGCTCCACGATATCGTAGAAAGCGCGGCCGGCCGCATCCAGCCCTCCACTTGTACCGGCGCCAAGATTCGCACCCGCGGCGACTGTAAGGCCTGCGCGGGATATCAATGGGGCGGAATTCCCGATACCGCCGGCGCAGGTCGGACCCTGCTCTATCCACTGCCGGATCTGCTCCTGCGTGAAATCCTGCATGTCGGAATGGCTGCCCTTGACCATGCCGCCGGGTTCTACGTGATTATGCGTGAAGTCGAATTCGCGGCTCCAAATATCCATCACCGCAGTATTGAGAAACAGGACGTCCACCGGCACTTTTGCTCGCTCCCTCTGACGAAAATTCCTGCCTTGAGGAAATCAGATTCCTCCAGAATTGTAAAGGTGAACGAGCCTGAGCTGACGCTCCTTGAGAGCCGGGCAGGGGGGAGGGTATGGATTTATCCATTGCCGCAAGGTGAAAAATTTGGTCATGGTAGGGTATTCCAAATTAGACAGTAGCGAACGCGTAGCAGCGAAGGACACACCGCCGGGGATTGGCCTCAGCCCGTGTTTTCGCCGATTTCTCATGCAAGAGGCCAACATACATCACCTGTTTATCTCTACCGGGCACAACTATCTCGGGCACCACGGGAAAGAGCCCGGCGCCCATCCGATGGAAGAGGTGAACTCGGTGCAATGCGTGGCGGGTAAAGGAATTTTCGGAGACCGGTTCTT
>Ga0302133_10000760_pt1 | contig 20334 bp, 20 predicted proteins | sample CB9_331_MG_FD_203121 | JGI IMG/M metagenome (GOLD analysis project Ga0302133, IMG submission 203121) | Marine microbial communities from Western Arctic Ocean, Canada - CB9_33.1 | ecosystem: Environmental > Aquatic > Marine > Oceanic | place: Canada: Western Arctic Ocean | collected 2017-09-19 | reverse complement strand
AAACCCCTCATACTTTTGAGAGCTTTATCAACGTCTGACTTAACACTTATTTGCATAGAGTTAACTCAGCTTTTGAATTAGGCGGCAAAGGTAGAACTCAACTTTCTTGGCGTCCTTCAATGGACTACCCTTATCGCGGAGCCGCCACATATAATTAATAATCTGGGTGCGGTAGAAATCGATCCGGCTGCTTTCCTCAAGCATCGAGTCGATGGCATCGAGGCACTCGACTTTGCCTTGGGTGTAGTATTTCTGTTTAGTTATCTCATCCATTTATAAGTTTATACTCTAGCTCTAGCTCAACCTCCCCAACCTAGGCTATTCGTTCCCCAAGCCCTGAGGATATAGGGAATAACTTGCACCCTATTTCAGCAATTTTATGGCGAATGCGCTACTACCTAGAGGCTACTAGGTAGAGGCTACACTCAACTTCATAAACTCAAAATCACCAGCCAAGAATTTCTCACTCCTAGCTAATATGCTGCTCACCTCAAAGCCAGCCATCAAACACACCTCTGTAAGATCAGCACTTGGCTTAGTTGGCCACGCCATCGCCTGACGAGCTGCTTGCAGGTCACGCGCTCAAGGTGGTAGAGATGCTTTTGGTTGGAATTGCTACGCCGCTTATGACGCCTTTCCAGCTCATGGATCATTGAGGCATCACGCATTGCTTGGAAGATAACAGCTATCCAGAGATCACGCTCTGTCTCACTCACAGGTCGCGTTGAAGATAACAAATTATTTCTTATTTTCGCAGAGTTCACGGAAAATATCTAGACCATCACCAGTGTCAATTTGTACCCTGTAGGTGACAAAAGATGTCTAACAAGGCTTCCTCATATCGGGATTTGATCACTTTTTCGTAGCGAGGCCACTTTTGACCGTCTTCCGGCGGTCTAGATTTCATTTGGCGTTTGAAAATTTGAGCAAGAACTGTCCATCTTGGGCCACGATCTCTAAACGCTGCTGAATGAGCCACGCCCCAAACAATTCTACGATCCATCCAATTGTCCAAGCCATGAGAAACAATCTCAAGCGCGCGGGTAAAATCATCGATTTGCTTGCCCGTAGCACCGCACCACGTAATGCGGGTTTTTTCGGGTCTATAATCGACGTGCCGTTCCCCCGTAACTTCAGGCCAGAATGTCTTGTAAGATCGCTTGTTAAATGAAGGTAGTCGGCTTTCGGTTTCAGCGGCCCTTACCAGAAAGGTTGTGTAGATCAACCAACATCGGATTACTCGGCTCATACATCGCCGTTAATCCGTGCGAGCCAGTATGCCGCCGCATCCTGACGGCTCATGGAAGCTGCAATCTGCTGGTCGGTCTTGGCAGCTCTACTTGGTCGGCTTCTGAGTTTAGGCAGGGCTGTGGTGATGGCAGTTGAACTTGGTGGCAAACTTTTCGGACATCAACTGGCCTTCTTGAACGGAACCACATTGGAGGGGTCTTCATGAGCGCCGTCACCCAGATCGAAGGGCATGGATTTTTTAAGCACCATGCGGTCATTGTCATCACGATCGGAGTCATCAATCACATGGTCATAGATGAGCGTGGTTCGCATATCCTTATGGCCCATTAAATTCATCACCCGTTTGAAGTCACTGCCTTGTGCATTGAGATAATTGGTGGCAAAGGCGTGGCGTAGTTCATGCCATCTCAGCCATTCATTGCATGGCAAGCCAGCCGCCTCACAGGCTCGATAAAGCACCCTGACCCTTAAAATTGGTGCCATCAAGGGCTGTGCCGTCCTGTGACGGGAATAGATAGCCCTCACCCTTCATACCGCTTGGGCAAAGCATCCCAGTAGCTTTTAAGGGCGTCACAAAGCTCTTGGTCGATCGGAATATTACGGAACCCAGCCAAGCTCTTCGGATCACCGATATAGCGGTTCTGTCGGCGCAACGCATGTTTCATGGCGGTGCGGACATGGATCTTGGATTTGTCAAAATCGATGCCGCCTTCAAGCGGATGCTTTTGGCGGTATACCTTGAGGGCAACCTGCTCCCCCTTGGCGCACTCCCCGTTCTGGTCACAAAGATGATCTTGAGGCGGTCCTCAGGGGCACAATGCTGCACGATCTTTTCAAGGGTACTAAATTGCACCTTGGCGCACGCGGCGATGGTCCGTTTGATCTTATCTTCATCAAAGTTGGGCAGGGTAATTTCAGCAAGCTCGCACAGGTCTCTTGCAATATAACGCTGCTTGAAGCTCAAGCGGATGGCTTGCTTAAAGGTGCTAAACCGATCGTCGGCGGTTCTGGCCGCAACAGATTTTCTTAAAGATTTCCACACACTTTCGACGACGCTCTTGCCCACACTTCTGAGCATCATTTTTTCAAGGCGTTGATCGTTGATGGTGAGCTTGTTGAGAGCAATAACATTATCGATATGGTTTTGCTGGGAGCCGAGGGTAAACTTCTCGTCTGGGTCGTGCGCCCGCTCTAGGCTCATGGCCAGAAAGTTTTTAAAGCACTGGCGCCTACGGGGTATGTCGGGCTTGGTAACGGCACACTCATCGTCACTGTCCCTGTTGAGCCAGCGCTCGAAGGCTTGCTTGGCAAACTCGGTGGCTTCAGCTTTGGTTTTAAATTTGGGACGACTAGGCACAAGACCAAAAGGCCGAAGGTTCAGTACCCATCGGTCAACGGTGCTATCATACTTGTTGGTAATATCCTGATAACTTGAAAACTTTTTCATGGCGATAACCCTATCTTACAAGGCTTGCCTAGAGTTTTTAAGATCGGAGTTGTAGCAACATATGGCTATTTGATGGTTGTTGTCTTTTCGGTGCCTAATACATCGTGGATGTCAGTGTTAACTTTTAAAAGGCACTTTGTCGAATTACAGCGTTTTTTCTGGAAACCCCCCGCCCCCTATAAAGCCCCGAATACTGGGCTAAAGGAGGTGGTGGGCGATGACGGGCTCGAACCGCCGACATCCACGGTGTAAACGTGGCGCTCTCCCAACTGAGCTAATCGCCCATAGAGCCATCGTATCTGAGTATACTCTTGCCATCAAATATACAAATAAAACCAATTACCAAAAGTACAATGCCGGCCACGTTACCGCGGCCGGCATCCAAATTCATTATCATGAACCTTGGTTAATTCACTGCATCTTTAAGGCCCTTACCTGCCTTAAATTTTGGCTGTTTAGAAGCTGGTATTTGAATAGCCTGACCAGTCCTTGGATTACGACCAGTCGTAGCTTTTCTATTTACAACCGAAAAAGTTCCAAAACCAACAATACGAACGTCACCTCCGGAACTCAAAGCACCGGAGATAGAATCAAACACACCTTCCACCGCTTTTGCGCCGTCAGCTTTTGACATACCAGTACTACTGGCAACTGCCGAAACAAGATCATTTTTGTTCATCTTGATGCTCCCTTTAATTTATCTAGAACGAAATTAATGAATAGAAAAAGACTCAACCACAGCATAACAAAACTTTGCCAGTTTATGTCCGATATCTTGATCTCGTCAATCTTTGTAACATCTCCAATCAAAAAAACCCCAGAAACCAGGTATTTTTTAGGTTATTTTCTTGGACTAACGGGTTAAATATTTTGACATTCCTGTAAAAATAGAGATCCGGGAAACCAAAGTTTTGCGAATCGCATTTAGCTTACGCCTACCTAATTAATGTTTTAACAAGCCCGTATGCTCATCCTCACCATCATTTTGACCAGCCGTAACGGCTGCCCGATCCTCTTCTTCATTCTTCCACTCAATCGGCACCAACGGGTTCACTAATGCATACTCTAGGACTTCCTCGACATTCGTGACGGGTATAATTTCAAGGCTACGTTTTATATTTTCAGGAATATCCGCTAAGTCTTTTTCATTTTCTTTTGGCACCAATACCCGGGTAATACCGCCACGTAATGCTGCTAATAGTTTTTCTTTTAAACCACCAATAGGTAATATCCGTCCCCTCAATGTTATTTCCCCGGTCATTGCCACATCTCTACTAACAGGAATACCGGTTAACATAGAAACGATAGAGGTCACCATACCAACACCTGCAGACGGTCCATCCTTTGGAGTTGCTCCCTCAGGAACATGGACATGTATATCTTTCTTTTCAAATATTGTCGGCTTCACTCCAAATTCCTGAGATCGCGATTGCACAAATGACCGCGCTGCCTGGATAGATTCCTGCATAACCTCACCCAACTTACCGGTGATAATCATTTTTCCTTTTCCTGGCACCATAACAGCTTCAATAGTTAAAATTTCACCCCCAACTTCGGTCCATGCAAGACCGTTGGTGACTCCGACAAGATCCATTGACTCAATCTCACCAAAACGAAATTTTCGCACACCTGCAAATTTCTCTAAGTTACGAAGAGAAACTGTCACCTTATCGAGGCCTGTCATAAGGATTTCTTTGGTCGCTTTACGGGTAAGGTTTGCGATCTCTCTTTCAAGGTTCCGCACACCAGCTTCACGCGTATAATAACGGATTACATCGCGAAGAGCTGGATCAGAAATTGACCACTCTTGAGATTTTAGACCGTGGGCATCTAGCTGTTTTTCTATAAGATGACGTCGAGCAATTTCAATTTTCTCATCTTCGGTATATCCGTGAATACGGATAATTTCCATGCGATCCATCAATGGCTCTGGAATTCTCAAGGTATTGGCAGTCGTAACAAATAAGACATCCGACAAATCGTAATCAACCTCCAAATAATGATCTTGAAAGCTATCGTTCTGCTCTGGATCCAAAACCTCTAGGAGGGCTGAAGCTGGATCACCACGCCAATCAGAGCCCATTTTGTCAATTTCATCGAGCAAAAATAAAGGGTTGGAAGATTTTGCTTTCTTCATTCCCTGAATAATCTTTCCAGGCAATGAACCAATGTAAGTCCGACGATGGCCACGTATTTCTGCTTCATCACGAACACCACCTAAAGACATTCGAACGAAGTTCCGACCGGTTGCCCGCCCAATAGACTTACCGAGAGACGTTTTACCAACACCAGGAGGTCCAACAAGACACAAAATGGGGCCTTTAATCTTTTTGGTCCTTTGTTGGACCGCCAAGTATTCGAGAATTCGTTCCTTTACTTTTTCGAGACCATAATGATCCGCTTCGAGAGTTGCTTCAGCTTCTCTAATATCCTTTTGTATTCGGCTTCGCTTCTTCCATGGAATATTTACTATCCAATCGAGGTAGTTTCTAACAACTGTGGCTTCTGCCGACATAGGGCTCATATTCCGAAGCTTTTTTAGCTCATTGTTAGCCTTTTCGCGTGCCTCATTCGATAATTTTAGCTTTGCTAGTTTCTCCTCGAGCTCTTGTAATTCGTCTTTGCCCTCCTCAGACTCGCCCAATTCCTTTTGAATGGCCTTCAATTGTTCATTTAGGTAATATTCCCTTTGAGTTTTTTCCATCTGACGCTTCACGCGACTACGTATTTTTTTCTCCACCTGTAACACACCAATTTCTCCTTCCATGAAGGAGATAACCTTTTCCATCCTTTCCGAAACCACGTCGACTTCAAGAAGTTCCTGCTTCTTCGAGATTTTTAATGCCAAATGGGATGCTATAGTATCGACTAACTTTCCATATTCTTCTATTTGATTAACTGAAACAAGAGCTTCTGGTGAAACTTTCTTATTAAGCTTAAGATATTCTTCGAATTGGGATACGACGGACCGAGATAAAGCCTCTATCTCTGCCTCCTCACTTTCCTTTTCAGGCATAACGTCGGCATAGACTTCAAAAAACTCATCGTTTTCGGAAAAACGGATAACACGAGCGCGAGCCACACCTTCAACTAACACTTTGACAGTACCGTCGGGTAACTTCAATAATTGAAGTACCGTTGAAATCGTACCAACTTCATAAATGTCATCCGAAGAAGGATCGTCATCTGCCGCATTTCTCTGAGCAATTAAGAGTATTTGCTTATCATCCTTCATGACGTCTTCCAACGCACGCACTGACTTCTCACGGCCAACAAAAAGTGGCACTATCATATGGGGAAAGACAACTATATCTCTCAATGGCAGTACTGGATAAACTTTACCTGCGGAACGATCCAATTCACTTCTCCTCAAACGTCTACTCTTAAAAAAGATTGGTTATTATTATGCACTACTATCTAAATCATCTCGGCGCTCTCCATAAATATATATTGGTCTAGCACCATCCTGTGCAACCTCCCGATTAATTACCACCTCTTCAACGCTATCCAAATTCGGTAATTCAAACATTGTGTCGAGCAGGATGTCTTCCAATATTGAGCGCAATCCCCTGGCACCAGTCTTTCTATCCACTGCCTTTTCTGCAATCGCTTCGAGAGCGTTATCCATAAATTTAAGGCTGACATCTTCCATCTCAAACAAACGTTGGTATTGCTTAACCAAGGCATTCTTGGGTGTGGTAAGAATGGTTACCAGTGCATCTTTATCGAGATCATTGAGTGTTGCTATTACCGGCAATCTTCCAACAAATTCAGGAATAAGTCCAAACTTAAGGAGATCTTCTGGCTCAATCTCCTGGAGAATCTCACCGATTCCTTTATCTTCAGGTGCGCGAATATCTGCACCGAAACCTATGGATGACCCCCTACCTCGAGCTGAAATTATTTTTTGGAGGCCGGAAAATGCTCCCCCGCAAATGAAAAGTATGTTGGTCGTATCAACTTGTAAAAACTCCTGTTGGGGATGTTTGCGACCACCTTGCGGGGGTACACTGGCAATAGTTCCTTCCATTATCTTCAACAAAGCCTGCTGGACACCTTCTCCTGATACGTCACGAGTAATTGAGGGGTTATCTGATTTACGCGAAATTTTATCAACTTCATCAATATAGACTATACCCCGTTGTGCCCGTTCTACATTATAGTCGGCCGACTGAAGTAGCTTAAGAATGATATTCTCCACATCCTCTCCCACATAACCAGCTTCTGTAAGCGTGGTTGCGTCTGCCATCGTGAAGGGTACATTTAGAATACGTGCAAGTGTCTGCGCCAAAAGTGTTTTCCCACAACCTGTTGGACCAATTAGAAGGATATTCGATTTTGCCAGTTCTACATCATCGTTTTTATCACTCTGGCTCAGCCTTTTATAATGGTTATGAACTGCCACCGAAAGAACACGTTTGGCGTAGTCTTGTCCAATAACATAATCATCTAAAACTTGGCAGATTTCACGAGGTGTCGGCACGCCTTCACCAGATTTGACTATCTGCGTCTTATTTTCTTCTCTAATAATATCCATGCATAGCTCGACGCATTCATCACATATGAACACTGTCGGGCCTGCTATAAGCTTGCGAACCTCATGCTGGCTCTTTCCACAAAAAGAACAGTAGAGCGTATTTTTTGACTCGCCGCCAACGGTGGATTTATTCATTTACCCTCCAAAAAAAACCACCTTACCCAAGGTTATCCAAATTGTAGACGCTGGTCTCACAGTTACTCAAACAAATTTCAACGTCTTTAAAATGATTAGCCATCAAAATATACCAACTAATTCTTAACTTCATCCTCTCCATCGCCATTTCCAAATTCACCTTCATCCTCCTCACTTTCTGGACGCTGGAATACCACTTCATCAATTAAACCAAAATCAACGGCTTCCTCAGGAGACATATATTTATCCCGTTCCAGCGCCTGCTCGATTGTTTCTAATTCCTGCCCCGTATGCTTAACATAAATGTTATTAAGCCTTTCTCGAAGGGCAAGAATTTCACGAGCCTGAATTTCAATATCAGTTGCCTGACCCTGAGCACCACCCGATGGTTGATGGATCATAATTCTAGAATTTGGAAGTGCATAACGCTTTTGTTTCTCACCCGCTGCCAGAAGCATTGATCCCATAGATGCTGCCTGCCCGATGCAAACGGTAGAAACGCTTGGTTTGATATATTGCATGGTATCGTAAATTGCGAGACCAGAGGTGACTATTCCGCCTGGGGAGTTGATATAGAAGGCGATGTCTTTTTTAGGGTTTTCAGACTCGAGAAACAAAAGCTGAGCACAAACAAGGCTTGATACCATATCTTCAATTGGGCCCGTCACAAAAATGATACGCTCCTTAAGGAGGCGTGAATAAATATCATAAGCCCTTTCTCCTCGATTTGTGGTCTCAACCACCATTGGTACAAGGGTATTATTAAGAATTTCTAATGGATCAGCCATATATCTATATCTGTTTACCTAGTTTAAGTGTTCAACAGCTTTATTTAGCTTCTTTTTGTGTTGGGTCAAACATCCTTTCCAACTAGTACGTGAATTCGTTCTATTTCCTCTGCTAATCAGACTTATTTTTTTTTGATGAATTTTTCTTAACAGATTTTCTCTTCTTAGACTTTTGTTGATTCGCATCTCCAGTATTAATTTCCGATTGCTCGGGATCCTTCATCAATTCTTCTAGTGTCACTTCACGTTCAGAAATGTCGGCCAATTCCAAAATAAAGTCGACCACTTTGTCTTCTAGAAGCGGGGATTGGAGAGCCTGCAGTGCCTGAGAGTTGTCCTTGTAATAATCAAAAATTTCTTTTTCCTTTCCTTGGTGTCGCTGTGCCTCTTGCATTACGGCTCTATTCAGTTCTTCAGGGCTAACAACAACTTCATTGACCCGGCCAATCTCTGAAAGCAAGAGCCCGAGGCGGACCATGCGTTCAGCAATTATTCTATATTGTGCCTTAAGTTCTTCATCAGACTTGCCTTTATCGTCCTCGTCTATTTGGTCGGGGTTATCCTCACGTCGACGTTCGAATTCTGCCCATATGGTGTTAACCTGTTCCTCGTAAATCCCCTCCGGTAGCTCAAACTTGTGTTCCTTATCCAAAATGTCCAAGAGGTCGCGCTTCAATCGCATCCTAGAAATTGAATTAAGTTCCTGCGCCTGGCTTTCACGGATATTTTTTCGGAGTTCATCGACACTCTCAACACCCATTTTTTTTGCCATCTCATCGTTAATTTCAGCCGGAATTGTCTCCCTGATCTCTTTTACGATAACTTCAAAAACTGCGTCCTTACCCGCAAACTCTTCTTTATAATCCTCTGGAAAAGTAACATTTATTTCAAAAGCCTCGTCCAAACCATGCCCTGTAATCTGTTCCTCAAAACCAGGAATGAAAGAACCTGAACCTATTTCTAACGAGTAACCTTCCGCTTTTCCGCCCTCAAACTCTTCACCATTCACCCGCCCAAGAAAATCAATAACTACAACGTCTCCCTCCTCTATATTCCGTTTCACTTCTAGGGGTATTGACTCTTTTTGACTAGCTGCAATCTGCTGAATGGTCGCATCAATTTTTTCTTCGTTTGAAGAGACCTTTAAACGTTCTAACTTGAGGGAACTGAAATCAGCGAAAGTGATCTCAGGAAAAATTTCAAGCTCCATGGTATATTCGAGGTCTTCACCGTCTTCAAACTTATCGATTTCAATTTTAGGCTGGGCCACCGGTCGAAGGTCATTTTCACTAATAGCCGACTGCGAACTCTCGCTAACAGTCTGTTCTAGCACCTCTCCCATTACTGCATTCCCATGGGTTTTACGGAGCAAGTGAACAGGTACCTTACCGGGTCGGAATCCAGGCATGCGCGCGGTTCTCGCTATCTCACCCAGACGACTTGCCATGCGTGATTCAATGTCCTCTGTTGGCACTATAATTTTATATGCCCGCTTCAAGCTTTCGTTCTTGGTTTCCGTTATTTCCATAACTTATTTCATCCATAAAATGTTCATCATCGTAAGGTGCTATTTTGCAATAAATCAATAATATCAGTTTCAAGTTGGTGCGGGTGAAGGGACTTGAACCCCCACTTTCCAAAGAAAACAAGGACCTAAACCTTGCGCGTCTACCAGTTCCGCCACACCCGCAGAAAACCTGAAAAACACCGGCAATCGTCTCCAGATCGCGCACTCTATTAAAATTGTAGTCCCTGTCAATCCGACTTTAACGGACAAGAAAAACAATCGACACACGTTTCTCAAGTAGGTTTTTGATCTTTTAGGAGATCACGGACATCAGAAGAAGCTATTATTGCCTTTCCGCTACGATAGGATTCGTGATTGACTTCTATATCTTTAAGTAAATAAAGATAGTTTAGCATGATGCCAGCGGATTGCTTTATCCCCTTGGGTGACAAATCAGCAGCCCAATGTAGCTGTTCGATCCTAGCGCCGTTATTAAGGTGAAAGTGTGCCACCGAATCTAGTGCCGTTCCTTCGTTGCGTTTTTCATTGGCTAGGTAATGAACAGCTAATCTTAACAAAATAGGTTTTAACATGGATTGCGTTTCGGTGTTGTTTACCCATTTTGTGTCGTATAGCAGATGAATAAGGGAGGCCTTAGGCGACCCTTTTGAGGACGTGCGTTTTAGCTTCTCTTGTTGTTCGATAGTCAAGAACTCTAGGTGATTACTTTCAAGATTACTGCGAAGCCATGGCATAAAACCAGGAATAGGCGACAAGGTTGCAAATTTTTTTAAACCACCCAGTTCAGCGCTCAGATTATCAACAACCCGCTTAATCAGAAAATTACCAAAGGTAATGCCACTCAAACCAACCTGAGCATTAGAAATTGAATAGAAAATTGCCGTATCCGCGTGTTTTTCATCTTGGTCTGGAGCCCCCTCATCCAGTAGTTCGTGTATGTTACTCGCCATACCCTCGACTAATGCTACCCAGACGAAAACCAATGGCTCTTCTGGCATACGGGGGTGAAAGAAAGCAAAACAGCGACGGTCAGAAGCAAGGCGGTTCTTCAAGTCATCCCAACCCGTAATTTCATGAACAGCCTCGTAGCCGAAAAGTTTTTCTAGTAATGCAGCTGGCGCTTTCCACGTGATTTGCTTTAACTCAAGGAAGCCAACATCAAACCACGAAGTCAGAAGTGCTTTTAAATCACATTCTACCGTATTTAGAAAAGGGTTGTTGCGAGCCCAGGGTATGAGTTCTGCCCGCATATCCACTAAAAATTTTACACCTTCTGGCAGGGCATTAAATTGAGTTAAAAGACGCGCTCTCTTCGATACCAATGCCTCTCTTAAATTTTTTTCAGCTGCCATCCGATTTTCCGTATTGGTAGCATTCTGAAGGTCGGAGATTGCTTTATTAACGGTTTCAGTATCAGATCCAAATTCTGAAGCTAGTACCCCTAAAAATCTTTTTCGACCTGTTTCATTCAAGGCAAGGTAAGCGTGCCCCAACGCTGCAGCGCGGCTACGGGCTGAAACCTCACCGCCACGCGCCTCTAGGCAAGCCCGCATATGTTCAATCAAACGTCCCTGGTCAATTTCATTGAGCTCAGGAGAGAACGACGCCTCTAAAAAATAATTATCCGTCGCACCAATTTTACCCCAAACACTCCTGAGGTTACGAACGGCCCGATCCCAGAAACTTGATTTTCTTTGTTCCATCATCGATTAGATGTAGTTTGTTTCCTTATATCATCCAAGACGTAAGGTAAAACTTCCGATAAATCCTCTGCTATAAGCCCCGCGCCCAACTCTTTGGCAGCTTCTCCATGAAGCCACACCGCGGCACAGGCTGCCTCAAACGCTTCCATTCCCTGTGACATAAGCCCAATAATGATCCCCGCAAGTACATCTCCAGCACCAGCCGTAGCGAGATCTGCCGGTGCATTGGCGTTGATCACAACCCGGCCATTTGGTTCAGCAATTATTGTATCAAATCCTTTTAGTATGATAACAGAATTAGCTAATTTTGCGGCTTCCTTACACCTAGATAATTTATCGCCGTTGATCTTAAATAATCGGTCGAATTCCCCTTGATGCGGCGTAAGAACGCAGCGACCTTTTATGCTGCTAAACAATGTTTCAGGGTCACCTTCAAATGCCGTTAAAGCGTCGGCATCCAGCACAACCGCATTTTTGCTTGTTAAGGCGGAGATGGCATTTTTTCGTGTCAACTCTGTGACACCATTCCCAGGCCCAACCAGCACGGCATTTCTGCGTTTGTTATCTAGAATACCGGAAAGTCCTTTCTTCGCCGAAAGTTCTAGAACTAGATTTCCCGCGTCAGAAATTTCGTATATGTGCTTGGCATTGGTCGGTGAAACAATGGATAAAATACCCGCCCCCGCTCTACGCGCTGCCCGCGCCGCAAGCCTCGCGGCGCCTGTCATCTCACTGCCCCCAACGATAACGACGTGTCCTCTGGAATATTTGTGAAAATCTGGTGCGGGAACGGGCAGTTTGTCTACCCAGAGTTGGGGTGAATTTTCAGCCATAACTGGTGAAATCTTCTTTAATACCCCACTCGGGATACCAATATCCGTTACTTCCACTTCGCCGCAATGTTGACGACCTGGCAAAATCAAATGCCCTGGCTTTTTTCTAAAAAAGGTAACAGTTAGGTCAGCATTTAACACACCACCCAACACCTCTCCCGTATTGCCATCGATACCCGTCGGCACATCAACTGCAACACACGGCAATTTTCGTGATTCTATAGCGTTTAAAATGTCAAGTACTATACCTTCGAGTGGTCGGGAAAGCCCCGCCCCAAAAAGTGCATCTACAACCAACCCTGCGCCTTCTAAAAGAGCAACTGAAAATTTCTCAATTTCCCCAACCCAGCGTTCTGCGTTAACTTTTGAATCACCCCGCAGAGAAGTTTTATCACCTAGCAAACCAAGACGAACAGGCCAGCCTATCTGATGTAATAACCGCGCCACGACAAACCCATCTCCCCCGTTATTACCAGGTCCGGCAAGAACAACAACTGACCGGCGAACCCACCGTTTGCGAATTTTCCTGACCACTGTTGCACCGGCGTTCTCCATTAGATCAAGGCTCGATACTCCTGCTTCAACAGCTAATGTATCCGCCTTTGTCATTTCTTTTATAGTCAGTATTTCTGATCCTATTTCTAAGTTCACAGTTTTCTCCCTTCAGAGAGACTTGTATTTCTGTTTAGTCTGGCGAAAAAACATTCTGACCATTATAACGCCCTCAAGCATAAAATACCCTAGGAATAACGTTGTGAAAATCTGCATTTTAGGTGCCGGTGTCGTAGGGACTACAGCAGCATATTACCTGTCCCGGGCCGGTTACCATGTAACGGTGATCGATCGCCAAAATGGTCCCGGGCTCGAAACGAGCTTCGCCAATGGCGGGCAAATATCAGCAAGTCAATCAGCACCTTGGGCAACGCCAGCCGTGCCATTTCTCATCCTGAAATGGTTGGGTAAAGAGGATGCCCCTCTTCTCTATCATTTAAAAGCCGATCCGGTACTTTAGCGATGGAGTATAAGCTTCCTAAGTAACTGCACTTCTGCCCACTTGCGACAAAATACTCTTAACAATCTCAAGCTAGCACTTTATAGCCGGGAGTTGTTGCGAAAAATAAGGCTCGAAACCGAAATTAATTACGACGTTAATACACGCGGTATCCTGCAAATTTACCGAAACACGAAGACCATGGATGGCGCTGTCTCTCATGCTACATGGCTCAATCAACTCGGGTGCCGCAATAGAGTTTTAAGCCAAAATTCATGTTTTGTATTAGAACCAGCATTGAAAGAAAGTGACAAGGAAATACTCGGCGGGGTCCACACACCGGATGATGAAAGTGGAGATGCCTATGGCTTCACTTGCGAGATGGCTCGTATTGCTACAAAAAGTGGTGCCAGTTTTCGATATGATGAAACCATCCAACACCTCAAATCACAGAATGGACAAATACACTGCGTGAAAACAGACAGAGGAGAATGCTACGCAGATATTTTTGTGGTCTCTCTTGGTAGCTATAGCCCTCTTCTTTTGAAACCCCTCAATATTAAACTCCCCGTTTATCCAACTAAGGGATATTCCGTAACAATTCCTACGAGCGGGCGAAACAACACACCGGGTATCAGCATCACAGATGAAGACAACAAAATCGTTTATAGCCGTCTCGGGAACCGTTTGCGGGTAGCGGGAACAGCAGAATTTTCTGGTTACGATACGAAATTAAATGAAAACAGGGCAAGGGCAATTCTTAATAAAGCACAAGCTCAATTTCCAAATGGTGGTGATTTCAATAACGCCACCTTTTGGACCGGACTAAGACCTCTAACCCCGGACGGCATGCCGGTCATCGGAAAAACTTCAATAAAAAATCTCTATCTGAATACAGGACACGGTACCCTTGGCTGGACAATGTGCGCCGGCTCTGGAAAAGTGATAAATGACCTTATCAGCGGCACCTCCCCTGAGATTGATGCAAGTAGCTTTGGAATTGAGCGTTTTTGAAGGCTACTACCGATACTCTTAAACCCATTTCTCAGTGTCAAACCACAGCTTTTGAGCTCGTGCCCCCTTGACGCATATTCCGTTAGTAAAGAACAAATTTTGATAGTCTTTTCCAGTTCCTTATCCAAATGCTACCATCCAATTTTTTTATTGATATTGAGAGGTATCGAACAATGAAACCTACAGCAGATCAAAACAATAGTTTGAACCACGCTTTTAAGGCGATCCATGACGACGAAGTTCCTTGGGAAGATGGTCTTGATAATAACCTCTTAACCTTGCCACCGGGAATACAGGTAAAAGTTTTTGCAAAGGACGACGCCATGAAGCGGGTGGATATGAAGGTTAGGTTCCCCCCAGGTTATGTAGAACCTGAACATAGCCATAAAAGTTGGCACTCAATTGTCGTATTGAAAGGTCGCATGTGTGTAGCCGGCAAAGACTTACGGCCCGGTGACTATGTTTTTGGCTGGGATGAATTACACGGCCCCTATGAATATCCAGATGGCTGTGAAGTTTTTGTCGTTTTTATGGGAGAAGGAACCCAGCACCAATGGAGCGAAGAAAAACATGGCGAACATGTAAAAATTTGGAAACCTGAGACAAAGGAAGGTAAAGTCAATACTTAAAAAAAAGGGTTCTGATTACTAAATTAATAGGAAGGAACAGAGGGATCGATATCTGCTGACCAGGCGGAGATACCACCTTCAAGGTTTACGGCATTTTCAAAACCGTTAGAATTTAACCAAGCACACACTTGGGAGCTACGACCCCCAACATGACACATTACAACTATCGGATGATCTTTGGTTAGCTGGTCAAGATTTTCCGGCAATGTATTCATCGGAATATGCACCGCGCCATCAATTGAGGAAATTGTCAACTCTTCTTCTTCACGAATGTCCAGTAAAGTGTGTTCTTCACCCGTTTTTCGCATCTCCTCAAGACGTCGAACCGAAATGTCCATTGCTACTCCAAATTTTTATAATTTACGACAAATGGAACTTCTATTCCAATCCCTAACTGAATTCAAACTGGATTTTTCCCCAAGTCCGTATACATTAACTTCTTAATTTAAAACCCGATGCAACTTTTTGGAATGCAACCTATGCCAGAGAACCACGTGGTTGTCAGTGAAAGAACAACTCCATATCGGGGATTTATGCGGCTAGATCATTATAAGCTTAGACATACTATTTTTAATGGCGAATGGAGCGCCGACCTATCCAGAGAGGTTCTGGAACGAGGTCACGCCGTCTCAGTTCTTCCTTACGACCCAATTAGAGATGAAGTTGTCCTAATCGAACAGTTTCGGATTGGTGCATATACTGCACCAAAAACTTCGCCATGGCAGATTGAATGTGTCGCCGGCGTGATTGAACCTCATCAGTTGGCGGAGGATACGGCTCATCGAGAAACAGAGGAAGAAACAAAATTACGAATACTAGACCTGGAACCCATGCATACTTACCTCACTAGCCCAGGCTGCACATCAGAAACGGTTAAGATGTTTTGTGGACATGTCGATGCAAGTGATGCCGGCGGAGTCCATGGCCTAGCCTCCGAAGGTGAATATATCAGGGTATTTTCGATGCCCGTTGAAGAAGCTTTCGTCTGGCTAGCAAACGGGCGAATTGAAAATGGAATGACCATAATTGCCCTCCAGTGGCTAAAGCTAAATTTGAGTCAAATACAAAGTAAATGGAAAGTGGGAGGAGGGGTAAGCTACGTGTAAAGACTAACAACTTACTTTACTTGATCAGCGCACATCACAAAGTTACTCTCCACCGTGCAGATAACAGCTTTATTAACTACTGAATAGAATTTGGTATGACGGTCCGCGAAAATTTTAGAGATGCTATTGGAAATACACCTCTCATTCGCCTGAGAGAAGCGTCCGAAAATACTGGCTGCAATATTTACGGTAAAGCAGAGTTCCTTAATCCTGGGGGGTCCGTAAAAGATCGAGCAGCTTTGTTTATCGTAAAAGATGCTGAAGAAAGAGGGCTGTTAAACCCTGGTGGTGTCATTGTGGAAGGGACCGCTGGTAACACCGGTATTGGTCTAGCTTTATTAGCCTGTGCAAGCAACTACAAAACCGTGATAGTCATTCCTAAGACACAGACTGAAGAAAAAAAAGCGATGCTGCGCCTGGCAGGTGCGGACCTTAGGGAAGTTGAAGCCGTTCCCTACTCTAATCTTGAGAATTACGTCAGGGTGTCTGAACGAATTGCTAATGAAATATCCAATACTCATCCTCAAGGTGCCATTTGGGCTAACCAATTTGATAACGTTGCTAATCGACGCGCTCACTATGAAAGCACTGGTCCAGAAATATGGGAGGAGCTTGACGGGAAAATAGACGGCTTTACCTGTTCGGTGGGAACGGGAGGAACGTTAGCTGGTGTTGGAATGGCTCTTAAGGAACGTAAGGCAGAAGTAAAAATTTCTCTTTCAGACCCTAAGGGGTCAGCGTTATATAATTTTTACAAACATGGCGAATTAAAAGCCGAGGGATCTTCAATTACAGAAGGTATTGGTCAAGGCCGTGAAACCGCAAACCTCGTTGGTGCACCAATAGATGACGCCTATCAAATATCGGATGAGGAGGCATTACCAATCATTTTTGACTTACTCCAAAATGAAGGACTTTGTTTGGGAACTTCTAGTGGTATAAATGTGGCAGGCGCTATACGTATGGCAAGGGAGTTAGGTCCTGGTCATAACGTTGCTACAATACTTTGTGATTACGGAACACGATATCAAAGCAGGCTATTCAATGTTGAATTTTTAAAATCAAAAGGTCTGCCATTTCCAAGCTGGCTTGAATAGATCTAAAGGGTAAAAATGACATACGCTCGCCCGGAAGCAATTGTTGAACCTGCTTGGCTTTCAAAACATTTAGGTGATCCAAAATTTGTCATAATCGATGCTAGTTTTCATCTGCCTACGGCTAATCGCAATCCAAAGGAAGAATATGTTAGCAGTCATATTCCCGGAGCGATATTTTTTGACATTAATGAAATTGCAGATCAAAAAGTTGACCTACCGCATATGTTACCTAATCCAGATGATTTTGAATCAAAAGTTGGAGAATTGGGAATATCGGAAAACACCCATGTAATTTGTTATGACACGAACGGCAGCGCTATGGCCGGAATGAGGGCTTTTTGGACCTTTAAGGTGTTTGGGCATAAAAACATAGCGGTTCTTAATGGCGGATTTAATAAATGGACTAAACTAGGCTATCCGGTGTCAAATGAGTTCCCTAAAACTAAATTGGCAAATTATACATGTAGTCAACCGAATCCCGCATTGGTCACTTCATTTGAAGAGGTGAAGGAAAACGTCAAAAAAAAGAACCGACAATTTGTTGATGCCAGAACAGCGGGTAGATTTTGCGGCACAGAACCCGAACCGCGCCCCGGTTTAAAAGGAGGACATGTACCCGATAGCAAAAATCTGGCCTTTCAAGAAATGTTGCAAACTGACAATTATATGGAATTGAAATCCGTAAATGATTTAAGAAAATTATTTATGGAGAGAGGAATTGACCCTTCTCAACCAATCATATCGAGCTGTGGTTCGGGCGTTACAGCTGCTGTTCTTTACTTTTCATTATTTCTAATAGGCTACGACACTGTTTCAGTGTATGACGGCTCTTGGACTGAATGGGGTAGCAAAGAAGATACCCCTGTCGCCAAGGGCCCCGAATAAAATCATGAATAAACCCAAACGCCAAAGCACTCGATTAGTGCACGCAGGAAATCACCCCGAGCGTCATCACGGTGTGATGAATACACCGACCTATAGAACATCTACTGTCTTGTTTCCGACAGTAGCCAGTATGAAGGAAGGGGGCAAAAAGCGCTTCGACTCGTTCTACTATGGGCGGTATGGAACACCGACTACTATGGCCTTAGAGGAAGCTGTTGCTGACCTTGAGGGTGGATATAGATCAGTGTCAGTTCCCTCCGGACTTTCAGCAATTGTCTCTTCATTGTTATCATTTTTAAAATGCGGTGATCACTTACTTATGGTGGATGCTGCCTACGACCCAACTCGTAATTTATGCAAAGGGTTTCTAGCCAAATACGGCATAGAAACAACTTTTTACGACCCTTTAATTGGTAAAGAAATCGAAAACCTTATTTCTGACAGCACAAAAGTTATATTTACCGAATCCCCCTGCTCACAAACCTTTGAAATACAGGATATTCCGGCGATTGCACAAGTTGCACACCAACATAATATCAAGGTTATAATGGATAATACCTGGAGTGCCGGTTACTTTTTTAAACCCTTTGATCACGGGGTAGACATATCCATTCAGGCCGCAACGAAATATATTTCGGGACATGCTGACGTAATGATTGGAATTGTGACCACTAATACCTCTCAAGACTGGGAGATTGTTAAACGGACCTCCTCATATTTAGGATACTGTGTGGGCGGAGATGATGCTTATTTGACTTCCAGAGGTATCAGAACTCTTGAAGTACGTTTAGAACGTCATCAAGACAATGCTATAAGGTTAGCCCAATGGTTTAAAAAGCGTCCAGAAGTAAAGGCTGTATTGCATCCCGCTTTTGAAGATTGCCCAGGACATGAAATCTGGAAAAGGGACTTTTCTGGAGCTTCCGGACTTTTTGGTGTCGTCTTAAATCAGTTCGAAGATGAACGTATTTCCCACATGATTGATGGTATGGAATTGTTTGGAATAGGGTTTAGTTGGGGTGCATTTGAAAGTTTAATGATTCCAACATACCCATCAAAAATACGTTCAATTGGTGACTGGAACACAGATCAAAAATATATCCGCATTCACGCTGGGCAAGAAGATCCAGACGATCTTATTGCCGACCTTGAAAACGGTTTTGAGCGCCTTAATGGTAAGGCTTAAATAATACCAGGCATGAAAAAACAAGATACAGAATTAGTCCATTCCGGCAGTTACCCTGAGAAACAGGGTGGATCAGTCAACCCTCCGATCTACCATGCTTCAACCTTTAGCAAACCTTCTGTTGCAGCGTTAGAAATAGCGAGACAAGAGCCCGACGCTGATTTTATGTATGGACGTCATGGTACCCCGACATCTAGGGCATTCGAAGAGACCGTTGCGGCCCTTGAGGGTGGCGAAAAGTGTATTGCCGTAGGTTCCGGCCTCTCGGCAATTACAACTGCTATGCTCGCTTTTGTTAAACAAGGGGATCACGTTTTGGTGTGTGACAACGCTTATTCCCCAACACGCAATTTAAGTGAAAAATTTTTAAAACGCTTTGGAGTTGAAACAACCTATTATGACCCGTTTATTGGGACCGAAATAAAAAGACACTTCCAAGACAACACAAAAGTTATCTATACGGAATCGCCAGGATCTCACTCATTTGAAATTCAAGATATTCCAGCGATTGCCGAACAATGCCACAAATCGAAAATCAAGGTAGTGATGGATAATACTTGGAGTGCGGGATACTTCTTCAAGCCATTCAATCATGGCGTTGACGTCTCTGTGCAGGCAGCTACAAAATATTATGTGGGTCATTCGGACGCTATGCTGGGAGCAGTAACCACAAAGGCCGAAGACTTTGCGGCAATAAGAGATTCAGCCAGAATATTGGGTTATCACGCAGCCCCAGACGACGCTTACCTTGGTCTACGAGGAATGAGAACTTTAGCTTCGCGTCTTAAACGCCACGAAAAGAATGCACTAATTGTAGCCGATTGGTTAAAGACCCGGCCCGAAGTCCACACGTTACTTCACCCTGCTTTTCCATCGTGCCCAGGTCATCAAATATGGAAACGCGACTTCACAGGATCATCTGGCCTTTTTAGCATATTGCTAAATGAATACTCCGGGGACGCCGTTGCAGCTATGATTGACGGACTTGAATTATTTGCTTTGGGAGGTAGCTGGGGCGGTTATGAAAGCTTGGTTTGGAGAACACAACTGACCCGCAGCGCTACCAAATGGGATGGTGCAAAACCCTGTGTTCGTCTTCACGTAGGTCTCGAAGATCCGGATGATCTTATTGCAGACTTAACAGAAGGATTAAATCGCCTTAACAATTTTAGTTAATTTACCGGATAATTAATTAATTTGTCTT
>Ga0302133_10000756_pt1 | contig 20389 bp, 16 predicted proteins | sample CB9_331_MG_FD_203121 | JGI IMG/M metagenome (GOLD analysis project Ga0302133, IMG submission 203121) | Marine microbial communities from Western Arctic Ocean, Canada - CB9_33.1 | ecosystem: Environmental > Aquatic > Marine > Oceanic | place: Canada: Western Arctic Ocean | collected 2017-09-19 | reverse complement strand
CCCGGCCAAACCAAAGCCCAAAAAGAAGAAAAAGGGCCTGTTGGGTTTTGCCAAAAAAGACACCGGCGACAGAAGCGAAGAAGAGGCCAAGGCAGAATGGAAAGAGGCGGTCCGCAACGCCAAACGGGATAACGAGCGCTGCGAGCAGATCTGGGCCGAGATCTGCGCTGCGTCGGACGACTATGATCCGCCGGTGCGCGATATGGACAGCCAGCTATTGATGGAGCTGTTTGGCCGCAGCACCAACGGCACCGTTAACCAGATGCGCGCCATCAACCAGATCGTCGATCAAGGCCTTGAATTGGGGCGGGCTTTCTCCGATTACCAGCAAGGCAAGAATATCGAGATTTGCCTGCTCGCCAACTGCTATCAGCGCCCGCCCCACTATCTCGGCGAAAAGGACCGGCTGCGCGAAATGTTGAAGGGATTCCGGCGCCCCAGTTTCCCCCTAATCGCCCGCTATCTCCCTGAATTTATTCGGGATTAACGCCGGGCCGCCAATATTCACAATAAGGGTGGAAATTGGGCCGATATTGCCCATGTATAACTTGCAAACAACCGCCGGTCTGTAACCTTTAAGAATTGCATGTATTTTCTCCGGCCGGCCCAAAATTTACGGTAAGCGAGATGTCTGGCGCAGCGAGTGCACTGGTAAGCGAAATAGAGTCCGAGCCCATTGATTGGGAAGCCGTGTTTGAGGCCGATGGCCATGGCCTGATCGCGCTGATCGGCGAAGCCAAAAGCTTCCATGCGCTCAAGGACTGCATGGCGGTCATTGTCGAGCAACTGTTCAGCCGCGACGGCGACGAAGCGTTCCGCAATTCCTATATGGCCGATCTGGATGCGGTATTCCCCGAGGATTTGGACAGCCGCGACGATGCCGCGGAAACCTTGCGAAAACTGATCGCGGTGATGACGCTGACATTGCGCAAAATCAAAACCTATCGCAGCAAAAAAGCCGAACAATACCGCCAGAGCACAGCGGCCGGCGCCCCCCAGCCCCGCGCTAGCCCGGAACGGCGCGGCGATGCCGGCGAAGATGCGGCCATGCTGATGGACGCCGCCGGCGGCGGTGATGCGGGACCCGGCGTTGATCTCAAACCTTCGAAGCCCGACGACGCCTATGCAGACATGGACCGCGATGAGAAAGAGGGCGGCACCGATCCGGCAGTGACGGCGGCAATGTTTGCCGAGGTTGTCGCGGCCGAATTCAAGAACCGCTTCAAGGCCCTGCAAATGGGCATCGAACAGAAAGGCGGCGGCAAGACCAAGCTGCCCTTCATGCTGTCGGCGAAATTCGCGGCAAAATTCGATGCGGTATTGTGCGAATACGTCATTCCCGAATTCACCCAGCGTTGCCATGAAATTATCATCCGCGGCGCCACCCGGGCCGCCGACAAGCAAAAGTCCTATCTCCAGCAATTTACCGGCTTCGAAGGCGGGCGCGGCGATATTTGGGAGCATTGGCGCTATACCTGGACCGATGTGACCACCAAGCAAAAACTGCCGACCCGCCCGACCGGCAAGGGCAAAAAGAAGAAGGGCTTGTTCGGCCTTGGCAGCAAAAAGAATGCCGGCGGCAAAGACGCCGCGGCCGCCGAGATGAAGCGCTGGGAGTCCCGCATCAAGCAAATGGAAATGACCAACGGCTATGTGGATGCGATTTGGGGCGCCCTTTGCGCCGAAACGGTGCGCTACATACCGCCGGTTCGCGGCGACGATGGCAAGATTTTGATGGAGCTCTTTGGCCGCAGCACCAAGAGCATTATGAAACAGGTGCACGCCATCAATCAGATCGTGCAACAGGGCGGCGAAATGGCCCGCGCCTTCGAGGTTCTGCAACAGGGCAAGGATATCGAGATTTGCCTGTTGGCCGCCTGCTTTCAAAATCCCGAACAATTTCTTGGCCGCAAACAGGTCCTCAAGCAATTGTTGGGCGGCTTCAAGGGCGGCCATTTTCCGCTCATTCTTCGCTACCTGCCCCAACATATCCGCGAATAGCCCCGGCCATAACGGCTGGCCATCGCCGGCGCGCCTGTTTCGAGCGCAACATTCTCTTGCGCCGCATGGGTGAGCCCGGCGATATTAACGGGCTGGCGCTGTTCCTGGCTTCCGCAGCATCGGACCACATGACCGGCGCCCATTTGGTTATCGATGGCGGCTTCTCGCTCGATTTCGGGGATTGACGCCGCCAATGCAGTGGGAGGCAAGCCAATGGACCAATCCACCAATCCGTTCGCCGATATCGGCGATATGGAGACCTTCTACGAGCGGGTGGCGCCGTTGAACCTCGGTTGCGGCTGGCGCATCGAAGACCGCGACCCCGGCAGCGGCGGCTATTCCTCGCCCTACCCCAACGCCCATTGGAAATATGCCGAGGTGCGCCCGGCCCTGGACGCGGCGGCGAAACTGATCAGCGCCGAGGATGCCGGCCGGCGCATCCTCATGTGCGTCAATCACGTGGCCGACGGCAAGCCCGGCATCGCGCCGACATTGTTCCATGCCTATCAGATGGTGCTGCCCGGCGAGACCGCGCCATCCCACCGCCATCCCATGCATGCGCTGCGGGTGATGTTGGACGCCGAAAAAATGTATTCGGTGGTGGAAGGCGAAAAGATGTTGATGGAGACCGGCGACGTGGTGCTGACCCCCGGCGGCATGTATCACAGCCATATCCACGACGGCGATGATCCGGCCTATTGGCTGGACGGATTGGACGCGCCGTTCACCCGCGCCCTGCATCTGGTCATCTTCGAGCCGCACCCGGACATTTATGAGCCGGTCAAAGTGGTCGCCGAGGTCTCGCCGTTCCGCTTTTCTTCGGATGATATCCAGAAAATGCTGGACGCCGCCGAGGATGATCCGGAGGGCTATTTTCCCAAACGCGTGCGCCTGGATACGTCCTGCATGCCGACCCTCGGCGTTTATGTGCAGCGGCTTGAGGCCGGTCAGAAAACACAGGTGTACCGGACCAACGCCAACACCTCGTTTGCGCCCATGCAAGGCAGCGGCGTCTCGATCATAGAGGGTGAGGAAATTCGCTGGAACCGGGGCGATGTTTTCGCCGCCCCCACCTGGCGCTGGATCGAGCATCGGGCCGATGAAGACAGCGTGCTGTTCACCATGACCGACGCGCCGCTCCTGGAATTCGCCAAATATTACAAGTTCGAGGGCAGCTAGGGCTGGCGGATTTGCGCGTTCCTTAAAATTTCAGCGGCATAGCGCGCACCACGTGCGGCAGCGCGCGCACCTTGGCGGCCAGCTCTTCGCTCACCGGGCCATCGGTTTCGATCAGCGCAATCGCATCGCCGCCGTTGGTGCCGCGGCCCAAATTAAACGTCGCGATATTGACGCCGGCCTCGCCCAACACGGTGCCCAGCGCGCCGATAAAGCCCGGCTTATCCTCGTTGGTGATATACAGCATGTTGGCGCCCAATTCGGCGTCGATGGCGATATCCTTGATTTCAATCAGCCTGGGCCGGTCGCCGTGGGCCAGAGTGCCGGCCACCGAGCGAACCTGGTTTTCGGTGGTCACCGTGAGCCGCACCATGGTCTGAAACTCGTCCAGGGATTCACAGGTGCTTTCGGTAATCTCGATATTGCGCTCCTTGGCGATGGCCGGCGCCGATACCATGTTTACCGATTCCAACAACGGCGACAGCAATCCTTGCAGGACCACGGCGGTCAGCGGCTTGGTGTTCAGATCCGATGCCTGGCCGCAATATTCCACCTTCACTTTTTTGAGCGCGCTTTCCGTCACCTGGCCGGCGAAGCTGCCCAATTGTTCGGCCAGTTTCATATAGGGGGTCAGCTTGGGCGCATCCTCGGCACTGACCGAGGGCATGTTGAGGGCGTTGGTGACCGCCCCGGTGAGCAGATAATCGGACATCTGCTCGGCCACCTGAATGGCGACATTGACCTGCGCCTCGTTGGTGGAGGCGCCGAGATGGGGCGTCACCACCACGCGCGCATCGCCGAACAGGATATTTTCCTTGGCCGGCTCTTGGGCGAACACATCCATGCCGGCGCCGGCCACCTTGCCGCTTTCAAGTGCCGCCTTCAAATCTTCTTCAATGACCAGGCCGCCGCGCGCACAATTGATGATATAGACGCCGTCCTTCATCTTTGCGATGGCTGGCGCATCGATGATGCCCTTGGTGGCGTCGGTCATCGGCGTGTGCAGGGAGATGAAATCGGCGCGCCCGAACAATTCGTCCAGCTCCACCTTATCGACGCCGATATCGGCAGCCCGTTCCGGCGACAAAAACGGATCATACGCGGCCACCTTCATCTTGAGCCCCAAGGCCCGGTCGGCGACGATGGAGCCGATATTGCCGCAACCGATGATGCCGAGGGTCTTGCCGTACAGCTCGACCCCCATGAAGCGGGATTTCTCCCATTTGCCCGCATGGGTCGATTGGTTGGCTTCGGGGATATCACGGGCCAGGGCGAAGATCATGGCGATGGCATGTTCGGCGGTGGTGATGGAATTGCCGAACGGCGTATTCATAACGACGATGCCGCGCCCGCTGGCAGCCCCTATGTCGATGTTATCGACGCCGATACCGGCGCGGCCGATGACTTTCAGATTATCGGCGGCCTGGATTATGGCTTCGGTGGCTTTGGTGGCGGAACGCAACGCGAGCCCGTCATATTCGCCGATTTTGGCGGCCAGCGCATCGGCGTCCATATCGGTAATCACGTCCACTTCGATCCCCCGGTCGGCGAAAATCTCGGCGGCGCGGGGCGACATAGCGTCGGAAATCAGCACCTTCGGCATTGCAATTCTCCTCGTATTCTCAGAAACACCGCTTATGCGGCGAATTCGGTTTCGGTCAGGCTCAGCGCCCAGTCGATCCACTGGCTTAAGGCATCCAAATCACTGGTCTCGATGGTGGCTCCGGCCCAAATACGAAGGCCCGGCGGCGCATCCCGGTAGGCGTCGATGTCGTAGGCAATGCCTTCGGCGTCGAGCAAGGCGGCGATGCGCCTGGCCGCTGCTCCCTGATCGTCATCCGACAATGCGGTGAACCAGGGCGCCACGATTTTGATGCACACCGACGTGCAGGACCTTGTATCTGGAACCTCGGCCAAAAAATCCACATCGGCTGAATTTTCCACCCAGCGGGCGAGCGCCGCCAGATTGGCTTCGGAGCGCCCGATCAGGCTTTTGAGCCCGCCGATATTTTGCGCCCAGTTCAATCCATCCAGCGCATCTTCGACGCACAGCATGGAAGGCGTGTTGATGGTTGCGCCGGTGAAGATGCCTTCGTTGAGCTTGCCCCCCGATGTCATGCGGAACAGCTTCGGCATGGGCCAGGCCGGGACGTGGCTTTGCAGCCTCTCCACCGCGCGCGGGCTTAAGACAATAACCCCGTGCTGGGCCTCGCCGCCCATCACCTTCTGCCACGAATAGGTGGCCACATCGATCTTCTCCCAGGGCAGGTCCATGGCGAACACCGCCGAGGTGGCATCGCAAATGGTCAAACCGCCCCGCTCCGCATCGATCCAATCGCCGTTCGGCACGCGCACGCCCGACGTTGTGCCGTTCCAGGTGAAGATCACGTCGTGGGAAAAATCCACTTGGCCGAGATCAGGCAACTGGCCGTAATCGGCTTCGAGGACGCGCACGTCCTCCAAATGCAATTGCTTGGTGATGTCCGAGACCCAGCCCGACCCGAAACTTTCCCAGGCGAGCACGTCGATACCGCGCGGCCCGAGCAATGACCAGAGCGCCATTTCGACGGCGCCGGTATCGGACGCGGCGACGATGCCGATCCGGTAGTCTCCCGGCAGCCCCAGAATAGCGCGCGACTTGTCGAGCACCTCCTGCAATCGGGCTTTGCCCAATTTAGAGCGGTGCGAGCGGCCGAGAACGGCATTGTCCAAGACTTTGGGCGACCAACCGGGACGCTTGGCGCAGGGACCAGATGAAAAGTTTGGATTTGCCGGACGCATGTCCGGCATTCGGGGGACGTTCATGCAATATCTCCTATCCTTGCAGATAGGTCGCGATCCGTTGGGGGACCGTGGCCCGCCGATGGTTCTATAGAGTTGGGCGGCGGCGGTCAATTAACAATGTTGCATTGTAGATATGCAGGGCGGGCTGGAAGTCCCACAAATGGCGGCTTGCTATACGCTAGGCTTCCTTCACCGCTTCCAATTGGACTTTTAGTTTTGGCCCCTGGCGGGCCATTATGAGCCAGACGAACACGCCCAGGACACCGCCGCCGGCGAGGGTGATCTGGAGGCCGCCAAATTCCGCCAGCCAGCCCATAATCAATGCGCCGATGGCAGGCACGCCCCAGGAGATGATAATATAGAGGCTCATCACCCGGGCCCGAACGCGCGGCTCAACAACGTTCTGGATCAGCGTTTGCGAGGAGATACCGCCAATCAGAATAAAGAAGCCAACCAGCGACAATGCCGCCGCCGCCAGCCATATATGGCCCGATATGGTAAACAGCGTCAGAAAAATTGCGGCGCCCAAAAAACTGCCCGTCACCAGCCGCGTCAGACCTCGGGTGTCACCCCGTTGCGCCAGATACAATCCCGCGATCAATCCGCCGGCGCCGGTAGAAGACAGCAATATGGCCATGCCGGGCGCCCCTTGGCCAAACATGGTAACCGATATCCCGGGGGCCAGATCAATATAGGGCCGGATCAACAAGGCCGTCGCGCCCAGCAAAGCCAACAAAAAGAAAATACCCGAGTGGTTCCCCACATAGACCAAGCTTTCCTTCATATCGCTGACAAAATTTAGAGAACCCGATGACTTGGACCGGGTCTCTTCAATTCTGGTGCGCATCAAAATCACGAAAAACGCAAAGAATGTCAGCGCCGCAAGAACCATCACCGTCCCAATATTGACAACAACAATGAGCGCGCCGGCGATGGCCGGACCAACAACCCGGCCAACATTGAAGCTCGCCGATCCCAGCGCAATGGCCGCCGCCAGATCCTTTTTTGGCACCAATGCGTTGACGATGGAAAGCCGCGCCGGACCGCTCAGGGCTTCCAGGGATCCCATGACAACGGTCAGCACCACGACGCCTTCGATGGTGATCAGATCGGCCAGCACCAGAACGGCAAAAAGGGCCGCCGCGCCGCCAAGAGCCAACTGGCTCACCCACATGATGCGCAGATATCCGATCTTGTCCGCGGCCGCGCCGCCAATCAGGGACAGAACAATAAGAGGAAATGTTTCGGCGCCGGCGACAATGCCGAGCCAGACCGTGGATTTGGTCAACTCCCAGGTCAACCATCCGACCGCCACCTTCAACATCCAGCGCCCGACGATCTGGGCGGAAATACCGATCCAAAAATTGCGATAAACCGGATGGCTCAGGGCAGCGCCGATGCCGCCGAACAGGCGCGTCTTAGGGGTGGCGGAAGAATTCATGAACGGCCAACTATTCTATCGACGGGGCAATTTAAACACTTTTATCACAATTACCCGCCCGGATTTTCGGCCGCCGGTACCAGCGCCAGCACCCTTAAAGGACTGCCCGAGCCGCCGGTGATCTTCAAGGGCGGCGTGACCAGGACGGCCCCGGTGGCCGGCAACTGGTTCAGGTTGTTGAGGCTCGACATGCCGAACTTGCCGGCGCCGTGCATCAGATTGTGGGCCGGGAACTGGGGATCGAACTGGCCCGCATTGCCATGGTCTGTGCCCACGGTTTCGGTGCCGTAGCCGCACGCATCCCGCGCGATCATATAGCGGACGGCTTCGGGGTTCGGCCCCGGCGAGTGATAGCCGTCTTCTGCAAGATTGAGGAAGGCGTCCGCATCGCCCACCCGTTTCGCCCAGCCGCTCTGCATCAAGACCCAACTGCCCGCCGCGATTTGGCCATGCGCACCCTCCCATTCTTCCAAATGGCCGGCGGTAAGGATGAAATCGGGGTCCGCTTCCACGCCGGCGGTGACATCAATGACCGATGCCGGCGCCAGAAACCGCTCGGGCGCGATACTATCGGTGGCGCCGTCTTGATAGTCTGCACCGGTGAACCAGTGGCTGGGGGTATCGAAATGCGTGCCCGCATGCTCGGCCGTGGTGAGCGTGCTCCAGCGGGCGAAGCCGCCGTCATTACGGTAATCGGAAATCGGTACCAGCGACACAGGCGGCGGCTGGGCGCCATGGCCTTCGGGTACCTTGATGATCGGCGTTTCGGGGCCAAGCGGGTGCGTAAGGTCGACCACCTTGATATCGCCGCCGGCCACGGCGCCCATTAACGCCGCTAGGATTTCGCTGTTCGGAGACATCGCGCATCTGCCTTTTCAAAAAATGTTGATGACGGCCCGCGTAATGGGTCATCCCCCTTTGCTGCCAAGGATATCCGAGAACGGGGCGGCACGAAAGCCAACCCGGCACTCAGGCGCTTCTCGCGAGGGCGTCTTCGGGCGCGGAATTTAAGGCGCGGCGATGGGATTTCAGCATCTGGGTCAATTCGGGCCGGCAGCCGCCGCAGGTCGCGCCGGCGCCGGTGGCGTCACTAAGCGCCGCCACTGACATGCAGTTGGTGTCGGCCATGGGATTGCCGTCCGCCATGGCCGCTTCGATGACGCTCCGCCGGACGCCCTGGCAGGCGCAGACAACCGGGCCTTTATCTGCTCCGGGCTCGGCCGGCGCGCCGGTCAGCAGCGCCATGCGCTCGGCCGGCAGAAGCGCGCTTTGCGCAAACAGGCCGGCCAGCCATTGCCGGTCAGGCAGATTGTGATCGGGGGCAATGAACAGGCACGCGGCCAGGGCACCGCCGCGCAAAACGGCAAAGCGATAGAGCCCCAATCCCTTGTCGCCGAAGGCCAGCCATTCGCCGCCCCCATGCAACTCGCCCAACAAGGCGCGTGCCCAGAGGTCCCAATCGCCCGGCGCGTCGTTGCCGGCGAACTCGGTGCGACGGTGGCCCGCGGCTTGGGCGCTGGCCCACCAATCGGCGCCGGCGATTTGTATCGGCTCGCGGCTGAGCGCGAAGCCGTGCCAGGCGGCTTCGAAGGGCGCCGCCGACACCGGAGTCTGTTTAAGCTCCGGCTGCCCCGATATGGGATCGCAAAGTGGCGCGATCAGCGATCCGACGCTGGCCTTTAGGGCGAACCGATCCGACCAATGGATCGGCGCGAACAGGGATCCTTGGGCTTGGCGATCGGTCACGTGAACACGGGCGACCATGACGCCCTGGCCGCTTTCGATGCGCGCCAAGGCGCCCTCCTCCAACCCATAATCAGCGGCATCGGCGGGGTTGATATCGATGATCGGCTGGGCAGCCTCGGCGGTGAGGCGGGGCGATTTGGCGGTCCGCGTCATGGTGTGCCATTGATCGCGCAGCCGCCCGGTATTGAGGATCAGGGGCCGCTTCGGATCGGCGGCATCTGGCTGGGCGGGCTCGATGGGCATCATGTGCGCCCGCCCGTCCGGGCTCGGAAATTCCCCCGCCGCCAGCAGCCGCTGGGATCCGGCGCCCCGGGCCAGCGGCCATTGCACCGGGTTGAGGGCGTCATAGACGGCATCGTCGATTTCGGCCAGATCGGAGATATCAAAGAGGCGCCCCGGCCCAGCGGTGGCTCCGGTCAGCCCCGCATGTTCGCGAAAAATCTGCGCCGGCGATTGGTAATCAAAGCTGCACCGAAATCCAAGCCGCGCCGCGATTTCAGAGATGATCCACCAATCGGCGCGGGCCTCGGCCGGCGCCGGCAGGAATTTCCGCTGGCGCGAGATGCGGCGCTCGGAATTGGTCACGGTTCCGTCCTTTTCGCCCCAGGCGAGAGCCGGAAACAGGACATCGGCGAACTGGGCCGTGTCGGTATCGGCCGCGCAGTCGGAGACGGCGACGAACGGGCAAGCCGCCAGGGCATCCCGGACAGCCTTACCGCCGGGCAGACTGACCGCCGGATTGGTGCCCATGATCCAGAGCGCCTTGATCTCGCCGCTTGCCATGGCAGCGAACATATCGGTCGCCTTCAGGCCCGGCGCCGCCGCCATGGCGGGTGCCTTCCAGAATTTGCGCACCGCCGCCATGCCGTCTTCATCGCCGAAATCCACATGCGCGGCCACCTGGTTGGCGAGGCCGCCGACCTCGCGCCCACCCATGGCGTTGGGCTGGCCGGTCAGCGAAAACGGTCCCATGCCGGGCTTGCCGATGCGCCCCATGGCCAGGTGGCAATTGAGGATCGCATTGACCTTATCGGTGCCCGAGCGGGACTGGTTGATGCCTTGGGAATAAAGGGTGACGGTGCGCTCCGTAGCCGCGAACCATTCGAAGAACTGCCAGACCTCCGCGGCGTCCAGCCCGCACGCGGCGGCGACGCTTTCCACATCCGGCGCCGAGATTTGCGCGGCGGCCAGGGCTTCGTCAAAGCCGGAGACCGAGGCGGCCACATAGTCCTGATCCATATGTCCGGTGCGCGCCAGATGCACCAGCAGGCCGTTGAACAGGATGGCGTCGCTGCCGGGTTTGAGCGCCAGATGCAGATTGGCGTCGGCGCAACTGGCGGTGCGGCGGGGATCGATGACCACAATGCGCGGCGCCGGCGCGCCGGGCTCGCGCAAGGTCATGCGCTGATACAGAACCGGGTGGCACCAGGCGGCGTTGGAGCCGGTGATCACCACCAGGTCGGCCAGCTCCAGATCCTCGTAATTGCCGGGCACGATGTCTTCGCCGAAGGCGCGCTTGTGGCCGGCAACCGAAGACGCCATGCATAATCTTGAGTTGGTGTCGATGTTGGCCGAGCCGATGAAACCCTTCATCAGCTTGTTGGCGGCGTAATAATCCTCGGTCAGAAGCTGGCCGGAGACATAGAATGCCACCGAGTTCGGCCCATGTTCCGCAATCGTGCGGCGCAGGACTTCGGCGGTATGGTCAAGCGCCTGATCCCAGCTTGCCCGCCGGCCATTTATTTCTGGGTACAGCGCGCGCCCCTCCAGCCCCAATGTTTCGGTAAGCGCCGCCCCCTTGGCGCAGAGCCGGCCCCGGTTGGCGGGATGCAACCGATCGCCCGTAATCTCCAGATGGCCGGCGGCGGCGCGCGATGCCACCAGCCCGCAGCCGACCCCGCAATAGGGGCAGGTGGTTCGGGTTTCGCCGGTCATTGGGCAGCCTCCAACGCCGCGCCCCGAATCTCAACATTTCCGCTGATCACCCGAGCCTCGAACGTGGTGGCTTGTCCATCGTCGGGGGCAATCGCGAGGCCGGTTTCCAGCTCGATCACCATATCGTGGAGCGGGCATGTGACCCGCGTGCCGTGGACAATGCCTTGGGACAGGGGCCCGGCTTTATGCGGGCATTTGTCGAGCAAGGCGAATACCCGGTCATCGCGGGTGCGGAACAAGGCAATGGGCCCCGCCGCCAGGCAAATGGTGCGCGCGCCGAGACGCGGAATATCTTCGAGATCGCAAATGCGTTGCCATTCCATAATTTTTACTCCGCCGCCGCCAATGGGCGAATTCCGGTCCACTCGGGGGTGTCATCGGCGCCTTGGGCCCAGGGATCAGTCTGCGCAAATTCTTGGGACAAGAGGAACCGGTCGAACAGGGCGCGCCGGCCGGCGGCGTCTTCGTTGATGCGTTGCTTGACGTGGCCCAAGCCAACACGCTCGATCCAGGGCGCCGTGCGTTCCAGATAATGGGCCTCTTCCCGGTAGAGCTGCAGGAAGGCGCCGGCATATTCCTTCACCTCGGCCTCGGTCGTTACCTTGGCCAACAGGTCCGTAGTGCGCACGCGGATGCCGCCATTGCCGCCCACATGCAGCTCCCAGCCAGATTCCACCGCGACCACGCCGAAATCCTTGATGGTCGCCTCGGCACAGTTGCGCGGGCAGCCCGATACCGCCATCTTGAACTTGTGCGGCGTCCAGCTTGCCCAGGCCATTTTTTCCAGATCGATCCCCATGGCAGTGGAATCCTGAACCCCGAAGCGGCACCATTCAGAGCCGACGCAGGTTTTGACGGTGCGCAAGGCCTTGCCGTAGGCGTGCCCCGATACCATCCCCGCCGCGTTCAAATCGCGCCAGACCGCCGGCAAATCCTCTTTTTTCACGCCCAAAAGATCGATGCGCTGGCCGCCGGTCATCTTGACCGCCGGAATATCGAAGCGCTCGGCCACATCGGCGATGGCGCGCAATTCTTTCGGGTTGGTCATGCCGCCCCACATGCGCGGCACCACCGAATAGGTGCCGTCTTTCTGGATATTGGCGTGCGCCCGCTCGTTGATGAAGCGGGACTGGGCGTCATCCACATAGTCCCCCGGCCAGGCGCAAAGGAGGTAATAGTTGATTGCCGGGCGGCATTTGGCGCAGCCGTCCCCGGTTTCCCACTCCATGAAGCGCATCACGTCCGGAATGGTTTTCAAATTCTGCTCGATAATCGTGCGGCGCACATCGTCGTGGCTGAACTGGGTGCATTTGCACAAAGGCCGCACCGATGGCGTTTCCGCATAGCCGGAGCCCACCGTGGAGGCGAGCAGCTGTTCCACCAGCCCGGTGCAGGAGCCGCAGGACGACGACGCCTTGGTGTGGGCGCGCACGTCGTCGAGGGTAAACAGATTCTTGGCGGTGATGGCGGCGGTAATGGTGTCCTTGCAGACCCCGTTACAGCCGCATATTTCGGCATCGCCGGGCAAGGCGGCGGCGCCGGTTTCGCCGCCGAGGCCGGCTTCGCCGCCGCCGCCATGGCCGAACATCAATTTTTCGCGTAAAGCGGAAACGTCGGTGCCGTCGCGCATGAGCTGGAAATACCAGGCGCCGTCGGAGGTATCGCCATAAGCCAGCGCGCCCTGCACCTGATTATCGTTGATCACCACTTTGCGGTAGATGCCCTGGGCGGCGTCCTGGAAGATGATCTCCTCGGCGCCCTCGCCGCCGGAAAAATCACCGGCGGAAAACACATCGATGCCGGTCACTTTCAATTTGGTCGAGGTAAGCGAGCCGCCATAGCGGGCATAGCCGATTTCGGCCAGATGGTTGGCGCACACCTTGGCCTGATCGAACAGGGGCGCCACCAGCCCATAGGTCTGGCCCCGATGCTGCACGCATTCGCCGACGGCGTAGATGCGCGGATCATAACTCTGCATGGTGTCGTTGACGACGATACCGCGTCCGCAGTGCAGCCCGGCGTCTTCGGCCAGGCCGATATTGGGCCGGATGCCGACCGCCATGACCACCAGATCGGCGGCGATCTCGGCTCCATCGCCAAGGGCAACGGCGCGCACCCGATCCGATCCCAGAATCGCTTTGGTCTCGGCGGGCATCTCGAAGGTGAGCGAGCGTTCCTCCAAAGAGCGCTTGAGAAGCGCGCTCGCAACCGGATCCAGCTGGCGCTCCATCAGGCAATCCATCAGGTGAATGACGGTGACCGTCATGCCGCGGCGCAACAATCCGGCGGCGGCTTCCAGCCCTAAAAGCCCGCCGCCGATAACCACGGCGCGCGAATATTCGGCTGCCGCGGCGGCCATGGCGTCCACATCGGCGATATTGCGGAAGGCCACCACGCCGGGCAGATCATGGCCCGGCACCGGGATGATAAACGGCGACGAGCCGGTGGCGATCAGCAGGCGGTCATACGCGGCCGAGGTGCCGTCTTCGGCTGTAACCGTCCGGTGCGGCCGATCGATGCTGGTGACCGGGCTGCCGGCGTGCAAGGTAATGCCGTGCTCGGCGTACCAGCTCTGCTCGTTGATCATGATGTCGGCCATGGATTTTTCGCCCGACAGAACCGGCGACAGCATGATGCGGTTATAGTTACCGTGGGGCTCATCGCCGAAAACGGTGATGTCATAGAGATCGGGGTTGCGCTCCAAAAGCTCTTCCACCGTCTTGATGCCGGCCATGCCGTTGCCGATGACGACCAGTTTCTGTTTCATAGGATGGGCTCCTTTATTTCGCGGTGGCGGCTATGGGGGCGCCGCGCAAGGCCAACGCCTCGGCCAGCCGCTGGCGCTCATGGGCGATGATGTCCGGCGAGAAGCGGACGAATAGCGCCAGTAACGAGCAAAGGGTTGCGGCTAGCCCAAGATACAAAAGCCCGTCGGCGTAGCTTAAATTTTCCGATTTGAACAAAAACCCGGCGGCGACGGCGCCCGCGTTGCCGCCGGCGCCGACGATGCCGGAGATCGCGCCAAGAGCGCGCCGGTTCATGAACGGAACGATGGAAAAGGTCGCGCCTTGGGCCATTTTCACGAACAACGAGAAGACAAGCACGGCGGCGATGGCGAGGCCCAGCACGCGCATTTGCGAAAAAACAATCAGCGCCGCGCCGCCCAGGAAGGTGACGATAAACAGAAAATGGACGCGCCCGCCGAGGCCGGTCCGGGCCGCGATCTTGTCGGAAAAGACACCGCCCAGGGTACGCGCGAAAATGCTCATTAACCCGAACAATCCGGCGATCAGGCCGGCGGTCTTCAAATCCAGATCGAAGCTGTCGAAAAAATAAATGGCGCCGATGTTGAGGATCGTTAAGTCCGTGCCGAAGCAGGCGCCATAAATCAGGAACATGAACCAGACCCGGGGATCGGCGGCGGCGCTCCGGAAAGTGCTCCAGGCGCCGCCGGAATTATCCGCGCCCGCCATGACGCCGGAGCGGCGTAGATCCGGGTAATTGCCGGTCGGGCAGTCCTCGGTGAATTTGTAATAGGCGGCGCCGGCGGCCAATAGCACCAGGCCCGGCGCCACCATGGCCAGGCGCCAGCCGAGGGCTTCTTCGGCGCCGAGCATGACAATCGCGGCAAAGATCAACGGCATCACCATCAGCGCCGCGCCGCCGCCGAGATTGCCCCAGCCCGCCGTTGTCGCCGTCGCGGTACCGACCACGTTGGGCGCAAACATGACCGACGTGTGATACTGGGTAATGACGAACGACGCGCCGATGCCGCCAATAGCCAGGCGAAACAGCAGGAAGCTTTCAAAGCTGTTCGCAAGGCCGATGCCCATCACCGGAAAGGCGCCGAGGATCATCAGACCGGCATAGGTTTTGCGGGGACCGATGCGATCACACAGAGGGCCGACGATCAGGCGCACCACGATGGTGATCGCCACCGAGGCAATGATCGTCCAGCCGATCTCCGATTTGCTCAAGCTTAAGTCTTCACGCACCACGGCCATCAGCGGCGCGATGCCGAACCAGCCGAAAAAGCACAGGAAAAACGACACCCAGGTCAGATGAAAGGTGCGCATCTGGACCGACTTCCAATCGAAAAGTCTAATACGGTTCGCTTTTTTTGCGTCGATCGGGTCCATTTTGACCTCCAAATTCGCGCCCACTGGGGGACCGCTTGATTGCCAGGCCGCCAGCACCAAAATCGGCGCCTACGTGTTATTGTCAAGATATAGCAATCGCCGTGCCAAGTTAGTTTATGGTTTAAATTCAATGGGTTATTAATTTTTAGCCCGGTAAACCACTTTAAAATTGATTATTATTTAATCATATATAAGTATTGCCTATTTCTTAATCATTCAAATCAATTTTGGCAGCATTGATCCGGACAACTTCCCTTAAATTATTAAAATTTGTTCACATTAGAATCGTTGTAAGTTAGGCCATGACCCATAGCTATTACACCGACACGGAAGTGGAATACGCCTTTTATAAGTTCGCCTGCGAATTTCAATCGGAAACCGGCCTCGATGTGTTGGAAGATTTTCTCGGCGACCCCCTATATCAAAGCGGCATCAATATCCTCCACGATTTGGGTGCCACCGCCTTCCCGGCCGATCATGGCGATCAAGCGAATTTAAAAATAGGCCGTGACCGGCTAAAATTGATGGATAGCCAATTGGGCGTCTGCCGTATCGCCTGGATTCTCGGAAATGCCGCCGACTTTGCCATTGCCCATCGATGGACCGTATCGACCCGCCGGACCGGACATGTGAAACGCAATCAGTTCCGCGATATCGGCCACGCCAGAACCTGGCTCGGCATTCCGGAAGACTATGTGATCCAATATCCGGAGGACGCCGCGTAATATTCAGGGCTCGCGCATGATCTCCGGCGGTTTGCGAAATCCCAGCCGGTCTTCGAGATGCCAACGCTCAATCAGTCTAGCCGAACTATTCGGCGAGCGCCGCGTCCAAAGATGGGACCGAGCCCATGACGCCTATCTGATTGGCCGCGTCCCGGAGCCGGGACAGCGCGCCGGTCAAATCGGCATCGCGCGGCCTGCGGCCATGGGCGGCCATTGCGGCGCCGCAAGCGCCGCAAAACTTGACCGCCGGCGCGTTTTCGAAGGCGCAGGCGCCGCATATTGGGGCGGCCCGGGAACCTTCCCGGGCCGCCTTGCATGTTGCCTTTAATGCTTAGGCGTATGGCGCTAGGTGAGCCATGCCAGAACCTTTGGATGCCTCTCCAGCAGCACCGCAACAAAGGGGATGCGGGCCAAAAAGTCCTGCGCCCCGCCGATGGATCCCGCCTTGATGGCGGCGAGATAGACCAGCAGGAAGGCAAAGACCAGATGGTACTCGACGATGAAGTTATGGGCGCCCACCATCGGGAAATCCAGGCGCGGCAGGTAGTACATAATCATCAACAAGGCCCCGAACCCGGCCGACAGCCGGAAGCAAATTCCGGTGATCAGCGCCAATCCGATCGCCAGGTGCCCCCACTGGACCATAAAGTCCACATAGGGGATGACGGCGGGAGAGGCAAAAAACTCGAACATGGGTTTGAGGGATTTGGCGCCTCCTAAGAACCGCAGCGCCGTCCAGTTAGGGTTCATCACTTGATTGACGCCGGCATAAAGGAACGTCCAGCCGATCGACAATCGCATGAGGAGCGCCATGGTTTTCTGGAGCGTAACGGTGGTGATTGGGGCCGCCGCATCATCATCGAAATGAAAACCGAAATGTGTGGTTGTGGTCATATTCATACCTCCTATCCATGTCTATTTCGCTTCGTTTGACCGGGGGAACCAGGATTTCCGGTCAATTAGAGTTCTAGCAAATTTGGCTGTATATGAACTTGATGGCGGTCAATTTTTTTCACTATTTCAAAAATAATATCACTTGTATCTGTAGTGGCTACAGCTTGTAGCATCCAGCCATCATCAGCACCGATTCAGGGAACGCCCGCATGGATACGCCCGTACAATCGCCTGAATTCAAAGTCACGCCGGCATCGGACATCACCTGCCCCGAATGCGGCCACACCGAGACCGAAACCATGCCCACGGATTCCTGCCAATGGTTTTATGACTGCAAGGGCTGCGGCGCGCTTTTGAAGCCGTTGGCGGGCGATTGCTGCGTCTATTGCTCCTACGGCACCCAGCCCTGCCCGCCGATCCAGGAAGCGCAGGCGTCGGGCAATGACGCGGCAAGCTGCTGTGCCTGAGCCACCGCCACGGGGTTTAAATCACAATATGGTTACGCCGATGGATGACCTCTTGAACCTGTAGCTACTACAGGAATTATATGTTGGCGCGATCAGACCCGATAATCGATTTCGAAGACGGCGGCGCGATCACCGGCAAATCCGGGCTGACCATTAAAGGGACCCGGCACGCGCTTCAAGTCGATGGCCGCGTGCTCTACGCCTGATGCGCCTTCGATACCATGTTCCTGCCCGGCACCGATTTGCCCTAAATGGGCGATCGATTAATTTGGTTGATGGGCATGGGGCTTCGCATTTTCGCCATCATGGTGATCTTTGCCATGGCCTTTTTCTTCGGAATGATGGGAGCCGCCGTTTGCCTTACCGTGACTGTGGTTCATCATTTTCCGCGCCTTGTCGGTGAGATCGGATTCCGTGAAGCCGTGCTGCACGCTATCGGAATGAGCAAACGCGATGATGTTCGCCAGGTCATCGCCGGAAAATAGCAGTTGCGCGTCGAACGCGCCTTCCTGGGCGGCGATCATCGCCGGGGCGCCTTTCCACATTTTCGCGGCGAATTCGAAAGGGTTCATGATGTCGCCCATTTTGTGGGCGTCGAGCGCCGGCGCATCATGCCCTCCGATGCCGTTCACCGCATGACAGGCAACACATCCCCTATCGACAAAAAGCTTCTTGCCTTTCATCGGGTCCATCTCGGGAAATTTTAATTTCAGGGCGCCAAATTTGCTTTGAATGGCCTCAGCGTGATTGTTCGATTTCGACCTGTCGGTCGAATTTGTTGCCGCCGTGTGAGCGCTATCCGCATCGGTAATTGCGATCGCGGAAACCAATGAAAACACGATAGCGAGGGTGGCGAGGGTGGCGAGGGTGGCCGGCTTAACCATATGGATCAGTCCTTTTTCGGATTTAACGATTGGCGAAACTGACCTGCTTCTAACCCTTCCCGCAAGGGGAGGGTCAAACAGAATGATATTCGATCACGAAAAATTTAGGCGTGCCGGTGCCGGCGCTTAAGCTTCGGCTTATGCTTCGGCTTCGGCTTATGCTTCGGCTTATGCTTCGGCTTCGGCCGGTTGGCCGCGCCGGTCTTCGCCTTGATGATCTTTATCCCGGCGGCGGCGGTCGGGGCCGAAAAACGCGTCGGCGCGGATAAAGTTCCGGTTCGATTTTACGATTGCCGAAATCCGCTGGTACAATCTTTTGCCGGACACCGGTTTGGTCAGATACTCGGTCATACCGGCGTCGCGGGCTTCGAACACCCGCTCGGCCTCGCCAAAGGCGGTGACCATTATTACCGGCACATAAGGGCTTTTGCTTTCCGAATCGGTGCGAATTCTGGTCAGCAGTTGAATGCCGTCAAAATCCGGCGACCAATCCACAAGCACCACGTCGGGCGCCTGCAGATTGAACTCTTCGAAGCCGGCATCGGGGGTCAAGGCGTCATAAACCTTGGTGATGCCCAATTCCCGCAAAATGCCACGCAACATAGAGCTTAAGTGCGGGTGATGCTCGACGATCAATACCGATAGCTGGGTAAGATTAAAATTGTCCATCGCTGGTCAAGCCCGGCGGCTTTCCTCAAATAATCATGCGGCCGACTTTGAAATGCGAGGTCCCCCCCCGCAGAATTTCCGTTTGCCGGATACGCATTCTAGCTACCAAGTAGAATACACTCTGTCAAAACGGAGGACTCCTAGGATTGGTACGTACATACGATAGATATATCTGGGCGAACGGGTCGCCGGCGATCCATAAGATTTCCGAATTTGTGCCTCCTGGCCGGTTGCCGGGGCGGCGCCGAAACCAACACCCACTTGCGTAAATTTCGGCCAGCGGCCATAAATTTGTGATGCTGTCGATGGAAGACAACGAAACCCTTTGCCGGGTCGGGCCGGGAACGCCCATGGGCAACCTGTTCCGCCGCTTCTGGCTGCCGGCGCTGCTGACATCCGAAGTGGCCAAGCCGGACGGGCCGCCGAAGCGGCTGCGCATTCTCGGCGAAGATCTGGTGGCTTTTCGCGATACCGGCGGGCGCGTCGGCATTGTCGCCGCCTACTGCCCGCACAAGATGGCCATGCTGTTCTGGGGCCGCAACGAGGAACACGGCCTGCGCTGCGCCTATCACGGCTGGAAATTCGGCGCGGACGGCGCCTGCGTCGATCTGCCCAACGTCGCCGATGCGGACAACCTGAAGCGCAAGATGGGCATCACCAGCTATCCCACCCGCGAAGCCGGCGGCGTCGTCTGGGTCTATATGGGACCCGATCACCTGGAACCGGAATTGCCCGCCCTGGAATGGACCGGATTGCCCGAACCCCAAGTCCAGGTGTCGCGCTGGCTGCAATGCTCCAACTGGGCGCAAGGAATGGAGGGCGAGATCGATTCGTCCCACGTCTCATTTCTGCACCGGGCCGACAAACCTGAATATGGCCTGCCGGGGGTCTTCACATCGTACCTTCCGGGGCTGGTCGATGGCGCGCCGGAACTGACCGTCAAGGAGACGCCCTACGGGTATGTCACCGGCGCCCGGCGCCAGACCGATCAGCCGGGCGAATATTTCTGGCGCGTCACCCAATGGCTGGTGCCCATGTTCTCACTGATCGCCAATCAGCGCTATCCCCGTTCAGGCCGCGCCTGGGTGCCGGTGGACGACGATCATGTCACCACATTCGGCTATATGTTCAACGCCGAGCGGCCGTTCAACGAGACCGAGCTGGCCGAGCTTGAGCGGGGCACATTTTTCCCGCCGCGCATGAGGCAAGGCGCCCACCGATTGCCGAACGGCTATATCATCGACACCTTCCTGCCCGACGCCAATTCCGGCAACGATTATCTGATCGACCGGGACATCCAGGCGGACGGCAATTACACCGGCATATTCGGCGTCAACGAGCAGGACCGCTGTATCCAGGAAACCCTGCCCGCAAGCCCGGGCGAGCCCCAAGGCAGCATCGTCGACCGTTCCCGCGAACGGCTGGTTGCCTCCGACGCTCCGGTGATCACGGCCAGGCGCATCCTTCTGGATCTGGCGCGCGCTTTGGAGGCGGGCATCGAGCCAACCCAGGCCGGGCAAGGCGATCT
>Ga0302133_10000746_pt1 | contig 20463 bp, 33 predicted proteins | sample CB9_331_MG_FD_203121 | JGI IMG/M metagenome (GOLD analysis project Ga0302133, IMG submission 203121) | Marine microbial communities from Western Arctic Ocean, Canada - CB9_33.1 | ecosystem: Environmental > Aquatic > Marine > Oceanic | place: Canada: Western Arctic Ocean | collected 2017-09-19 | reverse complement strand
CAGACTACAACAAATACACTTTCTAGCGGCACAGCGGGTGAGTTTACGGCTGGAAGCATAGCCATAAAGCCGTTCAGCGCAGGGTTTATTGAGTCAAGTTGGGTAATCGGTAACAGTTTCACAATGTGTCAATATGCTGCTTTTTCGGGAGCATTGAGCGCAACACAAGTGCAAGATATCTACAGTGGCAACGGCGACAGGCCGGGACCCTGCGATCTAAGAAACAAACTTGGAGGCGCGGCAGGCATTACGCTCCGCGGCTATTGGTTGTACGGAAATGATGCGGACACAGTGACAACACTGCAAGACGGGACAGCGAACAACTTTGACTTGACTGGCGTGAGCCTAACTGCGGGTCAGCTTTTAGGGGTGAACATATGATCCTGGCTGTGAGGAATAAAAGATGACCTATAATTTCACTAGAAACGCAGTAGAGGGAACCAGCCTTCATTTTACTCGGAACACTTCTGATTTGCCACTGGATAAGCTTAGATGCTTTTGGCGTCTTGATGGGGCAGGAACCACGGCACTGGACTCAATAGGGACAATGAATTTAAGGGCAGACGGAGGGGGTAGTTCACCGACTCGCGTGCAGTATAATTCTCAGTTTTTGAGCCTTAGTGCATCCCGCCCAGATGGCGTTGGCAATAGCACAAACTTCGGTGCGTACAATCATGATGCAAGTTACAATACAAGCCCTAACCCACCGGCATTCCTTGCGACAGGTGTTACACCATTCGCTTTTACGGGGTGGGCTCGCTGCTCCGATAGATCGACGTATTACCAGTCTATTTTGTCGCAATACCAATTCACTAACGTATCCGACGAGCTCGACCGGGTCTGTATGGCTCGACTTGTGCCAGGCGGAACTCTGGCGTTCATCGCCTGGTACGACACCTCGAACTACGACAGAGTAGTGACCACGGACACATTCACAGACGACACATGGGCATTCTTTGCATTTGGGTCTGACGGGACAAACTATTGGGTAAGTCTGAACGGGGGCACGGCAGTAACCACGGCTATATCATCGCCGGGGTTCAAGAGCGCGAGCACGCACCCTCTAAAAATTGGCAGGGACGCAACCAATGCTGCGCAGGCCTGGGGAGGTGAAATATGCGATGTGGCTTATTGGTACAATCAGGGGCTGTTCACAGCAGGACAGCTTGCAGACCTCTACAACAGCGGCAACGGCAACACGCTGTTAAGGGGATAAAAATATGAACATTGAAACAAATCTAAGCGCAAGCGCAATGAATAAAATAGTATCGTCCGGCGGGTCTCTTGGTGGGTCTCCTGCCGTGGGCGTTGTCACCTATGTCACGCTGTCTTTTGTGACAGCGATTACCAGCGGCGAGTGTCACGTAGCATGTGCAGCCGGCCTTGCACCGGGTGACTGGTTCACGTCCGATGCAGACGGCCTAGCTGTCAAAGTCACAACAGGCTTTGCGCTGGGCCGCATACTTTCTGCCCCCGTTGATGGGTTAGCTCTCGCCGTCATTGGCGCGGTTAATCTGTAATGCCTAAGTATTCAAACCGGTCTGCAATAAAACTTGCGGAATGTGACGAAAGAATCCAATGGGTCTTCAATAACGTTATTGAAACCTTTGATAATACGATTTTGGTTGGGCATAGGAATCAGTCCGACCAGGAAGAAATGTATGAAACTAATCGCTCGCAGCTACAATGGCCCGACTCGAAACACAACAAACTTCCAAGTCTTGCAGTGGATGCTATTTGCTATCCGATAGATTGGAACGATAGAGAACGGATTACGTTGTTTGCTGGATTCGTTTTAGGGACAGCCAAGCAAATGGGAATAACTTTACGGTGGGGCGGCGACTGGGACCAAGACTGGAAAACAGCGGATAATTCGTTTGACGATCTCGTTCACTATGAGCTTGTGGAGGAATAAAAATGGATGGAAACAAGAAGTTTTGGCAAAGCAAAAAATGCTTAGCCTACCTTATCTTGATGGCAGCAAGCACAGGCATCATCCTTGCTGCTATTGCGACAAGGCAAGCCACTGAAGTCATAAGAGAAGCAATATCAGCTTATGGTCTAGCTGTAACAGCTGCATCGGCTGCGTTGATAGGTGGGCAATCCTACGTTGACAGCAAGATCGCAAGGCCAGACAAATGAAAGCATTTGCTTGGCTGTCATCTTTGCTTGTAGCTTTTGTCGGGTTCTTCTCAATCAAGAAGAGAATCGAGGCAAGAGCGATTGCAAAACAGCACAGGCGATTAAATAAGGCCGTTAGGCTTGTAGAAAAAGAACTCAAGAAGAACGATCAAAAGATCGATGCGATTGCTCAAGCTAAAATTGAGACAATCAAAAAAGCAACTACTGAGATTCTGAGCAGACAAGCAACAGGTACAGATGCGAATGCATTGATCAAAAAGGTGAAGGGCAGCAGATGAATCTGACTAAGCCGGCGATCATAGCAATTCTTGCAGCCATGCCCAGCAATGCATCAGGTCAATGTCCTGAGTCGGGGCAGTTGAATGAATGTGAGCTTGCCCTATTTGAGACAGCAACCACACTTGACGGCAAACAAAAAGAGACGGCAACCATGCTCGGTGCGTGTCAAGCAAAGTTGTCAGTTAGGACAAGCACAGTCATCAGAGAGATCGTGAAACCATGCCCAGAGACAGAAGAGCCAGCGTTGAATGATTGGCAACTTGTGTTGACAACAGGCCTCGCTGGTTTTGTGATTGGGGCACTAGCTGCATTGCTTGCGAGTTAGGCCATGCCTACTCGAACAGAATGGGCTGAAGAGTTCGAGCACATAACAAGAATATTCCCCCAGCGCTTGGATGAGATAATGGGCAAGATGACCTATTCTCAACTGTCAATTTTATCTGGCGTTAGCTTGAGCACATTGGTGAACTGGAAGAACGGCAGAACAGTGCCTGACCTTTGTTGTCTAATTTCTGTCTGCAATATTCTTGATGCATCGATTGACTGGATAATCGGACTGGATGAAATAGCAATAAATGAACCTGAAGACAATGCCGAGGATGTGCAATCTGTTGTGTCTGACACGCAGCATAATGTGTACTACATGCAACTTCCTGGGGATGATGAGGAATAGCATTGCTAGTTTGATGGTGTGTCAAACAACTGGGCAAGCGCTGAACTTATAGAACATCAATCTGAAGAACTCGAACGGCTGCAAAGTATGGGCATGGGTCGAAGGCGGATTGCTAAATACATTGAAGAACTAACAGGCAGAGGCTGCAACCCTGGGACAGTGGGCATTGCACTAAGCAAGATCGGGCTACACTCGCCAAGAAAAATGGCAACCCGGATTGATATCAAGGAAGAGCCTTTGGAGTCTTGCGAGATGCCGATCGATGAGCTTATTGAATCGCGTATTCAGGCAAGCCAGCGGAAAATAAAAAGCACAGCAAAACACAAGAAAACTATTGAACTACCTGCTGAGCCTGTTGGTGTGGTTGTGTTTGGAGATGTCCATATTGACAACGACGGCTGTGATTTCAAATCGCTGATGAGTCATGTGAGATTGATTCAAGAGACGGAAGGAATCCTAGCTGTCCAGATTGGGGATATGCAGGACAACTGGATAGGACGCCTTCAACGTAATTTTGCAGACGCAAGCATTACAGCGTCAGACGGTTGGAGGTTATCCGAGTGGCTGCTTGGCAGCGGTGAGAATGACGCGGGTCTTCAGTGGCTCGCACTCATTGGGGGCAATCACGATTCATGGGCCAATGCTCCGGGATTAGACCCACTGTCTTGGCTATCTAAAAGATGTGGCATCATTGCATATGCGCCTGACGAAATAAGACTAACTCTGACATGGAAAGGGCATCCCGATCTTGACCCAATCGTATGGATTCTGAGGCATCATTTCTCGGGGCAATCTTGGTTTCATCCGACCCATGGACCACACAAAGAGGCGATGCTTGACGGCGAGTGCCATGTGACGGTGGCTGGCCATATCCATCAATGGGGTGAACTCACAACAGAGCAGAGGCACGGGAGAATCAACACAGCGCTCAGGGTTAGAGGATACAAGCGTGCAGACTCTTACGCAAAAATGAAAGGTTTTTATGAGCAGGACCATGGCGAGAGTTGTCTAGTTGTGCTTGACCCGTTCGCAGATGGGCCGGGAAGAGTCACAACATTTTGGGACTTAAAGAGAGGGTGCGAATTCTTGACGATGCTTAGAGGCCGGCAATGATTCCTTTTCCTAGGTACATCAAGCTCGGTGGACACACGATCAAGGTTGTCCGGGTGTCTGGATTGATTCAAGAGCACAGCGCCTTCGGCATGTGGGATGAGAACTCATTGTCGATTAGTGTGGATTCAGGTCTGTCAACTTCTCTTGCATGGGAGACCTTGCTGCATGAGTGCATTGAGGGAATCAACAGCCATGCAGAATTAAACCTTGAACACCACAAGATTCAATGCCTAGGGCTTTTGCTTCATCAAGCGCTGTGCTCAATGCTTGAGCGAGGTCAGAGGGGGTGATCAAAAATGTACTGGTTTGTTATTGTCTTATTGGTTTGGCTTTGGGTTGTGGCCCGGACAGAGGAGTGATCACTGATGAAAAAAACAGTCTTCATCTTGTACCATTCGTGTGTACTTATTTTAGACTCCCCATTTCCGAATTATCCGAATGCTTCATTGCTTGTCCTTCGTCTCTTCATGCCGCCCATGACATTGAAGAATTTACCGCAAGCCTAGAATGCACTCATCCCAGATACTCATTGCTTCAATGCAGGATTGATTTTTGATCGTCTCGAAAAATATGCATGATGATGTTGCCCTGAGAACTCTTAAAGAATTCGTTGGTCAATCCGGGTTGCAGGACAGAAGAAATCTTTCATTATCTGCATTGTCAAAACTTGTAGGAGTTCAGCAAATCCTAAATGCAAAAGACAGGTTAGAAGTTTCACCAACAGTTAGGGGCGAACTAGACAGGCTGATGACCGAAATCCTTACTTGCGTTGATATCGTTCTAAGCAATCGCTAAGCAGTCAGTCACATCTAACATCTAGCTTTGCACAAATCCTAGCTTGAGATAGTTGAACCTTGCCTAGGCCAATTCTTAGCTCCTCATTCATGCGCCTAATCTCTTCGTTTGTCCTCTGCGATCTCAGCTCATGCCGTTGACTTTTAGCCGTCACATCGCCTTCTAGGCGTCCCAGACGGTATCTGGCCTCACCTACCGCAGCAGCACCACCAACTAGCAGCATGACAAGCGGCCAATAGGTAATGATTGATTTCAAGGACGAAGCGGCTGCCATGCTCTAACCTAGAGCGATTTCGCTAGATCTGGCAAGCATTAGGTGTTTCAGCGGGCAGAACCCCTAAGCACAATAAAAAGCATTTATTTTCTCTTTTTTGCCTTATTTAGCTTTACTCTCCATCTTACGTACGTAAGCTATGTGCAGGAGAGGCAAGCACAATGGAACAACTAAAACAACTCAAACACACAACAGTCATGCAGTACACATCACGGAAGGCCTGGAATGCGGTACTGAAACGGTCAGACGAATTTCGTCTTGATGCTGCCGGAATCTTTCGAGCAGTAGGCAATGGCGCATTCTTCTTTCATGCCAGTTACTCTTTCGACAAGAAACTGGCAATTCAAGCGCTGATGGATATCGAAGCAATCGACCTAAGCCCTGCTGATGCATATCGGCAGATAATGGGTGGGTGCTAGATGGAAGACCTGGATTACCACCAATGCAAAAGAGCGGATTCCTGGGAGGAGTATGACGCCCAAGGTATCTACATTTGTCGCGTCTGCGATAAATGCGAGAGGGCAAAGCTGTCTCAATACCGCCCTGAGATTCTTCAGGGGTATGGTCAAGCTGACGTGAGTGAGCCAATCGAGGAAGAGGAGATATGATGAGCATACAAGACAAGAATCTAAAATGCCCTAAGTGTGGAGCATGGGCCCTTCATCCGTTTCTGAAAATACCAGGAACCGATCAACCCAGAGTTTTGATCTATCAGAATCGGCGGCCTGGGGTGCATCAGTGCTTAGTCTGCTCAGGATACTACCGGCCGGTGACTTTCGATGATGCCTGGGAAAATCACGACGAGAGTCTAGGCTGGTTTGATGCAGAAGAACCAGAAGACGCAGAAGGCGATGCAGCTGAGGGAATCCTGACAGACATGCAGACGCTAGTATTCAGATGGTTCAGTCAATTCATCCCGGCAGAAGATGCACAGGAAGTCACTTCTCAGATTATGAGCAGACGCAAGCTATTGAATGCGACAATCGACATGATAAGGGAGGAAGATGAAACACGTTAGGGATACGAGTATCAGAGCATGGTCAAAGGCAGACACAAAAGTATCTGCTGTAACACTCGGTGAAAGGGTCTTTTGTTTGCTGCAGAATCAAGAGGCAACAGGGGCAGAAATCAACCGAGAGCTTGAGAACAACCATGCTCATAAGAGGCTGAGCGAGTTGAAGCGAGGCGGGTTGATTGAAGAGACAGGCAGAAGAATTTGCGCAGTCTCGGGCAATGAAAGCTATGCATGGCGAGCAATACCGGGAGGGATTTACACGGCAGAAAAACCACAACATACACCTTACAAGCGTGAGGATTTAGAGGTAGGATTCAGGCAGCTAATCTATCTCGTACAAATAGCAAAACGAGAAATGGGGTACGAGATGCCTTGTGAACTGGAACAGCTGGGGAGGATGCTAAGAGAAAAATACGGCAGAAAAAAAGACGCATAATCAAAAGACTATGCGCCAGCTATTTGGTGGGCAAGCACCGGAACAGCAATTCCATTTTGCTGCTATCCGGTCATCGATGTCAAGCTGGCGCTGATAAAGGAGCAGAAGAAATGGTTTTCAACTTTGACGACCTCACGCCCGAGATGATTCTGGTGGAGGGAGAAATCAATGAACTAGAAGAAAAAAGAAGTATGAAACAATACGGCCTAGAGGGGCTTTATGATACCGGGTTTATGTATCAAGACAAACGGCAAGCACAAGGAGAACAGAAAATGAAACTACCAACCAAGAAAACAACATCAACAATCGACGTTGCAAAATTACGTGTGACGATGCACGGACCACCAAAGATCGGCAAGACCACAACACTAAGCAAGATTGATGACATGCTCATCATTGCAACAGAGGGAGGACACGACCACATCAGTGGGTTCATTCAGCCGGTGGATTCATGGACTGGATTTCTTGAAGTAGCAAAAGCAATAAGCAAGAAGGACCATGAATTCAAAACCATCGCCATAGACACGATTGACAACCTAGTCCAGTTTTGTCGAGAGCATGTGCTGACAGCAAACAAAGCAACACATGAGTCAGACTTACCATTCGGAAAAGGATGGTCATTAGTTGACGGAGAATTCAAGCGAGTATTTAGCAAGCTCACCAACATGGGCTTAGGTGTTTGGTTTATCAGTCACACGATTGAAAAAGAAGTCGAGAATTATCTAGGGAAAAAGTACACCAAGAAGATTCCTTCTCTGCCTAACAAGCAACGCAACTTTATCCTAGGCTTGAGCGATGTCATTCTATTCGCAGACATTGCCCAAAATGAAGACGGCAAGTATGAGAGAATCCTTAGGTGCCAGAATTCGAATGACTTCGAAGCAGGAGACAGAACAGGTAAGCTCCCGGCAACTCTGCCTTTAGATTACGGTGCCTTTGCGGATTGCTTTGAGACGGAAGAAACAGGTGGTCAATCTAGGTTGCAGCAGGCAAGGCAGCTGGTAGGCTCAGACGATATCACCCCAGCAATCGCGTTCACTCACATTGACGAGTTGAGACAAGCCGCACAACAGATGTTTGATGATGGTGCTGTATCTGAGTCTTTTTCTGGGTTCGATACGATTGAAATCAATACAGATGCAGACGCGGTTGATGCCCTGCTACATGCTCAAGAGTTGTTTGATACAATGGAGAAGGGGTTGCAAAATGAAAGGGGTTGAGTCGTGTGTTATCTGCAAAGAAATAAACCGGCGTGGTTTAGATCTTTACCGTCGCAGATTTGGATTGAGTTATATTTGGTTCAAGGACGAAGAGTTTGAAGACGCCCGGATTGTTCACGATGGCGATTGTTTTATAAAGGCCGAAGAAATATGGGCACCTGACGGGTTTGGGGTAAAGAGCAGAAATGTACAAGGATGGCCCCATGCAGAGAATGACCTGGACAACATAATGGAAGGCGAAGAAATGATGCCGACTGAAGACGGCAACAAGGAGGCATAAGAGATGGCAAGCATTAACAAAGTATTCTTGATTGGTAACCTGGGTGCAGACCCAGAACTAAGGCAAGCGGGGTCCTCTCCTGTTTGCAATTTCAGGATTGCAACTACCGAGGTTTGGAACAGTAAGCAAAGCGGTGAACGCCAAGAGCGAACCGAATGGCACCGAATCGTTGTTTGGGGTAAGTCAGCCGAGCATTGTGGCGAGTATCTGAAAAAGGGCAGGTCTTGCCACGTTGAAGGAAGACTGCAAACCCGCGACTGGGAAGACAAGGAAGGGAACAAGCGCTACACCACTGAGATAGTTGCAGACCGTGTAACCTTCTTGGGTGGTCGGGATGATGTTGATCATCAAGCCGCAAGCCATGCAGACAAGTACGCAAGCCCAGGAAGGGCAACAGCTAATTTATTTGAGGCAAAAGCTAAACCATTAGCGGATGATGATATACCATTTTGAGCATGAATCATAAGTTGCTTGTTAAAGCGCTTCTTGTCAGCGAGTCTAACAAAAGAGAACACTGGGCAAGCAAGGCAAGAAGGAAGAAAAAGCAAAGGCAAGCGACTCGCAATGCGTGGTTAGTTTCAGGACGGCCGGCAATCACCGGACCTATCAGCTTGAAGCTGACACGCATTGTTCCCAAGAGGAGATTCATCCGAGACTATGACAATCTCGTAGGATGTTTCAAAGCAGTGATTGACGAAGTTGCAGACATCTGCGGAGTCAATGATAAGGACATTATTTGGCAGCAAGATTCATTTGCTCAAGAAGTGGGTGAGATAGGCTGCAGGGTGGAAATCATGGCAAGAATAGGGCAAGACTTAACAGAGATGCAGAAAGGTTTTTTCAAGACGATGATGGAGCTATGGGACGCGGTTGGCATCCCTCCGACATTGCAAGAGATGAAGGACGCAGAGAATGCAGTGGGCACAAGCCCTCAGTGTTTTGTGCAGTATCTTGAACTGAAGGGATATCTAAGAAAAGTACCGGGTGCCTCTCGTGGCATCGTATTAACAAAAAAGGGCCGTGCTCTAAAGAGCGTGGTCGCTAGAAAATAATAAGCTGGGCAAGCACAAGGGGAATAGAATGGCAAAAGAAGATCTAAGATTTCATAGAGGCTTTTTCGATAACATCAAAATAAAGAGATTCGGGGCAGAGTTTGACAAGGCATCTTGCCCACTTTGCAGCCTGATGAAAATCTGGGTTTATGCTGCAATGCATAAGTCAGAGGGGGAATTTACCGGCGATCATACTAGGGAGGACTTTGAGCTGATGGGTGACTGGGACGGTACACCTGGCAAGTTTTCAGAGATGCTAATCAAGCATCGGCTGATAGTTGAAACACCCGAGGGGTATGCAATAAATGACTGGGATGAGTGGCAGCCATGGGTAGCTAAGAGCAAGCAACGCAGCGCGTCAGCAAAAGCCAATGCTCAAAACAGATGGGACAGGGGGAATGCGAAATCTAAAATCCGCAATGCGGAATCTGAGATTGGCAATGCGGAATTGAAAAAGCGCAATGCAGTTTCTAAAATTCGCAATGCTCCTACTCCAACTCCTACTCCTATTCCAAATCCAATACCAAAACCAATACCAGAGACTCAGGGAGATGATTACCCTAGGGAGATTATAACGTGGTTTAACGAATTCATGGCTCCTCCTTTTTCCTCTTGTTCAGCTGTCACGAAAAATGTCAGGTGGAACATCATGAAGGCAATCGATACACTCAGGGAAATCCATGGGCCAGACTCGGTCGATGGAATTGAGGCCGAGGCCTTCAGGGCCTATCTCATAATAGCGAAGGCGCAATATCAGCACGGGCAAGTGCCCTGCAAATGGGGAATAAGCAATCTATGCAAGGAAGACAACATTACCAAAATCCACGATGGAGTATTTTCACCCAAGGAAGCACCGGCAGACTGGGCAGCTGAGGCAAAGGGCAAGGGTGCGAAATGATTACGAGGAATCAGGCAATAGATGCAATTCAAGAATACTGCGAGTTTTTTAGCGGCAATGTTCCGAACCACACAAAAGACAGATGGGTCAGAAGATTGTATGAATTGAGTATTAGCCGGCCAATCCTTGATGCCGCTGTCAAGCGCTGTGCTGACAACGACCTGGGGGCTAACTGGTCAAGGCTTAGGTCTTCGATCGCTGTTGAGAGGAGTATCGATGCCTCCAAGCGCTTTGATCGCAGCACAGGGGATTCTGAGGCGTATGATGCCTGGGTGCAGGATTATAGAGCTGACGGCTACAGCGCCGGACATCCACCAGCACCGAGGGAAATCAGGGGTGATAGAACTACAGAGCCAGAAATTGCAAGCGTGTGCTTGAGTGTCATCAGCAAGATTCTTGCGGGCTCCATAAGATGCCCTAGGGAATACGCTAAGCATGACATCTATGCAGAAGGTGACAAAGAGGAGCAGTGGTATTGGAAACAGGTGCAGACCAGATGCGAAAAATAAAGGCAGAACTCACACTTGCAGACATGATTGAGCTTAGGGACCGGATAAGAAAATACTGGGCAGCGAATTCAGACCTGCCCCAATATCAAGTCGCAAAAAGATTCGGGATGAATGCCGGCAAGTTGAAAATACTGCTTAGCAGCGAAAAGCCCTATCCTGCAAGGTATCGGCAAGCAGCGAACAGACTCAGAGCATACGGAATAGGGATCGACGAAGTTGCCGAGAACTATGAAGCCGATCGCCGGCACTGCAGACTGTGCATGAAGTGGGACTCAATCGAGAACTTCGGCACGTATAGTGCCCCAACTATCAGACATTTATCAGCATTTTGTGGAGGCAAGAAAAATGGGAATTAGCAAAGATTGGTCAGACGAGTGGAAACATCCCCACGAAGGTTATGGAAGGGTTATCGATTATGATGGCGTGAGGTGGGGAACCGCAGACGGCCGTGCCCCGAAAAAGAAGCAGCAAGGCGGAGGCGCGACAGACCCAGAGTTTATGCGGAGGCATCAAGACAAGCTCTTATTGAGACGATTGGGCGAAGAGGTCAAACGAGCAACCAGGATTGCGGGGCTTGAGACGGCTGAAGAGCTAATGTTTCTATTGTCAACCCTGGCCTATGGCGTTTCACGTGAAACATGGATGATTCATAGGAGCGAGGGAATTAAGAGACCCGGGCAGATATGCAAGCACTAATCAGTGAGAGACGATGAGAGACGAACGGTATCCCCTGCGGAATTATATCACAGCTGTTGGGGCTGAAGTTGTTCCGACTAAAAACGGGCAAATTTAGTCGGGGCAATTATAAACCGTCTGCCAGAGGCTCCCCAGCAGACGAAAACAGAATTGACGTGAGAGACGTGAGAGACGTTTCCGGGATTAGCTGTTGACCATTTTGTGTAGTTGCTGAAAACCTGTAGTTGAGTTTTTCGGGTGTTTTTTGGTACAGTGCCCCAGGTGAATTCAGGTACAATAGGGTGCAAGCAGGGTAAGTGCCTATGCTTGAAAGTGGCGGCAATAAAAAATGGAGCTAGAGCAGAAGTTTGAACAAGTTGAAATTGGGAAGCTAAAAATGCATCCTGGCAACCCTAGAAATGGAGACATCGACCTAATTGGCGAGAGCATAAACGTCAACGGATTCTTCGGTGCAATCGTAGCCCAGAGGTCAACAGGCCGAATCTTAGCAGGTAATCACAGATGGAAGGCTGCAAAGGCAGAAGGCAAGGACAAGGTTCCAGTTGCTTGGGTTGATGTAGATGACGACCATGCTTTGAGAATCCTTCTAGCTGACAATAGAACTAATGATGTTGCGAGCTATGATGAAAGCCAGCTTGCAAGTCTACTTGCAGAGTTGAATGAGTCTTGTGGTCTTGAGGGAACAGGCTACAAGCCTGAAGACCTTGAGCAGCTGCTAACTGAAGTATCACCAGAGCCAGAGCCAAGCCAGAGCCAAGACGAGAGGGATGCAGAGAATGAAGCCCTTGACGCAATCCCTGAGCGCATAGAGGCAAGGACTAAGCAAGGCGAGGTTGTGAAGCTAGGTCAACATAGGTTGCACTGTGTTGATTGCCTTGCGCTGATGAGAAGCCTAGAGCCTAATAGCGTTGATGCTGTTGTGACTGACCCTCCTTATGGCATTGGGTTCATGGGTAAGAATTGGGATGTTGCTGTACCTGGTGATGAGTTTGCGCAAGAGGCATTGCGAGTGCTTAAGCCCGGTGGTCATCTGATAGCCTTTGCAGCAACTAGGACAGTGCATCGATTGACTGTAGCGATTGAAGACGCTGGGTTTGAAATCAGAGACCAGATAGGCTGGTTACAATGGCAAGGATTCCCGAAGAGTTTGGATGTTAGCAAGGCGATTGATGCGAAGCATGGGGCTGAGCGGGAGATCGTGGGGGAGAATCCAAACTACCGCAAAGACCAGGCATCCCCAGCCGCGTGGACCCTGCAACGCAACCCGGACCTGACAAAGCCCTCAACCGATGACGCTAAGGCCTGGTCAGGCTGGGGCACAGCGCTCAAGCCTAGCTTTGAGCCTGCTGTACTTGCACGTAAACCGCTAGAAGGAACAGTTGCAGAGAATGTCTTGAAGTGGGGCACGGGTGGACTCAACATTGATGCAACCCGGATTGCTTATGGCGATGAGTCTTGGCCTGGGCCGGCTGAGAAGCACGAGGACATCCGGCGCGGAGCATCGACGCTGCACGGGCCGCACCGCGGCCCGACCGAGGCTGTGCAGATGTCCGACCTCGGCCGATGGCCAGCAAACATTTACTACTGCCCTAAGCCGTCAAGGGGTGAGCGTGAAGAGGGCTGTGATGAATTGCCTGGGATGTCTGGCGCTGATGCAGTTGCAAGGAATGAAGATACAGCAGGACTTGAGAACCCAAGAGCAGGGGCAGGAAGGACAGCCAGCGAGGTCAAGAACTATCACCCTACGGTCAAGCCTACCAAGCTGATGAGATGGCTGCTTAGATTAGTCACTCCACAGAATGCAGTTGTGCTTGAGCCATTCGCAGGAAGTGGGACAACTCTAGTTGCAGCAGAGCGTGAAGGGTTCAAAGTTATAGCGGCTGAGATATCACCCGAGTATTGCGACATCATCAGGGCAAGAGTTGAGAAGGCGATGAATCCAGAAGGGAGGTCATGAAGTGCTTATAGAGCAGGAATTTGAAGAGGTAGAGATTGGAAAGCTGAAAGCTCATCCAAGGAATCCGAGGACAGGCGATACGGGAGCAATCAAGGAGTCTATTGAGGCGAATGGGTTCTATGGAGCGGTGATAGCTCAGAGGTCAACCGGGTTTATCTTAGCAGGTAACCATCGGTGGAAAGCAGCAAAGGAGGCAGGAGCCTCGGTTATCCCTGTTGCCTGGGTTGATGTTGAGGAAGAGCACGCGAACAGAATTATGCTTGCTGACAATCGCACCAACGACATGGCTAGCTATGACGAGAGTGCCCTTGCTTCCCTTCTCACTGAGCTCAATGAGTCTTGCGGGTTAGAGGGCACGGGATATAAGCCGACCGATCTTGAGCAGCTACTGACCGAGGTCTCAAAAGAGTACACAGCGAAAGATGGCGGCGAGTTGAATTTGGGTGAGTTTGAAAACTTTGACCACAAGTGCCCTCGGTGTGCATTTGAGTGGACAGAGGAAAAGTGAAGATCCCTGAAAAAATAACCGGCCTGTGGAACTTAGCAGATGCTTATATGCCCAAAGATGCGGGTACCGTGTTTTCGTGTTTCTCTTGTGCTGGTGGGTCAACCATGGGTTACAAGCTAGCGGGCTTTGATGTCATCGGGTGCAACGAAATAGATCCAAAAGTATTCGCAGTCTATAATGCAAACCATAAACCTAAACACCCTTTTGTTTGCTCGATTAGGGATATGATAGACAAGGACCTCCCGAGCGAATTATTTGAGCTCGATATCCTTGATGGCTCGCCCCCCTGCACTTCATTTTCAATAGCAGGAAACAGAGAAAAAGACTGGGGTCGGAAAAAGAAATTCGATGAAGGGCAGGCCCATCAGCGTCTTGATGATCTGTTCTTTGAGTTTATAGCCCTCGCAAAAAGGCTACAACCTAAGATAATAATCTCGGAAAATGTGGTTGGCGTCATTCAGGGGAAAGCAAAAGGTTATGTTAAGGAGATACTCAAAGAGCTTGATTCTGCTGGCTACACCACGCAAGTGTTCAAATTGAATGCAGCTCAAATGGGGGTACCCCAAGCTCGGCAGAGGGTCTTTTTCGTGTCCCGGAGAAAGGACACCCAAAGACCCGCAATCAGGCTTGATTTCAAAGAAAAGCCGATTACCTTTGGGGAGGTTTCAGAGTGGGAGTCACTAAAGGAGCATCAGCACGAGAAAGGCATAGGACTATATCCTTGCCTGTTGAGGTTTTGGCCGCGATGTGCTCAAGGAAAAAGCCTCGGAAGCGTACACCCGCGGGGTATGTATTTTACAAAAGTAAAGCTATCTAATCGTCGGCCGGCACCAACACTGACGGCCCACGTTGATGACGCAATGCACCCGACAGAGCCGCGGAATCTGTGTTTATGCGAGTGGCACGCTTGTTCTACTTTTCCAGGGGATATGATTTGGCCCGATGGCCCATCAGCAAAGGCGAAATGGCTTATGGGCATGAGCGTTCCGCCGTTTATGATGCAGCGGATTGCGCTTGAGGTGAGACGGCAGTGGTTATCATAGAGAGCAAGAAAACAGGAGGCCAAGCCCGTGTCACCAAGTAAGCTGAATCCGAAGGTTCAGAAGAGAATCTATCAAGCCATCAGAGCAGGAAACTACAAAGAGGTAGCTTGTCAGTTTGCAGGGATATGCAGCACGACCCTACGCAACTGGGTGAGCAAGGGCAAACAGTCAGAATCCAAGGGCAACGATAATTGCGTCTACTATCACTTCCTAAAGGGACTTGAAGAGGCTGAAGCAGAAGCAGAGGTTAGGAACGTAGCCATCGTACAAAGGGCAGCAGAGAAGCAATGGCAAGCCTCTGCATGGATGCTTGAGAGAAGACACCCGGATAGGTGGTCAAGGAATGACAAGCACAGACTTGAAGTCAAAGCCGAGGTTGAAGTTGATGACAGAAGTTCAAGAGACAAACTCAAAAGCCTACTGGATGGCATTGCTTCCAGACTCCAAGAGGACACAGGCGATATCGACATTGACGGAACAGGAGGCGGACCTAGTTCTACATGAATGGACCTTCTGGGCTCGCAAGAATCAACTGCCTCCAAAAGGGCACTGGCGCTATTGGCTAGTCAAAGCGGGCAGAGGTTGGGGCAAGACTAGAACGGGTGCAGAGTGGGTGCGCAGCAGAGTGGAACAAGGAGTCAAAAGAGTTGCTCTAGTGGGCAGGACATCAGCTGACTGCAGAGATGTGATGGTCGAGGGCCGCAGCGGAATCCTTAGTGTGTTCCCTCCTGAGCAGCGTCCTGTTTACGAGCCGAGCAAAAGACGTGTCACGTTTCACACTGGTGCAATAGCCACCACCTATTCAGCGGATGAGCCTGAGATGCTGCGTGGTCCTGAACACGACACTGCATGGGCAGATGAATTATGTGCATGGCGTTTCCCAGATGCTTGGGACCAACTGCAATTTGGGTTGCGAGTAGGCAATGACCCTAGAGCTGTTGTGACGACCACGCCTAAGCCTTCGAGGCTAATCAGAGACCTAATAAAGCACCCCCATTGTGTAGTCACTCACGGGTCAACCTTTGAGAATAAAGCAAACGTGGCTAGAGCTTGGCTCGATAACATCCTGCACAAATACGAAGGAACCACATTAGGTAGGCAAGAACTGCACGCTGAACTATTAGACGAGATGCCGGGTGCATTATGGACAAGGCAAGCTCTAGACGACACAAGATGCTTTGATGTTCCTAGTGGGCTACAGAGAATCGTGGTGGCGATAGACCCAGCGACCACAAGCAAGCAGACCTCAGACGATACTGGGATTGTAGTTGCCGGCATCGATGCAAACCAGGTCGGCTATTTGCTTGAAGACCTGACCTGTCATGTAAGCCCTTCTCAATGGGCTAAGGTTGCTGTTGATGCCTATCACCGATGGCAAGCCGATCGCATTGTAGCTGAGACGAATCAAGGTGGGGATATGGTTGAGGCCACAATAAGAACAGTAGACAGCAGTGTTGCATACCTCGGCATCCATGCCTCAAGAAACAAGCAAGCAAGAGCTGAACCCGTTAGCGCATTGTATGAGCAAAAGCGCATTAGCCATGTGGGTTTGTTCAAGGACCTAGAAGATGAGCTTTGCTCCTGGGTCCCTAACTCGAACATGCCTAGCCCTAATCGATTAGATGCCCTTGTGTGGGCATTCACTGAGCTGATGCTTAAGCATAGAACTGTTGCTCTTGAAATCAACCCGTCTACAAACTACCGGGGAGATGTGTGGCTGTGATGAACTTCATCTGTAAGCACGGCAACGTCTGCAGGGATTGTGATGACTGCTATGACGACGCCCGTGCTGATTCTGAACTGCATGACTTCGGTGTGTTTGTACCTAAAGGGGTGAAGTGCTCAAAGCATCCCCTTGTGCCTCTGACTGAGAATCATGACTGCATCATCTGTGCTTATAGCCCAAAGGATAAAGACAATGGCAAGAGCTAACCCCAGGTTGCTAGGGCAGCGTAGGAAACAAAGAGAGGCGCGTGCTAAGGCGTTTGAAAAAGCCTTGATGAAATGGCTCAACAGTTATCGAAGGTATCGGCAGAGGCTTGCACTTGAAGCGGTCAAGGGACAGCTCAAGAAGCAGCAGACAAAAGACGAGTACTTTGAAGAACAGCTTGCAACCATAATGAATCTATACGGGGCAAGAGAAGCCGGTGATTCTGCAAACATGGCTGCCGGTAGTGTCATCGTTCCGGGTCAAGCGGTTGAAGATGCGACGAGAGGCAAGGGCACCAACATCAAGTGGTTTTGGCGCAAACATGAAGACGGTGTGATCAGAAGAGCGCACGACATAATCATAGACACTCAACGCAAGGTGAACCTGCAGGTTAATGAATTAGTCATTGAAGCCTTGACCGAAATCCCACAACCCAGCGTGGGGGAGTTGTCACGCAGAATCAGAGCAAAAGCCTTTGAAGATGAGTTCATGTTTAGTGACAAACGAGCGGCGATGATAGCAAGGACAGAGCTCACGCAAGCACAGAACAGTGGAACCTATGAGGGCTATAAAGCCACAGGTGTAAAGGTGATCGAATGGTTAGCCTATAACGACGACAGGAGCGGGGCCAGGAAACACAATAAGATGAATGGCGAAACAATCAAGGTTGGGCAGAAGTTCAGGAATAAAACCACGGGTGTATCTTTACGGTATCCAGGCGATCCAGCTGCACCAATAGGCGAAACGGTAAATTGCAGATGCACAGTTGCACCTGTCATCTAGGGAGATAAGGAAAATGGGAAGAGCTAAACAACCAATATTGGCAGAATCAGGAGCATCAGGGCTTATCGTTTCAAGAGACGGCAGGGTGCTTGAGGAATGGCTGCCGCAGTTATCAGGCAGTAAGGCTGCACAGATCTATCGTGAGATGTCAGACAATGACGCAAGCATAAGCGCTGCAATGTACTTGCTTGAGATGATGGTCAAGCAGGTTGATTGGAGCATCAGCGCTTCAGAGCCCACAGAATCAGCTGAGTTTGCTGCCGAGTTTGTAGACGAGTGTCGTCAAGACATGGATAACACTTGGGCAGATTTCATCTCTGAAGTGATGACGATGTGTATCTATGGCTGGGCATTCTTCGAGGTCAATTACAAGTACCGAAGAGGCAGCGTAGACAACCGCTATTTCGAAAGCAAGTATGATGATGGCCGAGTGGGTTGGAGGTCTCTTGCTATAAGAGGGCAAGACAGCCTTGACCGTTGGGACCTTGATGAAGACGGAACAATCCTGGGCATGTGGCAACGTCCTGCACCAGCCTATCTAATGCGGTACATTCCAATCGAGAAAGCCCTGTTGTTTAGAACTCGCACGCATAAGAACAACCCAGAAGGCAGGAGCCTATTAAGGGGTGCGTACAAGAGCTATTATTACCTGAAGAGGATTCAAAGCATTGAAGCCATCGGGGTTGAGCGAGACCTTGCCGGGTTGCCAATCATGCAGGTTCCGCCTGAAATCATGCACCCTAACGCAAGTGCAGCACAAAAGTCTATCAGGACCAATATGGAAAATATGGTTCAAAAAATAAAGCGCGATGCTTACGAAGGGGTGGTTCTGCCGAGTGAAGTTTCTTTGGACGGTTCGGCGACAGGATATAAACTGGCCTTGCTGTCTAGTGGTGGACGTAGACCGATTGATGTTGACGCTATAATCAAGAGATATGAATCGCGGATTATGATGAGCTTTCTTAGCGAGATGCTCTTGCTTGGTCAGGACTCGGTTGGGTCTTGGGCATTGGCTGACGCTAAGACCAATATCCTGGCAATGTCTATCGGTGCCATGCTTGACTCAATAGTTGACATCATCAACCGCAACGCGATTCCTAAGCTATGCGCATACAATGGGATTGATGAGGCCGACTATCCTAAGCTGTCTCATGGGGATATGGAGACACCGGACCTTGCACAGCTGGGCAGCTTCATTGCTCAAGCTACAGCGGCAGGAGTGCTTGTGCCAGATGAAAGCCTAGAGCAACACGTCAGAGAAATGGCTGGCTTGCCGACGAAGGATTCTGATGCACCGAGTGTTCTAAGCATAGGCGAGGGTGATAGTGACTTCATGCCGTTTGACATCCCCGGACAAGAGGCAGTTGACGTTGATGTAGTTGAAGAGGAACCAGACGAGTCAATCTAGGTTGCGTTGGAGTCATTTCAGGGACTTGAAATATATGACTTGAAATCTTATCGGGTTTCTGTGCATAAACGAATGTGCCCTTCGAAGGTGAACATGCAGCGAGGCAAAAAGATCCTGCCTTGTTTCTTGACGATACATTCAAACGAAGAACCGAGGGCTTGCCGACAGGTGTTGCCTTACTTATGGGCCGACTGAAGTCACGCGATCAACTTGCAGTGCAGAGTATACGCTTCGATGCTTCCACATGGACTCCCGCACAGGCCAAGGCGTGGTTAGAGTCTGAAGATTATTCCATCGCCAACTTTGAGCCAGCCGTATCAAAGTCTTGGTCCGTAGCTGTCCCAATCAGTAAGCTGGCAACAGAGCAGCAACTGGCATTTGGCTGGGCATCTGTGATTGCCGACGAATCAGGAGCGGCTGTCATTGACCACCAAGAAGACCGCATATCAATTCCAGAGCTTGAGAAGGCTGCTTATGAGTACGTACAGAGCAGCCGTCAATCGACAGAGATGCACGATAAACTGGGAGTTGCAGAACTCATTGAGTCGTGCATGATAACGCCCGAAAAAAGGGAAGCAATGGGAATGACTGAGGGGATAACTGGCTGGTGGGTTGGGTTTCGGGTCATTGACTCGGATGTGTGGGAGAAGGTTAAAGACGGGACATACAGTGAATTCTCCATTGGTGGAACAGCCAAGAGGAAGACGCTATGAACGACTTAAAAGATTTGAAAGTAGACGAGGTTGCTTTTGTCGATAAAGGCGCTGGCAAGGGTGTGACTATCACACTATTCAAACGATTTCAAAAAACAGAAGAGGAAATAAAAAAGATGAAGAATCTTGATGAACTATTGGCAGAGATGTCTGAAGAGGATGCCGCACTAGTTATGCAAGCCATTGAAGAGGCTAAGCATGTAGGCGAGGGTGAAGAGGCCGAAGAGAAGGCAGCTGAAGAGGAAGATGAAACCGAAAAAGCTGAAGACGATGACGAGGAAGAAAAAGAAGAGCAAAAGAAATTGCGCAAGAAATTCAGCGTTATGAAGTCAGAGAATGAGCATCTACAGAAGAGAATCCAGAAAATGGAGATTGCTCAAGAGCGTGAGGCATTCACCAAGCGTGCAGAGTGCTTCCCTAATGTGCCGACATTCAGCACAGAAGACCTGGGTGATTTCTTGATGGAAATCAATAAGAACCTATCGCCTGAACTGGCAGAGAAGACTGAAAAGATGATCAAGTCAGTCAATGAGATTTGCAGTGACTCAGCTATATTGCATGAGTTCGGGAAATCAGGAGCAGGTACAACAGGCAATGGAAGCGCTATGCGTACAGCTGAATCAATGGCTGCCGAACTTATCACAAAAGATTCGTCACTAACAAAGGCGTCTGCACTAAACAAGGTTTGGGAACAAAACACAGACCTTCGAAATCAATACAGAGCAGAGCGAAGGGGTAA
>Ga0302133_10000743_pt1 | contig 20472 bp, 18 predicted proteins | sample CB9_331_MG_FD_203121 | JGI IMG/M metagenome (GOLD analysis project Ga0302133, IMG submission 203121) | Marine microbial communities from Western Arctic Ocean, Canada - CB9_33.1 | ecosystem: Environmental > Aquatic > Marine > Oceanic | place: Canada: Western Arctic Ocean | collected 2017-09-19 | reverse complement strand
ACCACAGCGTCCGAATACCTTGCAATTGTCGCGAATCTATTCACCTTAACCGCTGTTCATTAAGGCTAATAAACTACGGGATACACATGTCACGCAAGGCTATAGAAAAGCGCCAGACCAACGAAACGGAAATCGAGATCTCCTTCACAGTCGACGGCGAGGGGAAGTCCGAGGTCAACACTGGTATTCCATTCATGGACCACATGCTGACGCTCTTTGCCCGGCACGGATTTTTCGATCTGACCGTCAAGGCATCGGGCGATCTCCACATCGACGCCCATCACACGATGGAAGACCTCGGGATTGTCCTGGGCACCGTCATCCGCAAGGCCCTGGGCGACAAGAAAGGCATCTGTCGCTACGGTTTTTTTATCCTGCCAATGGATGAAACGCTGGCGCGTGTTGTGCTGGATCTTTCCGGACGCGCCTGCCTGGTCTATGAGGTCGAACCATCGACACGATATATCAAGGAACTGGACGTCCGGCTTTTCCGTGAATTCTTTCAGGCGTTGACCAATAATCTGGCGTTGAATCTGCACATCGATGTGATCCGCGGCGAAGATGTGCATCATGTTTTTGAGGGCGTATTCAAGGCGTTCGCCCGTGCTTTGGACTGCGCCACCAGCCTCGAACCGCGCGAGAAAGGTGTGCCTACTACCAAGGGAATGCTCGACTGATGATCATCATTCCGGCCATCGATATCCGCGGCGGTCACGCGGTCCGTCTGGAGCAGGGTGATTTTGATCGTGAAACGCAGTACGGCACACCAATCGAGATGGCGGTCAAATGGCAGGACTCCGGTGCATCCCTGCTGCACATCGTCGATCTCGACGGTGCCAGGACCGGCGCCTCCTGTAACCTGCTGCTGGTCCAGGAGATTTGTGCGGCGGTCACCTGCTTCTGCGAGCTTGGCGGCGGCATCCGAAAGCCGGTAGACGTGCAGAACGCCGTGGCCGCCGGGGTTGATCGCGTCATTCTGGGCACCAGCCTAGCAAATGATCCGCGGCTGGCATCCGCCTTGCTCGAAGACTTCAGCGCCGACCAACTCATCGCCGGGATCGACGCCCACGAAGGCATGGTGGCTGTCGAAGGCTGGCAGGAACGCTCGACAGTCACCGCCGTTGATCTGGCAAAGGAGCTTTACGATTACGGCATCCGGCGATTCATTTACACCGACATTGCGCGCGACGGCATGTTTACCGGCCCGCACCTCGGAGGGATGACGAAGCTCTGTGATGCATTGCCGGAAGCCAGCGTGATCGCCTCGGGCGGAATCGCGACGCCGGAGCATATCCACGAACTGGCCAGATTGCAACGTGACAATCTCGAAGGCGCCATCGTCGGGAAAGCGTTGTACGACGGCCGCACGACGTACGAAGAACTATCTGATGCCACCGCCTAATATGACTGTCCGGGATCTGCCTCCATGGGACGTGACGCCGAAAGAGGCGGATGCCATCCAGAAGGAACTGACAACGCAGCTATCCGCTCGCAGCAGCGCCCGACGTATCCAGACGGTGGCCAGCGTCGATCTGCGTTTTCCGGCCTGCAGATCCTGGAGATCGCCGAGGCTGTTGTTCCTGTTCACTTGACGTATATTCCCGGTTGCTGTCGTTCCGTGAAGGACCGGTGCCGTTGCCGGCCTTACGTCGTCTGACACACGAGCCGGACGTCATTTTCGCAGATGGCCAGGGACGTCTGCATCCGCGCCGGTTCGGCATCGCTTGTCACCTCGGCCTGCTGCTGGACCGGCCGGCGATCGGCTGCGGTAAGTCGCTGCTGTGCGGTGACTACGTAGTCCCTGGGTCGGCAAAGGGAAAAACCTCCGCCATTCGGCATCGCGGTGAAACAATCGAACGCGCTGTGCGAACACGGGACAATGTTAGTGAGATGTTCAATTCCACCGGTCACAAAATTAGCCTCAAACGGGCCGTCGAGCTGGTCCTGGCAGTGACCGGTAAATATCGCATCCCGGAACCGACACGGCAGGCCGACATTGCGGCCGCCAAACAGAAGCGAGTGCATCATGAATAGAGAGTCGCAGGTCCTCGACAAACTGAAGGCGATTATCGACCCGGATCTTGGCAAGGACATCGTCACGCTCGGATTCGTCAAAGACCTGAACATCGACGATACGGGCAACGTCGCCTTCAACCTCGAACTGACGACGCCGGCCTGCCCTGTCAAGGACCAGTTCCGTGCCTCCTGCGAGGAGTTGCTGGGCGAACTCGACTGGGTCGGTGACGTCGCCGTGACGATGACGGCCCAGCCGCGCAAGGCGCTGACGCAGTCGGGCAAAGGCATGTCACAGGTCCGGCACATCATCGCTGTCGCCAGTTGCAAGGGCGGGGTCGGCAAGTCGACTGTCGCTGTCAACCTGGCTTTCACGCTGTCACGCATGGGCGCGGCGGTCGGTATTTTCGATGCCGATATCTACGGTCCCAGCCTGCCGACTTTGATCGCGGCTCCTTTTCGCGGTCTCTTCCAGAATGGTGACTACATTATTCCGGTCGAACACGATGGGGTCAAACTGATGTCGTTCGCGTACGCCACCGCGAGCCAGGGCGAGGGGCGTCCGGCAATCATGCGCGGGCCGATGGTCACCCAGGTCATCAATCAGTTGCTGACCGGTACCGACTGGGGCGAACTCGATTATCTCATTCTCGACATGCCGCCCGGCACCGGCGACATCCAGTTGACCGTGGCGCAGCTCGTGCCGGTGACTGCCGCTGTCATCGTTACGACGCCGCAGCAGATCAGTTTCGTTGATGTTGTCAAGGGTGTCGAGATGTTCGATCAGCTCAAGATTCCGACGGTCGCCGTAGTCGAGAACATGAGCTATTTCATGTGCGGCAACTGCGACACACGTCATGAAATTTTCGGCCGCGGTGCCCGCACCAAACTGATCAACCAATATGGTTTCAGAAATTCCTTCGAGATTCCGGTCGATGCCGAGATTTCAGCACTGAGCGACAACGGCACACCAATCGTCACGTTCGCACCTGAGAGCGACATTGCGACACGCTACCGTGAACTCGCAGAGGCGACTGTTCGCGAAGTCAGCAGGATCGCTCACAGCGGTGATGCGAAGCCGGAAGTCAGCTACGACCCGGACGGCAAAATCAGCTATCGCGCCATCGACGGTACCGAGTCCCGCATCGATCCAGCCGAGCTGCGGCGGCGCTGCCGCTGTGCCCACTGCATTGACGAGATGACCGGAGACCAGATTCTCCAGCCCGAACAGATCCCCGACGACGCCACGCCCCGGCAAATCGGCACGCTCGGCAACTACGCGATCACCGTCGAGTGGAGCGACGACCATTCGTCGATCTATCCGTACGACGCTTTGGTGTTCGACGATTGATTCCCGCTCGAACCCAAACGGCGCTCCCAGGATCAATCGAGCGCCTGATCGAGGTCGGCGATGAGGTCGTCGACGTGTTCGATGCCGACGGAGAAGCGGATGAGCCCGTCGCGAATGCCCACCGTTTCCCGCTGTTCCCGGGGAATGGAGGCGTGCGACATGGTGGGCGGGTGGCTGACCAGTGATTCGATGCCCCCCAGGCTCTCGGCCAAAGCGAATACCTTAAAACGCGACAGCAGCCGCTGAGTCTGCTCCAGCGACAAGGCGAATTCCGCCGCCACCATACCGGAGCCGCCGCCCATCTGGCGGCAGGCCAGTTCGTGCTGCGGATGCGAGGGCAGATACGGATAGCGCACAAAAACCGTTGACGGATGCTGCTCGAGGTAGTGCGCAAAAGCCAGTGCGTTGTCGGCGTGCTTCTGCATGCGTACGGCCAGGGTCTTGACGCCGCGCGAGATCAGCCAGGCGTCGAACGGCGAAGGGTTCAGGCCGATCGCTTTCTGGGCAAAAACCATCTTCTCATGCCAGGCTATGTCGCGACATAGCACCACGCCGCCGAGACAATCAGAGTGGCCGTTGATGTATTTTGTCGTGCTCGACAACGAGATGTCGGCGCCGAGCGCCAGGGGTTTCTGAAAGTACGGCGACGCAAATGTATTGTCGACCACGAGGGCCGCTCCGGCCCTGTGGGCTTCATCGGCGATCGTCTGGATGTCGAGGATCTTAAGCAGCGGATTGGTCGGCGATTCTATCCACACGAGTTGTGGCGATCTGTTTCTGATCCTGTCGAAGTTGGCGGGATCGGTGAGGTCGCAGTACTCTATTTTGACGCCGAACTTGGCGAACACCTCGTCGTAGATCCGGAATGTGCAGCCGTAGATGTTTTCCTCGGCAATGACCAGGTCGCCGGTCGACAGTGTCGAGATAACCGCAGTGATTGCGGACATTCCGGTGGCGAATACGGTGGCGTGCTCCGCGCCCTCGAGCACGCAGAGCGTCTGCTCGAGGTTGGTGAAATTCGGATTGCCGGAACGAGTGTAGTCGTAGCCCCGTGTCTCGCCGGGTCCCAACTGGGCGTATGTTGACGTCGCGTAGATCGGCGGGATGATCGCGCCGGTGGCGGACTCGGGCGTCTGCCCCACATGAATGGCTGCAGTTTCAAAGTTCATAGGGATGCCGCTGTTATTGGATTCTCTGTCACAGCCAGTACTTTACTCTGCTTTACCAACCCGCAACCTCCTTTGAAATGACTCATCTACTGGCTGGACATCTTGAATCGTTTACGGAGCTCGCCCAAACTTGGGGGCCTCTGCTGATCTTTTTTTTCATGATGATCGAAAGTTCGTTCATCCCGTTCCCCAGCGAGGTCGTGATGATTCCGGCCGGGTTCATGGCGGCACGTCTGGAGCTGTTTCCGGGCACACCGATGGCAGCACTGATCGTTGCCATCGCCGCCGGTGTCGTAGGTTCACTGGCAGGGGCTTATATCAACTACTACCTCTCCATGCAGCTTGGGCGCAAGTTCCTGTACGCCTATGGCAAGTATTTTTTTCTGAAACCCGCGGCACTGGAACGAGCTGAGGATATCTTCCGTGAATACGGCGACATGGCAACGTTCGTCTGCCGACTGCTTCCAGCGATCCGCCAGCTCATCTCAATTCCGGCCGGACTGTCAAAGATGCACTTCGGGCGATTCACCCTGTTCACCGGCCTTGGTGCGGGCATCTGGGTAATCGTGCTGGCGTGCATGGGGTATTACTTCGGCAAGCAGACGACGGAGATGTCGTACGAGGAGCTGGTTGTCAACTGCAAACACCAGATCGGCGCCAATCTGCACTGGCTCGTGCTTGGTCTGGCAGTGTTGGCCGGCCTGTACGTATGCGTACACCGGAAGGTCATGCACCGCCGCACAACCGAACCGGTCTGACGCCGGATTACCCGTGCGCACTGGGGATGATTTGCCGTGGATGTCCCACCCCCTGAGCACAAAAAAACCCTGGCTACCGAAGCAACCGGGGCTTTTTCAAAGCGTCTGCGGGCTGTGCTCAGCCGTTCTTTGCCTTGGCCAGAGCGGCGCTCAGGCGGGCTTTCTTGCGGTTGGCGCGGTTTTTGTGAACGACGTTTGTCTTGGTCGCCTTGTCGTACAAGGAGAACGTCTTGTTCAACAGTTGCTGCGCCTCTTCTAAATTACCTTCCTCAATCGCCTTGCGGAGGTTCTTTTCATAGGTCCAAAGCGACGACCTGCGCGCCTTGTTGCGCGTGCCTGACTTGACACTTGTGCGCATGCGCTTCAAAGTTGATTTATTCGTAGGCATGAGACAGTCCTTGCTAAAGCTACAGATTGACAGGCGCTTAAGATAAACCGGAACCGGATGCAGTCAAGCGTCTACTGAAGAAAACCTGGACCGTAATGCAGCCGCCCATCCGGCTACGTCACGGGCGATTTTGCAACCCCCTCGCCCGCGGTTAGATTCTGTCACTGCGATTCGCCAACTGTACCTCCGAGAACATTGCTATGGTAAAGAAAAAAGTGCTGAAGCTCGCTTTCATCGGTGGCGGCGGCATCGCCCGGCAGCACGCCAACTATTTTTCGAACTACGACGATGTCAGCATCGCTGCTGTTGCCGACATCAGCGATGACAGCCTGAAGTACTGGAAAGACGCCCTCGAGGTACCTGGATATACTGCGTACCAGGAAATGCTGCAGGAAGTCAAACCTGATCTGGTCAGTATCTGTACGCCGAATTTTCTGCATTATAAGCCGTCAATCGATGCGCTGAAGGCGGGCGCACATCTCTTCATCGAAAAACCGATGGCGATGAATTCGCGCGAGTGCCGGAACATCATCTCAATGGGTCGCAAACTCAATCGCAAGATCTCTATCGGCTTCCAGCACCGCTTCGAGCCGCGCGTCCAATTCATCAGCCAGGCAATCGCCGAGGGCCGCTTCGGTAATATTCTCCAGAGCCGCGTGTGCTATCATCGGCGCCGGGGTTTTCCGAACTGGGGCGTGTTCGGCCAGAAAGCGCTGCAAGGCGGGGGCTGCCTGATCGACATTGGGGTGCACGCCCTCGAGATGTGCTGGTATGCTGTCGGCCGGCCACAACCTGTTGCGGTATCAGGCAATGTCTGGGCCTATATCGGCAACGATCCGAAAAAGGCGAAGAACGTTGCCTGCAGGTGGCCGGGCTGGGATACGGAGACCTACGATGTCGAGGATCTGGCGATCGGTCAGATTCGGTTCGGCGACGGTTCGATCATGACGCTCGAGTGCAGCTTTGCCATGCACCACGAGGAGGAGGGTATGAATTTCACCATCCGCGGTGAAAAGGCCGGTGCCCAGCTCGATCCCCTGAAGATCTATACCGACGACTATGGGCACATGGTCAATATCGAGCCGGCGTTCATCCCCGAAACTGACATCTGGGAAACAAAAATTCGCGGGGTCATCGATCATATGCTGTACAACGGGCCCAACCTGGCTCCGGCCGAGGATGGGCTTGCCGTGCAGCAGATACTCGATGGCATTTATCGCTCGGCCCGGACGGGTCGCGAAGTCGCAGTGCGTTAGATCATTTCGGTATGGGCGTCGGCCTCCCGACCGCGGCTCTCGAGGAGCACGGCATGAAGATACTTTCTGTTACAACGCTATTGGTGATTGCGAACTGCGCAATCGCGACGCCCGATCCGCTTGCACAATGGCCGCAATGGCGCGGGCCGCTGGCGACCGGTGAAGCGCCACAAGCCAAGCCCCCGGTGTCCTGGGCCGAAGATCGTAACGTTCGCTGGAAAATACCCCTGCCCGGTATCGGCGTGTCAACGCCGATCGTCTGGGACGACCGCATCATAGTCACAGTATCCGTACCGATCGGTGAGCGGTTGACTTCGCCCGCGCCGTCGCCCGGTGCGCACGACAACATGTCAGCCCGCCATAAGCACGAGTTTCTCGTGATGGCAGTGAACCGCCGGGACGGTTCGGTGCTTTGGGATCGCCTCGCGGCAACCCAGCAACCGCACGAGACCACACACCGGAGCAGCAGTTGGGCCTCTGCCAGCCCGGTGACCGACGGCGAGCACATCGTAGCATTTTTCGGTTCGGCAGGCGTTTGCGGCCTGACCATGGCCGGCGAGTTGCTGTGGCACAAAGACCTCGGCAACATGCGGACCAAGCACGGGCATGGCGAGGGCAGCTCACCGGCGCTCTACGGCAACCTGGTCATCGTCAACTGGGATCACGAGGGCGATTCCTTCGTCGTTTGTCTGGACAAGCGGACCGGCGAAGAGCTGTGGCGGCGGGAACGCGTCGAACCCACGTCGTGGTCAACGCCGATAGTTGTCGTGTACAAGGATCAGCCGCAGGTCATCGTCAGCGCGACCAACCGGATCCGCGCCTACGATCTGGAGACCGGAGACATCGTCTGGGCCTGCGGCGGATTGTCCGGCAACGTCGTCGCCTCTCCGGTCGCGGGCAATGGCTATGTCTATGCCGGCAGCAGCTACGAGCATCAGGCGATGCTCGGGATTCCCCTGGCCACCGCGAAGGGTGACATCACTGGCACGCGCGCCGTCGCCTGGCATCGTCGGGCGCAGACACCGTACGTCCCATCGCCGCTGCTGTACGGTGATGAGTTGTACTTCATCCGGCACATCCAGGGCTTTATCACCTGTCTCGATGCAAAAAGCGGGCGGACGCATTACGGTTCGGAGCGCTTGCCTGGACTACGTCGAATTTATGCCTCGCCGGTCGGTGCTGCCGGCCGCGTTTACGTGATGGGACGCGGTGGCCTTGCCTATGTGTTGAAGCACGGTCCGAAATTTGAAGTACTCGCCCGCAATCAACTTGAAGACGTGTTCTCGGCATCGCCGGTGCCTGTCGGCAACGAGCTGTACCTGCGCGGGCACGACAATCTGTACTGCATCGTCGAAAACAATCACTGACCGTGGAAGGATCGAAATGAAACTCGAGCAGATCGAAACAGTTGCCGTCATTGGCCTCGGCCGCATGGGGCACGGTATTGCACAGACGTTCGCCGTTGCCGGCTACGACGTCCGTGGCTTTGACAAATGCGCCGAAGCGCGTGCCACTGTCCCCGCCCGTATCCGGAGCAACCTGGCTGATTTTGTTGCCGCCGGCATGCTCAATGCCGATAAAGTCGAGCCGAGCCTGCAGCGTATCACCGTGGCCGACAGTGAAGCGGATGCCGTCGCCGGCTCCCAGTTCGTTGTCGAGGCGATCGCCGAGGATCTCGAAGCCAAGCGTGAGTATTTTGAGCGCATTGAGGAGTGCGTCACCGACGACACAATCCTGGCCAGCAACTCGTCGACGTTCACCGTATCGCTGTTTGGCGAAAACATGCGGAACACGGAACGGGCGGTAGTCACTCACTGGTTCAACCCGCCGCACATCGTGCCGACGGTCGAAGTCGTGCCCGGCCCGCAAACTACTGAAGAGGTAATCGAAACCAGCGTGGCGCTGCATCGCCGAATCGGTAAACTAGCGATCCGCATCAATGGTGAAATGCCCGGATTCCTGGTCAATCGTGTCCAAAACGCGATGATCCGCGAGGTCTGGGACCTGTACGAACGTGGTATTGCCAGTGCCGAGGATATCGACACAGCGATTCGCGGCAGTATCGGTTTCCGGCTGGCGTTGTTCGGGCCCTTGAAGATCTGCGACTTCGGCGGCATCGACATCTGGACTACGGTTTACAATGAGCTGGCACCAGACCTGCGCGCCGATGCCGAGGTGCCAGCGATTATGAAGGCACATGTCGAGGCCGGTGATGCGGGTGTGTGTGTCGGCCGCGGCATTCATGAATATGAATCTATCGAGACGGTCACAGCCGAACGCGACGGGCTTATGCTCAAGCTGGCGAAACTGTTGCAAGAATCCACCAAGGAGCCTTAAAAATGGCGAAAAAAGTTATCATCACCTGCGCCGTCACCGGTGCGATCCATACACCAACGATGTCGCCGTACCTGCCGATTACGCCCGACGAAATTGCTGCCGGCGCGATCGGCGCAGCCGAAGCTGGTGCCGCAATCCTGCATCTGCATGCCCGCAACCCGGAGGACGGCAGACCGACCCAGGATCCCGAAATTTTCCGGCAATTTCTGCCGCGCATCAAGGACTGCGTCGACGCTGTGATTAATGTCACGACTGGTGGCGCCCCCTTTATGTTGCCCGAAGAACGGCTGGCCGGGCCACTGTCGCTGAAGCCGGAGATGTGTTCGCTCAACATGGGCTCGATGAACTTCGGATTGTACGGGGCACTCGAGCGTTTCAGTGATTGGCAGCATGATTGGGAAATGCCATATCTCGATGGCTCGCGTGACCGCATTTTCCGCAACACCTTTCAGGATATCGAGATGTTTCTGGAACGCCTTGGCAAAGGCTGCGGCACCCGTTTCGAGTTCGAGTGTTACGATGTCGGTCATCTGTACACACTGGCCCATTTCCTTGACCGCGGCCTGATCGAGCCACCGTTCTTCGTGCAGACTATTTTCGGTATCCTCGGCGGTATCGGCGCTGACACCGAGAACCTCACGCACATGCGCCGTATCGCTAACAAGCTCTTCGGCGACGACTATCAATGGTCAATCCTGGCGGCCGGTCGGTTTCAAACCAGTTTCGTGACCATGGGGGCAATTATGGGCGGGCACATGCGCGTCGGTCTCGAAGACAATCTGTACCTCGGCAAGGGCGTGCTGGCGGAGAGCAATGCAGACCAGGTTGCGAAGGTCCGTCGCATCATCGAGGAGTTGTCGCTGGAGATTGCTACACCAGCTGAAGCACGTCAGATGCTGGCGCTGAAGGGCGCGGAAAATGTTGGGTTCTGAGCACTGGCGCGTCAGGTGACGAGGGCGACTTTAACCCGGCTTCACTCGGAGCTGTCCGGCATGATGCTCGCCGAACGCACAGCGCATGTCGTGCTGTTTCCCCACAAATCGTCGACCGGATCAAAGGTGGCAGACCGATCCCTGCAGTCGCCAGGAGCGATATCTCGCCTGCGATATTTTCTCTTGCCATTCCCATTCGTGATCAAGACGCGGAAACGCTTTAATGTCGAATACCGTGGCGCGCGCCATCGTCCTCCTGCTGGTAACTACTGCTCTCGGCTCTGCCGAGATTCCGCCGCTCGGTCAGCGGACGGAGGCCAATATCACGCCATGGTCGGCTGGTGCCGGAAAAAATGGTTTACCACCGTTTCTAAATGACGACTGCGAGGCCCACGGCAGTTGTCAAATCGTCGGGCTTTCAGGTCTTGGCGGCTTAGTCATGGCATCGAGCCAGTGGGATGGTATTATACTGCACGCTAAATTCGTATACAGATTTCACGCCTGCGGGGGTATGTGGCCAATAATATTGTCATCGGACTACTCGGACCCACGCTCGATCGCGGACAGTCAGACGAGCGATGGAAGCGCTGGCGCCCGTCCGTCGCACTGTCGCGGCACGACGACTTTCTGATCGATCGCTTCGAGTTGCTATACCAGAAGGAACATCAGGCACTGGCCGATACGGTTGCCGACGACATCCGCACCGTATCGCCGGATACAAAACTGCAACTGCGGCCGATCAAGATCGATGACCCGTGGGATTTCCAGTCGGTATACACCTCCCTTCTGGACTTTGCCCGGAGCTATCCGTTTCAGGTCGACGACGAAGACTACTTCATCCACGTCACGACCGGCACGCAGGTGCAGCAGATCTGCCTGTTTCTGCTCAACGAATCGCGCTACCTGCCGGGGTGCCTGATCCATGGGTCGGCGCCGGAGAGTGGTCATTCCGGGCAACCCGGGGAGTACCGGACAATCGACCTGGACCTGTCGAAGTACGACGCCATCGCCTCACGCTTCCAGCATGAGCAGGCGGTAAGCCTGTCGACATTAAAGAACGGCATAGAGACCGGTAACGCTGCGTTCAATCGGCTGATCGAGCAGATCGAACGCGTCGCGGTGCAGTCATCATCACCGGTGCTGCTGATAGGGCCGACAGGTGCCGGCAAGTCGCGGCTGGCCGAGCGTGTTTATCAACAGAAACGCGGTGACGGACTGGTCAACGGCCCCTTTGTCGAAGTCAACTGTACAACCCTCCGCAGCGGCCTGGCGATGTCGACGCTGTTCGGCCACGTCAAGGGCGCTTTCACGGATGCTGTCGGGGACCGTGCAGGTCTGCTCAATACGGCGCAGGGCGGCCTGCTGTTTCTCGATGAAATCGGCGAACTCGGGCTGGATGAGCAGACGATGCTGCTGCGAGCGCTGGAGGAGAACCTTTATTTGCCGGTGGGCGCCGATGTCGAGATAGTCAGCGACTTTCAGTTGATCAGCGGTACCAATCGCGACCTCAACGCCGACGTTCGCGCCGGACGGTTTCGCAGCGACCTGCTGGCGCGGATCAACTTGTGGACGTTCTATCTTCCGGGGCTCCGCGAACGGCCGGAGGACATCGAACCGAACATCGAATTCGAACTCGAACACATCGCCGGATTTCTCGGGCACCAGGTGACGTTCAACAAAGAAGCGAAGACGCGGTTTCTGCAGTTCGCATTGCGTCCCGAGACAAGATGGCCGGATAATTTCCGGGATTTCAACGCAGCGATCACGCGAATGGCGACACTGGCAACCGGCGGCCGCATCAGCGTCGAGGCTGTCGACGAGGAAATTGATCGCCTGGAAGGCTCCTGGGATGCACAATCCGGCGGCGGCCTGTCGGCGGACAACGACATGGATCTACTTGAGCGTGTGCTCGGGGACAAGCGCGCCGGCACTATCGATCTGTTTGATCGCGCCCAGCTCGCTACGGTGATCCGTGTCTGCCGCGACGCCCGGACATTGTCGGATGCCGGGCGCAAGCTCTTCGCCATCTCAAGGCAGTACAAGACCAGCTCGAACGACGCCGATCGCCTGCGCAAATACCTGGCACGGTTTAACCTCTCCTGGCAGATGGTCACTACTGCGGGCGACTGAGTACGTCCGCTGAAGAGTGATGGCCACAAAAGGTGCAAAATCGCCAACGGAAATGGCGGGGGGGGATTAAACGACAAAAAGCACCGACAGATTCCGCTGCGCAGTGCCGCTGCACTCGCTTTTAGGAGATGCGTGACGTTGCGTGGCGATCAGTCGTTGGCGTAGCCGGATGCGAGGATGATACGGCGGGCGGCGTCGCTCGCGAGGAAATCGAAAAACTGTTGAGCTGCGACGTTGTCGGCGGCGCGTTTCAGCAATACCGCCTGTTGCTCGATCGGCTCGTGCAGCGATGTCGGTACGAGCCACCATGATCCGGCGGATGCATCATCCGCGGTCAGCAGTGACTGGGCGATGAAAGCGGCATCGACATTGTCGGTGTAGGCGAAGTGCCGGGCCTGGCCAACATTTTCACCGCGCACCAGCCGACGCTGGGTCAGATCGATCCCCCGAGCTGCAAGAACTTCCATCGCGGCGCGGCCGTATGGCGCGATAGTTGGATTGGCTATGGCCAGGCGGTGTAACGCTGGATCATTGAGTACGGTGCCGTCGGGATCGATGAGATCAGGCTGCCGGCTCCAGAGCACCAGTCGGCCACGGGCATAGGTGAACCGGCTGTCGGGGACGATGAGGCCGGCGTCTTCGAGCCGGCGGGGCCGCTCCGTGTCGGCAGCGAGAAAGATATCGACGGGGGCGCCATTGCTGATTTGGGCATACAGTTTGCCAGTGGACCCAACCACGGTGCGGATGACGGTACCGGTGTCTGCGGTGTACTGCTGACTGAGTTGCTCGAGTACGGGAGCGAAATTGGCGGCGACAGCGACGGTCTGGCTGTCGACGCGGTCTGCATTACGGTCGGCACAGCCGCCAGCCAGCAGCACGTATAGTAAAATCAGCCTCAAGGCGCTGGGTTCTCTGCCGATCTTTCTTCGATGTGTCTCTCCTGTTCACCGAAGAGATCAAGCTCGACCGTGTTGGCGTTGCAGCCGTCGGAAGCGTGGACGGAGAGTGTGGCGGTTTCGGTGGCGATGATGAGCACACCGTGGTCGAAGCGGACGGACGGCGGTCCGCTGGACCGGGAGAGGTTCATGAGTTTGCCGTCGGTCACTGGAATTTTGTCGTCGCCGACATCGATCATGCCGAAGACGCTGGGAACGATGCAGTCGTCGGTCGCGTCAAAGTGCAGACCGATGAATCCGTTATCTTCGGCGGTGGTCGAGACGTTGATCGCGGGCGAAACGACATCGATGAGGGTGATGATCTGGGGGGCACTGGTGACGTTACCGCAGACGTCGGTGGCAGTCCACATACGGGTGATGATACGGGTTCTGCCGCAGCCTTTGGTGACTTCATCGATGTAGGAGATCTGGACGGAAGGGTCGTTGCACCGTGCGATGCCGGTGTTTCTCTCGCTGGCGGGCGCGGTGTCGGTCGGGCATTCGAGGGTGACGGGATCGGGAATCTGCAAGACCGGCGGCTCGGTGTCGGTCAAGGTGACAATCTGCTCGGCGCGGGATTCGTTGTCACAGGCGTCCTTGGCGATCCAGGTCCGGATGATGACGCGGATTTTGGCGCACGGCGAAATTTCCTCGTCCTCGAAGGTGATCGCGAATTCACTACATGTGTCGATGGCGGTCGCGAAGCCGATTTCGTTGTCGGGATTGGGTGTTGGATTAGCGGTCAGGGCGATGGTCACGGACTCGGGACAGGACAACGTCGGTGGTGTGTTGTCCATGATCGTGATCATCTGGGTGCAGGTCGAGGCGTTGCCGCAATCATCGATCGCATACCATTCCCGGCTGAGGATGTAGAAGCTGCCACACATGTTTTCGCGGCTGTCGTCGTAGGAGAGCTTGACTTTGCCGCAGTCGTCCGCTGCTTTGGCATAACCGATGATGCTGTCGCGGTCGGGCTGGGTGTCGGTGGGGCACTCTGCCAACACGTCAATCGGACAGCGCAGGAAGGGCGGGCGGAAGTCCTCGTTGCAGTCATCGACTTCGCCGTTGCAATCGTTGTCGATGTCGTCGCAACGGGTACCTGGAGCCAGTTCGGTAGGCTCACAGGACCAGGCTGCGGGCACCATGCCGAGGACACAAAACCATACAGTGAGCAGCAAGATGGAATGGAGGTTCTTCATGATATATCGCGACGTTCCCTCACCCAGCGGCCGTATCCGACGGCTAAATGACGTTTAGTCGCACCACCCCATTGCACGGCCGCTTAAATTAGACTCCATATACAAGTCAAGGTTACTTTCTTAAGAGATTTTATTTAGTCTCCAAAAACAAATTTTTCGCCGCAACCTTATGTGCAAGGTAACGTGAACCGCGCTAAAGTCAACGAACTCAACGTACTTTGGGACGGCAGTGGGCTGGATATTCAGTGCCTGATCAGAAACTGCACAATGACTCGAAATCCGGCTCACAGGCAGGTCCCGTTCAGGCACTATTTCACACAGGAGAATGCAGCGCATGGGTCTGTCGCTAGTCACTGGCGGCGGCGGTTTTCTCGGCCGTGCCATTGTCGAGATGCTGCTCGCACAGTCGGAGTCGGTGCGGGTCGTTGCCCGCGGACAGTATCCCGAACTGGCGGGCCTGGGGGTGGACTGTAGGCAGGCTGACCTTCGCGACGCCGATGCGGTCAGTGCTGTGTGCCAGAGCGTCGACATTGTTTATCATGTTGCGGCGCTGGCCGGCGTCTGGGGGCGTCGCCGCGACTTTTTTTCGGTCAACGTGGACGGCACCGACAATGTCATTGCGGCGTGTCGCCGTCACGGCGTGCCACGGTTGGTGTACACCAGTTCACCCAGCGTGGTGTTCGGCATGTCAAGTCTGGAAGGCGTCGACGAGAGTCAACCGTATCCCCAGCGCTTTTACGCCCACTACCCAGAGTCAAAGGCTGTGGCCGAGCAACGAGTTTTGGCGGCAGCAGACAACGCTCTGGCGACATGCGCACTGCGGCCGCATTTGATCTGGGGTCCCGGCGACACGCACATCGTGCCGCTGCTGGCCTCGCAAGCAAAGGCCGGTAAACTGATCCAGGTTGGGGACGGCAGCAATCTGGCGGACATGACGTACATCGACAACGCGGCAACGGCGCATCTGCAGGCGGCGGCAGCGCTGACGAAGGCGTCCCCGGTCAACGGTCAGGCGTATTTCATCGGTGATGCGACGCCGGTGAATATGTGGGAGTGGATCAATGAGCTACTGGCGCATCTGGAGTTGCCGCCGGTGCGCCGGTCGATATCGTACGCGGCTGCGAGCCGTATCGGGCTGGCAATGGAAATGGCCTATACGGTATTGCCGTTTCTCGGGCAACCGCGACTGACGCGATTTCTGGCGAGCCAGTTTGCGACTTCCCATTATTTCGACCACGGCAAGGCCAAACGGGATTTCGGTTACGACCCGCAGGTCAACAACGCCGAGGGCATGCGGCGGACGGCGGCGTGGTATACGGAGGGATGCGCCGTCGGATAGGGGATGGCGCAGGGCGATAAGTATAGATCAATACGGACCAATACAACGGATCATAGTTGGGCGGAATCCAGGCCTTCCGCCTCGTCGCAGTTGAGTCGGTGGTTCATTTCCAGGGCAGGGCTATCGCTGGTCGGGCGACCGACGATTCTGGCTGGAACACCAGCAACCGTGCAATGGGGTTCGACCGGATCGAGCACGACGCTACCGGCACCGATTTTGGCACCCTCGCCAATGCGGATATTGCCCAGGATTTTGGCGCCGGCACCGATCAGTACACCCTTGCCGATCTTCGGATGGCGATCGCCGGTCTCCTTGCCAGTGCCACCCAGCGTGACTTCGTGCAGGAGTGAGACGTTGTCCTCGATCACAGCAGTCTCGCCGATGACCAGGCCGGTCGCGTGGTCGGCGAGGATGCCGCTGCCGATTTGGGCAGCCGGATGGATGTCAACTGCAAAGACATCGGCCATGCGGCTCTGAAGCATGAAGGCGAGAGGTTGCCGCGCCTGCTCCCACAGCCAGTGAGCGACGCGATGGGCTTGCAGGGCCTGGAACCCCTTGAAATAGAGCAGCGGCATGAGATAGCCGCGGCACGCCGGGTCGCGCTCGCGAACGGCCTGCAGATCGGTGCGCACAGCGGCCCGCACCGGGGCATTGGTGAATGCTTCGTTGATCAGCTCCATCAGCGATATGGCCTGCAACGTCGGGCTCGCCAGTTTGTTGGCCAGGTGAAAGCTAAGGGCTTCTTCGAGACTGTTGTGATTGCATATAGTGACCTGTAGGAAACTCGCCAACACCGGTTCATTGGCGGCCTCGCGCTCTGCATCGGCCTGTGCTTCGGCCCAGATAGGATCGTCGGACATGGTATGATTGACCCCTTAGTTGCTGCGGGCGCGCAGGAGGCGTATGAAGTCTTCGCGGCGTTCCTGCCATTCCGCCGTGCCGTGAAATTCCCTATCGGTTTTTTCGAAAAGTTTTTTAGCCTTTACCTGTTTGTTGCCCTCGTCCAACATACGATTTATACGGCGAAAATGGCGCTCGATTTCCAGTTTCCGGCTGGGACCCTCGTATGCCGAGTTGCCGGCTTCATTGGCCAGGAATTGTTCGCCGGTTGCGCCCAGGACATTGGCATTTATATGCCCAGTGTAGAACAGGTAAATCGCTTTTAGCCGATCGAAATCGCCCATATCGCCGCCCTGATCCAGGAACACGGCAGCGGCGAGGCGAAGAAATTCCTTTGTGCGAATGTCGCGCAGCGGGATGGGAACGAGTTTCTTGATGCGGTCCTGGGTCTGCTGGTCGAAGACGGAAGCTTCGACAATGATGCTGTCGTTGAGGATGTTGCTGACGGTGACCATGCCGAGTCCGAGCATGTAGATCTCCACATTGGTCTGCTTGCCTTTGAGGCTCTTCTGTGAGCCGGCCAGGACTTCGTACATTTCCCGATGGGCGCGCAGGGTAGTCTCGTGCTGACCAATCCACTGCATCTGAGCAGTCCGGACACCTTCGATCTCGTCGCCCGCGGCGCGCAGGTCATCGATGGCCCGATCGAAGCCGGCGGCGCGGGCGGCGTTCTGCAGTTTGCGGCGGATATCTCTTTCCGGCAAGTCGTAGCGCGTCGAGATTGTCACTCTTTCTTCGTCCGCCTCGTCTGGGAAATTGCGTTCGGTCATACGTTGTATCTGGAAGAAAATACGGCGGTCCCCCTTGTCCAGCCTTTTGATCGAGAAAAACTTTCCGATCTCAGTAAATTCGAAGCTGCCGCTGTGGATCATGATCTTCCGGCGCATATTTTCCCGGTCCTCCATGGCAGCAGCGTTTCTGGCGCCGAGCTGGCGCCGGACTGTGTCGGTGAGTTCGGTGATTTGTCCGCGCAACTTCTGGACATGCGCTTCGATATCTTTCTGGGCAGCGACTTTTCGCAGCATCAGGTCGTGCTGGTAGCGACGCTCCTCGACCTTTTCCCATTCAAGCTCGAATTGTTGCTTGCGCACCAGCAGAATGAGCGCCTCGAGATAGTCGTAGTGGTGTTTGGAGACAATGCCGCCGAGCGGCACGGCATGCTCGTTGATGCGCTCCCGGTGGATCTTGTCGAACGGTGTGAACATGCCCAGCTTGGCGGGATATCCGTCCTTTCCCGGCGCCTTTGTCAGCAGGCTGTCGGGATAGTCCCGAATGAACTTAGCGCCCAGTATCGTGACTTCGCGCAATGCTTGTTGATCGTCGTTGATGAGGCGGGTGTAATAAGCTTTTATCTCCGCGTAGTCGGCCTTTTCGCTTTCAGTCACCTGGCGGCGGTGGTTGAGGTAAAGCACCTCGGCCTGGTATGTGTTGTTGAACAGGAATTTCTTGTAGAATACACCGAAGAGGACGAACGGCGTAATGAAGATGACGGTGGCAAAGAAGATCAAGCAGCCCATCATGGCTTTGCTGGTCGTTTTCGGTTTGGCGATTGCCTGTCGGGCGGCCTCGCCGGCGCCGGCTGCATTGATCAGTGTCGTCTTTTTTTTCCCTGCCGGTGCGGCCTGTGCTGCCCCTGCGGCAGCGGGTGAGGCAGCCGGCGACAGTCTGGTCTTCTTCTTGTTGCCGAGTCTGAGCTTGGTGCCCTTGTCCGTCGTACGAGCGGGGGATTCCCGGCTGAGAACGGTCTTCGGGCGCTCCTTGCGGAGTGTCAGTTTTTTCTTGGTCCCGGGCTGGCTGGCTGGTGCCGCTGGTTGGTTGATTGTGCCTTCCGGCACATGACCTTCAGCCTCCCTCGATACCAGACCGGGCGTGAAATCCACCGGGATACGGCCTTGCAGTACGTCGTTGATCGCGGTTTGCAGGACGTCGGCACCATTGAAGCGGTCCTCGGGCTTCTTTTCCATCATCGTTTCGATGATCCAGCAAACTTCGGCCGGCAGATCCTGAATGTATTCCCGCGGCGACTTGAGCGGTTCAGTGAGGTGCTGTGTGGCGACTTCGGTCGGTGAGTTGCCGACAAACGGAAAGTGCCCGGTGATGGTCTGATAAAGGGTTGCGCCAAGGCTGTAGATATCGCCGCGTACGTCCATCGGCTGGCCCAGGAGCTGCTCGGGGCTGATATATTGCGGCGTCCCCATTATCTGGCCGCCTTCATCCATACGCAGCTCGGCAGCTACCCGGGCCAGGCCCAAGTCGGCCAGCTTCGCGAGACCGTTGCTCGCGAGCATGATGTTGTCCGGCTTGACGTCGCGATGGATCAGTTGCTGATTTTTCCAGCCGAAATCAAGCGCTTCCGCGATCTGCTGGCCGATCTCGAAAGCCTCGCGCCACGGCAGTTTCTGGCGCTGGTCACGGACATCCTTCAAAGTCGTACCTTCGACATACTCCATGGCGAAGAAGTAGATCCCTTCCTCCGCGCCGACGGCATATGACTGTACGATGTTGGGATGGTTCAGGCGGGCCGCGGCACGGGCCTCCTTGATGAAGTCGATGATGAACTCTTTTTCCTCGGCATACTTCTCGAGCAGAATCTTCAGAGCCACGGGCCGGTCCAGAGACACCTGATGGGCCAGATATACTTTGCCCATGCCACCCGTGCCGAGAACGTCCTGAATAACGAAGTCGTTGACGACAGCGCCCTTTGAAAAACGGGATTCAGGCACCATGGTGACGTTTTGGCAGTGGCCGCAGCCAACGGGCTTACCGAATTCGCTATCGTCAATGGCAACGATGCCTTTGCATTTATGACACTGGAAACGCAAGGTCTAAACTCGTCCTGCAATGCTTGTTGGGTGGGGGGGCGGCCGGAAGGTGATCGCCTCTACTGGCATGACCTTATAGTCTATTCAATCTTTCAACAAAAGCAATATTTCGGGTGAATCCGGTGAAACCTTGCCGGCCAACCCCGTAACCTGTCAGATATGCGAAAATCGACGCGGATCAATGTCCTGCTACTGCTGATCCTGGTGCTAATCTTTGTACCGGCGGCAGATTTCGTGCTGCTGCTGGCAGCGGGCGGGCGGATCGGCTGGCTGCCGACCCTGGCACTCGCCGTGCTGACCGGTATCATAGGCGCCGGTCTCGCGAAGCAGCAGGGCATGCGGACGTGGTTCGAAATTCGGCGGGCCTTGTCCCGCGGCCAGTTACCGAGTACACCGCTACTCGAAGGGGCGATGATTCTTTTCGCCGGCGCTGTTTTACTGACGCCCGGGTTTATTACCGACACGGTCGGGTTTCTGCTGCTGGTTCCGCCATCCCGGCGATGGCTGGCCGAGCGCATCGTGGCGTACTTCCAGAAACGCATGCAAGCAACGCAGGGGCAGCAGTCGGCAGATGGCAACGGCTGGAGCTTCTCGGCGCAATCGTCGACAAAGCCTACCGAGAACGGCGACGAAATCATCGACATGGATCCGTCTTCGGTTACCGAGGACGTGCCGCGCAACATCAAAGGCCACGACGACTGATTCTACGTCATTCGATCGGAGTGGTGACGGGCGTGTCAGACGCTGAGTATACGCACATCGGAAAAATATTTCCGATGCGAGCGTAAACGCCGACCACACAGCGTAACGTCTGGAAATTTTCCCTGCGCAACTCGCGATACAACGGTCGAGGGAAATCGTTCCACCGGCAGAAGTGCCGTCAATTCTCGTAATTACGGATCCGGAATGGCGTTGCGGAATTCGACGATGTTCAACTGGTCGT
>Ga0302133_10000728_pt1 | contig 20664 bp, 11 predicted proteins | sample CB9_331_MG_FD_203121 | JGI IMG/M metagenome (GOLD analysis project Ga0302133, IMG submission 203121) | Marine microbial communities from Western Arctic Ocean, Canada - CB9_33.1 | ecosystem: Environmental > Aquatic > Marine > Oceanic | place: Canada: Western Arctic Ocean | collected 2017-09-19 | reverse complement strand
TCTACCTCGACGGCGCCTGGCACACCTTCGACGCGCGGAACAACCGCCCCCGCATCGGTCGGGTGGTCGTCGGGCGTGGCCGCGACGCCATCGACGTCGCGGTGATCACGTCGTTCGGTCCGGTGACGCTGACCGAGTTCGAGGTGCGTGTGCGGTAGGCGCCAGCCGCGGGCGCCCGATCACCCTCCGAGGCGGTCGAGATCTTGTAACCGCTGCCCGCGGCGAAGCCGACGTGGACCGGTTCAGTAGCCCCAGACCAGTCGCACCGAGTCTCGGTCGGTGCCATCCGGCAGCCGTTCGACCGCTCGGTCGAATCGATGGTCGCCGGTCCCCGCCTCATCGCCATGGTCACGGTGGTAGGTCAGGGTCAGCGCGATCTCGGCCCCGAGGGCCGCGGCAGGCTCAGTGAGCAGGAGGAGCACCTGGGTCGCGTCGGCGTCGTGCACCAGGGTGATCTCGAGGGGCTGCCAGTCGAGCCCCGGGCTCGACCGCGTTTCGAGCGTGAGCTCGGTCCGGCCGACGTGGTCGCCGTCGACCGCCCGCCTCAGGTCCAGTGTCTCGGGTGATCGGACCCAGACACCGCGGAGCGCAGCCGTGTCGGGGTGACGCAGATTGACGACCTCGACACGCTGACCGATCGGGTCGAAGCCCGTGATGCCGGCACCGCGGCACACCATCCTGAAGAGGCTGTCCATCAAGGCCTTCCGCTCCCGCAGCTCCAACTTCGACGCCTCGAGCTGCTTCCGGTCGCTCACCTTGTCTCGCAAGTTGACAAGGTCCTGCTCCCATCCGTGCTGCGCCGAGGCCCAGGCGTCGGTGGCGACCACCGCGGCGTCCACGAGCTGGCTATCGGGTGCAGCGGCCGTCACCGAGCGCGGGGTGAAGGTGGTCACATCCGCCGTCTCGGAGCGGGTCAGCGCCGATTCGATCAGATCGCTGAACCGTTCGAAAGCGGAGGTCACGAAGCTGACCCGCAGCAGCGTCGCCTGTCTGACCTGCAGGCGCCGGAACCGTGCGGTGGTGCTCGTGCTGTGTAGACCGACCTGCCCTGCCCGGAGGGCCGGCGACCCGTCTGCCGCGGCCGGCACGACCAGGTCGAAGATCGACTCGGCGAATCGCCAGACCCGTATGCGGTCGCCGACGACCGACAGGCGGAACCGATACCAGTCGCCCGGCGTGAGCGCGTGATTCGCCTCGGCCAGTTTCTGAACCTGCGCACCGACCTGTTCGAGCGTCGCGCTGGTTCTGGTCACGGCGAGGCGGTAGCACCGCTCGGTCGCGAGGCCGCCATTCGCCGGACTGCGGCTGCAACGGAAGACCACGCCCGCCGCACGGTCGGCATCCCTCAGCTCCACCGTCACATCGATGTCGCGCCAGACGACATCACCGACCCGTAGCGTGTCGGCCCCTGCGGTGCGGCTCAGCTCGCCGTCACCGACCGACCATCCTGTGGTGTCCTCGCCCCAGGCCGCGTCAGGCGCGTCCCCGGCGAAACCGTCCTCGAACAGGAGCTGTCCTCCCTCGCCTCCGAGCACGACCAGTTCATGGCGCGCGTTCGGCTCCAGCAGGCCGGGCCCGGTCCGACGCAACTCGAGTAGGTCGTCGGGTGGTGCGCCGTCCGCCGCCCCCGTGTTGAGGACCGCGCCGAGGTGGCGACGCCAGCGCTGCTCGTCCGGCGTCAGGGTGGCGCTGGCCGCGGTAGACCAGACGGTCTGGTAGCCCTCGATGACCTGACCGCCTGGACCGCGCAGCTGTCCTTCGAGCGCGTGCTCGGGCGCGGAGAACAGGTCCGCAACGTAGGACCGGAGAAAGCGCACCGAGAGATCGTCGCCGCGGAACACCCGGGTGGCGCCGGACCCGGGGTGTGTCCACTTCACGTAACGACCGATGTCGTTCGGCGGACCACCCGTCTGGAGGACGCCTCCTCCGTAAACGTCATGCCACCGTCGTCGAATCCGGTCAGCGCGCCGAGCGCCCGCGCATACAGCGCCCCCAGCGGCCCTGGCGCCGGCTCCGAGAGGCTGGCCTTGACCCGCGTCGTGACCCGCAGCTTGTAGTACGCACCCGCGTCCAGCGTGGGCGGCGAGGTCGGTAACAGGTCGAGATAGGCCTGGTTCGTCTGACACTGCGTCCGCGCGAAACGGGCGCGAGTCATCTCGGCGACTGTGACGTAGCAGACCTCGAGTATCGCGAGCTGGCCCGGGATCTCGACACACCGAAATGGGTCCTTCCCCTCGAGGGTCCAGGTCAGCCCGGAGACGGAGACCCGCCGCTCGACCGCGACATGGCACCGCTCGAACTCCGGTGTCTCACCGGCGGCTTCGGCCGCCTCACGCACGGCCTCGAGCTCGGACGGCGTCCGCGCGGGTCGTCGCAGGGCGACCGCGGCTGCCGCGGTCGGGCCCGGCGCCTGGCAGAAGCGGATGACGACCTGGGCCACCGGTTCCGGGAACCGTATGCGCACCCCGCCGGCCACCTGCAGGCACACGGTGTCATGGTCGGTCTCGGCCACCCCGTGTTGCCCCACTGTCCAGATGAGACGGTCTTGGCCCCAGGGGACATGCGCTTCGAGCTTCACCCCGGCGGCCCCCTGGAAACCGACGCAGGCGAGGCGCGCCTCCTGGTCCCCGCAGGCGTAGTAGTCCGGAAAGTCTGCCAGGAACGTGTCGGCGTACGACCCTTGGGCCTTGGGCATGGGGAGAACGTTTGCCTGGGGAAACGGGCCGGTGCCCCAGAGCTGCAGCCGGCGGGCGGCCGGCGCCGTGGCGTGCTCCGCCACCGCGTCCGCCAGCCAGAGCCCCGGCACCCGGTCCTCGCCACCAGAGGGATTCGACGACGCGAGCAGCTCCCAGCCGGCGCCGGCGCCGCGTCGCCATCGATACAGCTCGACGAGCACCAGCGACGGACTGAACCGCAGCAGTCCGACATGATAGGGCTGAGGCGGTGTGCTGGAATCGCGCGCGAAGCGGCTTGCGTCGTGGTCGAACGTGTCGTGTCCGAATAGCAGCGTCGGCACGGCGTCGAGCGGCACGACCGGCGAGCCGTCGGCGTGCTGACGTGCATCGGCAGGCCCGGCGGCGTGGGTCTGCAGGGCACCGCCGCCGGACGCATAGTCGCTGTCGACCACGACGCCCGCCAGCGGCGGCACCACGTCCGGTCTGGGCGGGCTTTCCCAGTGAAAGGTGAGGGTCGCCTCGACGTCGTCCAGCGGCGTCGGCAGTGCGGCCGAGACCGTCAGCGCCGCGTCGACGCTGAACGGCTGCGGGCCCTCGGTCATCATGTCGGCGTCCGCCGTCAGCGTGACACTGAACCCGAATGCAGAGAGCGCGACCGTCCCCGACAGCGCGAGCTCGCCGGAGAACTGCTCGGGCAGGATCGTGACCACCCCCTGGCCATCGAGCACCGCGTCGAGGGCCACGGTCACGGGACCGAGCGGGGGAATCTTCGGTTCGAAGCCGACGTGTATCCCCATGCGTGACCGCACGGTGGCGGCGCCCACCATGTCGATCATCAGGTAGGCGTTGGCATCGAAGAGGTACCTGCCACCCAGCTTGAGCACGCTGGCCCGGATGCGGCGGTCCTCCGGCTGGTCCTGACCGAGATAGAGGTGCCAGTTGGTCAGGTCGTCGAAGTCGAAGAACGCCTCGAGCATGCCGTAGGCATACGCCAGGTCAGCCACCACCTCCGCTTCCGCCTCGACGTTGAACTGGACGACATGCTCCCGGCCGTCGAACACCGCCACCGCGCGTAACGGCGGTTCGCTCGGACCCAGACCGTCCAGAATGAGCGACCGCCCTTCGAGCACGATGATCGGGCCGGGTATCGCCAGGACGAACAGGCCCTTGACCCCCTTGAGGTAGCCGTCCGTGGTGGTGATCGTGACGCCGCCGCCCAGCGCGATGGCGATCCGTTCGTCCCGCCACTTGTTCGTGGGATGGGCGCCGACGATCGGGCCCCGTTTGTACCAGTCGTAGTACCAGTTCTGCTCCGGTGTCTTGTCCGGCGTGACGTTCAGTCCGAACAGCCCCATCGCCCCCTTGAGCGCCAGCCCCGACTGCCCGAGCGGGATGCCCTTCGGGAGCTCGAGCCCGAAATAGACGTAGAGGAACGGATAGGGCGGGTCCTCGAAGTTCATCCCCACCATCAACCCCGCCTCGGCGCTGAAGCCGGACGGCGGGACCCGCAGGATGACGTCGCCGGCGAACCCGATCTTCTGCGCCTCCTTGATGAAGCGGATGAATCCCTCGAACTCGACCGCCTCCGGGATGCCGTAGAACAGGTGAACACCGTCGAACTTGACCTCGATCCGTTCGGCGACCGATAGCGCCTGCGCGAGATCGAGTGACGCGAGATCGTCGAACCCCAGTTCTTCGTAGAGCCGCCGCGGCCAGGTGACGCGGAACCCCTCGACAGCCAGACCGACCGGCAGCTGTTCGATCAGGCGCAGGCTCCCGGTCAGGTCGACCCACAACTTGTCGACCGGCTCGTCGTAGCCGATGCCGACACGGTTGAGCTCGAAGTGGAATCCCCAGAGGTCGAGCGAGGCGAGGTCCTTGAGGTCGAGCCAGGCCTCGCGGAATCGCATCACCGGCGGCGGCGGACTCAGCGGGTTACTCGTGTCTTGCTCGATGGTGAGGTCCGCCACGTCCAGCCGGGGCCACTCCAGCCCGTCGCTGGCCATCAGTAGCGGCTCCACGCTGCCGCTCACCACCAACGAGGCCAGATGCGCGTCCCGGTCGTGGCCAACCTTTATCGAGCGGATGTGCAGGGCCAGCAGCTCCGCCTTCGTCAACGTGATGCCGTCCCCGTCGAGCCCCAGCAGTGTCACGGTGAAGCTGCCGTTTCCCAGAATGTTGAGCCGGACGTCGATCGGCTCGGCCTCGAAGTACGGGAGCTTCATCACGCCCTGGATGTCGGAGCCAACGAGCGCGTTGTTCTCGAACGTCAGCCCGAACCGCCGCAGCCCGCCCTTGACCCCGAACAGCTCTCCGGCAACCTCTCCGGCGAAGGCGCCGGCCTGCGTGTCGTAATCAAGGTCCCAGTCGGCGATCACCGTCCCGGTGAACCCGTCGCGCCCGATCACGCATTGTTCGAAGTGCAGGTCCGGCGCCGCCGGGATGTCGTCGGGGAGGTGCACGTCGGCGCGGGCCGCCCGCAGAGTCGGAGAACCCTCGTCGAGCCCGAAACCGATCTGGGTACCCGAGATGACGACACCGCTCTCGCCGAGCATGGTCGGCGCGAGGTCGAACGTCAGCGCCGCGCTGATGGGGTCCGCGCTCAGGAAGAGCCGCGGACCGGATTGGGCATCGAGCTCGAAGACGACGCCGGCGCCGCTGGCGATGGTCAGCTCTTGTCGCTGGTCGGGAGCCGCCTGCCACTCGCCGGCCACCTTGGTCGCCGGTCGCATGAACCTTGGTAGTCGCAGCGTGAAGCGGTCGACGACGACACGCAGCCGTGGTCGGCCGGAGAGCCGAACGGTCAGGGTGCCGAGCTGTTCGAGCACCAGGACCACGCCGTCCGCACCGGCGAGGGCTATCTCGAGGCCCCCGTCGGTCGCCTCGAGCGAGAGCTCGATTTCGGTGTCGCCCTGCTGCTCACGCACACGGAAGTCAGTGACTCCGATCCCGGACAGCGGCTCGGCGAGCGCCGCAGGGAGGAAGGCGTCCGGAACGACCTGGAGCAGCGGAATCCCTGCCATTATCGCCTCCGGAAACCTATGGCCATCGGCATGCGCGTGTTCTTCCCGTCATGCCCCATGATTGTGACAACCGCACCGGCAATGGTCCGGCCAGGCGGGATGACGACGCCCCGGTCGCGGACGATCAAGCCAGCCGAGCTACCACCGTCCGGATACACCGCGAAGCGGGTGTTCATCGCGCCCAGGAGCGCCAGTATCTCGGCATATGACCCGGGCTCGACCTCAGACGTGTCGTCGGAGGGTGTTCCGAGACCCAGAAAGCGGGATCCGGTCTTGTCCTGGCGGCCCAGCGCGAAGAGATACTCGACATCGTCTTTGCGGAGCATGCCGAAGAGCGTCACACCGACGGAATCCATGTCCGCGCGATAGGGCGGGGGTTCTCCGACGAAGAGCGCGCCGCCGTCGACGACGTGAGCGGTGAGATGATCGAGGCCTACGGCGATCGCGCTGCTGTGTCCCGGCGCGACACCGGAGTCCGGCAGCCTCCCCTGCCCGAGATGGAACGTTCCGTCCTGATCCTGGAAGACGTGGTGCAAATCTCCCGGTAGGGGATCTTCGGGATGCCGGGTCGTCACGTTGCTGTGACGAAACTTGAAGCTGCCCCGAGGGTCTCCGTCGTCCCCATGCGACTTCCAGGCCCACATCGCCGTGTTGATGAGCAACGCGAACTCCTGGTCACCGAAGAATTTCTGCCGTCGCGCATCGTGATCCCACAACTGCGTGAAGAAACATTCCTCGGGTACGGCGCCTTCCACGCGAGCGACTCGAAGATTCACCAGTTCGAGGTCATAAGCGTCCGCCCGCAGCACCGCCAGCGTCAGGCGGCGGTCCGCCACCTCCCAGAACCTGAACGGGGCGGCGACGGGGAACAAGGTGGCGAACCCGGGTTGAGAGACCAGGGAGGAGAGATCTGCGAAGCTGATCCGCTGATCCAGGTGCGGCACACGATCGCGAAAACCGTCACGCGCGGAGTCACCGAACGTGTAGTTGCTGTCGCGCGCATTGCGAAGGTCCAGGAAGTGGTATTCGCTGCGGAGCACCTGTTCGGCCACCCACTGGCGTCCCGACGGCTTGTCCGCGTTGAGATGGAAGTCGAGAAACTCATCGAGCGCGAACGGCCGGCTGCTGGCACTCCCGAACAGCCCGGTATTGCTGTCGAGCTGGACCAGCCGGCCCAGCAGTTCTCGCCACTCCGAGCTGAGGAAGGCGAGCATCCGTACCGCGATACCTGGCGACAGGTACCGGCGTGCGCCTCCCTGAAGCAGCCGGTAAAAACCAAGCGAGACTTTCCGAGGCCCGGTGGCCACCGGGTCGCCGGCGCCCACGATGTCAATCGCACCGGTGATCGGCTGCCCGGCGTGAAGCGTATCCACCGGGTCCACCCCATAGTCGACATACTGAAAATGTTCGTCCCCGAGGAGCTCCTGCAGGTAGATCGACAGCCAGAACCAGAGTTTGACGGTTACGGTTCCAGGGTCGGTAGACGGTTCCCGCAGTCCTTTCGCGATATGTACCACCGTGGGCGACGCCCCTGCGACGAACTCGAGCTCGACACTCTGGCGGCTGCCCGGCCCAGACAGGACCTGGAAGCCAGCCACGTTCTCCGCTGGCAGATCGAACGGTGCACGGATGTCGATACCACGGAGTTGCGAACGGTATAGCTCGACGACGCGTTCGAGCACCTCCTGGCTCATGGCAACAGCTCCTCGAACCGTGGCACCGTCAGCAGGGCGCTGGTGCCCCAGGCGTCGCCAGACCCGACGGCGTGGAGGCGGTACTCGTGGGGCAGCGTCGACTCGGCCGCGGTGTCCAGGAAGGTGAAGGATGCCGCGTTGCCACCGGCAAGCGACTCGGACGCCCTTATCCACGGTCCCTCGGGCGCCTCCCGCCGCTCGACGATGACCGGCCAGGGGGGAGCCGAGGGCTGCTGCCACTCGAGCCGGATTCCGGATGGTTCGGTCTGTGGCACCGCAGGCTCGGCGGTGCTCGCATCCCACCAGACCGCCCGGACCCAGAGGGGTGGTGCGGGCGGCATCGACGTGAACACGGACGCTCGAGCCGGCGCAGACGGTACCGACGGTACTTCGACCGAGTCGGCCTCGCCCGGACCCAGCCGAACCCGCGCGACGGTGCACACGCGGTAGGCGACACGGGTCTCACGGCGGACGGCCAACAGTTGATCCGTGAAGGTGTACCTTCCCGGCACCGTGTCCACCGTATGGGCACCGCCGTCCTCGAACGACACCGCGACCCTGTCTCCGTCGGTCAACGGCGCGTGCAGATGCCGGATCGTTCGGCGTGAGGCGTCGAATGTGGTCAGAGACGGGGTGACGTAACTGGGCCCCGGCTGGCGGTCAGTTGGCAGCGCATCCTGGAACTCGTCACCACGATAGACGGCATGCAGAGCGGCCGTCTGGTGTTCGAGATGGAGAGCCACCGCCGTCTGGTTCGAGACGAGCGGCAGTCGGCCGCCAGGTCTCATGCTCAAGGGCAGGAGGCGCACGCCTCCACCGGGTTTGGCGACCCGTAGCAGCACGACGACCTGGGTCGCGTCGGCGAGCGCCGCATCGAGCCCCGTGACCCGTGAAGTGGACGCATCAAAGGCGGTGCCCTGTCCAACATGGTTGGTTGCCGACTGCAGATCGAGAGCACTGGCACCAAAGTCGAACTGAAGCGCCTCATAAACACCGACGACATCGATGACTGTGAAGGGAAACGCCAGATCGACCTCACCGTTCGATACGACCGTGCGGGCCTCGCCCGCCGGGCCGCGAAGAATCGGATGGGGATCGGTACCCTGGTCGGACACCACGACCACCACCTCCGCCCCTTCCTCCAGCCCCGGTGGCAGACCGACCACCCGGCCGTTGACGAGCCTAGCCCGCATTATTCACGAAGGCACCGATTCCGCGTGCCAGCGGTGGTGAATCGCATCGTGAACGGGGGCGCAGGCGGCGTGGGTCGCGAATGGTGGTTTGCAGGAACGCCGGGTCGTGAGCCTGTCACGAGCGAGGGGATAGTACGGACAGCTCCGCTTGGAGGCCGGTGGCAAGGCCCGCATGATTCGGGAGGGCGGTGCGGGCGAGGGACCTATCCTGGGCGCGCGCCGAGCGCGAGGGCGATGTGCCGCCACGCGTGGAGGTCTGGCGTCGCGGTGGGCAGGTGCAGGACGATACGGCGTACTGACGCCACCACATGGACGCCGAGTTTGAGCAGCCGGGCACGCAGCCAGCTCACCTGGGTGCGCGCGCAGCCGGTGCCCGCCGCGCGTAGTCGCAGTTCTTGCATGAGCACATAGGCCGCGGCGGTGAGGAAGACGCGCAGTTGATTCGGCCAGAATCGACAACAGCTCGTCCGTCCGATCTGGAGGCCGTCGTGTAGCTCTTTGATCCGATTCTCGATATCACCCCGTGCGCAGTAGGTCCGTTCATAGAGGAACCGCGGCGTCTGGCGTAGATTGGTGACGACAAAGCGCGGGTTGTCCTGCGGCTCGCGGCCAGCGAGTTGGACGACCTCGGCTTTGACAATGACCCGTCGCGGCGCGTCCCAGGAGGCGGCCGCATACGACACGTCGGTATAGACGTGCTCGGTCTGGCCGCTCGCGGCGCTCTGGGTCCGGGCGGTCGTCATGGCCGGCTCGGCGGCCCGCTTGAGCACCGCATTCTTGGCCATGGCGACGACATAGTCGAGCCGGGGCTCGGCGTCGAGGAAGTCGAAGATCTCTGGTGTTGCGAAGCCCCCATCGAGTCGCACGAGCACGCGAGCCGCAGGAAAGGCGCGTCGCACCAGGGCCACGAGCCGACATAACAGGCCGCGGGCTCCCCGCGTGGCTGGGGCGTTGCCCGGCCGGAGGACGGCCGCGCAGAGATACTGTTCGGCTTCGTCGTCAAAGGTCAGGAACGCGAGCAACGGCAGGTAACACCAGGAGTCGTAGTACCCGTTAAAGAAGGTGAGCTGCTGGTCGCCATGGGTGGCATCCTCGGTGGGGTCGAGATCGATCGTCACCCGGCGGGCCCGTCCGCGGAGCCGTCGGTGATGCCGCTCGAGCACGCTGGTCGCCAACTCGCTTCCCATCGCATAGAGCTCCTGGCGCCCCACGTGGTTTTCGAAGCGGGAGACCGTCGGCTGCGAGGCGAGCGCCTCGCCGGTCACGGGGTCCCGCCCGAGCAACAACTTGTGAATGGGGTCGTCGGCCAGCCGGTCAGCATCGTTGGCATCGGGATGCCCACACGCGATGCCGAAGATCCGCTGGCCCAGCAGATCCTCCAGCGTATGCCGGACCTTGCCGGGCTGCCGGGCGTCGACCAGACAGTCGGCGAATCCCTCGATCAGCCCGTACTGCCGCTCCGCCGCCTTGAGCAAAATGGCCCCGCCATCCGAGCTCGCGTGCTGTTGATCGAACGTGGCGACGAGGGGCTTCTCGAAGAGGTCCGGAAAGAGAACAGTCTGTGCTATCGTGTCGGCCATCACGCAAGCGCCTCCGTTGTGGCGAAAGGTCCGTAAGCACGGCCTTTGTACCACACGGAGGCGTTTGTTTTTGGGCTCACTTCGGCCGCTTCACGAATTATCCGGGCTAGTCGTCTGGCGGGCCACATAGTCGACCGACAAGTCCGCGGACCCGTCCGGGCTCAACCGGTAGACCCCGGTGAGATGCGGCCCCGGCGGCCCGGTCCCGAGGTTGGCGGGCAACGGGATCGATGGGGGAAACGCCACGCCCCCGAACTGCACCGACAGACGCTCCGGTTCGAGCGCGGCCTGCCCGCCAGTCGGCTCCTTGGCCAGCTCTGCCACCAGTTCGTAGCCGGACAGCTCGGTGTCGGGGCCGTGGGCTCGATATACCCGATACCCGACGACGCGAGGGTCGGGCACCGCCGACCAGCTCAAGACAGCCGTTCGGTCTCCCCCCAGTACCGTCAGGTCGTCGGGGCTCTCCGCGGGACTGGTGTCCGCTTGATGAAATGGCACGCTGACCGGCGACCAGGCAGACCGGTTCTCGGCCGCATCCACGGCGCGTACTCGATAGAAGAAGCGGTTGCGACCGATGCCCGGCATCTCGTCCCGGAACCGGTCCTTGTCGATCGGTACGCCGGTGACCAGACCGAACGCGTCCTGGTTGAGCGGCTTCTCGGCCAGACGCGCCAACGCGGCACTGTCGCTGCTGATCCGCGTATAGTCGAGCGCGACCGCGAGCCGGCAGGGGCCGGTGGCCGGCACCGAGGTCTGGACCAGGGGGCGAGCGATGAGCTGAAGCGCCACGCCATCCAGGGCCGTCTTCGTGATCTGGAACGTGCGACCGTCGCTCACCAGGCGACCTCCCGACAGCCGTCGCACCAGATCCGCGTCGACGCCGACGGCCGCCCCTTGCGGGTCGGTCAGATCGACAACCTCCAGCCGGAACAGACCCCCCGTCGTGGGTCTGGGCGTCGGGTCGATGCGGCCCGTCGCTTCACCCTGTGCCAGCACCGGGAGCTCGGGGAGGCCCGGGTCGTGGCCCGCGCGGGCCAGCATCCAGTTGCGTCGGTCTGTCGCGATGATGCCGTTGTCGAGCGCCCGGCCGACGTCGAAGCGCAGTCCGTCGGTCGAGTCGAGCGTGCCGCGTCCCCACGCGAGGCACACCGTTGCTCGGCCTGCGGTATCAGGTGGGCTCAGGTATCCGGCTTCGGCCAATGCCCCGAGGTCGCAGGGGTACGGCCTAGTGGGCGCGCCGGCGGGCGCCTGCCGGACGGCGGTAATCTGGGCGGGTACCGACAGCGCGCCCTCGTTTCCGCGCACGTCGACGGTCGAGACGGCCAGGTACGCCTGACGTGCGCCGTCGTCGGGAGGAATCGGCAGGGCGACACCCTCGGCGTTCGCATTCGCCAGATCCACGGGACCGTCGATGGCGTACGGCGCAAAGTAGCGAGCCTGGACACCCGGACGACGCTCGAGGCCGGCCCGAACCGATGCTGACGCTCGCACGAGCAGCCGGAACCCGTCCTGAAGCGGCTCGGCGCCCGAGATGACGCGTGCCACACGCAGAGTCGGGGCACCCTCGTCCCCCGGTTCGAAGAACGCCAGCTCTCCGCCCGGCTCCCCGATCGGGCCGGGGGTCGAACCAGCCGTGATCTTGAGCGTGACCCACCGGGTATCGACGCGGGGCTCTAGATCGAGCGTCTGACCAGATACCGGCGCCGCATCGGCCGGAAGACTGAGTCGCGCCGTCTGCCCATGCGCCGGGCTGGGGTCGTCGTCGAACCCGAGTCCGGGGACCCAGTACAGGCTCTGCACCGTCCGGTTCCCGAGACGCGCGGTGCAGCCGGCGAAGAGGTCTGCGTCGAGGAACGTGCGGTCGAGCAGCAGCTCCACCTGCGCCTGGCGGCCCCCGGACCCCGGAGGCCCGTGTCCGGCAGGCAGCATCGCGAGGGCGTCCGGCCGCGCTGGAATTTCGCGGGCCGCCCGAACCGTGACCGCCACCGAGACCGGCTTCTCGACCGTCGTGATTTCTCCTGCGATCGGCGCCCGAACCTCGATGGCCGACGTCAGCTTCCGCCAGCTCTGCACCGCATGCGGATCACTCACGATCCGGTAGCGCCCGGGGGTGAGCGGGGCAGAGGTCGGAGCCAGACGCATCCGGCGGTCGTCGATGACCTCCGCAATCCGGAACCGTCGCCGGTCAGCTGCCGGGAGGCGCTCGGCCCCCTTCAGCACGTTGGTCAGATAGCCGTGTGCGAAACGTGGCAGCTGCTGGAGGTTGGGTCCGAAGAGCCAGGGGAACACGACCGCGAGGCAGCCTCCCTGTTGATTGGTGATGAGCCGCACCTCGTATACCCGCAGGTCCTCGCCGACGCGCGTCTCGGCGATGACCTCGACCTCGGCGGTCACGTCCGTGAAGAGGCTGTCGGGGCGCCAGTAGACGGTGAATGTCGCGGAATCCGGCGCCTGCAGGTGCTGGAACGCTCCGTATTCGAACCGTAGCCGAAACCGATTCGCCGCAGAGATGGCGGCGCGCAGACGCACCGGTGGCGGCGGCGCTTCGAGATCCCTGACCGTCACGGTCGCCTGGTCGAGCCAGGCGCCTACCTGGCCGAACAGGTCGATGCCACGCACCCTGTACCGATAGGTACTGAGAGTGACGGCCGTGTCGATGAACCGGGCGCCACGGGGATCGAGCCACGAGTGCGCCGGTACGAGCACAGGCCGGGAGAGGGTGAGCAGCACCTCGGCCGAGTCTGGACCGTCCCGCCCGACATCGAACAGCACCGCCGCCGTCACCGTCGACTCACCGGGGCGCGGCCACCCGACCCCCACGCGACCGCGTGGATCGGTGCCGACCCAGCGCAGGCCCGGGAGTTGTTCCGCTGCGACCGTCCCAACCGCACTCGGAAGTGCGGCCTCGGCGCCGCCGACATTGAACAGCACGCCGCACGACTGATGCGTCAGCCAGCTCCCGACGACCTTGTAGTCGTAGCCCTCGCCCGGTGACGGTCCGCCAGGGGCACCATCGGCATCAACCCAGTACAGGCTCAGGAACCGCGCGATGTTCGGGTCAAGCGCCGACAGCAGCAGGATGGACTGCGGCGCCAGCTCTCGCACCGGCGCGTCCGGGTCGGTGTGCCGAAGCCGCAGCTGGTCGGGCGGGGCGCCGGGGTTTGCAAATGCGTTCGCGTGTGGGGTTTGAAGCAGCCACAGCCAGTCGACCAGCGCGGGCAGCTCGGGAGTGTAACGCTGCACCGCAGTCGAGATGTCGGCGGCATACCGGTTGGCGAGGCCAGGTTCCAGGCGACTCTTCGCCGCCTCCGCATCGGCAACGAGCGGCAACGTGGCGACGGGCGGGCCCCAGTCCTCGAGACAGGCGACCTGCGCAGTCGAGACCGGGTCGGCCGGGTCCTGCTTCTTCGGGTTTGGGCGGCGGAAGACCTCGAAGCCCTTCTGGGGGAAACCGGCGGCCGGAGGAAACGTCCAGCGCAGATGCAGGCCCGGAGGACCAACGCTGCCTGGCCGCGGGCGTATCCCGACGACCTTGATTCCGTTCTCGCTCATTTGCCCAGGCAGAGCCTGCCAGTGATCGCCGCCTGAGTCCAGCCCGTTCACCCACCGAGACGGTCGAATTTCTGGAGCCGCTGGCCCACGTTGACCTCCGTCGTATAAAGGTTGCCTCGCGAGTCGATCGCCAGGTTGTGCAGACGGTAGAACTGGCCGGCGTTCTTGCCGAGTCGGCCGAAACGGTCCACCACCTCGAGGGTCGTGCGCTCCAGCACCCACACGACGTTGTTCGTGCCGTCCGGGATGAACAGCCACCGCTGTTCCGCATCCTCTGAGAGCGTGACGCCTGAGACGGACCCGCTTCCGAGCGTGTCGGGCCGCACCAGGGTCTCGCGCACGAACTCACCATCTTTCTGGAAGACCTGCACCCGGTTGTTCGTGCGGTCGGCCACATACACCAGGCCGTCGCGCGCGATGGCGACGTCGTGCACCGGGCTGCGGTAGTGGCGACTCGGCTCACCGGTCGGGTCGTAGGGGGGGAGGGGGGTGTCGTCCGGCGGCTCGCCGTAGGCGCCCCAGTGCCGCTTGTAGGCGCCGGTGTCAGCGTCGAAGACGATCACGCGGCGGTTGCCGTAGCCGTCGGCAATGTAGACCTCGTTCGCCGCCGGGTCGACCACGATGCCGGCCGGCCGGCCCAGGTTCTCCGTGTCGCTACTGCCGCCGCTCTGACCGGCGCGCCCGATCTGCAGCAGAAACTCGCCGTCGGCCGTGAACTTCAGCACGTGGGCATCGTTGGCGGCGTTTCCGCCGAGCCACACGTTGCCGTCCGGGTCCACGTGGATGCCGTGCTCGCTCTCCGGCCACTGGTAGCCGTCACCCGGCCCACCCCACGAGCGCACCACGTGCCCCTCCGGGTCGAGCTCGATCACCGGCGGTGCCGGCACGCAGCACATCCCCTCTTCGCCGCGCTGCCTCGCGTCGAGTGTGCCCGGCCGGTGAAGGAGCCAGACATGGTCTTGCGCGTCGACCGCGACGCCGGACACCTGTCCCAGTATCCAGTCGTTCGGCAGCTCGCTCGCCCAGAACGGGTCGACCCGGAAGCGGGGGACCGCCGAGCCGGTGGTTTCCGCCGGCGCGGCGCTGGCGCCGGACTCCGTCTCGCCTGGCGGGTCGGTGCCGCCGCAGGACAGGGTGAGCAACGCGCACAGCGTCAGCCCAGCCGGCGCATGCCAGCGGGTTTTGATGGAAATCGACATCCCTGGACCTCCCTGAGCCGAACAGTCCACGACGGAACCGATGAAGCGGCCATGCCGTGCCGGTCTCGGCACGATACACTACAATTCTGGACCACGACCGACCGATCCGGCCCTGCCCGCCACAGCCTAGGGGGCGGCGGGCCCAGGAGAATCGACCATGAAGCTACTTCTGACCGCCGTTGCCTTCTCGCTGCTCGTGTCGCCGGCCTACGCCCAGCTTGCGGTGCCGAACGACGCAGGGCTGACCTACGGCCATGTCCACCTGAACGTGTCTGACGTCGAGCTCCACAAGCGGTTGTGGGTCGAGCATTTCGGCGGCGTGGTCACGCAGAAGGGACCGCTGATCGCGGTCCGGCTGCCAGGGTTCCTGGTGGCGCTCAGCGGCCGCGAGCCGACCGGCGGCTCCCGGGGCTCGGTGATGGATCACTTCGGTTTCAAGGTCCGGAACATCGCGACATTCCTGGCGAAGTGGCGCGCCGCCGGGTTCGAGGTCGACTCGGAGTTCGTCGGAGCCGAAGGGCAGGCCAACGCCTACGTGACGATGCCGGATGAGATACGTGTCGAGTTGCAGGAAGACCAGATGCTGCCGGTGGAGGTCGCCGGCTACCACATCCATTTCCTGACACCGCAGTTCGGGGACCTGCTCGACTGGTATGTGGATGTCTTCGAGCTCGAGAAGCGTCCGCGCGGCACCATCGAGACAACGACGAATGCACCGGGCATGAACCTCAGCTTTGGAAACGCGCCCGAGGAGAGGGCGGCCACGCAGGGCCGGTCGATCGACCACATCGGGTTCGAGCTCGACGACCTCGAAGCGTTTTGTCAGCAGCTCAAGGCCAAGGGGATCGAGTTCGACCGCGAGTTCACGGTGATCGACCGCATCCAGCTCAAGATCGCCTACATCACCGACCCGTCGGGGGTCCGCATCGAGCTGACTGAAGGCTACGACAACTACTGACGCGAAGGCGTCGCCCGAGCGACGTCGCCTACTGTGACGCTGGTCCGACCCAGGCCGCGCTGAGCGTGGCGCGGTCGACAGCAGTCCCGCGCAGGTAGACGTCGACGATCCGACGGGTGTTGGTGATGTCGTCCAGCGGGTTCGCCTCGAGCACGACGAAGTCGGCGGTCTTGCCGGCCTCGAGTGTGCCGACATCATCCAGGGCCAGCAGCTCGGCCGAGGTGCGGGTGGCCGCCACGATCACGTCGGCCGGTGTCATGCCCGCCGTCACCATGTCCTCCATCTCGGCGTGTGGGCTCCAGCCGGCGCCGCCGTCGGTGCCGAAGGCGACCGTGACGCCTTCGGCGCTCAACCGCGCCAGGTTGCGTGCCTGGATGCCGAACGCCTCTTGAGCGGCCGGGCGGTCGACCGACCGCTCCTGTAGTTGCTCCAGCTCATCCGGAGGGATCGTCCCGCTCAACCACCCGAGGTCGGCCGCGACCCCCGTGCCGGGCAGGTTCGGGACGAGGACGACGTTCGGGTGCTCGTGGAACAGCGCGATGACCTCGTCATCGACATCCATGTCACGGATGCCGTGCGCGAAGGCGTCGATGCCGGCGCGCAAGAGCCCCTTGGCGTCCTCGAGTGTGAAGACGTGGGCCGTGACACGCAGCCCGTGCTGATGCGCTTCGTCGATGACGGCACCATACAGTTCCGGCGTCAGCTTGTCGTACTGGCCATTCCGGTCGTCCACCCAGATCTTCACCAGGTCGACCTCGCGTGCGGCCAGCTCCTGCACGGCGCTTCTGGCTTCCTCTTCCGTCGAAATCCAGTAGGGCGTCTCGTTGCGGCCGGGCTCGGGTCTCGCGATACCGCGCCCGGCTGTCCGAAAGCGCGCCGCGTTCGGGATGGTCTCGGCCCGAACCTGGAACGCCAGGTCCCCGCCATCCTGTCCCAGGCTCATCGCCACACCGACGCCGTAGTACGCCTTCCGCTGCAGGTCCTCGACCAGGTCCTCTCGCGTGGTACCCAGATGTGTGTGGGTGTCGATGATGGCCGGCATGACGGTCCGGCCGGTCAGGTCCACCCGCGCGGCCCCGGCCGGCACGTCTACCTCGCCGTTGCGACCAACTGCCACGAGACGGCCTTCGTCGACGATGAATGTCCCGTCCTCGATCAGGGCGCCGTCGCCAACGAGCACACGGGCCCCTTCGAAGACGGTGGCGGTCGACGCCACAGGTTCCTGGGTGGGTGAGGGCGCCGAACAGCCGGCGACCAGGGTCAGGCCACCCGACAGCCCTACGGCGAGGAACAACAACGGCGATGCTTTCTTCGGACGGTGCATGACAAGCCTCTTGATGGGACGCCTAGACACAACGAAGGCCGAAACACGCGGTCTTTGCCGCGGTTTCGGCCCGGTATCGTCAGTTTCTTCGAGCTGCGTCAATCTGGTGTTCAGGGTCGATCAGCGGTTCCAGGTCCTGGTGTCAGCGGCGTAGCTCGCGACCCTGCCGCTCCAGCTCACGCGCGCCGGCGAGAATCCCGTGCATCCCGATGTTGCCTTCGTGGCAGGCATACTCGAAGAGCGGACCATCGGTGCGCCGGAACGGCATCATGACCGTGAAGGGCGCCGTGTAGACCGTCGGGTCGGTGACGGTGTACTCGTAGGCGACCCGGTCCGGATTGATCCGGGTGAACCGCTCCACCAGATGCTTGTTGGGGCTGGTGCCGCGGCTCTCTCCGCCACGGAAGTTCGTGGTCTCGACGACCAGCGTCTCACCCTCCCAGTGGCCGCGCGAGACACCGGAGAACTGCTTGAACGGCGGTTTGGCGACGTCATCGATCGGCACGACCCGCGCGTTGTGGACCATCTCGTTGAGAATCACGACGTGACCCGGCGTTTGAAAGATCATCACGTTGTTGTTGTAGGCGCCGGACGACATGGGCGGACCGGCGTTGAAGCCCATGATGCAGCGGTCCATCAGGCTCCGACTCACGTGCGAGTCGTACCGGCTCGCGACCCGCTCCGCCTCACTGAGCTGCGGCTGCGAGGAGTCCTCCGTCCGCGCCACACGCGGCGGCAGGCGTCCATCGGGTGGATCGATGACCAGTGAGGTCCGCTTGTCATCGGTCAGGTCGACGCCGCGCTCGTACCAGAACTCGTTGTACGAGAGGACGCCACCCTCGGCCCGCGGCTGGTAGCCGGCGCTCCGGGCGCCCGCTTCGGGGTCGAAGAGATCGCGATTCTGACGCGTGCGCTCAGACGATTCAAACTCGGCCGCCTGTTCGGCGGTGAGCGTTTCCTGGCCGTCGAACTGGCTGGGGCGCTGGTACGGCGTCAGCGTGCGGAACGTGAAGATGCCGGAGACATCCGGCTGGCCGTCCGCCGTGCGCATCGGCATCGTCCGGTCCTGCGCCGTGGCCGCGTGTGGAGCCAGCGAGAGAACGACGGCCAACGTCAACACACCCGCGAGACATCTCTGGATCATCTGTCATCTCCTCCGGGCGGCTGACGTTCCACTCGTGCGCGCTGCGCGCGCGTGATGCGTGCGTCACGGGACACGGCTCGCCACCATCCCAGGCGTTTTCTGTAGAAAAATTCTAGACCCTGTGGCCTGGTGTTGCAAGGGCCACGGGTCTGCCGAGAGACGCTAGCGCTCTGGCGTCGGTCTCCACGCGCTGGCCTGGCGCTCGGCCTCGGCGAGCTGGTCAGGCGTGAGTTGCCGCGCCACCACCTCACGGCCCTCGAGCGCGGTGGCGCGTGCGCCGTCGGTCGTCTGCGCCGCGGCCACACTCAGCCACATGTGCGCGGTGACGAAGTCCTGCGGCACCCCGTCGCCGTTGGCATACATGACCCCGAGGTTCTGCTGGGCGGCCGCGTCACCCTGGTCGGCGGCCCGGCGGAACCAGCCTGCCGCTTCGGCCGCGTCCGGCGCCACCCCCATGCCGTTGTCATAGCTCAGCCCCAGATTGAACTGCGCGCGCACGTAGCCCTGGTCGGCCGCCAGTCGCACCCACCGGAGCGCCTCGGTCACGTCCTGGCTGACACCCCGGCCATTCAGATACAGGTTCGCCAGCGCGAACTGCGCTTCCGCATAGCCTTGATCCGCCGCCATCTGGATCCAGCGCAGCGCCTCGCCGTCGTCCTCGGGTACGCCGGCGCCGTTGTCATACAGATACCCGAGCGTGACCTGTGCCGATGGGTCGCCCTGCACCGCCGCCAGCCGATACCATCGCGCCGCCAGCGCCGGGTCTCGTGGCACGCCGGCGCCATTCTCGTACATGCTCGCCAGGGTGACCTGCGCGGTGGTGTTGCCCTGCGCCGCCGCCAGGCCGACCCAGCGCGCCGCCTCGACACGGTCCTGCGGTACACCCCGCCCGTTGAAGTGCATCCGCCCCAGGTTGAACTGGGCTTCCGCGTGTCCCTGGTCCGCCGCCAGCCGGTACCACCGCACCGCCGCCGCTTCATCCTGCTCGACACCGGTGCCGTTGGCGTTCATCCGCCCGAGTCTGAACTGCGCCTCCCAGTGCCCCTGGTCTGCCGCGCGGCGATACCACTGGACCGCCGCGTCGTCATCCTCGGCGACGCCGGTGCCGTTGTCGTATCGCAGGCCGAGGTTGTGCTGCGCCGCCGCGTGTCCCTGGTCCGCGGCCAGGCGATACCAGCGAGCCGCCTCGGTGTCGTCCTGCGGGACGCCGGTGCCGGTGACATACAGGCGTCCCAGGTTGAACTGCGCGGCAGCGTCCCCCTGTTCAGCCTGAGCACGGAGCTCGGTGATGTCTCGCTGTGCGTGGATCGGCGCGGGGAGCGTCGCCCAGATGGCGGCCGTGACGAGCAGGGGAAAGGGTGCGCGTCGGCCGCTCACCGGTCACCTCCCGGTGACGATCGGCGCGGCGTCGGAGAGACCGGCGCCCTCGGTGATCGTGATCACCTGATCGGCGTCGACGGCGCCGATCGCGTCCACCTCGCCGCTCGGCCAGATGACGCGCACGGCGCTGGCCGCCGTGTCGCTGCCCAGACCGAACGTGAGCGGCAGCTCGCTTTGCGACAGGTAGCTCGAGCCGGTCTTGACCACCTGCCACCGCATGGCGCCGCTCGCGGTGACCTCGACCCTGGCGCCGATGCCGTCGCGATTCGAGGTGGTGCCGACGGTCTTGATGCGCAACAGGCGGTTGGCGTTGCCGCCCTCGTTGCGCAGCAGCCGGGCCGGGCCGCCGTTGGCGGTCAGCAGCACGTCGAGGTCGCCGTCGTTGTCGATGTCCGCGTAGGCCGCCCCGCGTCCCACCAGCGGGGTCGCGAGCGCACTGCCGTCGGGGGCGACGACCTCGTCGAACCGCCCCTCGCCGAGGTTCTGAAACAGTTGTGGGCGCTGCGCGTAGGTGACCCGGCGCTGCACCCGCTCGACGTCATCGGCGACGTGGCCGTTCGCGGCGAAGATGTCCGGCCAGCCGTCGAGGTCGACGTCGAAGAAGAAACACCCGAACGTCAAACTTAGCAGCGTCGCGCGGCCGATCGCCGATCGGGGAGCTTCGTCGATGAAGAGGCCGTTCCCCTCATTGTGGTAGAGCGCCATCATCTCGGTCGAGAAATGCCCGATGACGAGATCCGGCCGCCCGGACCGGTCGTAGTCAATCGCGTCGACGCCCATGCCGGCCCGTGCCACGCCCGCATCGCTGAACGCGACACCGGCGAGGACGCCGATGTCCTCGAACGTCCCGTCGCCCTTGTTCCGATGGAGCTGATCCGGCTGCGTGTCGTTGGCCACGAAGAGATCCATCCAGCCGTCAGCGTCGAAGTCGAGCATCGTGAC
>Ga0302133_10000727_pt1 | contig 20667 bp, 15 predicted proteins | sample CB9_331_MG_FD_203121 | JGI IMG/M metagenome (GOLD analysis project Ga0302133, IMG submission 203121) | Marine microbial communities from Western Arctic Ocean, Canada - CB9_33.1 | ecosystem: Environmental > Aquatic > Marine > Oceanic | place: Canada: Western Arctic Ocean | collected 2017-09-19 | reverse complement strand
CGAGTTTCGTGATCCCTGGGCCTTCGGGGATGCCTATGGCGCTTTGCATGATTTTGCCGCCGGCTACCCTTTCGATCCTGAGAATGAGTCCTACCCCATCCATGTCACCACCGGAACCCATGTCGCCCAGATCTGCCTGTTCATCCTGATCGAGTCCCGCTACTTCCCCGCCCGCCTGATCCCGTCCCGCCCGCTCCGCCGCCTGACCGGCCAATTTTCGCGATCTCAATGCCGCGGTCACCCGGATGGCGACTCTCGCCCCGAGCGGACGAATCAACCAGGAAATAGCGAATCACGAAATTGATCGGCTAACCCGTGCGTGGACCGTAACCGTGCCGAACTCCGACTCCGCTCTTTTGATCGAGGCATTGGGTGTGGAGCGGGAGGCAGTGCTGGATCTATTCGACCGGGATCAATTGGCTACCGCGCTCCACACCTGTCTAAGCTCGCGCACAATGTCCGCGGCGGGACGAACTCTCTTCGCTCACTTCCGGCGAAAGAAAAAATCGTCCAACGATGCTGACCGCCTCCGCAAATACCTCGCCAGATTTGGGCTGAGATGGGACGAGGCTGCGGGGAAGCTTGTTTGAGAGTACCGTCGTCGTCTGTCAGGTGGCGTGCGGTTTTTTTTCGTGGCAGGGGTATCCGACCCGTGTGCGGAGCCCCAAGCACAGAGCCCCCGCCGTGGCGGCAAGGAAAGAGGAGGAATCGGCCACGCATAGCGCCGGTTCTTCTCGTGCTCTTGCTTGCTCTTGCACGGGCTGGAAGGACCGCGTGGCACGGGTCGGGTACTTTGTTTGAGCATTGATGCGAATACTTCGGGAACGAAAGCACCAATGCAATTTCGAACCTTGTGCCAGAGCGCCCGTTCATGAACAATCCATCGTCCTAAACAGTGACCAAGCCTGTGGATACGGCGAGTCTCGCCGTAGTTCCAATGAAGGAGTAATAAAATGTGTAAATTCCTGAATAAAATTCTATTCGTTATATTAATTGGCGCGATCTGTCCTGTCGTGGTCCCGGCCGCCGGGTCGTGGCGCGATGCCGGAAACCGGGCCAGCCTTGAAAATGACGCGCTGCGCGCTGATTTCCAATCCGGGGTATTGTATCGGCTGACCGGAAAAAACGGAGACGACGAATTCATCTCGATCGATCCCGCGGATTTGGATGCCTCGGTTCCAGTCTTCGGCGACTCCGGGCTCAACCTCGATGAATGTACGGTTTCGCATCAGGTCTCGGATCATTCCGTGATCAGCCGGTTTCAGGCCCCCGACAAATCGCATTGGGCATTACGCTGGTCCATTGAACCGGGAGGCGGCGACCTCGTGCTTCACTCGTCGATTCGCGCCGCGGAGCCGGTCAGGAAATTCCGGGTCTCTTTCACCGGGCTGGACATCGGAAACCACGCACTGGTGATGGTCAGCGGCCAGGGCTCCGGCGTGGAAAGGCGCGCGCCCTGGAACGAAGAATTGAGCGGTTCGATTCCCGTCGCATTGTTCCAGGGGGAAGCGTCGGGATGGTTGCTTGAGTCAAGAGAATTGGACACGGGGACGGCCTACGTATCCGCGAATGGGGTTGGGGAGAAAGCGGACATATCGATGGTGCGCTGGTATCCGGCAATCACCCGGGTTCCCTCGGCGGTTGAAATACGAATCCGGCGCTACACGACACATTGGGCGGATGCCGTTGATCCTTACCTCGCATGGATGGAAGAGGAAGCCGGCTATGTCTCGATTGAGAATAAGCAGCCGGCCTGGGTAAAAGACATCCGCGCCCAGGCCTACCTCTATCCGTGGGATTTCGAAGGGTTGGAGCAGCTAGCAAAACGCGTGGATCCGTCGCAGACGTTGCTCGGCCGGGTGACGGATTTTAATCGACGACCCTTTCCCTTCTACGAGCCTGCGCCGACCAGCTCCAGGTGGTTCAAGCGCGCGCGGGAACTCGGGTTTCATGTCGGCGCACACGTGAACACAACCGGCATTACCCATGATCATCGGGACCTTGTCGCCCGCTTTCATCGCGATTTTCTCGAAGTCTGGACCGACGAAGAAGGCAACGAAAAGTGGGACTACCCACCTCCCCATGACGGGCGTATCACCGCCCGCACGCCCTACGGGGACAAGGTCTTTTCCGGCGTGGACAATCACGTCTATTGCTCGCCGGCGTCGAAGGATTTCCGTGAATTCTATGTCGGGCAGATGAAGCCGCTGGTGGAGGCCGGCGTCGACCTGATTTACCTGGATGAGTGCGGCGGAAACGGCCGGGGATTTAAGGACGGCATGACGTCAGGGGAGGGCGTGATGCTGATGATGAAGCAGATTTCGGAGGCTTATCCGGGCGTCGCGCTGATGACCGAGCAATTCAACGCCACGATTTCCAAGCATGCGAGTTTCGCCCTCACCACCTTGGATCCGGGGCATCCACTGAGTGGCTACATCTTCAGCAGATTCATCCACGTGGTGCCCGAGTGGTATTACTACGAGCCGACGAACAAACTGCACATGGACCAACACCAGGAGTGGGGATTCATGGTCCCGGGCGGAAGCTGGAACGAATCGTGGCTTGATATCGGGAATACATTTACGAAGTACATGCTGGAGCCCGATGTGCGGTTACCGCTGGGTCCCCACCAGTTGTTCGGGTACCGGGGAGCCGGCGGGGTGACGGCGTTCTACGAAAAGCAGGCAAACCGGCGGGGTCTTGTGGTGTACGAACCGGGAATGGATCCACAGTGGCGCGGTACGCGGGTGACCGGGGTGTCGGTTTGGCCCGGCCCGGGCAACCTGAAGAATTGGCCATTTTATCTCGGCAAGACCCTCCTGGCCCTCAACCCGGAGCACACCTACGGCTTCGACGAAAGGATCACGCTCCCGAAGGACCAATTCCATGTAACATCCGTCCCCGCGGACTTCGCGCTGTATGCCAGCGAGAAGAAACGAAAAATTCCGGTTGAAGTTGGTGTGGATGCCGCATATTTCAGAATCAACTTCACCGGTACGGGAGAGTTGGCCATGCACATTGCGGACGGATGGATGGTTTGTGTGGATGATCAAGTCGTCCCGGTGGCCGGCAAAACCGAAACGGCGCGTGTCAGCGTTAACGCACCGGCCGACCGTCCCAGTGTTCTGCTGGCCTTCCGTAAGTCCGATGCCGCTGTGGCCGGGGAAACGGCCGACTTGCCTTGGCAGCTTCCCGTCAAACAGAACATGATCTACTGGAACCAGTGCTACACGGAGAACACCCACTACGCGCACAAGAGCGAATATGCCGGGATCGTGATCGGGAAGGTGCCGAACGCATCAAACATACTCCTCCAGACCGAGGGGGACGGCGAGGTCAGGGTCAACGGGAAAGCGATCCTGAGGCTTCCCGGTAAAAAACGGCTCGAGGCAAATCTTACGCCGTACGCCGGACAGTATGTGATCATCGAGTTCTCGCCCGACGGGGGAGATTGGGTCGATTACCGCTGCCCCGCGATGTGGCGCTCGCTCTATTCCGGCATGGCCGATGAGGTAAAGAAGGAGTTTATCCTCGGCGACTACATCGGGGACGTCGGCGGCGATTCCTGGTATCTAAAAGGTTTTTGGAAGCCGAGGGTGATCTTGTCGGCTAGAAAGGACTCACCATGATTCGCTCGCCCAAACTCTTCCTCACCACTCTGTCCGCGCTGTTGGTCTTCGCGCCGGTATTGTCATCCCCCGGCCAGGCGCCGCCCGCGGGGGGAATGAATATAGCGGAAGCAGAAGAACGCAGGCCGATATTTCAGAATCAACCCTATCCGAAAATCGTTCCGGGTGCGCCGGCGGAAACCGATCTTCCCACCTACACCGATCCGGCCGGACGTCTTGAAATCTTTATCGATCCGGAGCATGGCTATCTCAAGGGTCTCCGCTTTCCTTCGCTGTTCGGCGACGCCCTTGCGCGAAGCGTCGATCAGTACGTGATCTCCAAGGGTCCGACCGGCTCCGAGTTCGACGATCGGGTCAAGAACATCTCTGTCGATACCGAGTCGGTTCCGCCGCGGATCGTGGTGGACTGCGTAAACGAAACAGTAGGTCTGGCCATTACCAAACTCTACGCACTGCATGCGGATGCGCACGAAGTGGTCAAGACGGTAGAGATTGAATCGGCGTCGCAGCAGTTGTTGGGCATCCAATCGGTGACAATCCTCTCGGAAGCGATGCGGACCGGTGGCTACTACTACCAGTACCTTGCCCACACGGCGAATCGCTACTGCTCGTACCCGGCGGAATCCATCGGCGAAGCCTACTTTCCGAACCGGCGCAACTTTCAAAGCGCGGTGATGACGATTACCCGGCCGGACGTCGACTTTTCGTACGGGGAGGTGCCTCTTTCGATGAACGGCGTCCCGATTTACATGTGTCTCGAGTCGGAAGATCAATCGATCGTCGACGCGAAGATCGAGACATTGCTGACGAAGGACGGCTGGCAATTGCCTCGCGCGCCCTGGCTGCTGGTCGGGCCGGTGCAGGGAGCGCAGGCGGCGAGCTGGATGTATTGCGCGGTCCGCGGCACGCATTTGATGTGGCATGATCAGTATGATGACCGCTACTTTTTCCCCGGATTTGCCCCGGAGCGGCCGCTGGACCGCGGCATTGACCTGGCCTACGACGCCAGCTTCCTGTGGCAGTCGTCGGCGGCATCGTATGGCAACGGCGACTTGAAGATTCGCGAGGGCGGTATGGAGATCGCCGCGTTTGGCGAATTCGAAAACTTTCACCAGCTCCTCGAGACCGCGGACCTCGGCCCCCGCGCCTGGGCAACTCTCGGACTGTCCGAGCGTGCGTTCACCCAAGGCGACCTGCTCAGCGACAACATCTGGTACGGAGACCTGGATGGCTTCGACGAGAATGATGTCCGCAATGACATTCACCGGATTAGTATGGAGAACTACTTGGACTTCGCCGCCAAGGTGCAGAAGCGGTTGCCGCGATTCCATCTTTTCCAGTATGAGCGCGGCGGGTACTACCCGCACACCGAAACGATTCATAACCATCCGGAACTTGCGCTGTTCCCGCCGTACAATAAGTACGCGACCTTTGCGCCGTACTACCGCAGCTACTTTGAGCTGATGACGAGGAAGTATCACGAATTCCAGGAGCACGGCATTTCACTCTACGTCGACTGGGCGCTTCCCAGTAGCCGCGCCGGAACGAAACCGGACGGGAGCTTTGGCTTTGAAGGCTACGATGAAGGACAGAGGGCGGTGCGAAAAATGGCGCGGACGATGCGCGAGATCGGCGGGCTCTTCTACGTGAATCAGCCTTCCGGGCCCTGGGCGGATCTCGGGTATTTCGAGGGCGGGCGTTGGGACACCGAGACGCAGGATGACTGGCGATACGTTGCTGATCGTCTTCAGCTCTACAAGTTGCACGAATTCCGGCCGAACACGGTCGTGGCTCTCGACATGATGTGCGTCGAGTTCATTCACCAATGCCTACTCTACAATTTTCAGCCCAACATCAACAACCGGGTCAGTCTGGTCACCAAGCAAAGCCTTGCGCCGCGGGAGTTGATCCGCCTCAGGTGGCCGCTGCGCGAGGCCGTGATGGCGCCGGTGCCCTTACGCCCGGCGTACTGGGAAACGGCGTTCAGCCCGCTGGAAACCGCGGTCCTCGAACTGCCCGGCACGATCCAACTCGCTGCTTTCAATCACGTGCCGGGAGCCGATCACACCGCGGATCTTTCCGTCGACCTGGAACCAGTCTTGTCGGAAAAACCCTTCGCAATCTGGCGTTCCGATGTCGTGGAGGGACCGTGGGTCGACATTGATTGTAAGCAGGGCACCGAACCGCACATCCGGCTTGCTCCGGGAAAATGGCAGAATGAGTACCACGACGTCGCCGCGAAAGTGGAGACCCGATCGAACGTCGATGCGAAGTGGGACGGCATGCGACTGACTCTTCCGGAGGTGGAGATCTTCGGCCAATCGACTGTCTTCTTCCACCTCTCCCTGGTTCCTGCCGTGGTGCGATCGGTGGAAGGTCGCGACGTGATCTGGCCGGTAAGCAGCCAGCCGCACTTGCGGATCGATTCGCGCGACGATGGCACGCTGCTGATTCGGAGTGACTACACAAGCGCAGTGGTTGCCGTCTCTCCGGATTGGTTGACCGGGGACGCCCAAACAGGCGGGCAGGACGATAAGACAGGCTGGCCGACGATCACGATTCCAATCGGCACGTACCGGCTGACGCCGGATGCCCGGTTGTTTTACGAAAACCGGCCCGCGAAGTAGCATAGACTTCCAGCCCGAGCGGCGCCAAGTTTAGCCTTGTTTTTAGCGCCATTCGGAGCAAATCGATGCGTAATCGTGCTATTCTTCCCCGTTCGTTTGCAAATTTCCAGAAATTCACCGGCATGAGCGTAGGGGCGAAAAAACTGATTCCGTTTTTGTGGACACTGCTGTGTGTCGCCGCCGCGGCGCATGGCCTCCCGTGGAACAGCGACAACGACTATCTCGTCCTGGTGGAGTACGATTCCGCGACCATTTCCGGCACAAACATTCCCGTCAGTCTGGAGGTGCATTTTCACCGGATCTTGCGCGACCTCGGCCTGGTCGACCGTGTGGACCGGGTTTCCGTTCGCATCGTGGAGTACTCCAGGGCGACCGGATTTCCGGTGGAATACCGTCCAGGCGCGGCCGGCGACGAGAAGTATGAAATGCCCTTTTGCATTTATCGCGACGCGCGCACACACACACCAGCCTTGCATCCGCCTAATAATTCTGCGTCCGGTGCGCGATCCTATTTCGTGGAAGAAAAGTAGGCCGGCCTTCCAAGGCCAACTCGTACCTCGACCTAATAAAATCCCGTGCAGTGCAATGCGCTGCCCGTAGCGCGGAATTCATTCCGCAGGGGAGAAATTGGCCTCTCCTTTCGTGGACTCGGCGACTTCCGCTACTTTACGGAGAGGTCAACGCGGCGTTGCTCGATCTGCTTCAGGGCTTCATTTAGGAGCGGCTTTCTCAGCGGCAGGCCGTATTCCGCCAACACCTGCGCTGTCGTCACCTCTTCGGAGAGGCTTTCGAAGAGAAAACAGCAGTTCTGCTGATCCATCCGGACCGATACGCGGCCGGCGTAGGTGCGCTCGAGATCGCGAATGGTCTCGTAGTCGCAGTCGTTCGATATGACTGCGTAGTCGAAATTAATGTCCGCAACGAACACCGGGCTGCTTCCACCCCATCGCAGGGTTTCATGTCGAAGCCCGCCCTGCACCCGCTCATGACCCAGGGGGTCGATGATCCGGCTCCATGCGGGGTAGGCGAGGACGATCGGCACCGAATACTCGAAGGCATAGTAATTTAACAGCAGTCCTCCCGGCCAAAGTGAGGGGCACAGAATCAGGTCCGCCCCATCTTCACTTTGCCGGGCAAACAAAGGTTCGAAATTAATGTCGTAGCAGATGGCCCCTCCCACCTTGAGACCGCTCCACTCCATCAACTGCGGATTAGTGCCGGGAATAACCCCTTCGTTTAATTCGCCGAGGGTCGGGTACTCCTTCACATATCGACCCAAATGAGTCCCATCCTTGTCGACCAGGTTGCATGCGTTCAGAATGTGGCCGTCTTCCCGCAGGAATACCGGCACGGTGATCGCCACTCCGTGGTCTGTTCCGCAATTGATCAGCGTAGAGCACTGGCTAATCCAGTCATCCAGGACCATTTCATCCATGGTAATCGGATTCGGATTGTTGGGTCCGTCTCCACGCCACTGGTTCAGCACTTCGGGAAGAACGACCAGATCCGCGCCTTGCGCGGCCGCGAGCGAGACCAGGCGGCAGGCTTCCTCCAGTTTGGCTTCAAAACTGGGGAAGTCGTCGTAGGTCAATGAAACAGCGGCGATGCGTTTGATATTCATGGGCGGATCTCCTGATTAAATCTCTGTATATCTAGAAAAATGTAGCTTGGGCTTCCAGTCCGAGCAAGCGCAAGGAATGTTCATGGTGAAGAGAATGGGAGGAGCGTGCCCAATCATTCGCTTTTCATGATCGACCCTTGCGCAGGGTCGGCCTGGAAGCCCAACGTACGCCGGTACTCATTCATCTTCTCCATCTCTCCCTCAAACACGACGGCGTAGCGATTGTCGACACTGTAGGCTCGGTCGCTCTTTTCAAAAGTCGTCTGCTCAGAATCTGCAGGCGCGCCGTTTTCGGCGCGCACAGGGCAAGACTTTCCGCCAGCTTATTGCGTCCGCGTCCACGGGTCTTCAAGAGCTCCTCTGCGCGGCAGAATATGACGGCCCGGCGGGCCTTGTGTTCCAGTGTCGCGGCGGCGAGGACGAGGTGATCGAATGTGTGGCGGTTCCGAGTCACGTCACCTGTCCCGCCCACCCGGTGGGAGTGCTGCCCCCGTAGCTTCCCGCGGCGGCAAAATTGTCGTGCGTCGGCAGGATCGGGTTGGTCCCGTCATAGCGGATGGAATTTCACCATGCGGCCGTGCTGATCAGGTTTGTGTCGACTGCCTGGGCCTCGACGATGCAGAGCCCTGCGATCACGGTGGCCAGGAATGTATTTGTGCGACTTCTCATCTCACTTCTCTCCGAAACCTGCTTGTCTTCGAATTCAAGCCTGATACTCCGATGCTCGAAACGGCACCCCATCAAACGATCACGAGGATTCAATGGAAGTTTTCCAAAAAAAACGCCCTTTCGAGATGGTGCCAAGGGCTTGCTTCGGCAATATTTTAACTGTTTGTGGCCAATAAGGACGACTTTAAACCCGGTGTCCTTATTGACGATTCAGCAAGTATTCTATAGATATGGGGGTCGCAGGATCGGAAATACCTCGCGGTCGAGCTAGTCTCTGGATCGCGATGACGATCGACGGAACCAGCATGTTAGACAGATGGAAAAGAACATCTGCGTAGAGCCCACACCGGTTGTTGAACCGAAGGTGGCCATGGAATCGGATGGTCGGGAATCCGAGCACCTCATGGCCACCGCCTCCCAGCACCGCGCGATTTATCCGGCCATGCGCGCCGGCCAGGCGAGGGCCGCCGAGGAACTTCTACGAGCCCACATCTCGGATGGTGGCCGGAGAATGCTCGCAGGCTCGAAACTGGCAGAAGCTCACTCCCCTCAACGGTAGGGGCCAATGCTCGGACAGTAAATGTCGGAGGAGCCCATCATCATCGAGAACATTTACCTCGACTGGGGAGAAATGCCCGTCCGCGTTTCGTTCAGCTATGGCCGGGTTGAAACCTTTCCCTTTTTCGTGGCGCGGATCCGGTCCGGCGAACACGAAGGAATCGGGGATTCCGTAGTTGAAACGACAGAGAATCTATACGCTGTGCTTCAATCGCTTCCCGGGTGCGATGCCCGTGAACTTGATCGGTTGTTGCCCGATGTGCCGAAAGTTGTCCATGAAGGGATCTCCATTGCGCTCCATGACCTGGTAGGCAGGGTGTCGGGTCTTCCGCTTAATGAGTTGTTGGGCGGCGCACGCGAACAGCAAGTTCCTTTGATGCCGTGCCTTTTTCCGAACGATGCGGAAGAGGCCGCGGTCCTGGCAAAAGGTTGGATCGATCAGGGATACCGGTCACTCAAGGTAAAGTTGACCGGTAATCTCGAATCCGATTTGGGCAGAGTCGAGTCGATCCGCGCCATAGCGCCCGAGGAAATTGTGCTGCAGGGCGATGCGAATGAGGGGTATGAGACTCTCGAGGATGCAGCGCGCGCGGTTCGCGAACTCGGCGCGGCAGGGCTCAACATCTTCGAAGATCCTCTGCGCGGGAGGCCGGCGGAATATGCAGAGCTGCGAGGGCGCGCAAGGGAGGGGGATGCGAAGATCATGGTCGATGTGCTTGCGCGGCGCACCGATGACCTGGTTGAGGTACTCAAGCTCGAAGCCGCCGATTTTGTCGGCATCCATCCCGTACAACCCTGCTCGTTATCACGTGCAATACATCACACGCGCCTGGCTCAGGAGTCCGGTGTCCCCGTGGTGATTGGCGGAACCGGCTATACGGGGATTTCATCGGCCGCCTATCAGCACCTCGCCGCTGTCGTTACGCCCGGCGGGGTGTGTGGTGAACTCGGCGGATTCTTCGATCACGGCATGCCCCGCAACCTCGCCGCCGAGCCTCTGCCCATGAAAGACGGCGCGGTGATCCTGCCCGAGCGTCCGGGACATGGGGTAGAATTAAATGAAGATGCGCTCGCGGAATTCGTGGTAGGTAGTAGAACTTGGTAGGCAAGAGGCCGCAAACCCCGCAACAAATCAGTAGAGATCACTCGCCAAAACTTACAGTCTCCAGCACTTCCATGACAGGCTTGATAACCGCGTTTTCGTCCTCAACCAGAGTCTGCAAGGCTGGGAGCGCGTTGCCCCAGAGCGTTGCGTAAGGAGAGGCCAATACCGACCGCGTGTCGTTCGGAATCGGCAAGCGGTACTCGACCGCAAGAGCTTCCCCCGCGATAGGCAAAGTGGCGAGCAGAGCATCCCGCGCTTCCTCGTCGAGGATGATGACATCCGGCTGCTGCCTTGCGTTGACTTCCATTGAGTCACGCAACATCGGCTCGTAGTTGACGATCGTGCAAAATGGCGCCTCGGTGTACGCTTTCGGCCGCTGGTGCCGAAGGCCAAAGATCACTTGGTAAGGAAGGTCGGTGAATCGTTGAATCTGCTCTTCCCATTCCGTTTTGAGCGACGCAGGCGAAACGATCAGAACCCGCTGCGCCTTGCCCAGGCGGAATAGGAGAGCGCACGCGGCGATGGCTTGGATGGTTTTGCCGAGCCCCATTTCATCGGCCAGCAGGCCGCGCTCGGTGAAGGCCAGGTGCAGCATGCCCTCTCTCTGGTATGGGTAGAGAGGCGATTTTGTTTCTTGTGGGGGGAAAATGCCGGCGTGGACCTTTTCTTCATACTCCCACCGCAAAAGGCGGCGTTCTACGCTATTCATCCGCGTCCGAAGCCATGGCGTGACCTCCTGCGACACTCTTAAGTTCTTGGATCGACATGCGCCCAACCGCTCGACTGCTTCCTCGATGTCGCCGCCTCGAAGGAAACCCTGTTCGTCAAACAGATCCACTATGCTGACGGGCAACCTGGAGAGCCCGCGCTCAACTCGTAACGTCTCCGTACCGGCGTCCGGAACAATGTCCAACCGGCGGGAACCCTGATTCAGCACCTTCGAAAATTCTTTCTTGTGTCGGGACTGCAGGTACAGGAGCACGGCTTCGGCGTGTTTGCAGGTGCCGAGTTCGTTGACTTGAAAGTCAATGGTCGTGGAGTGAAACTGCCGTTAGGCCAGATCGCGGATTTCCACAAAATAGGTCATCCCGCTTCGCGAGCGAACTTCGAAGTTCGAAAAGATGGGATGCCGCGGATCCAGGTTCCGAATCCTGGGGCGTTCTTCCGGGGCCCGAAGCCGGCGCCGATTGATCTCGTCCTCGTCGGTCGTTCGCCAGTCCCCCGCTGCGGGAAAGCGCACCTCGTCGCGTCCGGCGCCAAGTTTCCGAGTGCGTTTCTTCTTCGTCACTTTCCGCTTATCGAAAGGCATGATCTCCTCCTCAAACGCCAGTACGGCTGAACCCGCCGCGGCGACTCAAAATCGCATGATAGGGTTTTGATCCTCGCCCTGAGTCTCGGTGATTTATGACAGGCTTTCGAGTAGTACTTCGGGCGAATCAAATGAACTTATCCACAAAGGGTCAACGCTTGTGGATTCTTCGAGTAGAGTTGTCGCTCCTTTACGAAATCTCGGCGCAAGATCAACCGGCTCCCGAAGAGGAAGTTTGCTCATCCATGCTCCAGCCAGGAGCATTCATCCTCTGTTAGTTCAAACTCGAACGCTTTCAGCGCCGCCCATAGTTCCCGCGGCCTCCGCGCGCCGAACAGAGGAAACGTTGGGAATGGCTGTTGCAGGATCCAGCGCAGGGCGATTGCGACTGCGTCGACGCCCTTTCGCTTCGCCAGGTCCCCGGCACGCTCTCGCCGGGCCGCGTTGGCCTCGGAATGGAACGCCTCCACAATCCGGGGCTCGGCCGGACCTTCGTCGACAAAGAAACCTCGGGCGGTGCTGGACCAGGGAAATACTGGGATCTGCTGCTGCGTCAGCCATTCCCGATACGCCGGCGTATTGCAGCTCAAACAAAAATCCGGCGGAAACGGGTTGGCCACCATCTCGGCCAGGCTGAACTGGTTGCTGAGCACGGAGAAGAACGCCTTGCCGTTTGTTTCCGCGTATGCTTTTGCCGCCTGCATGCGCTCCAGGGTCCAGTTCGACACGCCGAACAACGTCATGCGTCCGGCGTCGCGCAGCTCGTTGAACACGTCGACCAATTCGCCGACCGGCACTTCCGGGCTGTCGCGATGAACCAGCCATAGGTCGACCGAATCCATTTGCAGGCGCTCCAACCCTTCGGTCAACTCCGTGATGATCCCCTCCGGCGTGCCGTTCGGCGGATTGCCCCCCTTCTCGATGACCACCACCTCGTCGCGAACCCCACGATTGCGGATCCACTGTCCGAGGTTTCGTTCGCAGCTTCCGACCGGGTGGCCGTAGCAGTGTGACGTGTCGAAGACATTTCCCCCGGCGGCGAAGTACTCGTCGCAAACCACCGCGGTGTGCGGCATGGTCCAGTTGAAGTCGCATCCCTGGACAAGACGCGCGACGGGCTTGTCGAGACCTTCGAGGTAGGAGTGGGGAATCGGCGCGTCCGGCAGGCGTTTCAGGGGGCGGCGAGTGATGGTATGTGTCCCGCGCGCCGGCGTTTCCTGATCGTAGACCAGCCTGACCTCGGCGCGCCAGCGATCGAGCGTTTCCATGTTGCCGATCGTGTCGTCCCAGCTCATCGCCGGCGCCTGCCGCGCCGCGACGTGATTGGCAACCATGTCGGCTTCGTAGGTGTACAGATCGAGCGGACAATCGAGAATCACCGACTTGTCGCCGTCCTCGTAGTGTTCCACTTCAATGCGGACCGGATCGCGGTCATAGCGAGAGGGACACCAGGGTTCGCGGATGAAGATGCGCCCTTTGCTGCCCCAGATCTCGATTGTGGCGGATTCCAGCCTATTTAAACCGGAGCCGCACGATACCTCCGCGATGATGTCCCCGTCGAATCGAAGCACCGCCGCCGCATAGCTGTCGGTTCCTTCCTCGCAAAAATGCGCCATCCCTTTGATTTCGACAGGATCAAGAAACGGTTTTCCATGCACCGCGCCGGCGATGAGGCGTGCGGCGGACACCGGGTAGCAGCCGACATCGAGAATGCCGCCGCCGGCGAGATCGTTGCTGAAGGCACGCGATTCGGGATCGAACGCCATGCCGTAGGCGAAGCTGGAGCGCACCATGCCGATGTCACCGATGATCCGTTCGGACAGCAGCCGGCGCAGCGCCTCCATCTGCGGGTGGCAGCGATACATGAACGCCTCCATGAGAAAGACATCATTTTTCTCCGCGTGATCGATCATCGCCTCAGCATCCGCTGCGTTAACCGCCAGCGGTTTTTCCACCAGCATGTGTTTCCCCGCCTCGGCCGCCTTGATCGCCCACTCGGCGTGCATCGGGTGCGGGATGGCGATGTAGACTACGTCGACATCGGCGTCATCCAGCAATGCCTGGTAGTCGTCGTAGCGCCGCGGAATCGCATACCTGTCGCCAAACGCGTCGGCCTTCGCCTGATCCCGGCTGGCCACCGAAAGCAGATTACTGGTTTCCGAGGCATTGATGCCGTCGGCCAGCTCCGGAGCAATATACCCGGCGCCGATGATTCCCCACTGGAGTTTTTTCCGGTTGTTCATACAAACACCTTTCTGAACCAGTGAACCTCCTCGATAGACATCCTAAGATGTCACACTTTTTCGACTCTGACCGCAACAATGTCTTGATGTACTTGTGATGTTGTGGAGCAACGTAGTCATTACGTTCACAAAGGTTCAAGTTGCTTTGAAATAGTACTTCCGCGGCTACGCAGGTAAGCTTCTCGAACAGGAGGGAAGCGGATTGACAGAGAATGGTGACGCGGACGGGGCCATGGTACTTGGCGTGGATCTGGGTACGGGAGGGTGCAAGGTTTGTGCCGTAGGCCGGGACGGACGGGTGGCGGGAACCTGCACCGCCGTCTATGAGACGAGCACGCCGAAGGCAGGTTGGGCGGAGCAGGATCCCGAGGACTGGCTACAGGCACTTGCCGACGCCACCGGTTCATTGTTGAAGCAGACGTCCATCCGCGGTGGGGATGTCGCGGGTATCGCCCTCTCGAGCGCCGCCCACATCGGAGTCCTTCTCGATGAGTCGGGCCGGCCCGCGCGGAACGCCATCCTCTGGAGCGATCAGCGGTCGCAAGCTGAGGTGGATCAACTCGAGGAGACGGCGGGAGATGCAATCTTCGCCCGAACAGGCAACCGGATTTCGACCACGTGGACCCTGCCGCACCTCGCGTGGATTGCGCGGAATGACAAGAATGCCTGGCAGCGGACACGAGCAATTCTCCTATCCAAAGACTATGTTCTCTACCGGCTGACAGGTCGCCGCATCACCGATGCGGCGACGGCGCTTTCCTCGATGCTTTACGATGCGGTTGAAGGCGACTGGTCGGACCCACTCTGCGCGTTGGTAAAAATTACGCCCGAAGTTCTCTGCGAAATCCTTCCCGCCACCGCCCCGGCAGGTGCGCTCACCCCGGAGGCGGCGGGTATGCTGGGACTCATGCCCGGCACGCCTGTCATCTGCGGGACCCTCGACAGCGCGGCGGAGACGTACGGGGCCGGCGTGGCAACCCCCGGAAGCGCACTGGTGCGGCTAGCCAGCGCGGGAGGCATCCATCTCGTGCATGACCGCATGCAGCCTCATCCGCGACTGATTACGTATCCTCACCCGATCGCACCGCTCTGGTATTCCCAGGCCGGGACGAGCACGTGCGCGACGTCCGTCACGTGGGCGATCCGCGCTTTTACGCGGGGCCGAGGCGCGTCGTTCGAGGAATGGGACGAGGAAGCGGGAAACGTCCCTCCAGGTTCGGAAGGTCTCATGTTCCATCCCTATCTGGCCGGCGAACGATGTCCGCACTGGGACGGCCGGCTTCGCGCAAGTTTTGTCGGGGCAACGCTTCGATCGACCTCGGGGCACTTCGCCCGTGCCGTGTACGAAGGGACCGCCTTTTCCATTCGCGATTCGCTCCGAGTCTTGGAGGAAGTCGCGCCGCTTCCCGCTTCCCTGACGGTTGTCGGCGGCGGCGCCAGGAGCAAATTGTGGCTTCGGGTCGTATGCGATTGCCTCGGACGGTCCCTGGAGATCGCCGGATACGCGGACTCCTCATTCGGGGCGGCGCTGCTCGGAATGGTTGGGCTGGGTTGGTTCAAGAATCCCGAGAGCGCACTGGCAAGCGTCGGCGAATGCGTCGAACAAATCGATCCCGACGACACGAATCACCGTCTGTACAACGAACTCTTTGACAGGTACCGAGACATCCACGAGCGCCTGGCGCCCCTCTATCATCATAGCCCAAGCCAGGCATGATGCGGTGTCCCATCGGGATAAATGTCGCTGCTCTGAAGCGGAATCGTGCGAATGCCCAGATCGCACTCTCCCAGGGACGCGAGCGGGATCAGGCGAGGCAACCCCGGCGCATTCTCATCACCGGGGGCGTGCCGCGGTTTGCCCACGTGGCCTAGTCGACCGAACAACCGCCGCCAGGTCGCATGGGTGTCGTAGTGGAAGCTGTCCCAGATCGACAGCCCTTCCGCTCCGTGGGCGTAATAGCGTCGTGCTCGCCCGTGCAATGCCTCGACCGGGTCGTCCGCTGCCTGCCACACGTCGTGTCCACACGGGAGGTGGGGGCAGAACCGACAGGCCGTGCCCAGGGTCAGGTCCCGGTACCAGGCGAGATCGACTTCCTTACCGCCATGGCTGAAGCCCATCGGGGAAAGCATGTCCACCAGGCCGTCCCGTATCCAGAGCGGAAGGTCGAGCCCGAAGTAGCGGCACTCCGCCCCGGTCGGGTGCGTGGTGGCGGAAAGCTCGATGCGGGTTCCCTGTTCGTTTCCGATCGCGTCAAGGTTTTCCCGCAACTCCCGCATGAAAGCGGTGACTGCCCCGGCGCGCCACTGCAGCCACGCTGAATCCCACTCGTCGAGTTCTCTCGCATCCCGCCCCGTGGCCTCACGAAACCCGTTCACGAGCGGAGGTTCGTACATAACGAACGGGGCCCCTCGCTTATAGTTAAGGTGAATGCCGTCCACTCCCAGTTTCGCCCCTTCGCACAGTATGGAGATGAAGTACTCGCGAACCTCGGGATAGGCCAAGCTCAACCGCATGATGGAGCGCCCATCCGCCAGCACACACCGGTACTCCGGGTGCTCCCGGTAAAACCTCGCTGTAAACGCCTCGTCGTAGGGCGGCATGGCGGCGAAGGCGCCCATGCGTTGACAAAGGTGGAGCCGGAGGCCGATGCGATGGGCGAAATCGATGGCCGTGCGCAACGGATGAATACCGTTCTCACGAAGGATTTCCAGGCTGCGCTTCTGCCGGGTCAGCTCCCGGTTGAAGCAGATCTCCTGATCCTCGCCCAGGGATCTCCCGACTTCGGTCGGATAGCCGGTACGCTCCCCCACGATCCCCCAGCAGAGTTCCCCGTAGTCCGAGTCGGCCAGCGGGGCAATGCACTCGGCGATATCCGTTGCCGTGGTGGGCAGCCGGCAGAACAGGCCTTCCCCATCGTTGAAGGAGATCAGCGTTCGAGCGGCCGGTTTCCGCGAGTCAACCGCAACCGGGGCACAACGAATGTAGGCAATGGCCGCGGAAGGCCGTGGTACCCAGCAGGCAGGCGCAATCACAAGATCGCGGTCGGTGAGGTCGGCCTCGAATGCAAACGCCTCTTCCAGGTGTTCCACGCCCGGCGAATGCTTGAGGAGGTGGAGAAAGGCTTCATCGCCGGTCAATTTCAACCGCGACGCGAACGGTTCGCGCTCGCCCGCGCCCCACAGGCCGGCATAGACCGCGTATCGGCCGCGCAGATTCAGAGGCAGAGTGACCTCCGGGGCCTGGGCATCCGGCGGAGCAAAGATCAACCGGCCCGACCGGTCCGCGGTGGCATATTCGATCACGCGCCAGTGGTGTCTTCGCGAGCTCGGGGCAAACGCCGTTTGAGGAAGGCAGGCGTCCATCCGTGTGAACCACGTGCCGTTTCCGGTCGCGTCGCGCGGTTCATCCGGCGCGACTGAAACCGATCTGTTCAATACAGCCGCTCCGGAAAGTCCGGATTGACCGCAGGCAGGTTGCCATTTCCGTCGGGCAGAAGTAGCTCCGCGTGTACGAGAGAGAGGAACGGATCGACCTCGGGGTGGAACTTCACCAGTCGAAGTTCGAGCCGGTTGGATCCGGGTAGAATGTCCCCGCACCGCAGGGAACCAAGAACCTGGTAAGGCTCGGCGCCCTCGTTGGCTCGCATGTGAAACACCACATCCTCCACGCGCCGCCCGTTCCAATAAAGCTCAAGCCGATCCTCCGGTGCCCAATAGTTCCGGATCTCCATGACCAGCCGGGTCTCGAACTCCGGCTTGCGGGCTGCGATCGCGGAGCCCGGGATGTCAAAGGTGATGACCTGGCCGATCCCGTCTTCGGCCACGCCGATGGTCATGGGCAGCTGACCGGGCCACCCGTGATGGAAGTGAGCGGGCCCTACGAACTGCTCGGGATCTTGCACGCGGTCGACCACGTAGGAGAGGGGTCGTTGCACCAGTCCGTCGCGGTCGACGATCCCTTCGACGAAGTCCAGTGCCATCGGGTTTTCTCCCTGGGGGTGGTAGACGTCGAAGCAGTACCAGAAGTTCCACAATTTGAACCCCGCAACGCCCGATTCCATCGCGCGGTGCGCCGCTGCGTGGATCCGGCGCGTGTCCTTGGCGAAGTTGCCGTGGTTCAGGCAGGCGAAGTGGGGTATCCCCGCGGCCTTCGCGGGATCGCCGACCTCTTCCCACGGCGTGCCGAACGGGCAGTAGCCGCCGCCGATCGTCACCATGTCGAGAAGTCCCTCCTTCAGCCATTCACCGGTGTCGATTCCCGCCCGGAGTCCCAGTTCCAGCGTTTCCGGTACCCTCGCGGAAAGACGGACCGGGCGGCCGCGCCGCTTCCCGGTCTCCTCGCAGAGCCCGCGAATCCGGCGCACAAGCTCTGTCAGGACATGACGCTGCCCGTACGCCTCGGCCTGGCGAAAGTAGAAGGTGAAGCGGATGAAATCCATCTCGAAAATATCGAGGTCGTAGCGGGTGATCAGCTCCTCGGCCATGCCGTAAATGTATTGCCGCACTTTTCCGAGCGCATAGTTCAGGGCGTGGCGTTCCCAGCCCCGGTACGAATTGCGCGGTGTCCCGTCTGTCGGATCTCCCAGCAGGCATTCGGGGTGATCGGCTTTCCATCCCGACGTGTAATAGTACGGTTCGCCGGCGACGTCTTCCGGTCCGCGGTTCGGGGCATCGATATTGCAGAAGTCGCCGACCACGTCGTGGAGATCGTTCATGCGAAGCTGGATCATGTAATCCTTGCCGGCCTCGTGGCAGGCGGCGCAGTAGATCTCCAGCGGATCGGTCCCCGAATCGAAGAGCTTCTGCAACCGCTCGGCCATTCGCACGTGATCGCGCCCGCGAAAGGACTGCGGGCGCGTGAGCATGCGCTCGGCGACATCGCTGCGGTAGTACGTTCCTCCGGCGTGGTTGGCGTCGGACCCGTACACGTCGATGGGCAGGTGCTCGAACTGACGGATTGAATGCTCGATCAGGATCTCGGGCGTGACCTCCTCCACCTCCGCGCGCACCAGCGGCTCGGGAGCGTCCTGCTGAAGGATGAAGCGGTAGGTGTCCGGGTTGGCGGCCTGGTGATTCATGGTTTCGAGGTCCGGTCGTGGGCGAGTATCAATTCGGTGAGCGACATCTCATCATGCAGTGTGGTGTCCGACAGATCAATACAAGTAGCCCCGGTTCGCGAAATTGATCAGCCGGGAACGCGCCACCGGATGGCCTGCAGGGGCACGCCGACGTGGCTGCCCGAGATCGTGAGAATGACGCCGTCGTGGAGAAGAACGCTGGCGGGGTAGACCCCGCACTGGTCATCCCGAAGCACGCGTACGGCGAACCGCCCGGCACTCCAGGTTTCTCCCTCGTCCTCCGATACGCGGGCATAAATGCCGGGACCCGGCGGATAGCGATGGCAATAGAGAAACACCAGGCGACCGTCGGGCAGCAGCACGAACTCCCCCGGACAATCCCCGATGTCCTGCGTGATCAGGCGGGGTTCGCTCCATGTATTCCCCTGGTCATCCGATACCGCGATGGCGGAGCGCTTGTTGCGAGGGTGTTCGTAGTCCGCGTAAACGGTTCGGATCGCGGCCAGCAGGCGGCCCGAAGGGAGGGGCAGGATGTGCGTTTCCGCCGTGTGATCTCCGATGGGCGCTCCCAGGGAAAACGTTCGGCCGCCGTCGTTCGATCGCCAGATGTGATCCGCGAGGTTCAACCCCTCGGGCGGCAGCGGGGGGCGAACCACGGTGGCAGTGACGATGACGGTGCCGTCCCGAAGCATGGAAATATTTCCCAATCCATGGATGCGGTGGTCCGGGCCGCCGGCGTCCGCCGTGTGCAGCCGGTCCCAGGTCGCGCCGCCGTCTTCGGACCGGGCAAAGTGGTTGGCGAAGTCGACTTCCTCGCGCACACCTTTGACGTACTTCGGCACGGCATCGCTGTAGAGAAGTACGAGGGTTGCGTCCGCAACCGCGCCGAAGGCGATCAGGCCGCCGTGCGGACCTCCGGGCGGCGGCCGATCAATCTGCACCCGATCCCACGACCGTCCACCGTCGTCCGATACGTGGATCACCGGTACGGAGGGGTGCTGGTAGGCGGCGTACAGCGTCCCGTCCGGCGTTATCGTCAGGAAGGGATCGGCGCGCGGATACCCGCTCTCGGCCGGTGCGTCCGGGTTGGGATAGTCTGAGCGTTGCAGGGCCGGCAACTCGCACCGCTCGGCTTCGATTTCGATGATCGGGTTCATGATTTCTTCCTGTCGATGACGACGTTTCCAGGCGGATTCATTCTCACGGCGCCTCGATCCCGCGTTCACGCAGGGCAATCTGCAGGGCATCGCGCCAGTCCTGGATCGGAGACTCCCGGAACCCGCGGACATCGCCCCAGGAAAGAGTAGTCACGTATTCGCGGATGGTGTCCAGGTGCGCATCGGATTCCATCAGCCGGTCCACCGTGGCCGTGATTTCTTTTTCGTCCGCATACCATCGCCGGGTGCGGTTCCTGTCTTCGTAGCTCTGTGCCATCCATTCCGAGCGGCCGGCCATCATAAGGCGGTAGTGCCAGATGGGCAGGCGAAGCATCTTTACCCGCATGCGGACGACATTGTCGCCGGCCGCCGCCTCCGCCCGGATGAGCAGGTCTTCCAGGCGGGCCACGTTCCCGTCCCCGATCGCCGCGTAGATTCCCGACTGGCCCGCGCGGAGTTCCGTGTTGGTTTCCGGATCGTGGAGGAGGAACAGGGCGCGGTTGAGTTCCCGGTAGGCGGAAAGGTACGGTGCGGCAGCGCCGTAGTACGCGTTCATGAATTCGTCGACGATCTGATCTTCGTCCCGGTACGGATCCCATAGCAGGCGCGAGAGCACGTAGTACTGCAGTTCGGCGAACGATGCCCCGGTGGACCAGCTTTCTCCGGCCTGG
>Ga0302133_10000723_pt1 | contig 20783 bp, 19 predicted proteins | sample CB9_331_MG_FD_203121 | JGI IMG/M metagenome (GOLD analysis project Ga0302133, IMG submission 203121) | Marine microbial communities from Western Arctic Ocean, Canada - CB9_33.1 | ecosystem: Environmental > Aquatic > Marine > Oceanic | place: Canada: Western Arctic Ocean | collected 2017-09-19 | reverse complement strand
CTCCCAGGTGCAGCGCGAATCCTACTTCGAAAACGGCTATCTACTGGTAGAGAAAGTCATTCCTCAGGAATGGATTGACCGCCTGATCGAGGTCACCAACGCCAAGGTTGACGAAAGCCGGTCGCTCGACAAATCCGATGCTATTTTCGATCTCGAACCGGGCCACACCGCGGAGAAACCTCGCCTTCGGCGCCTGTCCAGCCCGGTCGAGCATGATCCTGTCTATTGGGAATATGCGTCCCAGTCCATTCTCCCGGACATCGCGGCGGATCTCGTGGGCCCTGATGTAAAATTTCATCACTCCAAGCTCAATTTCAAGTGGGCCGAAGGCGGCGAGGAAGTGAAGTGGCACCAGGACATTACCTATTGGCCGCACACCAACTATTCGCCACTGACCATGGGAACGCTGCTCTACGACTGCGGACCGGATCAGGGTCCGCTTGGCGCAATTCCCGGCACGCATGAAGGCCCTCTCTATGATCAGTACAATTCCAAGAGGCAATGGGTCGGCTGCCTGAACGACGAGGACCTTGAAAAGGCCAACCCCGCGAAAGCCGCCTCCCTGTGCGGGCCCGCCGGTTCAATCACCATTCACCACTGCCGCGTGGTGCATGGATCTGCACAAAACAAATCCGACCTGGGGCGGCCCCTCCTCCTGAACGTCTATTCCAGCGCCGATGCGTTCCCCTACACGTATAATCCGCTGAACTCCCGCTACGACGGCACGATCGTGCGCGGAGAAACTGCCCGGTGGGCAAGCCATGATCCCCGCCCCTGCCTGCTTCCGCCGGACTGGTCCGCGGGTTACACATCCCTGTATGCTTTGCAGCAGGAGGAGGAGTGGGAGGGCGACCAACTTGAAGTTATCGGAAAACAACACGCCGCGATCGGCAAAGACGACAAACCGACATATGATCCGGACGCACCGGCGGCAGAATAATCAAGCGAGGGACAATGGCCGGTCCAACAATCAAAGTCACATTCGAGATTCATCCAGATTCATACGAGCTTCTCAAAACAATCCGGGACCGTCACGGATTACCGGACACCTCCAAGGCATTGCGGTGCCTTCTTGACTATTCGGCATCCGACGAAGCAGACTGGGACTTGATCTTCAATAAAATCCGCTGCCGCCGCTGCGGATAATCATCGCGCGTCAACTTCCTACGCAGGAGAAATTCAGCCATGAAAACTACGGATCGAATTGAATACATTCGCAACTTCATGAACCAGGAGCATTTCCGTTACCGGACTCGCGACTCCGCTCCTCGCAGCGACGACGAAACTGAATTGACGGCGGAATGGGGAGTCTCTTTCGACGGAGAGAAAACGCCTCTGATCCGAAGAATGTTGTCGGATTTTCGCACATTCTGCAAAACGTGCATGGGAATCGATCTTCGTCCGGGCGGGAATGAGAGTCCCCGGATTCACTTGATTGCGCACTCTGCCCAGCAAGACTTCGACAGGCTCGATCCCGGTTTCGAGGCATTCGAAATCACGGTGGGCGATCGAGAAATTCTTATAGCAGCGCAGCACGAACGCGGACTCCTTCATGGAATCCATTATCTTGAACGCATGATGGCGGATCGTGGCGCGCCAGTCTTGCCTCTCCGAAAAATTTTCCGCAGTCCGGCGTTCATGCCCAGGATTTCAAACAGTATTTTCATCGATTCCCGGCAGGATATTTTCGAACCCAAGCAGTTCAGCGACGAGTACCTGGGGCTGATGTCTCATTTCGGCGTAAATGGCATCCACCTTTTCGCGCACTTGTGGGAAGTCAGCCAAAGTAGCGTGCTCCCCGAATTGAACACACCTGGATTCGGCGAACGCATGGAGGCGCTTACCCGGTTGTCGGACCGCGCGGGGCAGTGTGGCATTGACGTTTATCTCTGCCTGGTCACCTCCCCTCTTCCTGAATCACATCCCGTATTTAAAGAGCACGAGGAAGTTCGGGGAGCCGCCTCGCAAACGATCCTTCACAGCACCGAACCGCAGTACTGCCTTTGCAGCAGCCAGGAGAAATCGCTCACATTCTTCGATGAATGTATTTTCAACATCTTCACTGCCTCGCCCAATCTTTCCGGCATAGTCTCTCTCGTCGGTGGAGAAGGATTTCACCACTGCTTCACGCGTCCCGTCACACCGTACACGGGGAACTCCAGTTGTCCCTTCTGCAAAGACATCGACCCCTCCGCAGGGGTGGCAGAGCTCGTGAATCGGTGTGCAGGAGCGCTAAAGAGAACAGGAAAGAACAAGGTTTATTTTGCGTGGCCGTACAGTGCATTCACATGGTCGGGCGAGGATCGGACGCAACAAACCTGGCTGGGCTTACTCAGTGATGACGTTTCCGTGATTTCAAATTTCGACACCGGGTCACCAGACAAGGTGAATGGCGACGGCGTGTACCTTTTTGACTACAACATCAAATCGATCGGCCCGAGCGACCACTTTGAACTGCAAAGATCCCGGCTCGCGTCGCTTCAGAAACCGATCTACGCCAAAGTTGAGTCCAGCGTGATGCCCCACGCCAATTTTGCCCCCTATATTCCAGTACATCAGCGATGGCATCGCCGGTTTCAGGCCATGCGCAATGCCCCCGTTGCGGGCTTCATCGGGCAATGGCGTTTCTTCGGCATGAACGGCTGCCTGCCCGAAGAACTGCAATACCACGCCACCTGGAATTCCGAGGAGGAGACCGAAGCCCTGCTGCGCAGAATTGCCATTCGCGACTTTGAGCTCTCCGCGGATGATGCGGATCGAGTCGTAGGTGGATGGCAGTGCATGAGCGACGCCTGGGACCACCTGCCCTACTCATCCATGCTCAGCGGCGAGCGCACGAGCTACTTTCGCGGCCCGCTCTACATGGGGCCCGCTCATCCATTGATCTTCAATCCCCAGGATACCTATGGCCTGGGTCCGAGTTTCAGAAAAATACGGGGAGACGCGATAGAAGGCGGACCGGTGAACAATGAAGAGGGTCTTGCGGAAATGGCGCCACCCCATTACGTAGATCAGCTCCTGTTTGTCTTTCCATATGGCGAGGAGCGATTCCTGGAGTTAATTGGAGCCTGCCGGGCGGGTTGGGAGGACGGGGTTGCCACGCTGCGCAGCACCTTCGGTGACTCTCCTACGGATCAAGCCCGGAAAGAACTCGGGATCTGTGAGATCGTCGGCATCCACCTGGCGACCGTTGAAAATGTCGCGAAATTTTACCTGACGCGTGACAAGCTCTGGCGGGAGCACTCCGACCTGGAAACGTTCAACAGGGATGTCGCGGAACTCCAATCGATCGCGGCATCTGAAATCGAGAATGCCCGAAGAAGCTTGCCGCTCCTGGAACAGGATCCAAGGATCGCGTTCACGCACTGCTATGGAAACCCCTACACCACGGACATGGTTCGGGAAAAAATACGGCAGTGTGAGTACGTGATGAACGAAGAGCTTCGCATTTTCAACCAGGAAGTCCGCTTTCACATCTGGATGCAATTTCCGTAACTTACGGCTCGCATCGCCCGGAGGGTGATTGCTATTTTGTCCCACGCAAGAATTGAAAAACCAAGAGGAGAACGTTCATGGGCGCGGAAGCTAAAGCGAAAGAAATGGGCATTGAATTCCCGGATAATGCCGAGCCGGGTTACCTGAAAATGGCGTCGCGGGTGGGAAACCTGATCCTGACCTCAGGACATACCTCACAGATCAAAGGCAAGCTGGGCGACGACCTCACGGTTGAGCAGGGCTACGACGCGGCAAAGGAAGCCGTCATCTGGATCCTTCAGACGGTCCACCAGGAACTGGGCTCTCTGGACGGCCTGCGGGTGACCAAGCTGCTGGGCATGGTCAACTCCACCCTCGATTTCACGGACCAGCACCTGGTAATCAATGGGGCATCCGACATGCTGCACGAGATTTTCGGAAAAGAAGACGCCGGCTGGCATGCGCGTAGCGCGGTTGGCTTTGTCCAACTTCCTACGGGGGTTGCAGTGGAAATTGAAGCGATCTTCGAAGTGAGCTGATCCAGCCCGCTTATCTCACACTCTGTCGTCGCGAGAGCGTGGAAGTTGCAGCAGGAAAAGCGTGAGATAAGCGGGCTAGAGAAACTCGGCGGTGCTGACCGGTTCGCCGCCTCGTTCGGCGGACGCTTGCGAAGCCCAGATAACCGCTTCGGTCCGGCGTACAAGGGGCGAATCCAGACCGAGGAGAGGATCTTTACGACCGTGGCGAACGTGACTGAGGAACTCTTTGACAGTGCGGCCGCACTGATGTTTCCAAACGTCTCCGCTGTCCAGATGATGTTGGGCAAAGTCCGGATCGGGTCCATAATCGCGGCCGCGGGACTTCGATGACCACATCACCCGGCTTTCTATCGGATTATACGGATTGTAGTCGAATTGCCCTTCCGTTCCGATAACGGTGTGCCGTGCATCATAGGCTTCGGCAAAGTCTATATTTCCCTGAACAATGCCAACCACGCCACTTTCGAACTCGATCAACATGTCCTGCTGGGTGTGATAGTCGAATGAGCGCAATCTTGACGGCGAACTTTTACAGATAACCGTCTTTGGATCGGCATCGGCCTGGAACACCGTGAGTGATATGGCGTGGCATATTCCCATAGGTATTGCCCCGCCGCTCTTCTCTTGCTTGAGCTTCCAGACCTGTTCGGCGGACTCGGACACCTGGATCGGATGGCGGTAGGTGAAGAACGTCGACGCGACCACTCCCAGCGCCCCGTCACGGATCAGGGCCCTCAAGTTCTCCTGCTCGTCGTAATGAACCAAAATGTAGTCGACTTTCGTCGTCCGGTCCGAATTCCGCAATGCAGCCGATAATTTCCGCGAATCTTCAACCGTCGTGGCGAACGGTTTTTCCAAAAACAGGTGTTTCCCCGCCTCGAGCGCCTTGACGCCAAATTGAGCGTGCAGGTTGTTTGGCACGGCAATCACGACAGCGTCGATATCCGGGTCGGCAAGCAGCTCGTCGTACGATGTAAACAGCCGAGCGCCGTCCAGGCCCAACTGCTTCTTCCGGTCCTCCATCGCATCCTGGTTGAGATCGCACAGCGCCGCGACTGCGGCATCCGGGTTCCTGGTCCCGACCCTCGACTCGGGATCGAAACCGTCGTTGTCGTACTCGACGCCCACAGACAGCGCCCCGGCCATCCATCCGGATGCCCCAATGATTCCAACCTGCAGTTTTTCGGCCATTTGGATCTCCCAAGAGCAGTCTCACTCTGGTTCGTGAGGAGGTGCATATCAGAAATGAAATAGAATGTAGTAAAGAAAGCGGACTGTGCCACAAGATCCACCGATAAAGCTACGAATTTCGTATTCTGTCCTTGATTCCGACCTGCTCCAGCGTAGATATTACCCGCGTGACATCCAAAACTTGTACCGGAGGCGACGCCGTCGTCGAAACGCTGCTCGCCTGCGGGATCGATACCGTCTTTGGAATACCGGGCGGCCACAGCCTCCCCGTGTACGACGCGCTGTCGCGGTGCGACCGAATCCGCCACGTTCTTGGGCGCCACGAGCAGGGTCTCGGGTTCATGGCCGACGGGTTTGCCCGCGCCTCGGGCCGAATCGCGGCAGTCAGTATTACCAGTGGACCTGCCGTCGCCAACCTGACTTCGTCGCTGGGACAGGCCACAACCGATACGGTGCCGATGCTGGTCATTGCCTCCACTCCCCGGGCCGAGCTGGTAGGAAAGAACCGGGGCGGCCTGCACGACCTGAACAATTCCCTGGACCTGGCGAGACCGGTCAGCCGATACGCCGCGCACTGCGCAACCATCGCCGAAATTCCGGGCACGATTGCCAATATCATCCAGTCTCTTCGGGTGAGGCGGCCCGGCGGAGCGTACGTGCAGATTCCCACCGACGTCCTGGCCGCGAAGGGCGAGGTTTCAATTCCTGATGGCATCGACTCGTCTCCGCTCGAGCCGAACGGGGATGCCATCGAAACCGCCGCCACAATGCTGCGAGGCGCAAAGCGGCCGCTGATTATCGCCGGCACCGGCGCAGCGGTTTCCGGCGCCGGAAATGCGATCCAGGCGCTGGCGGAGAAACTTGGCGCGGTGGTGAGCACGACGGTGCTGGGACGGGGCGTGGTCCCGGGAGATCATCCCAACGTCATTTTCCCGGACGGCATCGTGCCGACGGAACTCGACGAAATCTATGCGAGTGCGGACGTTGTGGTGGCGATTGGAACGATGCTTCGGCAGGAGGATACCTCCGATTTCAAACTACCCCTGGGCGACAAGCTGATCCACATCGACATTGACGAAGAGGAATTTGGTCGCAGCTATCCCGCGGATCATACCGTGCACGCCGATGCGCGCCGCGCGTGCGAGACGTTGCTGGAGCAGCTAAACGGCGCCTCACCAGCACCCGGGAGCTGGGCCGGGGAAGCAAAGCAGAAACTCGCCGAACGTGTCGAAACGCGGCGGCGCGCCAATCCGGAAGATCTGTCGTTTATTGAGTCGTTCCGGGAAACTCTCCCGAGGGACACGGTGCTGTTCGCGGACCGCTGCAACATCGGGTACTGGTGGTTTCGCTATGCACCCGGGTATGTGCCGAGGACGTTCCACTACCCGATGGGCTACGGGGGGCTTGGCGGAGCGCTTCCGGAGGCATTGGGAGCGCGCATCGCCTGCCCGGACCACAAGATTCTCTGCGTTCTTGGCGACGGCGGAATGCAATTTACCCTCCCCGAACTCGCCGTCGCCGTGCAGGAGAACACGAACGTGCCGATCGTGGTCAGCAACAACAATTGCTACGGCGCGATCCGGGCCGGCATGAATAGAAACAAGTACAACAGCGCGTTCGGGACAACGATCAGCAACCCTGACTACGGGAAAATCGCAGATGCGTACGGCATCCCCTACCGGCGAAGCGAAGATCGCTCGGAGTTCCTGGAGCAGGTCGGCGAGGAAGTCGCGCGGCAGCGGTTGGTCCTCATGGAATTCGTGAACGACATTTCAGATCCATAGCCGGGTAGAATATTCCCATCTTCTTGAGCACGACAATCCGCCTCGTGACCGATCCGCTCCAAACCGTCATCCAATACCACCAACGTACCAAGCATCATCTCGACCGGTACGCCGATCACCTGGGTTATTTCGACTGGGACACGCAGCCGGACCCGTTTCGAACGTACGAAGGATCAGAACGCATTCCTCTCGAATTTGTGGAACCCGGGGACGAACCGCCGTTCAGCGCCATCTATGATCCAGCCCACGGTCCTTCCCTGCCGTTCAACCGGTCGTCGGTGTCTCAACTTTTTTACGACAGCCTCGCGCTATCGGCCTGGAAGGAGCATATCGACCGCCGCTGGGCGCTGCGGTGCAATCCATCCAGCGGCAACCTGCATCCGACGGAAGGATACCTGATTGCACCTCCTGTTGAGGGGCTGACCTCAACGTCCGGGCTGTATCACTACACACCGTATCATCACGCGCTTGAAGTCCGCGCGGAGTGGGACAAGTCGTGGCGGTCGAATTCAATCTTTATCGGCCTGTCGACAATCTACTGGCGGGAATCCTGGAAATATGGTGAACGAGCGTTCCGGTATTGCCACCACGATATGGGGCACGCCATCGGAGCGGTTGCGATCGCTGCAAGTTTACTCGGTTGGAAGACCCGGATCTGCAACGATATCACGGACTCGGATCTCGCGGGGATCCTGGCAATTACAGATCAACAGGGGCCCGAAGCGGAGCATGCCGAAGTTCTTCTGCAACTGACGCCCCACGATTGTGAAGAGACTGACCCGGCGTGGCCGACGGAGCGTGCGCAACGGGCCGGCGCACCGAATAGCTTGAGCACAGGCCACCATCCATGGCCGGTCATTGACGAGGCAGGGCAGGCCACTGTCCGCGAGGTGCCCGGCGCGAAGTCCACGGATCCGAAATCGTCTCCCCTCCTTGCCGGTACCCGGGAGTTGTCGGCTCGAAAGATTATTCGCAAACGACGAAGTGCCTACGAGATGGATGGGAAAACCGCGATCACACAGGATCAATTTCATCACTTTCTAAGCGCGGTCATGCCCTGCCGCTCTCCTTTTTCAACCCTCTGGTGGAAGCCTGAGATCCATCTTGCACTGTACGTGCATCGTGTTGAGGGCATAAAGCCGGGTTGTTACATGCTTCTGCGTGACGAAAGTGAACGGGACCGCATGGCGTCGAGCTGCAGGCCGGAGTTCAGGTGGGAACGCCCGGTTTCATGCCCCGTCAACCTTCCCCTCTTTCTTCTTGCGGAAGGCGACTATCGGGAAGAAGCGAAAAAAATCTCCTGTCACCAGGAGATTGCCTCCGACAGCGCCTTCGCATTGTCGATGGTGGCTTCCTTTCGAAGCGCACTGGAGAGTCACGGACCCTGGTTCTACAAGAACCTACACTGGGAAACGGGATTGATTGGGCAGGTACTTTACCTGGAGGCAGAGGCGGCCGGCATTCGCTCGACCGGCATCGGCTGCTTTTTCGACGACGCCACGCACGAATCCCTCGGGATTCAGGATACAACGTGGCAAAGCCTGTATCATTTCACCGTCGGAGGTCCTGTCGTGGATCTGCGTTTGCGCACGATGCAGGCGTATGCACACATAGAGGATTTCGAGGAGCGAATCAAGTAGCACGGGTATCCGACCCGTGTAGCGGAGCCTCTTTTTCTCCCCTACGGCTCGATTTATACTTGCTACTTTCTCCGATAAATCGGAAACGAGAATCTTGCGAAGACCCGTAATCCGGAAGGAAACAGCTGCATCAGTGACAAGATCATTCAAACCCTACTCTTTCAAGACCTCGCGGGCCCTGCTCCGCGAAGCGGACAAGTGGTTCGCCAACGGCGCGCAGGGGACCCGGCAGCCCGTCTACCAGGAATTCCCAACCTACTTCGATCGGGCCAAAGGCTGTCGGATGTGGGATGTCGACGGAAACGAATTTGTCGACCTGCTTTGCAGCATTGGCCCCGTGATCCTGGGCTACGCCTACAAGCCGGTCGACGATGCGGTGATTCGCATCCTGCGCAGCTCCTTCCAATCATCCACGAACCACCCGATCCAGATCGAGGTGGCCCGCAGGCTGGTGGAGACCGTGCCGTCGGCGGAACGAGTACGGTTTTTGAAAACCGGTACCGAGGCTACCGTCGCGGCGGCACGCCTGGCGCGCCAGATTACCAGCCGCATGTGGATTGCGCGCAGCGGATATCATGGATGGGCGGATCTGTGGCGGTACGGCGAGAAAGGCGGCACCCAGAAAGAGGCATGGGAGGTCGTCCCTTCTTTCGACGGCAGCGCGGAGGACCTCGAGAGGCTCTTCAAAAAAACACGAAAGAAATTTGCCGCCGTCATTTTGTGTCCCGCGGATACTCGACCGTTCACAACCGAGAACTATCAGAACATTGTCGACGTCGCGCATCGTCACGGGGCACTGGTCATATTTGACGAAGTTAAAACCGGATTCCGGACCGCGCTCGGCGGCGCCCAGGAAATACTCGCGGTGACGCCGGATTTGACGACCCTCTCCAAAGGCCTGGGAAACGGCTATCCGATCGCCGCGGTTGTCGGGAAGAAAAAGTACATGGAACGATGGAACGAAACGCCGACTTCCGGCACGTTTTTCGTGGAGGCATCCTCCCTCGCGGCAACCAACGCAACATTGAAGATCATGCAGCAAAAGCCGGTGGTAGACCACCTCTGGAAGCGCGGCCAACAACTCATCGACGGGCTCAACAAGATTTGCGAGGAGCACGGCATGGAGGAGCCGAAGGCCGTCGCTGATCCAACGCCGTCCATGCCCCGGTTTACCTGGCACACCAATGAATTCAATCGGTGTGACCATCTCGCGCACCAGTATTTCTTCGGGCAATGCCTTCGATATGGCCTCTACTTCTGCCCCTGGCATGTTGCCTTCATCAATTACTCACATCGAAAACAGGATATCGATGAAGCACTTGAAATCAGCGACTTCGTTATGGGTAAAACCAAGAAGAACTGGCGAACATCGAAAGCGAAAATGACACTCTAGATCAACGAGGAACCACATGCACATCGGACTGACACAATATGGGGCCTGCCCCAAAGGCGAAAAATTCATCGAGAACGCCGCTAAACTGGGCATAGAAGGCGTCGAACCTTATATTGGCGCTCCCGACGACAGCCTCCTGATGCTGCCGGCGGACGAACTCCATGCCATTCGGGATCAGGGGGTCGAACTCGGCATCCGAGTTCCGTCCGTTTGCCTTGGTGCATTCAACAATGATTCAAGCCTCATCGATTCTTCCGGTAAACCGCGGGCGGTCGAACTGATCGAGCGGGTGCTGGACTTCAGCCATGCGCTTGGCGCAAACCTGATGCTTCTCTGCAGTTATATAGAATCACATCCGGACACAGAAATAAAGAAAGCCAACATGATCAGGGTCGTTGAAGAAATACTTCCGTATGCGGCGGAACGGGATGTCCTGATTGCACTGGAGTCCCCCTTAGCGGCAGACGAACTCAAGGAAGTAGTGGAAACCATCAACTCGGATCAAGTCGGTGTTTACTTTGACACGGGAAACGCCGTTGCAAACGGGTACGATCCGGTGGAAGAGATCGAAATGCTCGAGAAGGACATTTTTGCGGTCCACATCAAGGACTCCCATTCCATGCAACTCAGCGGTCTGCATATGGGGGACGGAGACGTTGACTTCGGCGGGAGTATCTCCGCGCTGAAGAAAGTCGAATACGACGACTGGTTAATGATTGAAACGCCCGGTGATGATGAAGCGGCAATCAGAGAAGACATCAAGACGCTGCGGGAATTGTGGAAAGAGACGTAAGATTCTTGATCGGAGATGACGCAGGGTGATCAACGCCAAGGACATTGCTCTCCACGCTGACGAGTTAAAGCTTCAGTTCGACCGGGATGGTTTTGCATTTATCCAGAGTTTGATCTCGCGCGACTACGCGCAAAAAATCGCGGACACCGTATTCGACGTCGAGCGGCAGTTGCTGGAATCGCCGGATGAGACAGAGCACATCTTCGAAAAGGACGACCAGGATAACATTGTTGCCGTCCGTTGTCTCCACAACCTGATCGAGCAGCACCCGACGTTTCGAGAAATGGCCGGGGACCAAACGGTCGTCGATCTTGCCGAACTGGCGCTGGGATACGAACCCCTGTATTACCGGGCGATTTCCACGTTGAAGCACCCCTCGGTCGGTTCGGCCTTTCCCTGGCACCAGGACTTCGCCTACTGGGGAAAGGGCCGTCCCGACATGATCGGGATCTGGATTGCGCTTCACGATGCAACCACAGAGAACGGTTGCCTGGAAATTATTCCGAAGTCGCATCGCTGGGGCGTCCTTCCATACGAGGATAATAATCCCGGCAATCCCATCCTTTCGGACGAGCAGGAAGCAGGACGAATCCCCGCGGAGGTAAAAGCGGGAGACGCGCTACTTTTCCACGCTTTGCTGGTGCATCGTTCCTCGCCGAATCAATCCGAGAAAGAACGATGCGCGGTCATTTTCGAGTATACCGCCAGGGAGTTTAACAATGGCCCGCACCATTTCGACCGGCACTGCGGATGGAATCCGAGAACCGATGAGATGGTAGTACTGTAGAGCCGGTCGTGGTACGGGCATCTTGCCCGTGGCCCGCGCAAGGTGAGAGGAAAAATGGTCCACGGAGAGTACGGGCTCGTACCGTGGTCCTCTTTTCCTTTTCACTTGCGGGAGACCGGCTGGCGTCCAACCAGTAATTCGTCTGCCGCCGCTGAGGATGGGCGTTTCCTCCGGATAGGCGCGATAGGTAACCGGAGCCGCTTCGACACCGGAATCTTCAGGACCGAAACAGAGCGCCTCCTCCAGCAAGTAGGTACCGCCACGGACCACGATCGACACCGGCTCCCTCGATCGCTCGTCCTTCGAAAGAAAACGAACAGCATCCCTGGCCCGGGCGATGGTGGCAAAGGGACCGTCCGACCCGGAGTCATCAGGCTGAGATAATCTGCCCGACCAGTCGTCCGACCCGTTGCACGCCACAAAGAAGGTCATTGCCTTCAAAGAGCCTTGAACACGACATCGTGGTGTTGATCGACCTTGACCCCTTTCACCGCCTGCTTCGATCCGCCCGGCCAGGACACTTCCAGGTCAACCGGGCCCGCGATTTTCCCAAGACCGAAGTGAAGTGTTACATCGTTCTGGTTGCCCTGCCCCGTTCCGCCCTCCACCTCTCTCACGAAAACGCGATCCCCGGCGCGAATTCTCACCTGGGCCCCGATGGCGGAACGATTCACCTGTTTTCCGTCTCCCGCCAGCCCCAGCTTCAGCCAGTGGTTTTCATTCTCGTTCTCATTCAAGAATAGTTTGCCGTTGCTGCAAAGATCCAGGTCACCGTCATTGTCGATATCTGCCCATCCCGCCTGGTACGTTTCACCCAGCCCCGCAACGCCCTGCTCTTCCGTCACGTCGACGAATTTCCAATCGCCGTCGTTTCGATACAGCACCGGGTAATTCTTGATGCCATGGCTGCCGGTTCCGTACACGGTGGTGTAGAAAAGGTCCAAATCACCGTCATTGTCGTAGTCGCCGAGCGCGGGAGATGCAAACGACTCCTGCCAGGCCAGCCCCGCCCCTTCACTCTTGTCTTCAAACCGGAATTCGCCGTCGGGACCACGGTTCCGCAGGAATTGAGGCCGATCCTGATCCTCGGGGGGGTGACTGAAGTTTCCGAGAAATAAATCGATATGCCCGTCGTTGTCCAGATCGCCGAACGCGGAACCGATCGAATGACCGCAGATTCTATACTTTATGCCGCCGGTATAGGTGATTTCGGCGTCCGGAATACCTGCCACGCCGTACTCTTCCGCAACTTCCTTCAGATCTAACCCGCCATCGTTTCGATACAGAAAATTCGGCTGCAGACGATAATTTGAGGTATACACGTCCGTATCCCCGTCCTCGTCAAAGTCCGCGGCAGTGACACCCCGCGTTGAGTAACAGGCGTTGGAAGAAGATTGCCAGTGAACCCGAAAGGATTTCCCACCCTCGTTAATGAGAACTGCATCGGGGTACACCGCCTGCTGCCAGGCCTCGTATCCGCCGATGTAAAGATCGAGCCACCCGTCATTGTTCAGATCTGCCCACGTACCTCCGAGTGAACTCACGGTCGGTAGCGCAGGGGTAGGAACTTTCGCGAACGTGCCATCACCCTGATTTCGGTACAGTGCTCCCTCTCCTGCGCGAATGAACAGATCCGGATCGCCATCGTTGTCGAAATCTCCCCACATTCCGTCACCGCTTCCCAAGCCGGATTTCTCGGTCACGTTGGCGAACCTTTTGCCTCCTTGGTTGTGATAAAGGGGGCCGCCGGCGTAGATATCCGTCCATCCGTCACCGTCAAAATCCACAAATGCGACCAATCCACCGGAATCAAATCCGTACTCTGCGCTTACATCGCGGAATTCTGCCCGCACCGTCTGCCCCCATGCGCATAGAGCGATCGCGCCGAATCCGACAACACGTACCGGATTGAGTCGCATGGATTTTATTCCAGTCATTGCGTAAAAATTTCCACCTATAGATCTACCTGAACTCACTTAGGTCTCCTTTTCCCATCCTTAATCAAGCCTATTGATTGCCTTACGAAGTCAAGTAATAGCTTGTATCGCCAGGCTTGGGCAAGAACACCTGACAAAATGTGCGAAGTAATCAGATGAACTCCGGATCAAGAGTTCGAGAGTAATTGGGCTTGTTTAATCCCGGAAACTTGCCAAGCTTGGGCAGGTAGCCCAGTTCAGGTAAGGAGCAAGATCGTAGTATCCTCAACCGGGCGCACGGGAGAAGAACTCAAACTCCTACGTCGTGCCGTGGCCAGTGGTCGCTGCAGTAGGTTTGTAGGCTCATCGACATCCCCCGCTCAACCCAGCGTGTACGGCATATGTTGTATCAAGCGGAACAGCTGGTTAACCGCGGCGAAATTCGTTTCGCCAGGGATGGGGAAGCGCTGTGTTGCGTACTGACGGATCGTCCAGCGCCAACGCCCGTGGAAGAGTTCGCGGCATTGGAGCTTCCCTCCTACCTGACATGAATAAGCGGGACGCGCATTCCTGTAGAAGCCTGCGCGTCGACAATTCCAGAGAACATCTGACCCATCCGGCTCGGCCTGTTGGACCGGCAATCTACGCCTGGCCTGCAACCGTCGAATGATCAGTTTTAAATTCTTCTTAAGAAAACCCAGGTCATGATCCAAGGTCAGAATCCGCGTGCGGTGCTGTTCGGAGTATACACGTTTCTCGAAGAGATCGGCTGGCGCTGGACTTATCCGACCAACGAGGAGCAGGAGGTTCCGCTCAGCCCTGTTTGAAAGTGAAGATCGGATTCCGTAAAGGTACACTGGGTCACGATCCGCAATCTGACCCTTGAATCGGAGATTGAGCGGGACCCGTCTCTCCTGGTTCGCTACATCGATTGGATGGCCAAAAACCATTTTAACGGGTTGGGATTACAACCGGGACCCGCTACACCAACCATAGCGTCCACATTTATCGGATGCCGCCGCCTACGGCCGCGTTCCAGCGACGCGATTTCCGAGATCAAAAAAAGAGGAATCCAAATCTACTGATTTCCCCTCGACAAAAGCCCTATGGATACAGGCGCTTCGCACGCCACCTCTCTGCCTCCCGCAGAAAGCATAGCCGATCGTGCAGGCGGTCCGAGCGGCCCTGCCAGAACTCGATTCGATCGGGTTCGACCAGGTATCCGCCCCAGAATGGAGGCAACGGAATATGTTCGCCGGGATATTTGCTATCGAATTCGCGATCCCGCGACTCGAGTGTAGTGCGCTGGTCCAGCGTGTGGCTTTGTTTTGACGCCCATGCGCCGATGCGACTGCCTCTCGGTCTCGATTGGAAATACGCTGTCGATTCCTCTTCGCTCAGCCGCGACACTTTCCCTTCGATTCGGACCTGCCGCTGCAAGACGGCCCAGTGAAGCACGAGGGCAACATATGGATTCTCGTCCAACTCCCCCGCCTTACGGCTTTCGTAGTTCGTGAAGAAACAAAAACCTCGTTGATCGAATCCCTTCAACAGCATGCACCGCGCGGAAGGACGGCCAGCCGCCGATGCGGTGGCAACGATAATCGTTTCCGGCAACAGGATCCCCGCCTTGCCGGCGGCTTTATACCACTCGCCGAACAGATCCATCGGGTCCCGGTCGGCGGAGGCCTCCGGCAACCCGGAAACAACGCCCCGGCCCATCGTCAGAATACAGCGTACTTTTTGAAGAAAATTCATGCCTTCCGGAACTCGCGCCCACTTCTCGCTTTCTTGATATTGATTTTATCCAACAAAGATCGAGAGAAAAACAACGACAAAAACCGACTTTAATATTTGGGCTTGAAAAACTTCAAGGTTTGTGTATGTTTTCTATCGGTGTAGCGCAACTGGCCAATCAGGGTGGCCGCTTGTGTATGAACCGAATCCCTGGAGAAGGAGGTGATCCATGGTTAGTTTTTCATGTGGCGCTTCCACTGGAACGTCGTAACACCGTGTTCGCGGAAGCGACCACATTTCTTTGGGCCCCGGCCGCAAGGTCGGGGCCTTTTTTTTGCGGCAAGCCCGGCAAAGGGGATGAAAGATGAAGATAAAATCGGATTGGCATATCCACACACGAAATTCCTACGATGCCCTGATCAGTCTGGCGGACCTGATGCAAGGCGCCGCCGACCGCGGGATCGTTGATTTCGGCATCACTGACCACCTCACGACCCCCAGGCAATTTGTCGACATCGACAATGCGCGAGCCGAGTTTCTGACCATTCCGAAGTCCGATCATTTTCATTTTTCGGTCGAGGTCAGCACCCTGTCGAAATGGGAACTCGAAAAAATGGCCACGGAAGATTGCGGGGATCGAAATTTCGGAATCCGGGAAGGCGGACCCTATAACGATGAGCCGTCCATGGTTCTGACCGAAGAGCACGTTGAAAAATACGGCATGGACTATGTCGTTGGGGGCGTTCATTTTCCGCTTTACGTGCCGTGGGATCACGAAGCCGTCATCCGAACCTATCATCGCCAGAACATGTACCTGGCCACGCACCCCCTGATCACGATCGTTGCGCATCCATGGTGGTTCTGCGGGCACTGGAGCAATTCGGATGGCATCTATGACGAAAGACCATGGTTTGATGACTTTGGGAAGAGAATCCCGCGTTCGATGCATGACGAGTTCGCCGCCGCCGTGATCGAGAATGACAAGAAGGTGGAAATCAATATTGATGCCTTCATTGCTAATCCGCTCTATACCGAAAAGTTTAAGCGGGACTATGCGGATTGGCTTTCCGACCTCAAATCGCGGGGCGCGACGTTCAGCGTTGGCTCAGATTGTCACCTGGTCGAGTACGACGTGAAGTTTGATCTGGCGGAAGAATATATTGCCGGCATCGGCATTGCCGAAGAGGATCTCTGGTGCTTTCAACCAGAAAAGGCGATTGCGGGTTAACCTGCCTGCGTTCGTATTGCTCGCCTGAAGATCTGCTGAATAATCCCGAATGCAAAGGATTGTGACGGAAGACACTCAGGGGCTGGTCAGGATGGCCAAGCGTATTAGCGTAGAGTTGACCGACCAGACCGTACTATCTATCCTACACTGATTATGAGCAGCTCGAACCCCATTTATATTGAAAACGACGATGTCCGGTCATTCCGGGAAAACGGGTATCTTCTTTATCATCACCCGCTGCTTCCGGCAGAGAAATTTTCCCGGCTGCAATCATTTTTCGACCAGATGCTGGCCCAGCTTCCTGAGGGATCCCGCCCCGAGGGCATGGATGTTCCCCATTTTGCATTTCCCGAACTATTTGAATGGCTGTTCGCGGAAGAGGTTCTGGATTTCGTCGAACGGTTTCTTGGTCCCGACATCCTCCTGTGGTCTAGTCATTTTCTTTGCAAGCCACCGGGGAAGGGAATGGTTGTTCCGTGGCACGAGGACTCCGCATACTGGGGCGATTCATTGAAGCCGCACAAAGTCATGACCGTCTGGCTCGCCATTGACGATTCCAACGTCGAGAACGGCTGCATGCGGGTCATTCCGGGGACCCACCACAACGGGTTTTCAGACTACGAAGGCGTAACCGGCGAAGACAAAGTATTCAGTACGCAGATCAAGAAGGACCAGTTCGATGAAAGCAAAGCCGTCGATCTCGCCATCCGTGCCGGCGAGTGCCACCTTCATGACGCGAAACTGATCCATGGATCGAACGCGAACAAGAGCAATAACCGGCGGTGCGGATACACGATGCGGTACATGCCGGCGGATTGTAAGTTCACGCGGTCCGAAAACTTTTCGCACGCTGTCTACCTCGCCCGGGGAAAGAACCTTGCGGGAAATGAAGTTGCGGATCCGACGCAGAGGTTCGAATCTGGCGCCAACCGCTGGTGCGGCGGGCCGCTGAGTAAGTAGCCGGCAGCCTCAAGACTCTCTCCAGCCGCAAATAACTATGCACATTCTCATCATCGGCGCCGGATCGATCGGTGAGCGGCATCTTCGCAATTTTCTGCGAATCGATGGCGTGCGCTGTTCGTTTGCCGAGCCGGATGCAGCGCGACGCGCTAAAATATCGGACCTTTACGAGGTGCAGACCACCTTGGGCAACTGGGAAGAAGCGGATCTCGCCGACTTTGACGGGGCCGTGATTTGCACCCCGACGGATACCCACGTTCCCCTGGTATCCCAGCTGATCGAGTCGGACATTGGGGTGCTCAGCGAGAAACCGATAGCCGTCCGCCCGGAGGGCGTCGCTGAGCTGACGGAAAAGATCCGAAAAAAGTCTGCCTGCGTAGGGGTCGCATTCTGCCTGCGCCATCACGCGGTGCTCGGTGAGATGCGCGAGCGGCTCCTGCAGGGAGATTTTGGAGAAGTCCGCACCGCCTATTCTTTCGACTCGCAATACTGGCCGGATCAACGACCGTTCTGGCCGCCGCAGTACGCGATGAGCCGCAAAACCGGCGGAGGCGCGATTCTCGATCACATGGTCCACAAGATCAATTGCCTCGAATGGTTCTTTGGCCGCGTGGATTCGGTTGCAGCGTTCCAGCGCCACATGGCGCTTCCCGACATCCCCACGGAAGATTTTGGATCGGTCACGCTGCGATTCGCACGCGGGCAGATCGCCGTCCTTTCAATCTGTTTGTTCCAGAGGAACCTCCAATCATGGCTGGAACTGGCGGGCGAAAACGCGACCGCCCGGCAAAGCTACGAATCGAATCGCTTGCAGATCTACCGACCGGAAACAGCCGCATGGGAAACCGGGGAAGCCCGGTTCGATGACCGAGACGGGATGTTTCTTTGCCAGGCCGAGCATTTTATCGCCTGCCTCCGCGGTGAAGCGGAGCCCCGCTGTACAGTGGAGGAAGCGGAACGGACGCTCCGGGTCGTACTCGCCGCCATCCGGTCATCGGACGGCGATAGTGGCTTCGTGGACTGCGGCTAGCGCCCTCGGTACTCACACCCCGAAGTGCAGGTTTCGTCTACTACCACTTTGGTTAAACCCGGCACGCCGGGATGCAGCCGTTCCCAAACCCACTTCGCGAGGTTTTCGCTGGTCGGGTTTTGAAGGCCTTCTACGTCGTTCAAGTAGTGGTGATCGAGCTGCTCGTAGAGCGGTTGAAAGACCCGTTTCAGGTCCGCAAAATCCATCACCCAGCCGGATTCGGATTCAACCGGGCCACAGATGTGAATGGTAATCTGAAACGAGTGTCCGTGAAGGCGGGCGCACTTGTGGCCGTCGGGTACGTTGGGGAGACGATGCGCCGCTTCGATTCTGAATTTGCGGAATATCTCCATCGGCTCCTCAGTCCCTCTGCCGAATCAGCGAAAGGAATTCGGCGCGAGTCGGTTGCAGATTTCTGAAGGCTCCGCGCATCGCGCTGGTCACGCAGGCGCTGGCCGGCTTCTTAATGCCGCGAATGATCATACACATGTGCGCCGCTTCCACCACCACCGCCACCCCTTTGGCATCCAACTCCGTCATCAGCAAGTCCGCAATCTCCTCGGTCATGCGCTCCTGCACCTGGAGTCGCTGCGAAACCTCATCCACCACCCGCGCGAGCTTGCTCAGCCCCACGATCCGCCCGTTCGGCAGATAACCGATATGGATCGTGCCGGTGAACGGAAGCATGTGATGCTCGCACATGCTGGAGAATCGAATCTCCTTCACCACCACCATCTCGTCATACTTTTGCGTAAAAAATTTCTTCAGGTGCACCGCCGGATCCTTGTGCAACCCGCCGAGAAGTTCGGCATACATCCTTGCCACCCGGTCCGGGGTCTCCCGAAGCCCCTCCCGGCCCGGATCTTCGCCGACGGCACTGAGGATCTGCCGTACGGCGTCGGCAATCTTCTCGTGGTCAATCCGGCCTCGTCCGTGGTCTTTCACTTCCTGCTCAGGCATAATCCGCGTTTCCCGTTGTTGGGTTTCACAAGTTCCGCCGAGCAATCTAAGATACCGCTCATGGAGATGCAATCCATAGCGTTCATCACGGATGGTCTGACATTGTGAAGAAGCTCGGAATATGATTGGTAGTAGAGTAAATGAAAGATTTCACAGTTCCACGACGGCGATTCGGACGCACCGAACTTTCGATGCCTGTGCTGACCTGCGGCGGGATGAGGTTTCAGAAATCATGGTTCGATCCGGACTCGGCAAGCGACACTGGTGATTCGCCTAACGGGTTGGAGACCCTCGTTAACCACTGCCTTGACCGGGGGATCAACCACTTCGAAACAGCCCGGGGGTATGGCGATTCCGAAGTACAACTCGGAACGATCCTCCCTCACCTGCCCCGGGAGGAAATCCTGGTACAGACGAAAATCGCCCCCAGCGCGTCGCCGAAACAGTTTCGCGAGGCCGTCGAGCAGAGCCTGGACAGGCTTAAGCTCGACTACGTGGACTTGCTGTCTCTTCATGGCGTCAACACGAAAGAGATCCTCGAATGGTGCGTTCGACCGAAAGGCTGCCTGGAAGAACTGCTTACATTCCAGAAGAAGGGCCGCTGCCGATTTATCGGGTTTTCGACCCACGGGAACCTGCCGATCATCATTGAAATGATCGAAACCGGAGCGATGCAATATATCAATCTACACTGGTATTTCGTGCAGCAGGTGAATTGGCCGGCGGTGCAGGCAGCAACGATTCAAGACATGGGCGTGTTCATTATCAGCCCGAACAACAAGGGCGGCATGCTGTATGAACCCTCGGAAAAATTACGGCGCGTCTGCGAACCTCTCTCCCCCATGGAATTCAATGACCTGTGGTGCCTTTCACGCGGCGAGGTACACACGCTGAGCATCGGGGCGTCCTGCGCGGAAGATTTAGAAGAACATACCGAGGCGCTGAGACACTACGAGGAAAGAAGCACAGTCACCGCGCCCATCGCCGAACGTCTCGAATCCGAAATGAGAGCCACGCTCGGCAGCGACTGGTCTGACCGGTGGTATGTGGGCCTCCCGGACTACCAGGATGTCCCCGGCCAAATCAATGTGCGCGAAATCCTGCGCCTGTGGAACTTCGCCAAAGGCCTTGATATGGTGGAGTACGGCAAGATGCGCTACAATCTTCTCGGCAATGGCGGGCACTGGTTCCCCGGAAAATCAGCGGCGGACTTTAACGACAGGAAGATGGCCGCGAGCCTGCGCCACAGCCCCTTTGCGGATCGAATTCCCGACATCCTCAGGGACGCACATGCCTTGATGGCGGATCAGCCGGTGAAACGGCTGACGGAGGGAGGGTGAGTCGTGTTTCG
>Ga0302133_10000722_pt1 | contig 20803 bp, 16 predicted proteins | sample CB9_331_MG_FD_203121 | JGI IMG/M metagenome (GOLD analysis project Ga0302133, IMG submission 203121) | Marine microbial communities from Western Arctic Ocean, Canada - CB9_33.1 | ecosystem: Environmental > Aquatic > Marine > Oceanic | place: Canada: Western Arctic Ocean | collected 2017-09-19 | reverse complement strand
AGCCGAATCCGCGGTTACGTCTCGACGCTCCGCAAAAACGACCTGAAAATCCTGGACGGCATCCAATCCGCCTTCCACCAGTCCCCCAACCGGCCAGCGCACATCTTCGTCACTGGGTAGTTACAATGAAGATATCGAGCTCGATCTGATCCGCGATTTCTTCCAGGGCGTCATTGAGCGGGATATTATCAAAGTCGAGTTCATCGATCCGTGTGGCCAGTTTGGTTTCGACGGCCTCGCGCTGGGGATCTCTCGTGCTTTCCGGGGCGGCGGGGGCTTCAGAACCCATTCCAGGAGGGCTATAGTTCGGCACCGCCGGTTGTTGCGCGGCGAGACGGGGGACCATGTTGCCGCCGGGGTCGGCGGGCCACATTGCGAATGAGATGAGAATGACCGCCGAGGCAGCCGCGATGGAAGCGAGTGTGCAACGCATGAGAATTCTCCTTCGTCGTCGATGGGCCAGTTGGGTGAAATGAGTGGCCAGTTCGGCAGCGTCGCCGAACTCGTCCAGGGCTTGACGAATGGCTGCTTCCTGCGAGAGTCCGCTTGCAGTCAGTTCGTCGAGCCGTTCTTCGAGGTGATCGCGCAGTTCGTCAGAGATTTCACTGCGCTGGCCCGCGTTGAGCCGCAGAAAGCGGCCCAAAAGCGAAAGGTAAAGCTCAAATTCCTGTTTCGACATAGCAGGTGATTCTCCTGCAAGAACAATTGGTGAAGTGAACGCGTCATGCCGGCTCTGGTGGTACGGCCAGAATTGGTTTCAGCATCTCCATTAGACATTGCGAATACTCGTACCACTGATTCGCTTGCTGTTTGAGCCGGCGGTGTCCGGCCGCCGTCAGTTCGTACCATTTGCGTCGGCGGCCGGTGGAATCGTCCCAGCGGCATTTGATCAGCTTGTCGTCTTCCAGCCGATGCAATAGCGGGTACATGGTGCCCGCTTTTATGTCGATCATGCCGCGGCTTGCCTCGTGCAGGTTTCGGCCAATCAAATAGCCATACATCGGCTCTGCCGACAGCACGGAGAGCACCATCAGATCGAGGCTGCCTCGCATCAGTTCCGGGCCAAACTTCTCCGTCATTCCATTGCTCCCTGCATGGGTTGTATAGCTACATATATAGCCACGCTACACATGGGCGTCAAGCTGCAATTGACGAATTTTGGGAATCCCACGACACTTCCGACAGATTGGCAAGCGAATTTGGAAAAGTCGATGGAGTGACCGGAGATGGACTGGCGGCGGTGGCGGCATCGGGGTGAGTACCTGATTTTTCGGGTGATAGTTTGCGTGGTCGGCGCATTGCCGACGCGGACGATTGCGTGGATCTCGTCTGGTCTCGCGTTCGTTTTCTGCCGGCTGTTGCCCCGCAAGTTGACGCGATACGAGATTGCTCGCGCGAACATTCGGCAGGCCTTTGGTGAACGTTACAGTGAAACGGAGATCGACCGCATCATCTACGGCATGTGGTTGCATCTGTTTCGGATGGTGACCGAGATTGTGCAACTGCCGCGAAAACTGCGGCTTTACAATTGCAGCGACGTGATTGAGTTTCGTCACCGGGACGAGTTGGTCCGCGCGCTCTGTACGGGGCGACCGGTGATTGTTCTCAGCGGACATTTCGGCAACTGGGAGATGGCAACCGCCGCGCTCGGGCAGTTTGGGTTTCCGGCCGGCGTGGTGGCTCGCGACCTCGACAATCCGTATCTGCACAATTGGTTCGCCCGCTGGCGGCAGGCGACCGGGCATCGGCTGATTTCCAAGAAGGGCGGCGCGAACGACATGGTCGCCTTCATGCAGAACGGCGGCAGCCTGGCAATGCTCGCCGACCAGGATGCCGGATCACGCGGGCTGTTTGTGCCATTCTTCGGGAAGCCGGCATCGACGTTTAAATCGATCGCGCTGCTGGCATTGCAATATCGGGCTTTGATCTGTGTCTGTTATTCGCGGCGGCTGGACGATGACTTTGAAAACAACCACTGGGTAAAATACGAAGCCGGTTGCGGAGAGATCATCGACCCCGACGACTACGACGATGCCGATGCCGTCCGGCAGATTACCGAGCGGTATACGTCGGCATTGGAACGGGCCGTCGAGTTGTCGCCCGAACAATACTTCTGGGTGCATCGCCGCTGGAAAAGCGTACCGGGACAACGGCGACGGCGAGCGAAGAAGGTGGCGTGACGGAACGCTGAACCCTTGCTTGCGCGACGGGCTGGTCGCTTGCGCTGCGGGCTGGCTTAACGTAACATGAACGCAGTCACCACGAACCTGTTGGGGCGTTTCGCATGGTTGAGAGAATTCGCATTGCCGCCGTGACGGATGTGCCGCCCGGATCGGGCAAGGAATTGACGGCAGGCGGTCGGGTGATTGCGTTGTACAACGTCGATGGAGAGTTTCACGCGTTAGACGGCGTGTGTCCGCATGCCGGCGGTCCGCTGGGCGAGGGGGAACTGTCTGGCAACATCGTCACCTGTCCCTGGCATGGGTGGCAGTTTGATGTGACGACGGGGACGCATTGCTTAAACGCGAACCTCGTGCATCCTTCGCTGCCGATTTCGGTCGACAAGGGCGAGGTGTTTGTCGAACTGCCCTGAAGATTCCCGCCGGGCGCGGCCGGCGGGCTTTTTACGCGGCTTGATCGTGTATGTCGTCGTCGGTTGGCGACGTCTCGTCCGCCTTTTCTTCCGCGGTCTTTTCTTCCGCCGTTTCTTCTTCGTTCGTTTCTTCGCGGGCTGGATTGGTGCCGAAGGATTGCTTGCCTTCGATGATCGAAGCGGCATCGAATCGGCGGCCGAAGTAGAGTTCCATGGCCGTTGGATCGTTCAACACGGTTTCCGCGTCGCCGCTGACGACGACTTTTCCAGCGCAAACAATGTAGCTGCGATCGGTCACCGTCAAAGTTTCGCGTTCGCGATGGTCGGTGAGGAGGACGGCAATGCCGCTGCTGCAGAGGTCGGCAATGATGTCCTGAATGCTATGGATTGTCACGGGATCGATGCCGGTGAACGGTTCGTCGAGCAAAATGAGTGCCGGCTTGCTGGCCAGGCAGCGGGCAATTTCCAGCCGTCGCCGCTCACCGCCGGAAAGCGTACCGGCCGACTGCTTTCGTTTTTCTTCGAGGCCGAATTGGCCGAGCAGTGTGGTGATGCGTTTTTCGCGTTCGGGGCGGCTCAACTTCAAATATTCGAGAATTGCCCGCAGGTTCTGCTCGACGGACAGTTTGCGGAAGATGCTGTCGTCCTGCGGCAAGAAACCCATTCCGTGCCGGGCGCGCTTATACATGGGCCAGCGGGTCACGTCATCGCCGGCAAGCAGCACGCGTCCTTCGGTCGCGCCGATGAGACCGCAGGCCATGCGGAATGTTGTGGTCTTGCCGGCTCCGTTCGGTCCGAGTAGGCCGACGATTTCTCCGCGTTCGACGTAGAAATCAATGCCATCGACGGCGCGTTTGCCGGGGTAATCCTTCACCATACCGAAACATTCAAGAATGGGCATCGCATCGTCCTCCTTGACGACTTTTAGCTTTCAGCTAACAGCGGTCAGCTTTCAGCGGAACTTTCGAGCAACCGCTCGAAGCGGGAACTCAATTTGCTGACGGCTGATTGCTGACAGCTCTGCTATCGAATCCGGTGCATTCGAAATACGTTGGGATAAAACGGGACGGTGAACTTTGTGTATGGGGCTTCCGGAGGGTTGCGCTGTTCCGGATACTCACCCGGACCGCTGCGATGGTAGGAAAGCCATTTGAGCGGCCCCGGAATTCCGTAGCCGCGGCCGCCGTTCATGAAGGGAATGCCGTGTGGCCAGTAGACGAAGAATGCCTTTCCGACCAGCGCCGATCGCGGCACGGCATGCCGGTTTTTCGCGCCGCGGGTGTTCGGCCACAGTCGGCCGTCGAGGCTATGTGGGCTGTTGTCGCCCATCATAAAGAACTCATCGGGGCTGAGCGCATCGAAGTTCGCGACCGCACGTTTGGATTCAAACTCCTCAAACCATGCCTGCGGATCGTACAGCAGATCGCGTAGCTTGAGATAATTGTTCTCGTTGTCGTACGCGTTGCTGGTCGACCCGCCGTATTCGTACTGTTTGCCGTTTTCAGTTTCCGCATCGGAGCGGTAATAAACATCGCGCTGCAACAGCAGCCCGGACACTTTCAGTTGGCATCCGTTGGCCGCAATGCCAACGGGCGCCAGATCCACATCGCCAGGACCGGGATGCGCGGGGAGCGGGTACTCGGTGTTGCCGTCAAACTCGACGAGCGAATCGTCGATCCACAGACACAGTCGTTGATCGACGTTGGCGAACGAAATGGAATGCTTGCCACTTCCCTGCAGATTCGTTTGGGCGGTTGCGAGTTGCCGTTCTTCGTACGGCGGGTCGCGTTTCATTCCGGTTTCGATGTAGTACAGCGTCGCCTTGCCGGTTTTTAAATCGAATCGACAGCGGTGGCGATAGTCGCCATCGGTGAGTTCGATCTGCAACTCGCCCTCTGCTTTTTCGATTTCCACGTCAAAGTTAATCGTCAGATCGCTGACCCAAAAGGCATCGTCACGACCGCTGGCACGACCACCGCGTTGCGTGTAGGCGTTGTAGGGACAGAAATCTGAAATCAGCATCGGCCCCCGATCGGTGGTCAGCGGACGCTCTGCTGCGTAGGCATCCCAGTCATCCTGCGACGGAACAAAATGGCGATAGCGAATCCAACGTTCCTCGTCGCTGCCGGCTCCGTCGATCTGAAAGGTGCGGGCTTGGTAGTCGGCCTCCCAGCCGTCGGCATCACTCGACCAGCGACTGCCATCCGGCGCGTCTGATTTCAGCGCTGCCCAGCGTTCGGGCCAACCTTTTTTGATTAAACCGCGGGCCGGCTTCTCGTTGTCGTGCACCAGCAACTGCAACACGCGTTGCTTGTTGGGGTCGTCTTTATGAGCGACGCGGAACGGTTCCGTCTCTCCTTTGCGAGTGAATATGTCTCCCCATTCAATCTTGATTTCCTCGCCCGGCAGTCCGACCAACCGTTTGATGTAGTTGGTTTTCGGGTCCTCGGGGAATTTGAAGACGACAATGTCCCACCGCTCTGGTTCCCAGAATTCGTAGGGGAATTTGTTGACCAGAATGCGATCGCCTTTGAATCCCGGGAGACCATCCGGCCGTGTTGCCGCATCGAAGATCTGGTTGTTGTAACGGCAATTCGGACACAGCGCCGACGTAATTCGCTGCGAGGGAACATAGTATTCGGTGTTCCTGTCGAGTTCGCTGCTGGCGCCGACGACCGAGTGCGTGCCACATTCTGGACAGGTAAAATCGATGTGCCGTCCGTAAAGCGTTGGTGCCATCGAGCCGGTGGGAATGACGAACGCTTCAGCTTCGAACGTGCGAACGAGGAACGCCAGAATGAAAGCGACCACCACCGATTCGATGGTTTCACGCGTGCCATCGGAACGTGCGGGGCGTTTGTCGTCTTGCGTTTTATTCTTCGACGGTGTCGATTTGTCGGCCACGTCGGCCGGCTTCTCGGTTTTGGATGGCTTTGCCATTGCTGAATCGAACTCCGAAAGACTGAATCGGGCAATTACCAGCCCGCCGCGCAAGTCAGGGTTTTTGGTCACGACCGGCGTCGATACCCTTGCTTGCGCTGCGGGCTGGTTTCATAACGTCCCACATGCCCCGTAGGATCAACGAATATACCGAATTCTAGAGAAGTCCGGAACGCGGAAGTAGGCATCGCGCTTGCCGAAACGTACTTTTCCCGGCTTTGAGGGTAGGTGAACAAGAAACGGCTTACCAATAAACAGCCGGCCACTGAGTGCTCCGTCCGACCAGCTGCGGCTGTCGAGTGAAACCGGACTGTTGTCCCCCAGCACAAAATATTCGTTGTCGCCAAGTTGATACGGCTCTTCGATTGCGTTCACACCTCTGCCACGGGTGTAGAAAACGTCGCGGTACAACTTCACGGCCGAAACGCCGACGTTCAGCCCACGCGCACCGAAACGAACCGGCGACGTGGATGGCGATACCAGTCCAGATGACTCGGGAAACGGCCAGGGTTCAAACGGCAGTTGACCGTTCAGTGTCACGAGAGCCTGCCGGTCGAAAAGCGACACTTCCAGATGAATTGGCCGGCCAGCATCCAGATATTCTTTGGTGATCGGGCAGCGGCGAACAACTTTTGCCGGTCGACCGCACATCAGACGGACTTCCCGCTGTGTTGGGTCGATCACGCAACTGACGGTGATGTCACCATCGGTCATCTGCATGGTGAACTCACCGTTTCCCCCGTGAATTTGTACGGTGGCCGAGATCATCAAATCGCGAATGGTGTGTCCTGCCGTCATGCCGTCGGCTCGATTGTAGCCGTAGACGTCGGCCACCGGAGAGAGTCGTGGCGGCTGCTCACGTTTCCGCGCTCGAACCCAGTGCCGATATTGCACCCAGGCAGGTTGCTGAATATCGGCTCCGGTCGCATCCGTTTGGGTTGCATCGAGATGAAATCCCTCAGCGGACAAATTCCAGGGAATTCGCGCCGGTTCGGCAGTCCAGCGATCCTGCCACCCGGCATCGTCATCCGGTCGAAACGAATTGTCGAAAACGGGAATCCTCATCGCCCTTTGGGTGGCGAGGCTCTTGCGGCATATCTTATCGCCGACATAGACATCGCCGTCGATTACCTGAATCGATTCGCCCGGCAAGCCAACAACGCGTTTCACGTACGCCTGGGCCGGTTTGTAGGGGTTTCGGAAGACGGCCACTTCCCACCGCTTGGGAGACGCCATCAGGAATGCGTGCTTGTGAACCAATAACTGATCGCCCTGGCTGCGCGGCACCGTGCTGGTGTCGATCGGTCCCTGACCGCAATTCGGACAGAAGGCCGGATCGCTGTGGCGAGACGGTTTCCGAGGATCGTCCGTCTCGTCTGCCGCCGATCTTGACGAGTCATGCGTGTCGGTCACGTCGCCGACGGCAAACGGAAATCGACAGGAAGGACAGACGACACGTTTGTGAAAACCGAACAACGTCGGTGCCATCGAACCGGTCGAGATCATGTAGCCTTCGACCTGAAAGGCACGAAACAGAATGACGGCCAACGCCAGACAGATCAGGGCTTCGATGAGCTGCCGCCCACCGCCAGCGCCGCCGCGTTCTTCTGCAGGTGGCGCGGCACTTTGCGGGGTCATGTTGTGCGTGTCGGGGTCGGTCATCCGCGGTGTCGATGCGCAAAAGTGAGCTGTCACGCCGGTTGGCTTCAATCAAGCCGTCCCAAATCCGCCACTCAGCCTATTCTAGGCGACATGGCTGAACCGGGAAACACCGGAATTGGTGAATGGGGGAAGAGCCCGACAGACGCGGGGACAAGCCCCGCGGCTCGCTTGCGTCAACGACCCACGATGTTCTCGCAACGGGTGCCACTGGCGTGTCGCCAGTGTATCGCGGTAGGCACTGGCGACACGCCAGTGGCACCCCAACCCATCGATCAAGATTTGGGTCGCATTCACTGCTGTCAATCGTCGTTGCCGACGTCGAGGACGGCTAGAAACGCTGTTTGCGGAATCTCAACCTGCCCGAATTGCTTCATCCGCTTCTTGCCCGCTTTCTGTTTCGCCCACAGTTTACGTTTGCGGGTGATGTCGCCGCCGTAACATTTGGCCGTCACATTCTTTCGCAACGCGGAAATCGTCTCGCGGGCGATAATTCGTCCGCCGATGGCCGCTTGCAGAGGGATTTCGAACTGGTGCTTCGAGATTTCGCCCTTCAACCGCTTACACAACGACCGTCCGCGTTTGTCGGCGTTCGAGCGGTGCACGATTGTCGAAAGCGCATCGACGCGGACACCTTTGACCAGAACGTCGAGTTTCACCAGATCGGCCTCACGAAAACCGATGACCTCGTAGTCCATTGTGCCGTAGCCGCGGGTGGCGCTCTTCAGTTTGTCGTGCATGTCGTACACGATTTCGCCCAACGGCAGTTCGTACACAATTTGGGCACGCTGCGTTCCCAAATACTCAGTGCTGCAATAGGTGCCGCGCCGGTCTTCACACAACTGCATGATGACACCGATGCTTTGGCTGGGCAGAATGAAATTAACTCTTGCCATCGGTTCGCGGAATTCTTTAATCTTCCCGGAATCCGGTACCTCTTGCGGGTTGTCGACATGCAGAACCTCTCCGGATTGCGTCAAAATCTCGTACGAGACATTCGGTGCCGTCTGAATAAGATCGATGTCCTGTTCCCGTTCGAGCCGCTGCTGAATGATCTCCATGTGCAGCATGCCGAGAAACCCGCAACGAAATCCAAACCCGAGCGCCTCGCTCGTTTCCGGCTGGAAGGTCAAACTGGCATCGTTCAGGCCCAGCTTCTGTAATTCATCGCGCAGCTTTTCAAAGTCCCCTCCATCGGTGGGGTACATTCCGCAGAAAACCATCTGCTGCGGCTGTTGATAACCGGGCAACGCCGAATCGGGAGATTGCGACGGGTCGGCGACGGTGTCCCCGACGTGAACATGGCCCAAGTCCTTGATGCCGGCCAACACGTAACCCACCTGACCCGGTCCGAGTTTCTCGCATGCGGCCATTTCCGGACGAAACTGCCCCATTTCGATGACGCTGTGCTTTGCTTGTTCGCGCAGAAACTGAATCGGTTGTCCCTTGTGAATTGTCCCATCGACGACGCGGACGTAGGTCATCACGCCGCGATAACCGTCGTACTTGCTATCGAACACCAGTGCGCGAAGCGGGTCGTCGGGTTGGCCTGCCGGAGCTGGAATGCGTTCGACGATGGCCTGCAGAACGTCTTCGATCCCGATGCCCTGTTTTGCGCTCACCATCAGAGCATCGTCTGCTTCAAGGCCCAGAACTGTTTCAATCTCTTCAAGAACTTCGTCAATGCGGGTCACCGGCAAGTCGATTTTGTTGATGACCGGAATGATTTGCAGGTCGGCTTCCAAAGCGGCATAGGCATTGGCCACCGTTTGCGCCTGAACCCCCTGAAAAGCATCGACCAATAACAACGCCCCTTCACATGCGGCGAGGCTGCGCGACACTTCGTAATGGAAATCGACGTGTCCCGGCGTGTCGATCAAATTCAATTCGTAGGTCTTGCCTTCGTGCTTGTAATCGATGGCAACCGTCCGCGCTTTCACGGTGATTCCTCGATCGCGCTCGATGTCGAGGTCGTCGAGAATCTGCTCCTTGAACTCGCGCTCGGAAATTGCCCCCGTCTTCAGCAACAGCTGATCGGCGAGCGTACTCTTACCATGATCGATGTGCGCGATGATCGAAAAATTGCGAATACGTGCAGCGTCCATTGACGGGTTTCGTTCCAGGAGAGGTGGTCGTGAGGCCGAACGACTTCGGTCGGCGGGGGGAGAAATCCTGCGGCAACAGCAGGCACGACCGTCACGCCTCACCGTTGGGCAGGCATCGTGTAACGGAAGTTCAGGTGGGTAATTGAATCATGGATTATACCGAACTGTCGCAGAACGGTCGAGGGCGGCGATACGCCCCGTTACTGTTTGGCATACCTGCTGGCACAAACCTGCCAATTTCTGCATAATGCGGCCTTGTGTATTTTGTTCAGAAGAATCAAACACTCAATGGAATGTTCACATGCGATTTCTGGTCGGCTGGGACGAACCGTCGGAAGCTGAGTTGATCTCTCTCTATTTGAACGGGGACGGCATCGAGGCGATTCTCGCAGACGGTAGCGACCAATTGTTGCAGCTTGCGGGGGACGGGACCCAATGGGACGCGATCCTGATGACGACCGATACTCCCGATACGGCGACGGCGTTCGAGCACTTTAAGAAGGTCCGCCAAGCGGCCCCCAACAGCCCCGTTGTGGGGGCGTGTCAAGCCGATGCCGTCTTCAGCGTCGCCCAGTTTATGACCAACGGCTTGCGGACCTACGTGATTCGCGACGTGGCTGGCGATTACATGTTCCTGCTGAGGGCCACGCTGGAGAGTACCGTCGAAGCCGTGCGAGCAGAGCGTGAGCGGTTGGTTTCCGAGAAACTGCGACAGGAAATCGAATCGGTCCGTAAACTGCAGGAATCGATCATTCCCGCCAAGCTGCAAAGCCCCAATGGCTACAACATTTGCGCCCGATATGAATCGGCGCAAATTCGCGTGATGGGCGGCCAACCAGTCACGCTGGCCGGAGGTGATTATTACGATGTCTTCATGCTCGATGAAAACAGTATCGTGCTGCTCGTAGGCGATGCATCGGGACACGGTATGCGTGCCTGCATGTCAATTATGACAATGCACACGTTGGTCAGCACGATTCGCGACCGCAAGTTCGAGGACACGAGTGCGTTCGTTGCCGACATCAACCGTTGGTTATGCGGGCAGAGCATCGTTCATGACGAGGGGGGATTCATCACGCTGCTGTACGCCATTCTTCGCACCGACACGAACGAACTGCAGTGGAGTTCGGCCGGGCATCCCGTGCCGATTCTGCAGCATCTCGGCGAGAATCGTGTCGAGTCGTTGGGAACGTTGGATCACGGCGGGCTGCCGCTGGGAGTACTGGACGATGCGGAATACGAGACGTACACCAGCAAGATTCCCCCGAACAGCCGGCTGCTGATTTACACCGACGGATTGGAAGAAGCGTTTCCCGACGGTGCCGATGTGCACGGAGAATTCGGCGTCAAAGGCATCATGGAAACCATGGCGGCGTCGCCGAAAAGCAAACTCGAAGACGCCATGCTGGAGTTGTTCGACGCTTCCAACGCTTTCACCGAAGGCGCAGGACGCCACGACGACACATCCGTCCTGATGCTCGATCGGGCGTAACGCGGCAGCTATCGAAGCTCTGATTTTCGATCTCACGTCTCAAAGCCCTCGGGCTGCGGCCCGAGGGATCAAACGGAAATAGGGATCAGTTCGCCGGGACCGACTGCCCGCGATTCACGTCGGGGACGTGTGCAGGATCGGCATTAGCCGGCTCGACGGCGAGTTCAGGCGCCGCTGAGACCCTCGACCATTCCGCTGGCCCGTTGCCGTATGTCGGCAGTTGGGCCGTCGCGGAATAAGGGGCAATCGACAGGTCGGGAGAATTGAATGCCGTGCGGTTGATCGATTGCCGACCAAGTGTTGCCATCCGTGATTGGACTTTCGGCTGCAGCCAGTTGCTGTGAAGCGACCGGCGGTAAATGGTCATGGCCTCTTGTGTCCGTCCGGTCTGTTCGTAAACCTGTCCCAGTTGCGCTAACGCCACGGAATGGTTCGGCTGCGTCAACAGGGCTTGCCTGAGTGCTGCTTCAGCACCGGCCATGTCGCCCGTCTCACGATTCAACCATGCCATTTCGATGTGCGCTTCCGGATTCTGCGGCTGAGTTGCGGCCCAACTGGCAAGCAATCCCGCAGCTTCCGTTTCGCGTCCTTGATCCCTCATCAACATCGCCAAGCCGTGGTAGGTCGGTTGATGCGACGGGTCGATCCGAATTGCCTGCCGATAGATTTGCTCGGCTTCGGCCGATCGCCCCTGCTTATGCAACGACATGGCGAGGTTGTGTCGGTAGTTGGGATTGGTGGGATGATCGGCCACCGCTCGTTGGAAATTCTGTTGAGCCATCGCGTAGTTGCCGGTTTTGTAATACCGGCTTCCGGCTTGGTTCATGGCGCGCCCGTTGAGCGCGTTGCAGCCGCCACAACAGGCGATTGCTGCAAAGCCGAGAAGGGATAATCGAATGGGATTTGCAAATCTCTGCGCGATCGTGCGCATGGCGGGTCGCCTCCGTGCGGGGTCAATAGGCGGTAAGGAAGATTGAGAGTTGGGTCGGGGTCGGGGTCGGGTGCAGACAGGAAACGGCAGAATTGGTTTCCACCGGGAAGTCCCGGCTGCAATCAAGTTTGGGTCAGGATTTGGGGGGTCATTTTGCCTGAGAGGGCGTGAAAGAGGGGCGAACCATACCGACCGGCGGATTCTGCCACAAGAGCAATCAGGCAGAATCTGCCGATATCGGTTCCCAACGTCAAAAAAACGTCCGCAACCCGGCGTGAGCGGAAGTGTAACCGCGCCCGCAAATCCTCGATGAACCTGGATTCGTCGGTTTTCCGCCCCAAGAAGGCAAACGATGTCAGCCCAGGCGCAGCCACGGGAAGAGTTTTCGATGTTGACCAAAGCCCCAACGGGGCGCGCTGATCCATTTCACACCGGAATGACTGCGCGCCCCGTTGGGGCGACAATTGCGACGGCGAATCGATCCCAGAGCGTTACCCTTGTCTGTTGAATGTCATACAAATAGATGGTGAGATACCCTTAACCGTGGGGAAGGCTGCAGAGCGTAGCCCCAAAAACGAGCGATGTTGAAGTGGTTAAGAGCAACCCGTCGCAGAAAGGCATGACCTTGAAACGAAACAACGCATTTGCATTTGCCATCACTCTGGTCGTCGCGTGTACTCTGTTTCCATCTCACCCAACGCACGCGGGCGATGCGGCGAAAGTCATTGATATCGGCTCACGGCGCGAGTTGTTTGTGGATCGGTTTCTTGTTGAGAAACTCAACGACGCGGCGCTGAAGTTGCATGCGCCGCAATTGGCGCCGGCGGTTTCGCCGCCGCGGCCGCATGGGCATTATGCGACGGTGCTACGCGATGGCGGGAAATTTCAGTTTTACTACCGGGGCGACAAAGATCCCAAAGTCACTTGGAAGACGCATGGCATTGAGGCGTATCACGATGGCGAGGTGACATTGTACGCCGAAAGCAACGATGCGATTCACTGGAAAACGCCCAGGCTGGGGCTGTTTGAACATGCCAGTTTTCCGGCGGGCAACATCGTTTCGATGGACGAGTTTCTCGTAAACCATAACTTCACGCCGTTCATCGATACCAAACCAGGTGTGCCGACGACTGAAAGATACAAAGCGCTCGGCGGCCTCGCGTTCCAACCACATCAGAAAGACGTGCGAACCAAACGCGGCCCCGGTGGACTGAAGGCGTTTGTCTCGCCCGATGGGATTCACTGGAAGAAACTGCGCGAAGAAGCGGTGGTGCCGGAAGAGTGGGGCAAGTATTTCGATTCGCAGAACTACGCGTTCTGGTCGCCGTCGGAACAATGTTACGTCTGCTACTTCCGCCGCTTCATCAAAGGGTATCGCGGCATCGCGCACACCACGTCGAAGGACTTTGTAAACTGGACGCAATTCGTCGAAATGCAGGCGAATCTTCCGAACGAGCACCTCTACACGCCCTGCACGCAGCCGTACTATCGCGCGCCGCACATCTACATCGCCCTGCCCACACGCTTCATGGCCAAGCGCGGCGCGGCCACCGACATTCTGTTGATGAGCACCCGCGGCGGCAACCGCTTCGACCGCGAATTCACGCAGTCGTTCATTCGCCCCGGCATTGGCAGTCAGGGTTGGGCGAACCGTGCGAACTACGCCGCCATTGGTATTCATCAAACCAGCCCAGCCGAGATGTCGCTGTTCCTCACTGGCGGCCGACGGTACACCCTGCGAATCGACGGCTTCGTCTCGGTGAATGCCCCCCTGTCGGGCGGAACTCTACTCACCAAGTTGCTGAAGTTCACGGGCGACAAACTCGAAATCAACTACTCAACAAGTGCCGCCGGTCAAGTGTTGGTCGAAGTCCAGGACGCCAACGGTAAACCAATCCCCGGTTTCACTCTCGCCGACTGCAAACCAATCTACGGCGATCACATCGCGCGAACCGTCGAATGGAAAGCCGGAACCGACGTCAGCCGTCTGGCCGGCAAACCGGTCCGACTCCGCTTCGCGATGTCGGACGCCGACCTGTTTTCGCTACGATTTCACAACAAGTGACTTGGGGCAACTTGATGCAGCGTGTCGTTAACTCTCCACCGGGGAACGCGATCCAGAGGAATCGCGTTCCCCGGTAAATTCATTGTCGCGGTGCGAGTGCCTCAGCGGTGAATGGGCGGCTGCGGTACGGAAAAGAACCCGCTGCCGAAACTGCCGCCGCCACCCATACCGCCCCCCGCACCACCAATGCCGCCAAGTCCCATGCCGGTGATTGGTGGCGGATCGCCATTCTCGACGAGACGAATGACCTTGGCAATTTCGTCGTGGGCCTGTCGCGATTGGCGGACGATGATGACGGCCCGTGGAACGACCAGCGAATTTGCTTGCGTCTTGGCTGCCCCGCTGCCTGGAGTCACCACGGTTTGCCCCTTCGAGCCGAGTAGTTCCGGTCCCGATGCGACTTTGAGAATTGTGCCGGGGGATGCCGGTTTTTGCTCGCTCTTCCACGATTCGGGTAGTACCAACTGCGGGAGAAGTTTTTGCAAATCCTCAGCAATGCCATCATACATGCGATAGTATCGCGTCACCACTTCCTTGGGATCGACCACATCGCGATCACGGGGCTTCGAGACGCGCAATGCTTTGCGGTAGGTTTCCAACAGTTCCAGCACTTCGCGCAGACCTCGCTCGGTTTGGCGCACGACCAATGTCCCACTCTTGGCGAACACGGTATCGCCGCCCGTGCCATCAACGTTGGTCCAAGGCCCGCTTGTCTGGTTCATTATCGCGTCGGCCAGCGCGTCCGACTCATCCGAATTGCTGCAGAGATCGCGGACATCGTAGACAGCGGTCTTCATTTGGCTGTCGGCTTTGTCGCGGCTGGTAATCCACAGCACGCCGTCGCGCAGAATCCAAGTCAATCCGTGATCGCTGAGCAGAACTCCCAGCACAGTACTCAGCTTCCGTTCGGTCAACACCAGTGAAACCGGCTCGCGATCGCGGACGCGGACTTCGCGCAGGCTTGGCATATCGAGACGAATATCGGCCCCACTTTTCGCGGCCAGTTCCTCAACGGCGCGGAACAGCGGAACGTCCTGAAACTTGACATCGACGTTCTGCTGCAACTTCTCTCGCAGCAGCATGTGCTGTGGCGGATCGAGGGTGAATGTTTGCCGTCCGTGCCTTCGCAAAGCCGCCAGTAGTCCGGCGATTTCGCGATGCACTTGAACGGTCTGGCGTATGAACTGCACGTCGCCCAGCCACTGCATGTCGCCTCCGGTGCCGTCCACATCCTGCCACGGTCCGGATGTTGCCGTGGAGATCGTGTCATTCAGCGCGTCCAGTTTGTAGCCGGCGTCCAGCAGGTCGGCAACGTTGTACGGCTCGGTCGCCATTCGCGCCGATGCGGATTTCTCGGTGGTGATGTGCAGAATCCTGTCATCGACGTACCATGCCAAACCGAGTGAGCGCAGTCGATTAAGCAACAGATACAGCGGCGCGTCCTGCAGGTGATCGGTGACCGGTTCGCCCAACGGAATTCCCTCTTCCGACAAGGCCGTTTCATCGAACAGCACGGGGATCTTCTGCCGGTCTTCGATCCACTTGCCAATTTCGCGCAGCGACGCTTCGGTGAAATTGACCGACACCGGCGTGGCCAGGTACTTCGGCATCAGCGTCGCCGGATCGACCGTCTTCGGCTCGTCGGCAATCGTCGGCAAATTAGGGACGGACTTCGGCAACGGAGCCTGTACCGGCTGTTCGTCGTCCTGGCCGCGCAACATTTGCGGTTCAAGCAAAGCGAACAACGCAGTCGCGCAGATAATTCTTGAAAGGGATACCCTGGTCATCGCTGTCTCCTGATGCTGAAAAGATTCGCGGAATTACTCTGGGAAAAGAGCTGATGCCCGCCCACTGTCATTCTGGTCTTCAATTGCGCATTTCAGCAAGGCAATTGCGAACGGCCTGGAGAACCTGAAACCAGACTCATTGGATTTGATTGCGGCAGAAAGCAATCTCAGCGCACAAATCTGGTGACTGCGAGCCGTCTGGGCGGGCTGCCGACTTAGAAATCGCCGACGACTTCGCCGCCGGATCGGGTTGCAAGCGCTTGTAACACCGCTCGGCTCATGTTCTCGCCGATGAAGCGGGCGCTGCCGTCGGCCAATGCGATTTGAATGCCGCCTTCGTGGGGGCTGGACATCTGGAAGCGGCGCTCGGCACTGCTCGAACAGCTGGTTTCCGGCGGATTGATTCCGGCCTGTGCGCATTTTGGTGCGGCTTTCCACCAGCGGAGAACGCCACGAGCAAAACCTTGACCACCGCCTCCGCCACCGCCACCGCCGCCACCCCCACCGCCGGAATTGATCGCGCCGCGTGCCCAGCCACCGATTTCAAAGGCGATTTCTCCGGCGGCAATGGTGTTCGAGGTTCCGTCGGTGACGTCGCGAAAACTCGTTGACGAGAGCGGGTACAGCAATCCGTCGTTCGCGCCGGGAATTGTACCGGCGTTTGCCGCGTAATGACTGGGGCCGTAGGCGTTGGAAATCAGGCCGTCTTCGGTGTTTGACGGACAGAGATAGATGGAGAGTTTTTGGATGACGGCTGCTGCGTTGGCGGCGTTGTCGAACCGCACGTTGAAGTCGTATTGATCGTAGAGTGCCTTCTGTTCGACGAACGGCAGGAGCATTGTCTGCCAGGTCGTTAACACATCGCCGGCCGATTTGCTGCCGGTCGTCCCCAGGACTCCGAATGGAAAGACGCTGTGAGTTGATTGGTAATTGTGCAGCGCAAACGCCGCCTGCTTCATGTTGTTCTTGCACGCCGATCGCCGTGCCGCTTCGCGCGCCTGCTGAACGGCGGGTAACAACATCGCGATTACCACGAGCAGTTCAATCAACGTAAACGCCGGTCGTCCGCCTGGCTTGCGGGGTGCTTGAGTCAACGGTCTACCTTCATACAGATCGGTCAATAAGAAATCGGAAGCAACGCGACGGTTCGAGTCGAATGGGCCTAATTATGTAAGCCTGAAGCGCAAGCGAAGGAGCTTGCTGGCATCGCCCTGGAATCATCCTTCGCTTGCGCTTCAGGCTCCTGTGTGCCGTGTGGTGGACAAGGGCAAACAAACCCGGTCCGCCAGCGCAAAGACGGCGAGCAGTGCATCGTACCGTCGATGTGGTGAAAGGCAAGACAGCGGATCGCGGCGAGATGATGCCGCGAGGGGTGCTACGGCAGTCGACAGCAGACGGGACTGCAAGGGGGCGCATTCGATGGAGGGCAACTCGATGCAATTGGCTGCGCGCTCCCGTTGGTATGCGCCGATGGTGCGCTGAGCAGCTTGTCCTGGTCGCCGGAACCGCATTCGGGACACGCGGCCGATTCGCCGTTGCGAATCAACGACTCGAATTGATGGTCACACTGGCAGCAGCGAAATTCAAAAATCGGCATATTCAATATTGTCCAAAATGGCGATCGGGAGCGGATCCCCCGGTGAGCGAATAAAACATAATCGACCGACGCTCATCGTCGGATATTGGCCCCCGGTTGCTCCGGCCTGAATTGTGTTCAGTCCGACCGATCTGCCACACGCCCCGCAACCCGACACCGTCTCCCGGTGCCTGTCGTTCGCCAACTGCTAACGAATCGGCCGACTGCAGTGACTGCAAAATCACGAGATCCGACGGGAGAGGTTGCCCATCCAGACGCTGATTCCGCGGTTGCGGCTCGCTGGTGATCGCGATGACCGCCAAGCAGGCAGCAGCAATCGCGGCAGCCGGAAGCCAGCGATTCAAACGCTCGACTCGATCCGCCTCATCCCGCGATCGCACCGACAAGCGGGCTTCCACGTTCGGCCAGACACTGTCGTGTAGATTATAGGCTGCCGGGGAAGCCGGTTCCTGCAACACCTGCAAACTGCCCATCATGCGGCAACGATATGCCCGGCACTCCGGACAGAGGGCAATGTGACGCTGCAACTGCACGGTCTCACGCTCATCAACGTCGCCGCCAACCCAAAGGGCAATTTCTGATCTGGCCCGCGTGCAATTCATTTGTCACCGTCCGACTTGCCATTTGCCGCTGAACCGGCCGTCCGCTCCATTCGCCGTGTCCACAATGCCTGAAAGCGGTCTCGTGCCTCCGCCAACCGCCAACGAATTGTCGCCTCTTTTCGATCAAGGATCGCTGCAATTTCCGAGGTCGTAAATCCTTCGAGATCTCGCAGCACGAGTACCGAACGATAGTTCTCCGGTATCTGATCAATCACCGCTCGAACTTCCTGGCTGACATCCAACGCGGCGCGGGGATCCACAGCTGCGGGATCGGGCAGTTTATCTCCAGCGTGTTCGCTAAACAGCGACCAGCGAATTCTCCGTTTTTGTTTCCGCAGGAAATCGAGCGTCAGGTTGACGCCGATGCGGAACATCCAGGGGCCAAAACGGCGCGATGCGTCAAACTGGTCGAGCCGCTGAAAAACTCGCAGGAAAGTTTCTTGCGCCAAATCGCGGGCCTGCTCATTATCGTGTACAAACTGTAAGATTACGCGAATCAGGCGTTGTTCGTAACGCAGGACGAGTTCCCCGAACGCATCGCGGTCTCCGCCGCGCGCTTCCTCCACCAAGCGGGCATCGCCAACCCCCGATCCGGGGCGGACATCCGCCGTAAGCGGTTTGTTAATATCTGCTTGCGACTGCATTCGGTTATGTCATCCTGCAGAGATCACATTCACTCTATTATACGCCGAACTAATCTCATCTGTTGGACGGCAGCAAAAATTTCCCGGTTTCGCAATGCGAAGGCGGACCTCCCATTCTACACAAATGGGGGCCAGATTCGCGACTGCATTCTTCGAAAACTCATCTCAAAACGATGCGCCGCTGCGGCTGGGTGACACCGCACAGGCAAGAACACGAAGCGTGAGTCTCGGCAACATCGGTCAATTCTGACTTTCTTGCGTCTTCATATCGAGAGTTGGCTGGACCTTCGGTTGACGACTCCTCAGCGATGGCCATTGCGATCGAACGGCGTCAGCGTCGGGGATTTCTTTTGCTGGATTCGACGCACAATGCTACCATGCCACTACGCGATTTTGACTCTGGGAGGAAAACGACATGCAATCAACTGACGAACAAAAGCCGGTGATCGAAGAACAGTACGATCAAATTCTCAAACTGAAGCGGCGGCTGTTGGTCGCGACGTGTGCGGCGGCCATCTCGACGGCTGCATTCTTTGGGGTTTCGATTCTGTTGGGAGTCACGCATCTGGCGAACGATACGGGGGACCGTGTCGGGCGCGGAGACGTGCAAATGCAGCGGATGGTCGCACAGCAGGCGCAACAGATCGCAAGGCAGCAAACGATGCGTGCAAACCAACTCGCTCGACAGATGGCGGCCCAACAACAAGCCGGCATGGCCCAAGATGGGATGGGGATGATGGGGTCAGCTGGTGCGGCGTCGGGAGGTTTTGGGGCGGGTGCTTTTGGAGCGGGAAGTTCGGCGGCGAGTGACGAGGAACCCGTCGTGGCCCCCGTCCCGCCAAGCGAGTAGCCATCGACAACACCGCTCAGAACAACGCCGCTCAGAACAACTCCTGTACCACACGGCCTTCGGGCAGCATGTTCATCGTGCGTCCGTTCAGAGTTTTCTTCGCTGTCGGATCGAGGCCCAATCAAAGTTCTTTCCGCCGATAGTTGCTAAGTACCAACTCCTCGCCGAAAATGTCTTTGCCCTTATTCTCGGCAACCAATTGCCTGCTTGTGAAACCCAAGGTGGCTCCGAGAGGTAAAAGTGCAAGACAGCTGTCTGCCGTCCGTTTCGCAGCAAAATGGAGAAAACTGCCGATGAAGTCGTTGATTGCGTGTACCGCCTGTTTGTCGATTGCCGTGGTGTTTTGCGTCTGGCAGGCTGCGGCAGAGGATCAGCGCAAGCCGGCGAAGGCGGATCCGTCGGCGACTTCCACCAAGACGAAAGTCAAAGAAAAGAAGACGGTCATCGGCCGCCACGTGCCAAATTTCATTCGGCCTAACTCAGCCGGAAAAATGGTGGCCTTGTCCGATTTCGGCCACGCCAAACTGGTCGTCGTGATTTTCATGGGGACGGAATGCCCGATCGGCAACGCCTACGTTCCCGATCTGGTCGCCCTGCAGCAGCGTTACCCGGACAAGCAGGTGCAAGTCATCGGTATCAACTCCGTGCTGTCCGACTCGGCCGAAACGGTTGCCAGGCACATGAAGGAATTCAAGGTCGACTTTCCGGTGTTGATCGACAACGATCAAATTATCGCCGACCGATTCGGCGCACAGCGCACACCCGAAATCTTCGTACTCGATACCCAACGCAAGATTCGCTATCGCGGCCGCATCGACGATCGCTTCGGTTACATCTACAAACGTGAAGAGTCGAGGCGGCAGGAGCTGGAAGAAGCACTGAAGGAACTGCTCGCAGGGAAAGACGTTTCGATCCCGGAAACCGAACCGGTGGGCTGCCTTATCACTCGCAAGAAACGGCTCGCCGAAACGGGCAAGATCACGTTCGCCAAGCACGTGGCCGGCATCCTTCTCGACCGATGCGCGAATTGCCATCATCCGGGAACGGCGGCTCCCTTTTCACTGCTGAGTTACGAGGACGCTCGAAACTGGTCGGAGATGATTAAGGAAACCATCGTCCAACGCCGCATGCCCCCGTGGAACGCCGACCCGCGATACGGTCACTTCAGCAACGATTTACGGATGACGGACAAAGAGATCGACACCGTGGTCGCCTGGATCGATAACGGCTCGCCGATGGGAGAAAAAAAGGATCTGCCGACGCCGCGTCAATTCGCCGACGGTTGGACCATCGGGACACCCGACCTTGTCATCAAAATGCCGCGCGAGTTCACCGTGCAAGCGACCGGCACCGTCAAGTATCAGTACTTTGTCACACCGACGAACTTCAAGGAAGACATGTGGATCCAAGCCGCAGGGCGGCTCATTGGTTCTGTTTGCCGAGCATGGCGAAGAGTGGTTGGGGATTCCAGCCGTTTTCGCGTAAGGCTGCGGCGAGATTATCAACCTTGCGGCTGCGTAGCCAGTTTATCACCAGAT
>Ga0302133_10000704_pt1 | contig 21042 bp, 20 predicted proteins | sample CB9_331_MG_FD_203121 | JGI IMG/M metagenome (GOLD analysis project Ga0302133, IMG submission 203121) | Marine microbial communities from Western Arctic Ocean, Canada - CB9_33.1 | ecosystem: Environmental > Aquatic > Marine > Oceanic | place: Canada: Western Arctic Ocean | collected 2017-09-19 | reverse complement strand
CAAATCAACACAGGATTCATTGATCCGGAAAAAATCACCATCAAAGCAACGACAAGCCCCCCCACTGCTCCAATTAAAATCAGAGGCCATGCCTCTGGCATAGAAAAGGCCGTCATTATGGCGGTGGTCGCTGTAATCAAGAGGAGGAAACCTGTCTTCTCGGCGACTCCTTCGATAGACATCAGGTTGGATTCCTCGTCCCACCAGTTAGCCTCCTCATAGGAGCTCTTATCGAACGTAGCATCGGAAAGCGCAGGGTTCCCTGAGCGGTACATCAGAGGAACTGATGTGGTGCCCCTTCTCAAGGCTTAGCCCGCCGCATGCTCATACGAAGCCTAACAGGTGCTTCCCGGTGTAGCTGTCAGGGTTCTCGGTAATTTCTTCGGGAGTTCCCTCGGCAACCACCAAACCGCCCCGCTCACCGCCCTCAGGCCCGAGATCTATGACCCAATCAGCGCATTTGATTACATCGAGATGATGCTCGATGATGATGACTGTGTGGCCGTTACGGCGTAGACGAAGGAGTACTTCGATGAGTTGGTGGACGTCAGCTAAGGCGAGGCCCGTGGTCGGTTCGTCGAGGATGTACACGGTGTGCTTGGTAGCCGGGCGGTGTAACTGGGTGGCAAGTTTGACCCTCTGGGCCTCGCCTCCAGAGAGAGTTGTAGCGGGCTGGCCCAGACGAATGTAGCCCAGACCGACATCCCGGATTGTTGACAGAATGCGGTAAATCGAACGCTGGTTGGCGAAGAATTCGCAGGCCTCGGTGACATTCATCTCGAGGACATCATGGATGTTCTTACCGCGCCACTTGACCTCTAGGGTTTCGCGGGCGTAGCGCTTGCCCTTGCAGATGTCGCAGACCACCCAGACATCGGGCAGGAAGTTCATCTCAAGTTTGCTCGAACCAGCGCCTTTGCAGGCCTCACACCTGCCGCCTCGCACGTTGAAAGAGAATTGGCCGGGTTGGTAGCCACGCTCCTTGGCGAGGTTGGTCTGGGTGAACAAATCGCGTATCGGAGAGAATGCTCCGGTGTATGTGGCCGGGTTGGAACGAGGGGTACGTCCAATTGGAGATTGGTCGATGACGATGGTCTTGTCAATGAGTTCGAAGCCCTCGATTTTGTCGTGACTACCGGGAGTGGTGTCGGCCCCGTGGAGTTTTCGTTGGAGAGCGGGGGCTATGGTGGAAGTTACGAGAGAAGATTTTCCTGAGCCCGAAACACCAGACACAGCAACAATGCACCCAAGGGGGATTCTAACGTCTATGTCCTGTAGGTTATTCTGACGGGCTCCGGTCACTACGAGCCATCGATCATCATCCGGTGTGACTCGGTCTTCAGGGAGGGGTATGCTCTTCCTGCCTGAGAGATAAGCTCCGGTCACACTTTCTTTGGTGTTGAGGAGTTGTTCAAGACTGCCATTGGACACCACTCTGCCGCCCTCCTTGCCCGCACCTGGACCAAGATCTACGAGCCAGTCGGCCTGTCGTAGAGTCGCCTCATCGTGCTCTACCACAAGTAGGGTGTTGCCGAGAGAGGTCAACTCTCTGAGGGTCTCCAACAATCTGCCGTTGTCCCTCGGATGAAGGCCTATGCTGGGTTCGTCAAGGACGTACATCACACCTGTCAGGCGTGTCCCTATCTGAGTAGCCAGACGGATTCTTTGAGACTCGCCGCCCGAGAGGGTATTGGCGCGGCGATCGAGAGTGAGGTAGTCGAGTCCTACAAGAGCAAGAAAACGGAGCCGGGATTCAATCTCCTTGATGATATCGTGAGCGATGAACAGTGATCTCTCATCGAGGTGCTCGGTCTTCGAGACCGTGGGGGTATGAGGTTCCTCTCTGTCGAGTCTCGACCAGGTATCGTCCAAGCCTCCGATGCGCCAGTTCTGTACAACTGCGAGGGCTTCTAGAACGCTGCAGAACGATATCTCGGGCAGGGAGACACCACCCACCGTGACCATGCTCACCGCGTTGTTCAGCTTCTTGCCCTGGCAGTCAGGGCACGGCTCGTCGGTCATATACGACGTGAGTCGTGACCTAGTCCGATTCGAACTGGTGTCCGTGTAAGTCCTCCGAAGGCGCGCAAAGACACCTTCCCAAGGACGGACCATCTGGTACGAGGAGCCTTTTTTTGATACGAAATTGAAGGTGATAATCGTGTCACCCGAGCCGTTCAGCATGATATCCTGGGCCTCATCGTCCAACTGACCGAACGGGACATCGTGTGGGATCCCATAGTGCTCACAAGTCTGCGTCATCTGTGTCCTGTACCACCCAGACATCATTGAGCGGCGAAACGGTGTGATGCAACCTTCTCCGACCGTAGCGAGTCGATCTATAACGAGATCAGAGGAGAAGTTTCTCTGAACACCGAGACCCTGGCATGATGGGCACGCGCCTAGGGGATTGTTGAATGAGAAGACTCGTGGACTCATCTCAGGTAGGAATGCGCCGTGCTCTGGGCAGGCGAACTCCTCAGAGTACGCTATTGACTCTCCCTGTCCTGTCTGGAATCTCTGCTCGTCTGGATCGTCGGACTTCCTCAGTTTGGGTGCCTTGAGGCTCTCGATCGCCACAGCACCAGCGCCTAGTCTGAGTCCGGCTTCCACCGCTTCAGTGAGTCGCTGTCGGGTCACCCTCTCGAGTCGGATTCGATCGATTCTGACATCTATGTCGTGACGGAGGTTCTTCTCAAGCTCTGGGGGGTTCTCGAAATCGGCATCGCGCCCGTTCACCTTACCCCCAAGGTACCCCTGCTCGACAAGCGCTCGGAATAGGTCGGCGTGAGTCCCCTTGCGGTCGCGCACCGCTGGGCTCCAGACGGCCACTGCATGGCCCTCGAATCGCCATAGCACATCGTCGACTATCTCCTGTACAGTCCGTCTTGCAACCTCCTTACCACAATCAGGGCAATGAGGGAGTCCGACTCTGGCCCAAAGAAGGCGCATGTAATCCATGATCTCAGTCACCGTAGCCACGGTTGATCGGGGGTTGTGGCTACCTTGTTTCTGGTCGATGCTTATGGCGGGAGACAGGCCTTCAATACTGTCGCAATCAGGCTTTTTCATCTGGCCGAGGAATTGTCTCGCGTAGGAACTTAGGCTCTCGATGTAACGGCGTTGCCCCTCGGCATAGAGTGTGTCGAAGGCTAGGCTTGACTTGCCCGAGCCGGAAACCCCTGACAGGACGACGAACTGCCCTCGTGGAATCTTGACGTCGATGTTCTGAAGATTGTGGGTACGGGCTCCTCGAACCTCTATCCACCCATCCTTGGCTGCGCCGTTCTTCAATCGCTTAGCCATATCTCAACTTCCTTGTGGAAGCATGCGTGCGAGAGGACGTCCTTGAATTCATGTATTGGAAAGTGACTTTGTCACCCTCCGTGCTCATCACAATACCTTTCGTTTAGATGGAGATTGGAACATCGCACCTTTTCCCCTTCTTTGAAAAAATGCTTGCATCGACGAGGTTTTGAACTGGTCTCTCCAAGGTTTCTACCGGCACCAGAGCGCGTCGATAATGTCGCCAGCCTCCGCGTCGGTGTTAGGTGGGAGTAATGTCAGGCCGTTGTGGGCAACCATACTGTGGATGTTGCCACTGCCCTGATGGGTGTGAACAGTGGCGATCAAACCATCCTCGCTGGCCTCTATCCTGATTCTCCTCATGCAGAGTTTTCCGGGCGCGCCTTTGACTCCCTCAGTAAGCTTGACTTTGACCCTGTCACCGATGGTGGGGCCGTTCTCTGGGTGTGCCTCCATACAATGAGAGAGCCAAGGGGCGACGAGGGAGATGAACACCACGTGACTGCTGACTGGATTTCCTGGTAGGCCGAAGAGGGGTGTTCCTTTCCAGGTCCCAAAGAGAGGGGGGCCACCGGGTCTGATTTTCACTCTCCAGAACGAAAGATCTCCCTCTTCTTCCATCAAGCGGCGGACAAGGTCCCACTTCCCCATACTGACTCCCCCACTGGTGAGGATCGCATCGCATTCGTGGGCGGCGCTGTCGAGAGTTTCGCGCAGTCCGTCGATAGTATCGTGAACGACATCGTAGCGAATCGCTTGGCCGCCCATCTTCTCAATCAACACGGCAATGCCGTAGGAGTTGGATTCGTATATCTGCCCAGCAGCGAGTTCGATACCTGGGGGCATGAGTTCATCTCCAGTGCTGATGATGGCCAGTTTGGGTCGAACTACGACTTCAATCTCACCATGACCCATGGTCGCAGCTAGGGATATTTCCGCTGGACCTAGGTGGGTGCCCTTCTCCAAAGCTTCCTGTCCGACTCTTAGATTCTCAGCTCTCTTTCGTATGTATCCGGGTCGGGCGGGTCCGAGGATTCGGACTGTGTTGCCGACCTCCTCCGAATCCTCGACCATCACAATGGCGTCAGCACCCTCTGGGACTGGTGCTCCTGTCATGATTCGGCAAGCCTCGCCGGAGCCGACCTCAGGAGGTGCCTCACCCCCGGCCTTGCTGGTTCCAACGATGGAAAGTGTTGTGCCTTCGGCCTTGCAGTCGGCGACCCGTACGGCCCACCCATCCATGGCAGAGTTGTCGAATCTTGGGTCGTCCACCTTCGATGCGAGGTTCGTAGCCAGGACGCGTCCGGCGGCGTCATCCAACTGCACCGTCTCGGTTTTCCTGCCTATGGTCTCGAGGCATGCGAGCTCGATGGCCCGCTGCAGGGTGACGCTGGTCTCCATGGCGGTTGAGTGGCGGTTGAGTTGAAGTGTTCTTCCTATGTCGCTGGTCTGTGTTTTCAGGTGAGATGTGGCTAATTCTGGCCGGCCTCTTCTTCGTGGCAGCGTTGTACTCCTCGGTCGGCCATGGAGGAGGTTCGGGATACCTTGCAATCCTCTCACTCACCAGTTACGGTTCTGCTGAGGCTGTTTGGTTGAAGCAATATGCGTGGTCGTTGAATCTGATTGTGGCCGGGTTGGCCTTCTGGCATTATTACAAAGCGGGGCACCATGATTGGGGTCGATCTTTGCCATTCATAGTGGCAAGTGTTCCTCTAGCTGCTTTGGGAGGATATATGAGTGTGGGAGGGAATGTCTACGACCTTCTACTCTCAGTAGTTTTAGTGGTAGCAGCATGGAGGTTGTTTGTTGGAAAATGGGAAGCCGAGCAGGTAGAATTGCCCGAGCGGACCAAGGCTGTCACTGTTGGGGGGAGTATTGGCCTTGCTAGTGGAGTGGTGGGTATCGGAGGTGGTATTTTTCTCTCGCCAGTGATGATGTTGAACAACTGGGCCACAGCCAAACAAACTGCCGCAACTGCGGCGCTTTTCATCTGGTTGAATTCCCTAGCTGGATTGATTGGTGTTGGTCTATCAGGTCGGGTCGGTCTCGACCTTGATTTACTTGGGTCATTCGGAGTTGTTGTCATGCTGGGAGGGGTGCTTGGTTCGAGATATGGTTCGAAGATTTCCTCACAGGATGGTATTCGGGGCTTGCTCGTCCTAGTGCTATGTGCCGCTGCAGCACGTAGATTGCTCGGTGTGATGGGAATCTAGGTGCGATCAAATTCCGATCATGTCTTCGTGGCCGCACTCAGAGTAGGCGCATATGACCTTGTAGCGCTCGCGCTTGGGTTGTGGAATCTGCATGATGGAACCGCACATAGAACACTGGTGATTGACTACTTCTGGCTTGTGTTTCTCCTCGACAGCATCTAATGGCTCCAAGACCTCTTGAGAAACTGTCCACCCAACTTGGTCGTGATAGGTGTCCTCTTCCTCTGTTAGTCGATTTTGCCTGAGACCGAGTTTGATTTTAATTCTGCGACCTTTCTTCTTCGGGGCGGAACCGGGTTTCTTCCCACGACCTAGGGGCGCCCCCTTCTTGGAGCGTTTTCGGCGTCTTTTGGGGGGTTTGGAAGGTGGTGTGCGCTTCTTTACTGGAGGTGGTGCTTTCTTGGCCTTCGGTGGTGGTGGAGGTGGAGGTTGGCCTGCCTCTTTTGGCTTGGGTGGTGGAGGTGCTTTCTTGGCCTTCGGTGGTGGTGGAGGTGGAGGTGGAGGTGCTTTCTTGGCCTTCGGTGGTGGTGGAGGTGGTGGAGGTGGTGGGGTCTTCGCCATGGCTAACGCCTCATGCAAACACAGAGTCCCTTTGAAGAAATCGGGGGGATGCTGGGATAATCACGCCGGGAACTCAATCAAAGCGTGAATAGGGATGGGTGAGAGAGCTTTCCTAGCGCCGAGACCGGAGAGTTCGATTACGAACAATGAGCCTAGCACTTCAGCACCCTGGGTAGTGCATAATTCGATGCAGGCACCCACGGTCCCACCGGTGGCCAAGAGATCGTCTACTATCACAACTTTCTGACCAGGGCGTAGTGCGTCAGTATGCATCTCGAGTCTATTGGACCCGTACTCAAGACTGTACTCCGCATGAATTGTATCAGCTGGTAACTTTCCTGGCTTGCGAACTGGGATGAATGCGATTCCTAGGCGATTAGCCAAAAGGGGGCCGAATATGAAACCGCGAGCCTCTGGACCGATGATTGCTTCTGGCCGCCAACCCAGATCTTCCATATCATGAACGAACTGATCTATAATGCCCGACATGAGGCCTGGGTCGCCTAGCACGGGGGTGATGTCCCGGAACATAATTCCCTCTTGAGGGAAGTCCGGCACCGTGCGAATGGCGCCTCTCAGGTTTTGGAGTAACTCGTCAGACATGCTACCCGCTTCGTTGAGGGGGGGGCCCGGGCCTTCAGGCTATGCTGTGAGGCCCGGGTTTCCCGTTACGTAATTCCTATTCAAAGTCCGCCAATGAGGAACTCAAAGGTGGTATCCTCTCCTGGGCCAAGATAGAACATCGACATGAGTGCGAATATCGCCCACATGACCTTGTTGACTTGCGCGCCCTTTCCAACGATTATCTGAATTGCGACGTATGAGATAACGCCCCATGCGATACCATCAGCAATCGAGAAAGTGAATGGCATCAGGATCATCGTCAGGAATGCTGGTACAGCGATCTCTAAATCGTTCCAGTTTATGTCTGCGACTTGCCTCATCATCAAGGCACCAACCACAATCAGGGCTGTTGCCATCGCGAACTGTGGGATGGCCTGAAACAGGCCAGATAGGAACAGGCCAGATAGCATCAGAACACCAACAGTGACTGCGGTAAGGCCGGTCTTTCCACCCTCTTCGACTCCGGCTGCGGATTCGATGTAGGTGGTGGTGGTGCTTGTACCGCACATTGCGCCGACGATGGTTGCTGCTGCGTCTGACATGAATGCCTCGTCCGAGTTCTTTAGCTCGTCGTTCTCGTCAACATATCCTGCAGCACGGCCGACAGAGTAGAGTGTGCCAGCAGTGTCAAAGATATCGACGAAGAGGAAGGTGATCATCACTAGAAGGAATTCTCCCACTGGTACGTTCTCACCGCCTACATCTCCGAGAGCGCTTAGAGCAGCGCCCACGGCGCCGGTAGCAGTCAGAGCGTCTGTAGAGATGATGTCCCCGAGAGCAGGGGCTGTTGCGGTTGCAGCACCCCATCCAGAAGGAGCGTGGAATATAGTAAAGTCTACTCCTTCATAGGCTGCGAATCCTATAGTTGATGTTACCTCGGGGTTGTTGTAGAAATCATAAGTTGGGTCCGCGTTACCAAGCATGTTGTATGGATCGGTTGCGCCAACAGCCCATCCATAAATCGCCATCCCTATGATACCATAGATGATTGCGCCCTTCATTCCTCGAGCCATCATACCTGTAATGGCGATTAATCCTACAATTGCGATCAGTTCACCAGATTGGTAAGTCCAGCTTGCGTGTGCGCCTAGGTCGACTAGTGTAACGCCGTTGTTGACCACCATGCCGGTTTCTTCAAGCCCTATCATGGCGAGGAACATACCAATTCCTGCGCCTGTGGCAATCTTCAGATCAGTAGGTATCGAGTTGATCATTTCTGTTCTCCAGCCCACTTGTGGTAGAGAGATTATCATGAAGATAATACCCTCAACCAAGACCGCTGCAAGAGCGACCTCCCAGGCAATGCCCATCGCGCCCACAACTGCGAACGTGAAGTAGGCGTTCAATCCCATACCCGGCGCCAACGCGAAGGGTAGGTTGGCCCACAGTCCCATCACTGTGCATCCAATAAAAGCAGCAATCGCGGTTGCGAACAGGGCCTCTTCAAAACCAATACCTGAGTTTTGAAGCATTGATGGATTCACCATCAATATGTATGCCATAGTCAGGAATGTTGTTATTCCTGCGCGTATCTCTGTCTCTACCGTGCTTCCTGCATCAGTCACTCCAAATTGTTTGTCTAATACTTCCATTTTTTCACCTTTATTTCTTTTGTACCCACGCTCTCGCCTAGGTAGTCTGCACCATGATAACCACGGCCTATCAATAATTCGTAGGGCAGGGGAGTTTATTCTAGGAGTATCTCGACTCTATTACTAGGAAGATGGACCTTCATTTCCCCTGTAAATTGGGAGGAAAGGGCTTCTCTGCCGTCCTGATCTGCGTGAAAAATAACAACATGGCGCGGTGCGCACGCACGCGCGAAGGTGACGAGTTCGGCCTGTCCAGCATGGTTCGAAAGGGAGAATTGCTCGACCTCGAGATCGATAGGGGTGATGTTGCCGAATATCCGCAGCTTCCCTTCATCCAAGAGTAATCGCCCACCAGACCCTTCGGCTTGATACCCCGTCAGGAGAATTGCGTTGGCTCTCTGATGTCGGAGTCTGTTAGCATACCAAATCGAGGGGCCGCCATCGAGCATTCCACTGGTGCTCACGATGACATTAGCGTCTAGGGCCTTACGCCGATCTGATTTTCCTGAGACTCGTCGACACCAACGCCAGGTTTTTGCAAGTTGTTTCGGCTCGCGTATCGATTCAGGATGTTCCATCCAGAGTTGTGTTACTCTAGTTCCCATTCCATGATAATGGACATTCAAACTAGGAGCTTCTCTTCGGAGAATCCGGAGGATATCCTGCCCTCGGCCTGACGCAAACGCAGGGATCAGAGCGGTACCTCCTCGATCCACCACCTCAAGCACCTTTCTGACGAAGCGCTCTTCCTCCTCTATTCGGGGAGGATGAATACGATCCCCATAAGTCCCCTCAAGAAACAGTACATCGCACTCAACCGGTAAAGCCCCCAGGGTGTTCGGACTAGCTCTGGTATCCATATCTCCTGACCAAAGCACACGTAACTCTGGCGTCTCAATTTCAATCATCACAGCACCAGGGATATGCCCAGCCCGATGAAATCTACATTTCCATGCTCCAATCTCGAACCAATCACCTATCTGATGTGTTGTCCAAGCCTGCAGTGCTTCCTCTAAATCTCGTCTATCCCATGCTAAAGGATATCCTTCAATCTTCGAAACTTTGTATGTATCTCTCCACATAACTTCTGAGAGGGATGCAGTAAGAGGACTTGCATGTAATTTAGTACCAAGATGTCCTACTAACCAAGGTGCCATTCCAATATGATCGATGTGACTATGAGTAATAATTGCATGATCCACACTAGGACACTCTGCAGGATATTTTGGAGGACGTGTTGGGGCTAATCCATAATCAATCAGAAGTCGCGTCCCAGTAGAGTCTTCTAAGATACAACCAACATTCCCAACTTCATCTCCTCCTCCAAGAAAGAAAGCTCTCAATCCATGCTTAACTGGTTCATCAGGATAGGTGCTGGTATGCCCAGGGGTATAGAGAACCATAGGGGGCCGTGTCGCTCATCTTTCATCAGGCAACCCCTCCATCCCTCTCATTTCCTGTCGAAAGGTATTGGCTTTGTTATCTAGTCGTAAGATCTCTAAGAATGCTTAATTCACTCCTGCTACGTGCTACGATTGGCTATCGAAATATGATTAGAGTTTTTATATTCGAATCGAATCATCTTCCAAAATATGTGTTTCAATAGAAATGAAGGGGTGGGGGCACTCTTAGGAACTGGTTTCACCTCGACATAGTGTGTCCCGATTAGATGGCGCCATCTTCGAAGTTGATGAGGATCGGTGCTTTGGTTGCGCAGCTTGTATAGCCCTGTGTCCTGTTGATGCGCTTCGTCTTGAAGGAGTGATGGTGTATGTGGACGAACCGGTTTGCACTCATTGTAAACTCTGTATTCCCGCATGCCCTGTCTTTGCATTGGATATTGTTAGAAATTCTATTGGGGTGATTAGATAGTGGATGTAGCAATTCTCGGATCACCTAAAACGGCCTTAGAATATGCTCATTCTATTTTTGATAAAACCCCCTCTGCTCAAGTGATCATCTATACTGAAGAAGCCGAGATAGGATTTCCAGAGATGCCATTCTCAGAGGAAATAATATTGAGCGAGGAATTAGCAACTATTCCTGAAAACTGGTATAGTACAATTCCAAATGGAATTGATCAGGACATCCCTTCCAAAATCGCCCACTCATGGTTGACAAAAGCACTTGCGATTCGACTGGCTTCTAGGGGCGCCCAATTCCTTCTACGTACCACCATTCTAGAGATCGATGAGAAGCGCCAAGAAATCTCATTCCGAGGCGGGGGATTGGTGAGTTCTGGTGTAAGTAGTTATGATATATTGTCTGATTTTCGGTCAAAGTGAGGAGTCATGCCAAATCACCCATTTCAAGAGGTTGAAGGAGAAATTCACAACCTCACCATCGAGTCGGCAGCTCTAGAGGGAAATTTGTGCGGGGACCCCTCGACTAGGGTGGTGCAGCTTTACCTACCGAAGGGCTGGCAGGATATGTCCGATCTCCCTCTCTTAGTAGACCTAGTCGGATTCACAGGAAGCGGCAAGGCGCATACTAATTGGAAACCGTTTCAAGAGAGTGTTCCACAACGCCACGAGCGCCTTGTCAGAGAGGGGGAAATGGGGTGTTGCGCCATTGCATTCCCTGATTGCTTCACCAGTCTCGGCGGCAACCAATATATCGATTCCATTGCCACCGGAAACTGGGCAACCTTCCTCATAAAGGAAATGATTACCACAATAGAGGGAGCATATCCCGTAGGCGGCTCACCGGCTAGAAGGGGTTGTTTCGGTAAGTCTTCGGGTGGCTACGGTGCAATCGTCCATGGAATGCTCTTCCCCGAGACCTGGGGAGCGTTCGCTTGCCATTCTGGAGATATGGGATGGGATCGTCTTTTCGCCGGAGATTTTCCTAAGGCGGTGACCGCTGTGGAAAAGAGAGGAGGGTTTGCTGGATTCCTCGAACACATTGATAGTGGATTGAAGGTCAAGGGTGAAGATTTCCATACACTGATGATACTCGCTATGGGTGCTTCATATGATCCAAATCCCAGTGCCGTGAAGGGAGTATCACTTCCTGTGGACATGCGCACCTGTATCCTCGATGAAGCGGCATGGCAAAGATGGCTTTCTCATGACCCCGTCGTCATGGTAGAGCGTAGAGATGTACAGGAGAATCTACAATCTCTGAAAGGCATCTACCTAGACTGTGGAAGCAAAGACCAGTACAATATCCATTTTGGGACTAGGCAGATGGCTGATCGGTTGACTGAGTTGGGCATCAAACACGTGCACGAAGAGTTTGACGACACACATTCCAGTATTGACTATCGTATGGACCACTCACTGCCATTTCTCTACAACGCCCTGATGAAATGAATGATTTTTACTCAACATCGTGATGATAGGCCCCAGAACTCGGAGTTTGTGCACACCGGTCTGAAAAAAGGTGTGAAAGCCTTAGATGTGAAATTCCAGACGGGGCTTTGTGAGCGATAAGCCTGATTGGCTCCTAGAGTATGTCTGCCGGCCTGGAACAGGGACCCGCCACGCCATCCTCATTGACCCTGCAGATCAGAGTTCAGAAGTCGCTGCAAAGAGATGTGTTGCCGCTGTAGCAGCTGGTAGTCGGATGGTATTGGTGGGAGGCTCTTCCGACACAGATATGGATAATGTGCATAATACAATCATCGCTATACGCGAAGCCCTGGAACTAGTCACTTGGGCCTCCAGTCAGGATTCAGCCTCTGAGGAAGCGGAGTGGACAGTACCAATCATACTCTTTCCACAAGGTGCTGCGGCTCTCTCTCCCGCCGCCGATGGAATCACATTCATGATGCTCATGAATAGCACCTCACCCCGATTCCTAATTGAGGAACAGGTCGCCGGAGCCCCCTTCATCCGTGAGGCGGGTGTGACCCCTTTGCCAATGGGATATCTAATCTGTGCGCCAGGAGGGAAGGCAGGTCAGGTGGGTCAAGCTGACCTCATTCAGCCTGATGACGAAGATCGCGTTAAATCCTATGCGATGGCAGCCGAATCATATGGTTTCAGTATGTTCTACCTTGAGGCAGGGAGTGGGGCCGATTCTCCCGTTGGTCAGAATCTGATTCGAAGTGCTAGGGAGGCGTGCAAACTCACTCTTGTGGTTGGTGGCGGTATCCGTGACGGAGTTGCTGCCCGGAAAGCAGCGGACGCTGGTGCTGACTGGATTATCACAGGAAATCTCGCCGAGGAGTTTGACGATGCCGACGAACTCCAACGAGTATTGTCCTTATTTATCACAGAGATGAACGGCGCCTGAGATCTTCCACTTCACTAACCAAACGCTCGAGCTGCGCCTCCATATCGAGTATCAACATCACATGTTCCTCCTCTGAGTGCAGTAGGCGGGCATTTTCATCCTGCAGTTCCACGAAGCGACCCTGCTCACCCCCTTCTTCGATATCAGTCCGGCGGACCCGCTCATTCTCTAGCAACGTCTCCATCTGAGCAATTCTTGAATCCGCTACTCGCAAAGCCTCTTCCAATTCAGCCACCTTAGCCCTGTTAGAGCTCCCACTATCTCGTGCATCCAACTCCATCTCCATAGCGCGACCACGTTGTCGTGCAGTGGCCAACTCTCCTTCAACTCTGAGCACTTCCTCCCATACTGAAATCACCTCTTCGGCAAGACGCCGGGGTGACATATCCGAGAGGCGTGCGGCTAAATCCGGTCCCTCCTCTTCCCCGAGTCCCTGTGGTGGGTTCCCATCACTCATTTCACTCGACAACTAATCTCGCAGACCTGCTATTGAACCTTGAGGGGCTGGGGGGTAATCAACACCAGTATCGCCGCGTTGTGCAACTCACCGGTCTCGTGGCGTTTATATCACGACCTCAGGTGGCCAGCGCGATGAAGGCGTATCGGGCAATAGGCAGTTTTCGAGCCCGCAAGAGCCAGCAAGGCTTCAGTCATGATCTAGTCGCCCTCGATGAGGATGATGCTAGACACCGTATATACTCCAATTTCGGTAGTCGCCATGGTGTGCCCCGACGCTTCGTTTTGATAGACAGCCTCGAAGAGATACCCCCATCCGATTCTATCGCTCCAGTCGTGGTTGCCCACTTTCGTGACACCACCATTTCCGAAGAGGAATGAAACCCCATCCCAAGCGCGGCGTTCAAAGCCACCCTCGACATCGTCCCTATGGAGGTCGGAGAGTGCACAGGTTCCACCCTTCTCCAAACCTACTGTTGATTGGCGGCCCGAAAACTGGCACCACTTCATTGATGCACTGGTTGGCCTCACATGAGGAAATCCACCATCCCTGGAAGAATGAAAGCCACTTTCTGATGGCCGGCCCGGCAGAGTTCCCCACATCACCTATTCATCCCAAGGGGACAGCCATCCTAGCTCCTAGGGCTGATCTCGATGGAGCCGAGGAACATCAATGGGTAATGGATAAATCCACTTTCCACCTCTATTCCCCACGCGCACTCGAGGCGGTTTCCGAGCATTTACCAGACGCTCGGGTCATTATCACCCTACGTCATCCAGTGGACTTGATGCTTAGTATGCATCAAGAACATCGCAAGAGGTTGATTGAGTATGACACCGACCAGGCCACCATGATCGAGTTATCCCGAAATCAATCATTCCTTCCTGATGAGGATATACCTGAGACCTACAGTTTCCTACAATTCCCACGCCTGAAAGCACCTACTCTGCGTTGGATTGAAGAGTTGGGTGAGCGAGTTAGGGTGGTCCCACTATCTTCGATTGCCACTGACCCACTGGCTACCACTAACACAATCCTCTCATGGTTGGGTGCCAATGAGATGCCACCAGGCACCAAACTTCCTCGTTACAATGAGAGAGGTCAGATGAACCCAGCAGGTTGGGCAAAGATGCTTCGTACCCCTCCTACATTCCTCTCAGGTATGGCCAAAATTCTTCTTCCAACCAAAAGGTTACGCCGAGCTGTGCTTGACCCTATTCGCTCACCCGGATTCAAACCAGTCTCTGTGGATTCGTCTGTTTTGGACGACAAAACCAGTCACGAACTCGAGAGAGCGTTCGCAGAGGAGATTGAGTTCCAAGACAACCTCGCTTCGTACATCGACCCATCCCTGATTGTGGGACAAGGGTAGAACCCCATCCAATCAGACCCAGACGCGCAACGGTGAAAGGAGAGCCATAGGAGGGAAGGTGCGATGAAGAAGTGGTTCATGCGCCAGTACTGGCGAATCCAACAGAGCCAGACACTCATCTCAATGGGATTCTGGACTACCACTCTGACACTGTTGATTTGGCCCTATGTGCGTTGGCGCCCGTTCTTCTCTGGCACTTTCCTAGGCATACCCACTACATATTGGGGTCTTTTCGCCATTGGCGCATCGGTTCTTCTCACTGTTCTCCTAATCGGTCGCTTCTATGATGCCACGTTAGGCCTCTGGCGAGAACACCTCACTGTGGTTCAGGAACGCAATCCCTTCACTACCTACAAATTGAATCCCCCCTTCGGAATCCTTCTCGCTCAGACGAATGCTATACTCCGTCGCATGGAACCAGAAGATGAGAAGATACAGAGGCATTGCGACTTTGTGGATCGCTGGTTGGAATGGAATTCCAGAGAAGAGATATGGGCTCGTACAATGTCTTCTTGGAAAAACATCGTCGGTGATGAGGACCCATTTTTGTTCTATCTCGATGAGGAGTCCCGAAGCAGATTAGAGTCCGATGCGGACGAATTGCAGGATTACTGAACCCGGTGTTCGTATGATCGACCACGAGGCAGTAGTCACCATCGCACTGCGAGCAGGCGAGGTGATAATGGAAGTCTACAATAAATCCTCACCAGTGAAAGTCACGAAGAAAGATGACGACTCACCACTTACCGAAGCAGATATCGCCGCTCACGAAGTAATTGTGAAGGGGTTGAGTAGAATAGAACCGGGCACCCCCATCGTCTCAGAGGAGGGCCGCCTCGGAGACCCCACCACCTCCGAAACCTGTTGGTTAGTCGATCCCCTCGACGGAACCAAGGAATTTGTCAAGAGGAACGGCATGTTCACCGTCAACATCGCTCTGATGGCGAGGCGCAAAGAGCGATGGATACCAGTATTCGGTGTTGTCCACGCTCCTGTCTCAAAGGTGACATGGCTAGGTGGGCTTGGCCATCCAGCTGAGAGGAGAGGTCCCAGTGCGTCAGGAGGAATGCTGGTCCGTTCGAGTTTGGCGCCCGAACCTGTGCGTCTGGTGGCCAGTGGTTCCCATAGAGGTGAGATGGATGAGAAGTTCGCAGCTTCCCTTGGAAAATATGATCTAATCCGTATGGGTTCATCTCTCAAAGCGTGTGCGGTCGCCGAGGGAAGCGCAGACCTCTATCCCCGTTTTGGGCCCACTTCATGTTGGGACATCGCTGCGGCCCATGCAGTCGTTTCATCCGCAGGGGGCCTAGTTATCGATCCTAAGGGCAAAACCCTCGATTACGATCTTATCGATAACATCCTGAACCCACACTTCATGGTAGCAGCAGATGAGCGCTGGATTGAGCACTGGGTGAAGTGTAACTACTGAGCACTATCCAACCATTGTTTGACAGGGAAACTAGTAATCCTCTCCAACTTTTCAATATCACCAGTCACTTCATCGTTCATCTCAACGCATTGCTCGGGCGTCGGAACAGCTCGAGTAGGACGAGCCTTACTGATGATTGGCAATTTATACACATTGACCCCTTTTCCTTGGAGTGATGATACTAATGGTTGCTTGAGGAAACCCGGAATCAGAGCGGCGGCAAACCTGAATCCCCGACCGAACAGTGTGAGCGGCCTCCTATCCATGGCAGTGTTGGCATTATGCACCTCAGTCATATCAAAGTCGTAAGCATCCATTCCAAGGTGCTCCAAGATTTCAGCCAGAACAGCCCGCGACTCATTTCTCATCCTACCCGAGTTAATTAGAAGGAAACGGTCACGAGAAAAATTCCCCAACCACCTTTCCATACAAGACCCATACAGCGTATCACAACTCAAACGCTCATCACGCCACGCAGAGGCAAAATCGGACCAGTCAGCACCATTTTGGTTATCCTCTTCTGTATCTAGTACCATACCCCAATGACTGATCGTGCGTCTCCGCGGCTCCCTCAAGCAAACTACAAACCGAGCTTTCGGCCAGTGCTTGACGACTCTACTAGGAGCAACTGGACAAGCGAATGCGTGTACCGAACAATCCATCTTCAGTCCCTCCCCCCTGAAACAGCCTGCATACCTCTCCCAATCTGGCTCACCGATATTTCTACCGAAGGTACCTCTGTGTGTCGCAACCTCATTCGGCTCCTTCGGATTCGAAATACAGATTCCGGGGTGCTGCTCCAGCACGTTGGCCAGCCAAGTAGTCCCTGATTTCGGAGTCCCTAACAGGAAAGCCCCTACATCGGGCACTAAATTCTCCATCATCGACACAACTACTCCTGCCCCCCTTACGATATAGGTTGTACCCGCTCCCGGCGGTGTGATATAGGGAACTACTGTGGCACGGCCGTATTTCAGGTGGCTTTGATGGGCAATCGTGTAGTCTGGCTAACTGGCCTCTCAGGGGCAGGTAAGACAACCATCGCCATGGCTGCGGCCGAGCGCTTCGGTTGTGAAGTGCTAGATGGCGACACCATTCGCGACTTCTTCTCGAACACCGACTTTAGTCGAGAAGGCCGTGAGCACCACCTACTAGGGGTGGCTCGCATGGCCAAGATGATCTCTAAACACACAAACGTCCTTTGCTCCTTCATCACACCTTACGAGGATGTCCGTCTGAAGATACTCGACATTCTCCCTGGAAACGCTATGATGGTACACGTTTCCACTTCTCTAGAGGTCTGCGAGGAGCGTGATGCGAAGGGACTCTACGCGAAGGCTCGAAGTGGAGAAATCTCCAACTTCACTGGAATAACCGACCCTTTTGACAATCCTGAGTGCGCCCACTTCTCTCTTGATTCAAGTGGGGAATATGGTAAGGGCGTCGATGATTTGGTTGACCAGTTGGCGTATTTATTCGAGAAATCAAAGGGAGTATTGCTACCCGGGCGTTGGCAACCGTTGCATGTCGGCCATGAATGGCTCATTCAACAAGAGCTCGACCAAGGTAAGCGTGTAATTGTGGGTATTCGGGACACACCTGTATCTGAATCGGACCCCTACTCGGCACAGATGCGCAAGCGGATGATAGAGCACCGCTACCAAGGCGAGAATGTCGAGGCATGGATCATGCCAGACATAGAAGCCGTCTCGTACGGTCGAAAGGTCGGTTATGAGATACGCGAGGCGGAGGATATTCCATCCGAGGTATTCAAAATCTCAGCAACAGGAGTACGGGGAGGCAATCGCGCTAATGTGTCCGCGAAGGTCATGGAGTTCATGATTGCAGAGGGAATCTGGGACGGCGAATGACTCCCGACGGCTTCTTGGGTGTCGGACATCACGAGCGGCTTGATGGCAGTCGACCGCGAGGAGCTGCAACAGATCGCCCAACTGGTCGAAGCCAATCGTGAGCGCATGCAGGCCATCGAGCAGCAGGTGCGCCAACTAGAATCCATTCGAGTCGAGCAGATGCAGGCCATTGAGGCTCTGTTGGCCATTCCCGATGAAGGGGCCGAAGGGGCTATGATACCTCTTGGTTCTGGAGTTCAGATAGTGGCCGACATCCCAACTAACGGCGGTGCTGTAGTGGACATCGGCAGCCGAGTACAGGCTGAGCGCACTAGAGGAGAGGCAGCCGAGATTCTTACTAAGAGGAGTGAGGAACTAATCACCATCATTGAGAGGATGAAGACGGAGTTCGACCAACTAGAGCAGACCACTATTGAACTCGCACAGAAGTTCAATGAGAGCGTAGAGGGTTTGGAACCAGAGACAATTAGCGAAGAGCCGGCACCCAGCACTCCCGCCCCCCGCCGCGCGAGGCGTAAGCGAGGTACCGACCTCACCCTAGATGACTGAGGTGAGTATATGGGGCTGTTCGATCGCTTCAAAAAGCACTTCAAGAAGACCGATGAGAAAGAAATCACCGCTAAGGAAAACTCTGTCGAGGCTGAAGAGGCCGTCGAGCAGGGCAAGCGTCTGAAAGAAGCTCTAGAAGAGGCTAAACCAACTCCTCAGGAAACCGCCCCCACTCCAGAAATTGAAGCCGAGTGGGATGATTCTGATGAGGTTACTGAGGACCCATTCGCCAAACCCGCCGGGCGCAAGGAACGCAAGAAGGCCCATCGAGCAGCATCTATGGAGAAGGCTGAGCGACCCACCGAATCAGAGAAACCTGCAATTAAGAATCCGATGCAGAGCACCACTGGGCACGGTCTCGTCGCCAGTGGACCTGCCAAGATCAAGGTTGATTTTGGTGATTCAACCACTAAGACAGGTGGCCGTGTGGTGATGAGCAGCGACAAACTGGACAGGATTTTAGAGGAACTTGAAGAGGAATTACTGTCATCTGATATGGCGCAGAGTGCCGTTGAGGAAGTCATTCATACACTCAAGGCGACACTCATAGGCAGTCGAATTTCCACCACTAAGAAACTCGATGTAGTCGTTGAGGAAGCCCTCAGGAGAGCCCTACTACGCCTCCTAGAAGCAGGATATTGGGACTTCGACAAGACTGTAGACGCCTTTCTGGTGGATGCAAGCCCGGTAGTTATCATGTTGGTTGGTGTCAACGGCACCGGCAAGACGACCACTACCGCAAAGTTGGCGCACCGATTGAGCCAGCAGGGCCACAGTATCGTACTGGCTGCCGCAGACACCTTCAGAGCCGGAGCCATTGATCAGCTCGCAGTTCACGCTGACCGCCTCGGAGTGCGCTGCATCCACAGCCAGAGAGGGGGCGATGCGGCGGCGGTTGCCCGTGACGCCGTAGAGAGCGCGAAGGCCCGCGGTGAAGACGTTGTAATCATCGACACCGCAGGCAGGATGCAGAACAAGACCAACCTGATGGAGGAATTGCGCAAGGTGCATCGGGTCACACAACCCCATCTGGTGATTTTCGTGGCCGATGCCCTAGCTGGCAACGACGCGGTTACACAAGCCATCGAATTCCAGCGTATGCTGAGATTCGACGGCGCCGTTCTTTGCAAACTCGACACCGACGCCAAGGGCGGGGCCGCTCTTTCTATTGCCCACGCCACAGGCCGCCCGATAGTACTGGCAGGCGTTGGCCAGGGTTACGATGATCTCATCGACTTCGATCCATCATGGTTCATTGATACTATTCTGGAGTGATGTCCGACCAGTGACCGCGCCGTTCTTGAAGCGCGACCCACACGTCGATGTGAAGATGTCCACCGAAGAGCAGCCACTTGCACTTGTGGTGGTTGGCAATGCCACCACCGAAGGCAGAATACGTAGTATCATGAAACACCAAGGATGGCGTACTGAGTTCTGTGGTGATGGCGACAAAGCGGTCGACGAATATGTCAGACTACAGCCCGATTTAGTGTTCCTAGCTCTTGATATCCCTTCGATGAACGGTCACATAGCAGCGCTTGAGATGCGCGAGACCGACTATAGCGCAAGAATAGCCATTATCACCTCCAGATCAGGTACTGCCAAAGCTGGGGACGCCGCTTACTCCGTAGGAGCTGTCGGTGTCCTCGTCACCCCTCTGACTCAATCGGTGTTCGACGAGCAGTGGGAGGCGATGATGGGTGAGATTCCCCCTGCCCCCGGTCTTGCCGACCTCGACGAACTCTATCCCGAGGTAGAGGAGGCAGAGATGCCAGTCCTTCCTCCGCCGCCGTTGATGCCGCCGGTCCCGGAAGCGGTCGAGATGCCGTCCGAAGACTCCCCCGAATCCGAACCGGAACTGCCAGCTAAGAAGCGAGGATGGGGTCGTAGGATCATCATCCTCATTGTTCTGGCCGCTGTGGGCGCCCAAGTGGGGGTCTATTTGGAGTATATCGACCCCATCGTAATCATTAATTTGAGCGACCTCTGAAGGCCATTCCGAGTCTGTTTGCAGATTCATCGGTTTATGGTTCGATTGAAGATCATCTAGACATCAATGCAGTCCACGTAGCATCGGCGTATGCCTTGGCCGCCGCCGCAGGGTCGTCCGAGCCATGTATCCCTGTGCCCACAATGACCGCGTCCGAACCAGCTTTGATCGCATCCGACGGATGGCCGTACCTCTGTCCAAGGACACCCTCTTCTGCTGATAGGTTAACTCCTGGTGTCCAGATCATCTTACCATCACCGACTTTTCTCCGCAGCGAGGAGATTTCGTCCGGCGAGCTACCGTTGCCTATGTAGCCGAGAACGTGAGGCGAAGCAGCACCAGTCACAATCGTCTCGTCGGTGTAGCCCTCAGAGAGCAGGTTGCCCTGACTAGACATCTGAGCCAACAAGAAGACACCTCCTATCCTCTGTACATCATCCCACCCCGCGGCGATACCATCCACGATGTCCGGTCCTGAGACGCTATGGGCGGTGACGATATCAGCCCACGAGCGGATGTCGTAGATTCCTCCCATCTGCGTCTGTGATACTCTACCTATGTCGGCGAACTTACGGTCTTCGAAGAGCATCAGATCATGTGAGTGGGCAGCATCTACGACCTTCTGCCACGCCTCTTGTGAGAAGTCCTCGACCATATCCACATGAGTCTTGAGTGCAGCGATGTGAGGACCTACTTGATGGATGAGTTGCATCAACTCTTCAGTGGTCGCAAGATCGGCCGCTAATACTACCAATGTCTCCTTCTCAGCAGCCGTTTCCATGAAGCGATGCGATAGAGGATGAGCGCAACCTCGCCATCTAGCGCCCCACACCTCATCG
>Ga0302133_10000701_pt1 | contig 21136 bp, 26 predicted proteins | sample CB9_331_MG_FD_203121 | JGI IMG/M metagenome (GOLD analysis project Ga0302133, IMG submission 203121) | Marine microbial communities from Western Arctic Ocean, Canada - CB9_33.1 | ecosystem: Environmental > Aquatic > Marine > Oceanic | place: Canada: Western Arctic Ocean | collected 2017-09-19 | reverse complement strand
CAGTCGGTCTATTACAACCCGACCTACGCATCTGGCCTGGGATTGATTTATCTCTGGCCGATCCCCACAAGCACGACGTTGCAGGGGGTCATTTACACGCTCGTTCCGGTGAGTGAGTTCTCAGCGATCAGCGACACGATTGCGCTGCCGCCTGGGTATCGCCGGTTCCTGCGGACCAATCTCGCCAAAGAACTCGCCAGTGCGTTCGACTCGCCACTGACCCCTGACCTCCAGCAAGCCGCCGCTGAGAGCAAGGGCGACATCAAGCGGGCGAACGAGCGGCTCAGCGATATGTCGTGCGGGGTCGCCGGATTGATTTTCGGAGGGGCTGGACCGCACTACAACATCTACAGTGACACCTAATGGCCCAGTATCCAGGTTTCATCTACGGATCGAATGAAGACCAGAGTCCGTGGGCTGACTGCGAACGCACGGTCAATTGGTATCCAGAGCAGTCGCAGGCGTCGTCATCGCCCCATAGCGCGGCCCTCTATCCGTGCCCAGGCTACGAAGAGTATGTCACCGTCAATGACCTGAATTGTCGCGCCTTGTTCGCCATGGCCGGGCGGTGTTATTCCGTCGTGGGCCCGCACGTCTACCAGATTTACGAGACGAACTCAGCGGCGGTCGTCACGAGCGGCACCGTCGTCAATGACCCCAATCCAGCCTCAATTGCGAGCAACGGAGACGCAGGCGGTCAGCTCCTGATCGGGTCAGGCACCAACGCCTATCTGCTCACCATCGCAAGCAATACGTTGAGTGCGAGCATCGGCACCCTCGCCGGTAAATGCACGATGGTCGGCATGATTGATGGGTATTTCCTGTCCTTCGACTCAGCCGCCTCCAAATTCTACATTTCCGCCTTGAACAACGGCGCGAGCTGGGACGCCACGCAGTCTGCCCAGCGCAGTATTGCCCCAGACCCCTGGAAAGCGATGGTCGTGGACGGCAACCGGCAGATTTGGCTCATTGGTGAGCAGACGGGCGAGGTCTGGTATGACGCCGGGACCAGCCCGTTCCCGTTCGCGCCTGTGCCGGGGTCGGTATTCGGGTATGGCACGCCTGCGCCGTATTCGGTCAAGCTCGCGAACGACACGATGATCTGGCTCTCGCAGACGGCCGAGGGGGCTGGGGTCGTGGTGGCGGCGACAGGACTGGAACCCCAGCGCATCAGTTCCTACGCCATCGAGACCGCCATCGCCGGGTATGCCCGCACGAGCACCATCTCTGATGCGGAAGCGGTCGTCTATAGCGACCAGGGCCACACGTTTTACTGTCTGACCTTTCCCAGTGCCAATGCGACGTGGGTGTTCGATCTCGCGACGGGCTTGTGGCACGAGCGGGGTGTCTGGGACAGTAGCGACGGGGACTACGACCTCTGGGGGCCGCGCAGTCACTGTTATGCGTTCGGACAGCATCTCGTCGGGAACCGCACCTCGGGCCTGATCTGCACGATGGACACGGACTACGCCACCGAGTGCAATGGGGACGTGATTCGCCGCGTGCGTATCCCTCCCCCACTGTGGCTCGGTCAGGGACGGCGGCTCTTCGTTTCGCGCCTGACCGTACTGCTGGAGCCGGGACTGGGCACTTCGACAGGCCAAGGCGTGGACCCACAGATGATGATGCGGACCTCGACGGACCTGAAGCGGTGGAGCGCCACACAATTGGCCTCTGCGGGCAAACAAGGCGAGTTCAATACGCGGGTCTACTGGACACGGCTGGCGAGTTCGGATCGCGTCTGGGTGCCCGAACTGTCGGTCTCAGACCCTATCCCGTGGCGTCTCGTCGGCGCGAATGTCGAAGGTCGGAACATTCAGGGGCCGGGAGAATGACACATGGCGAATCTCGCACCGACGCCGGCCATCGTGGTCGAGCAGGACGTGACGAACGGACGAATTTCGGGCCGGCTCACGTTTCTGATGCGCTATTGGCTTCTGTCCCTGGCCGACCGGATCAATGCCACGCCAGAGATTTTAGCGAGCGTAAAGGCGTCCACACAAGCGGCGTCGATCAGCGCGACCAGCTTCTCGATCCTGTCGGTGTCACCGGGGTTGTATCGGCTCTCGATGTCGGCACGGATCTCACGGGCGGCGACGACCAGTTCGTCCCTGATCGTGACGTTCGGATGGACCTCCGGGGGCGTGAGTTGCACCACGGCGAGTCCGGCGATGACCGGCAACACGACCGCGACGGTGGGGAGCCTGACAGTCCTGGCCCGCGTGGACGAGGCGACCGCGATTACTTATGCGACGACGTATGTCAGTGCGGGGGGCACGACGATGCAATACAGTCTGGACGTGTCCTGCGAACTGGTCGCGTGATTCGACCGGCGACCATGGAGGATGTTCCGGCCCTGGTGGCGATGGGTCGTCAATTCGCCCAGACAGAGATGTACCGGGATGTCCTGCGCGAGAACCCCGAGCAGATGGCGATTGTTGCGGGCAATTTGATTGGCCATGAGTCCGGTGCGATTCTGGTCCTTGAGCGAGATGGCATTCTGGTGGGGATGATCGGACTCGTCTGCACCCTGCATTTCCTATCTGGTGAAATGTATGCCGGTGAGGTGTTCTGGTGGGTCACGCCGGGTCAGCGAGGTGACGGGGTCCGTCTCCTGCGTGCGGCTGAATCGTGGGCCATCGAGCATGGGGCCAAGGCGCTCCAAATGATCGCCCCCACCGAGCGCGTCGGACAGTTCTACGACCGCATGGGATTCACTCGGACGGAAATCTCCTACCAGAAGGAGTTAGGCGCATGAGATTGCATTTTTATCATGCGTAGATTAGGAGCAGAAAGATGATTGGAGTAGGGACGGCTATCGCTGGAATCGCTGGTGGTCTTGGCTCAATCGGCGCTGCCAAGATGCAGAGCGGTGCTGCCGGTCGAGGCGCACAAATAACGACTGACGCAGCCCTGCGGGCGGCTGAATTGCAGCGTCAGTCGAATATGGACAAATTGGACTATCTACGCAACCAGGACCGCATAGATCGTGAGTCCAAGCAATGGACGGATCGACAGAATTACGGACTCTCGAAAGCCGAGATGATGAATGCGTCCGCCCAATATAATGACACCGGGGTAAACAGGCGGAATGAGCTTGTAGCGAGGAATCTCACCGATGACAGGCTCTATGGCGAGAACCAGAAACAGTTCAACACGATGCGTCAGATGATGGGGATGCCGAACAAGGCTGAATCTATCAACGTGTCTCCCGATGCATGGGTATACAAGAAGCCGTTCCTGCCCGACTACGAGCCAGACCCCACGGATTACAGTGATCAAAACGACCGTAACAAAAACCGGCTCGTTTGACGAGAGCAGCGGGAGTAAACATCATGGCGAGTGATAGAGATCGGGCCGCAATTCGGCAGGCATACCTGGACTACCTCGGCCGTGATGCGTCAGAAGAGGACGTAGAGGGATGGGCGACAGGTCAATTCCATGGCGGTGGACTCGATGACTGGTTGAATGCGATCCAAAACTCTGGTGAGGGTCAAGCCTACCAACAGGATCAAGCCGACCGTGTAGAAGAGGGCAGGCTTCAAGCCATTCGGGATCAAGAGGCCCGAGATGCAGCAAACAGGAATCAGTCTAACCAGACTATGGGCAATATGATTCCAGAGGGGTTCTCAGATGACCAAACGAGTGGCCCTGAAAATGACCCCTACGCTGGCGGTCGAGGCCGTGGTCCATATACTCCCGTAGGCGGAAACACGACCATACCGCCAAATACTGGAGCCACAGGATCGGCGGCAAGTCAGGGCGGCAATACCTACCAGTCTGCGAGTCGGCAAATACAGGACGCCTACAGGACATACCTTGGTCGAGATGCCTCGCAGCAGGAAATCTCAAACCAGTTATCTGGTGGGCGATATTTTGCTCCCGCGAATGTTCGGCACGCCATCAACGGGATACGGACATCCGAGGAGGCGGGGCTTTATAGCGCGCCTGAGGCTACCGGCGGCAATGAAGACCCCGAGAAGGAAGACGCAAAAGGTCAGATGCAGGCTGCGTATCTCGAACATCTTGATCGGGAGATGTCAGATGAGGAGTTCGAGGCATGGTGGGACGGCACGAACGAGTGGGGACCAGAAGGGATTGAGGGACTCCCAGGCTGGTTACGTGGCGTAGCGCATGAGGGAAACCGTCTGAAAGAGGCTGCCGCAGGGCCGGGAAATACAGGGGAACCTCCTCCGCGCACCGGTCAGGCACCAGGAGGATTCGACCAGACCAAGTGGGAATCAGGCCACGGCAGCATGAAGTATGACGCCGGCGGATTTCTGGCTGGACTGACCAAGCCGTCAGAAATCAAGGCCATGGTTGAGAGTGCTGACTTTCAAGCCCGATTCGGCGGCGCGACCTTCGACGGCAAAGACAAGATCAATTTCAACGGAATCGAAAGCGATGGCGTCCCGGTCTACGAAGTCGACGTGCTGATGCGTGCCGATCAAGCGGGTGACACCTCTGGGGGATTCTGGTGGGGTGCCGGTTCGGGCGATGGAACGACTGACGACACAGGCGATGTTGAACCAAACGACCCTTCGCCTGTCTGGGCCGGATACCCAGAGGACAGTCCATTGGCACCTCCGCAGCTGAACCCGGGACCGAATACCTATGGCATGATGGGTCCAGGCGGTGGCGGCATGATGGGTCCAGGCGGTGGCGGCATGATGGGTCCAGGCGGTGGCGGCGGCACGATGGGGAATATGATGACCCCCTACAACCCGCTTGCGACATACAGCCCCGAAGCCTATGTCCCACCAGCTCCGTATCGTCCGCCGGCCTATGCGGCACCGACCCCGTTCGCGGGCGACCGGTACCGACCCGCAACACCGTATCAGCAGGCGACGTATCAAGGGGCTGTCCCGTTTGCTCGTGATGAATACGAGGCGGCGGCTCCCTACGAACTTCCGACAGCAGCGGAAGCGGCAGCAGACCCGAGCTACCAGTTCCGGCTTCAGCAGGGGCTGGACGCACTGGAACGGAGCGGTGCCGCACGCGGTATCAGTAGAACTGGTGCAACAATGAAGGGTCTCTTCGATTACGGAGCAAACTCGGCGTCACAGGAGTATGCAAGCGTCGATGCCCGTAAGCGGGACACCTACGATACCGCCGAGCGGAACCGATTCAACGCCTATGAGGCCAATTTCGGGAACGCCATGACCGCCTACGATACGAATGAGCGGAACAGGGCTGGCGCATTCAGCGTGAATGAACGTAATCGTGCGACCGCCTATGACACGAACGAGCAGAACCGTTCAGGTGCCTACGATACTAATTACGGTAACGCCATAGGCGAATACGGGATAAATGAGTTTAACCGTGCAGGCGCGTTCAACACGAATGTTCGTAACGCAGAGACCGCCTATAACACCAACGAGCGGAACCGTTTCCAAGGGTATACGACCAACGAAATAGCTCGGCTCAATGAGAACCAGACCGCCGAGAACAGACGCGCTGGTGCCTACAACACGAATGCCAGGAATTACCAAGACGCTCAGAACTTTGGACTACGAGCGCAGAATCAGGGCTGGAGACAGGGATATGACAAGTGGGTTGCGCAGTACAACCAGCAGCGCACGAACAGAAGAGATAACTTCGATATGATGTACCAACTGGGTGGAGCACAGTAATGCCTCCATTTAGATATACACCCAACCAGAACCGCTACGTCGGGTCCATTGCCGACCTGATGGGTCGTGGCAATGAGGCTGAAGCCCAAGCCCTGATCGCCTCGGCCAACGCCCAGGCCCAAGCCGCCCAGGCCAGCGGACAGGCGTGGGGCGGGGCCGTGCAGGGCATTGGCAATACTGTCTCCCAGGCGATTACCAACTGGAACTCGCCTGAAGCGAGACGCCAGAGAGAGCTTGAAAAGGCCCGAGAGATTTTCGCCAGAGGAAGTGAACAAGAGAGGGTGCTCAATGAACCGTTTTACCGACGCACTACGGGTGAAATGGTCGGGCCACCTTTCGCTGGAGAACCGGTCGAGCCAACTGTGAGAACTGACAGTCCTATCAGGGTTGATACGGTAGAAGAAGGACTCCCATTCGGTGCCGCTCCGACCGAGACTGAACTAGATCGTATGCAATCAGGGGGACCACTTGGTGAAGGATGGACAGGAAGCGATCCAAGGACATTGAGTGGCGCTTATCATCCATCGGTAACTGTAGGGGCAGACCCTGGAACCGTAATGCCAGACGGGGCCATTGAAAACAGAGAGAGAACCATTCGTGGTTATATTACTGATGAAGGATTATTCGATCCTCGTCGGGCTGCGGCCGATATGTCAGCAGGGAACGTCAGTCCTGATGTGATCAATGAGGTATTAGGAAACATCACGAACACCAATAAAATGTTTTCTGATTTCGACGCGCTTGAGTCTCAAAGCGACGAAGACCGTACGGTCTTAATAGGAAGACTCGCGGCTGATGCTTTAAGGCAGGCAGAACTTGAAGTTCTGTCGATTGACGACGCTATTGATGTCAACTTGGCCGCGCTGGAGTTACGATTTGGTAAAGACGTGGTCAATGACTTGCGTGTTCAATTACATAATCTGTCACCAGAGGAACAGCAGTCTTCTTTGACAAATGCAGCCAAGGCGGCAGACGACATTGTTGGTCATCAGGTATTCACCCCTGGCCAGACAAGGCTCGGGATGATTTCAGGGTTGGCAGAGACACCAGCAGGGACAGAACCCCTCAAAGATCAACTTTCTAAAATCTTAGCTCTCACCCCTGGCACCGAGGCATATGATGCTGCGGTTACCCAGTATGGAGACATGACGCGGGCGATGTCTCAGGTAGAAATTGAACAATTTGAGAGCGGCCTGGATCTGGAACAACAGCAGTTAAATGAAACCATACGTCACAATAAGAGGATGGAGGATCTAAACCTTGCTAGTTCACAAGCGAGAGCGGGTCGCGATTCCTCAACTGGTGAATCGGATAGCACTTACGATGCTCAGCTAACTAATGACATTATTTCTGTAGGGAATGATCTCCTCAATCATGAAGGCTTTGAAGGTGCGTTTGGAGCCTTGGATGCCGCGGCTGAAGAGTGGAGGTTCCCGGCCGGATTGACGCCCAAGACAATTCAAGAGACGACTGATGCCAGGGGCCTTAGGAAGAACCTCATAGACAAGATGACGATTGAGAGCCTAGCGTTGATGTCAGGAACATTGACTGATAACGACATAATTATCTTGAAGAATGCCAGAACCAGGCTTGAAGCTAGCATGAGCGAAGAATCCGCTCGCACCGAAATAACGAGAATACTGGAACTCATGACCAGATCAAGACGTCAGCAGGTACGTCTGCACCTGGATGAACGCGGAATGCTTTCAAGTGATGAAAAAGTTTCTCAATTCCTAGTCGCTAACCCGGATTTCTAGATCATGGCACCGCAAAGGAACAGCAACGGGAGGTGGGATTACTCAGACATGCTGCCGATAGAATCTGGGAGCAGTGCGCCCAAACCTCCAGACAGAGGGAAGTGGGATTACTCGGACGTACTTCCGATAGAAGCCGGGAGCGGTACCCCCGAACGGACAACTAGTCGTACGCCAGATCCACCTGGTCTGAGTAGTACCCAACAGGAGGAATACAGGGCGTATCGAAGGTCTGGATTCGCTGAAGATCCAGTAAGATTCCCGACGTTTGTGCAGCCAAAGGGGTGGTGGGAAAAGGACATCTCAGAACATTTGGGAGAGGCCGCTGGTCGTGTCGCCACCGAACTGAATCCGATTGAACTTGGGAAAGGATTATGGCAGATAGCCAGGCATCCGTTCAAAACCGGTGAAGCCTTGGGAGCAGCACAAGTTGAACAGTTTGGCAAGGCACGCACAGCAGCCAGCGAGGGCCGTTACAGTGAAATGCTTGGGCATGGTGCGGCCTCTGCAATTCCCCTGCTTGGGCCTGCGGCGGCTGAAATCGGGGAGCGCGGAGGACGCGGCGAGCTTGGGAGTGCGCTGGGCAGCGTTGCTGGGATGGCGATTCCAGGTGCTGCGGTTAAATCATTTGGCGCACTCCGAGGTGTGGGGAGGGTCGTGCCTAAGAAGGCATCCGACATTCCCATGTCATTGGCCGAGCGATTACGGGCGCGTGGGAGCGTCATGGCTTCAGGGGTAACAAAAGTTGAATCGTTATCTCGAAAGCTGTTCACTTCAGAGGGGCGATTTAATCGACTGCGAGCAAGACAGCAACAGGACATTGGTGAATGGGCATCCAGGGTAGTTGAAGGTATTTCACCAACCGCGGGGGCGCGTGGGACAGTTGGTGCGGGAAAACGGGCGAAGACCTCTCTCAAGGAAGCCCTGGAAGAGGCAAAAGACACAATAGGGCAGGAATACACTGAGATTAACGAACTGACCCATGGGCTCCGAGTTAGCAAGGCATCGCTCAAGGCGTTCGCGGAAGACAGGCTTCGTGGTGTCAGGAAAGCCGCGGACGCGCCATTGGAGGAGATTGCAAGTCATATTGACAGTTCAGACTTAAACACTATGCGGTCTCAGCTTCAAAAGATTATTGACGGGCCTGACTTCGCTGATTTTAAGACCTATCAAGGGATACGGAGCGCACTCTACGATCTCACGAGAAAGACTGATGTGGCCATCGGTGGGCAAGCCCAAGGACAGTCCAAGCGATTGGTTCAACTCGCCAACGATGCGATGGAGGAAGCCGCGGAGGGTAGCAGGCTCACCTGGACTGGCCCAGACGGCACGACGATATCATTGGCCGACAAGGTGCGTAATGCGAATGCGTCATGGAGGCAACTGAAAACAACCTTTAACGATTCAGTTATTTCCAAAATACAGAAGTCCGCTCCAGAAGAGATACATCGCGTGTTTGAGCGAGCTAAAGTTGATGACATCGACATATTGAAGCAGGAACTTCCCACAGTAGACTGGGACGAACTTCGCGGGAAGTTGTTGGCCGATGCATTTAATCGTTCCACGGGTGGTGAAATATCAAAGAGTCTCGGCATTGCCGATGAGGTCGCTGAACGCGCTGGCATTGTAACGGGTCAAACAGAGGCGACATCGTTCAAGGCTGGCCAAATGAAGAATTGGCAGGAAAACGTCCTTGACACGGAAAAACTAGAGAAGCTATTCACGAAGAAAGAATTAACAGAGATCAACTCCATCATTGAGACTGCTGATTTGATTTTTGGACCGGCAGCACAGGCATCGAGCGCCTTGGCTTTCATGGCCACGTCGATCAATTACGGGATGAGTCTTGGCACAGCGACAGCGGCATATATCAGTGGACTACCCGCCGCAGGGTGGGGCCTGTTTTCTATGGGTAGCACGGCCGCACTTGGTCGCGTGCTGACACGTCAAGTCTCTCGGAGTAAATTGCTTGATAAGTTGGGGGAGTATGCACGTCTTCGCGGCATTCCCACAGGAGCTGGCGTAGGGGCCATTGCCATGAGACAAGCCAATACATCGGAAGAGGGTCGTCAGCCAGCAGCAGAACGTCGTACCATGGCAGACATTCTCCCGCCACTCAATGACCGCATCCAGAGCGGCCAGACGCTCACTGAGGATCCGCTCGCACGGCGTTAACCGCTCTTTGTCACAGAGGAACCACACATGGCAGGCACACTGACCCCGACCCCGTATCAGACCGTCCTCGATGGCGATGGCGTGGCCGTGTCTGGGGCGAAGATAAAGACCACAGACACAGGCACGGGGGTGGATGCGGCGACCTACACCAACGCGGCGTTGTCGGCTGCGAACACCAACCCGATTGTCACGGACAGTGCTGGTCGGTATGTCGCCTATCTCCCGGCCGGGTCCAATTTCACCTTTGCGATCACGACCAGTGCCGGTGCGGCGATAGAGACACAGACCAATATCCAGGCCGTGCCGGGGTCGTCAGTCAACCTCGACATCGAGGGCACGGTCGGCGTAGCGGTCACGGCCGGACAGGTGCTGTACCTCTCCAGTGCGGCTGAGTCCCCCGCACTGACGGCCGGGAAGTGGTATCTGACCAACTCGGACGCCGCCGCGACGAGCACGACCCCGCAGAGTCTCGGCGTGGCGGTGAGTGCCATTGCGATTAACACCGCCGGCACCATCAGGCTCGCGGGTGAGGTCAACAGTGCCGGGACGGTGGTTGTCGGCACCACGTATTACGTCGGCGCGACACCGGGGGCCATTGTGTCATCGGCTCCGGTTCTGTTACGACAGGTGGGCGTTGGACTGACCACCTCGTCCCTGCTCCTCGCCGCCACGACGGTGGTCGCTGCGAGTATTCCCAACCCGATTAGCCAGGATCTACTCTTCACGGACGCGACCTACGACATCGGCAAGGCCGGGGCGACCCGGCCCAGAGACGGATTCTTCAGTCGGAATGCCGTGGTGGGTGGGACACTCGGGGTCACGGGCGTGGCAACATTGTCCTCTCAGCCCGTGTTGTCCACATTGACAGCCAGTGTGGCCGTGTTCAGCGACGGCTCGAAGGGGTTGGTTTCCAACGCAATTACTGGCACGGGGAACGTCGTAATGTCGGCCTCACCCACCCTTACGACGCCTGCGCTTGGGACGCCTTCGGCACTCGTCGGCACGAACATCACCGGCACTGCCGCAGGGCTCACCGCTGGCAACGTCTCGACAAACGCAAACCTCACAGGCCCGATTACCTCGGTCGGTAACGCGACGTCCATCGCGGCACAGACAGGCACGGGCACGACGTTTGTCATGCAGGCCAGCCCGACCCTTACGACGCCAGTGCTCGGCGTTGCTACGGGCACGTCGTTGTCCCTTTCGGGTCTCTACGCATCCACGATGGGCAATAACACGTTGATTTTCCAGAGTACGACCGCGACGACTGGTTATCAATACACGGAGATGTCGAACACGGGCGGTGACGCTCGAATGGGCGTAGAGGGCACGGTAACTGGCCAATTAGCTACAGGATCGTTAGCTTATGCTGCGATCTTTGGCAATGCTGGTGCGGCAGCTACACAATTTTCCACAAGCAATTTAGCACGCATGACGATTGCGACTGGCGGCAACGTCGGCATCGGGACGACGGCCCCGGCACTCCTCTTCCACGCGCATGGAACGATTGGTGGTCCGGCTTCGTCCGGAACAGCCCAGACAGGTATCGCTCGTTTCTCGCAGTCGGGCGGGACGGCGGTCCTAGACATGGGGTCCGACTCTGTCTCGGCGGCGGCATGGTTTCAAAATACAGACTCCGCGAACTTGGCTCTTACGTATCCCATCGCTTTGAATCCTAACGGCGGCAACGTCGGCATCGGGACGGCGACACCGGGGGCGAGGATCGACATCGTTGACAGCGGCTGGAATACCCTTCGGATTGGGGACAACGAAACGAACTCGACCAACAAGGCGGGTTACTTCGTCGGGCGTCATTATACGAACGCCGAAGAAAACGTCGCGTTGGTGAAGGGCAGCAGCACCACGTCTGCGAATGTCGTGGACATCGGCGGCAATGCGGCCGGACTGAACGCGGCGACTGAGGTGTCGATATGGACGGCTGCGAACAATACGACCGTCACCGGAACAAAGGCGCTGACGGTTGACGCATCGCAGGACACGACGCTCGCGGGCCGTCTCATTCAAACCTCGGCGGATAACTCCGCGTGGGCGGCGACGTTTGCGAACACGGGCACGACGGGGGCGAATGGGGTCTATGTCAACATCGGTTCGGGGGCAACTGGAATACCGTTTCGTGTGGACAAGAACGGGGCATCGCAGTTTGAAGTCCAAAACAACGGCAACGTCGTCGTCGCCGGGGCGCTCAGTAAAGGGAGCGGGAGTTTCCTGATCGACCATCCGCTGCCGTCCAAGAAGGACACGCATAGTCTTGTTCATAGCTTTATCGAAGGCCCGAAGGCCGACTTGATCTATCGTGGCACTGTCACACTCTCGGATGGTGCAGCGACGGTGGACCTTGATGTCGCCGCAGGTATGACGGTCGGGACGTGGGTATTGCTCTGCCGGGATGAGCAGGTATTCACGTCAAATGAGACTGGCTGGTTCCATGTTCGAGGGTCAGTCTCTGGCAGTACGCTCACCATCGACTGTGAAGAAAGCGACTGTACCGACACCGTCTCGTGGATGGTTGTGGCAGAGCGGCAAGATCAGCACATGTACGATACGCAATGGACCGATGAAAACGGCCGTCCGATCATAGAGCCGCTGAAGCCAGAAGTGCCAGACCCAGAGGAGGACGATGACGACGAAGACCCAGGAGAATGAGTTGACAGCCGTGGGCGTGAATGACCTATTGATGATGATTGGCGAGCGCGAGGCCCGTCTTGCACAGCAACAGCTATTGATCGCCCAGCAAGCGGCACGCATCAAGGAACTTGAATCCGACACCACGGAGCCGTAATGGACATCGCCGCCGAAGCCGCTGCCATGTTGGCGCTCGTCGTGGGGTCGGTCGTCTGGTTGATCAGGCTGGAGGGACGGGTGAACACCCACGAAGCGATCTGCTCAGAGCGGTACCAGCAGCTCCAGGCCCGCCATCTCGAAACACTGGATGAGATGCGGTCGATGGACGGCAAGCTCGATTCGATCATCCAGCGAATGCTGTAATGCCACTGGCCTATAAACACGGCGTGCGGATACAACGGCGGACGCTCGCGTTGTCGCACATCGAGAATTGCGCCCTCGCCACGCAGGCGGAGTTGGGCTACCCGGAGGTGCTGCTCGTGACTTCCGCGAACGACAGCGCTCATGCGGTGAACTCCCGGCACTACACGGATGACGCGCTGGACTTCCGCACGAAAGGGCCGCTGGAAAACACGATGCGGTCGAGGGCTCGGAAGCTAAAGTTCCGTCGGCGGTACGCAGAGCTGCTCGGTGCGCGTTTCACGGTCTTATTCGAGGGGGCCGGCAAGCCGCATGAGCATATCCATGTCCAGGTCAAAAAAGGGGAGACCTACCCATCATGATCAAGAAGACCAAGAGCGGCTTCAAGGTCGTCAGCAAGTCGGGGAAGAACCTGAGTAAGCCGGGGCTGAGTAAGGCCGCTGCCGCCAAGCGCCTCGCGCAGGTGGAGCACTTCAAGCGGCAGGGCTGACCGGAACGTGATGAATCCGTTCACGTTGCTACGAATCTACGGGCGTGTCAGTCGCGTGCTGGGGTTGTTCCGGTCCGCGTCAGCGTCATACAACGAAGGAGACTCCATGTCTCGAAGCTTGTTTGTCAGTAAGTCATTTTGGCTGAACGTGCTCACGGCGTCGGTGGAGGTCACGGGCGCGCTCGCGGGGGTGATCCCTCCTGGTGCGCTCACGCTGGTCCTGGCGGGCTTCAATGTCGCGATTCGACTTGTGACCAAGGGGCCGGTGCATGTGCTCCAAGCGGCTGCGGCCAGCGACGACGAGTAAGCCCCGTGCTGTCATCGCGCTCGTGGGGTTGCTTATTGTCGCCCCCTCATGCGACCGGCCCGCGCTGGACGTAGACATCCAGGTCATGCGTCGGATGCTCGCTGAGCCCGACTGGACGCCTGCTGAGTGGGAACGGTGGTGTGACCCGATGGGCGGGGGCGCGAGCCGGTGCGTGCTGGTCGTCGAACTGTCCTGCCCACCGGACTGCGGGGTCTACGTCGCCATGCGCCAGAATCCCCTCGCCCGCACGATCTCGTCGTCTGCTGCGTCCTTACGCTCGCCCGCCCGGTAGTGTCCAGGCGTGCGAGCAGGTCACGCAATACATCTCCGACCGCCCGGCGGTGACGACCACCTCAGTCTGGTAGTCGCCACATTTGGGGCATCGTGGTCCCTCAGGCGGTCGCACGGGAGGTCACCGCCGGGGAATCGAGGATGGCATCGAGTGCGGCCATCTTCGCCAGCAGGTGTCGCGTCTCGGCCTCGTGACCACGCATCGCCTCTAGATACCCGGCCCGCTGCGCCTCAATCTCCGCCACGATGTTCGCGACCGTCCGTCGCCCTGCGGGTTCCACGGCCTCTGGGGTGTTTACTGCGGCAAGTGTCATGTTTTACTCCTCCTGTGTTGTGCTGCGTGTGAACGATGCGTCGTCACGGTTTGAAGTCGCCTTCCCGTAATGCTTAGCCCTCAGTTGCGCGTCATAATCCCACCCCTCTAAACAACATGCGGGACATATTCCGCCAACGACAATCTTCTCTGTTTCTACATCGCCAAACAGGTTTTTGTCTGGCTGATGTGGAATCCACTTGCGGCAGGCATCACAAAAAAAGGGAGTTACCATTTCACTGATTACCATAGCCAGACCAGCTTTGTCGGCTGTGGTGGCGATTCCACGGTTGGAAGTCAGCATTTACGTTGCGGTTTTGCTGACTTCCAACCTGTCCCAATATTCGACCAGTTCCGCTGCCTGCCCTGGTGATTCCACGACTTCGACCGGTTCTCCCAGCCATGCCTCATGCCACTCCCGTTCATCGTCGGTCAGCCGGCGACGAGAGGGTGAGAGCGAGCCGTCCTTTAGTTCCAGTAAATGTGTGCCGTGATAGCCGCAGACTAAATCTGGGAAGCCATCGCCAACCCCCGCTGTAGAGAACACGGAGACACCAAGGTCTCGCAACGTCTGCACAATCGCTACGTGGTTCCCGTCGATGCGAGCGCGGCGTCTCATGAAAACAAATTCTGAGCAGACGGCAGACCCTGTATGGCTGCGCGAATCGCGTCTGCTTCGATCCGAGCGGCTTTCCCATTCCGACATTGCATCGAACGCTTGTCTCCGAATGCACACGTCACCGAGAAATACACGGTGCCCCATCGCGCACGCTGTTTGATCGGATGATGCATTCTGCCGCAGCCCACACAGTCAGTCTGCATATGCATGTACCGAGTAGCGCCATCATCGGCCTCGATGCGATGTCGTGGCCCATTCAGCCCCCCGCCAGTCTGAATGTAGAGATGAGGCAAAACCTCGTCCCATCGGTCGTCATCTAGAATACTCATGGCCGTGACTCTCGATACGCTTCCCAGGCGAGATAGACCGCCAGCAGCGCGAGGAAGCCGAGTCCCCAGCCCACCACGAACCACACGAATCGCAGGACCAGCTCAAGTGTGGAACTCACGTCCAGCAGTACCCCTCGTCGCACGAATCCGTGTCGGGGTCGAGCAGCCCAGGGAGATCAGTTTGACGCTCGGCAATGGCCTCTGCGAGCGGTTTCCCAAACCGTGTCAGGTAGACCGGGTCTTTGCCAAGCATTTCACGTCGCGCAAGCAAGGTCTGCTCTAGATCGGCAGATTTCCAAAACAGCGCCGGCTCGTCTCGGCGCATCTTCGACCACATCGCCGGACGATGGAACGGGCAAAAGAAACAGGCGCTTTTTGGGGGGACTGGCAACCCCGCACGGCTGATGACGTTCTTGCAGTCCGTGCGCGATAGCCGTGAGTCGAGCAACGGATATACCGGGATCTCGTAGGGACTGGGGCTGCGATTGTTCGCCCGGTGCGCTTCATCGGTGCTGAACCCGATACAGACATCGGCGGGGGCGTCCGTGGTGGCTCCATGCGCTTTGAGCCATTTCGTGACGACCTTGATCTTGAAATCGGCCGTGCAGTTCCGCGTCCCTGGAGCGCCAGTGTCGGGCATCCGCACGGGGATCGGCAATGAGCGCGACCCGGGCTTCAGGAGTCGCTGCAAGAGTGTCTCGGTGTCGCCGTTCCGTTTCACGCGGTGTAGCTCATGGACGGGCAGTCCTCGCTCCGCACACCACGGGATCATGACCTCTCGGACGTAGGTGATGGTCGCCGGATGCTCAGAATCGTCACCCACGTTGGAGAACAAGGCCGCGTCGATGTGTCCGATCTTGCCCTGCACGGCAAGGACACAGAGAGCCGTGGATTGCACGCCGCCGCCGTAGGAGATGATTCGCATCGTTACCTCTTTTTTATCGGCCGATACGCGCTCGCGCCGTCCCAGGAGAGCTTGCCGTTTTCACGGCAGATGCGTGTGTGATCAGGGATAAACCGGGCCGACCGTTCCTCCCTATCAGCGCAGGCGACAATGCGGTGTTCGATCTCGGTCAGCCATTCAACCGGATCGGCCGCTGTGCCTGACAAGACAGCACGGCCCGACGCATCGACGGCAAAGCGATGACCATCCCGAGTCGAGCAGTGACCCTGGGTGGCGCGGATGACATTTGCCTCGTAAAACTGGCGGACGGTGGTCGCTAGGATGAGCCGCGCTTTGGGGGAGACCTTGGGGGGTGCAGATGGTTTCACGGTCTTCCGACGTGCCATCAGCTCTCACCCTCGCGTCCAGCGTCCTGGCTGAGCATACAGTGGGCGATATACGCTCGTGTGAGACGTGACCAGACCGTCGCTATACGGTCAGGGTCACCCTGCTGTGTCAGCGTCGATCCCCAGCGGTGGCCGTCGTTGGGTGGCCCCGTTGCGAGCAGTGCGCGGTAGGCGTCCAGTCTGTCCGTGCTCATCGTGATCTCCGTGGGGCGTCCACGATGACCCGCCGGAGTTTGAGCTTTTTCAGAATCCGGTCAGAGCAGGCCCGGCGACCCCGGATCAGGTCAGAAAAGTAACTCTCGCTGACCTGGAGCGCCAGGGAGGCCCGAGTCTGGTTCCGGTGCTTGCTCACCAGCGCCTCCAGACGGTCAGCCGGGTTGACGATCTTCAGGGTAGTCATGGTGAGAGTATACACCAATTCGGCTGATGAGCGGATAAGTATTGACCTGTGGCTAGTGAGCGTGTACCATCGTGACTCGTTCACCCGTTCACATCCATTTCAAGGAGGACACACATGCCCGTCATCAGCACCGGAAAGTATCTCAAACGTGAATCCGTCACCGCCGAGGGTGAGGTCCATAAAGTCATCAAGTGCGCCGAGGAGGAGATCAACTCTTCAGACGGTGGATCGGAGACTAAGTGGATTCTATATCTCTCGGATCTCAAGCCGTTGATCATGAACGCGACCAATATCCGGCGTGCGGTCGCCGCCTTCGGCACGGCCGAGGTGAACGACTGGGGTGGGAAGAGCATTGTGGTCTTTGACGACGAGTCCGTCGAATTTGGCGGAAAAGTCGTCGGGGGCGTGCGCCTTCGGGCCATCCCGGCCAAGAGAAAGAAGCCCACGTCCGTGGACGAGATTCCGTTCTAGCGCTTAACCCTGGACCGGCCCTGCGCGATCAGGGTCGGTCCTTTTCCTTTGGGGGCCACATGACGACACCGACTGAGACATGGACCGAGATTGGCAAGATTGGGATCGACGCCGGACTCTGTTGGATTGGCGACCCGTGCTATCTGAGGTATGACCCCAGCGGGTACGCGGAGGGGTCACCGGCTGGTCCGTGGGGCGGCTTCATTGATTGGCTGGGCGATGCCGATATCGCCAAGGAACACCCACTCGGATGCGTGGTGTCTACCGGGCATGGCGATGGCGTGTATCCGGTCGAGGTGCGTCTCGACGCCGAAGGGGCCATTGCCGAGGTGCGGGTGCAATTCATCAAGTGAGGAGGGCTGCATGACTGTTCAATTCGATCCCGTCACGCACCGCTACACCGTCGAGGGCCGCATCATTCCCTCCGTCACCCAGCGCATCACGGACGCGGGCCTGCTCGGCTCAGCAGCGAAATTCTACTCACCCGAGAGCGCAGCACGCGGCACCGCCATCCATCAAGCGTGCGCCGACCGAGACCACGGCCTGGACGTATCGGCGTTCGCCAGGGGGGAGCACGGCGGCTATCTCACCTCGTACATCAAATGGTGCGATGCCATCCAGCCGATCTGGACCTCCATCGAGACACCACGGTATTCCGCGAAGTACGGCACGGCGGGGACGGCCGACAGGGTCGGGACGTTCCACGACGGGCAACCGATGGTCCTTGACCTGAAGAGTGGGGGTCGGGCCTCGTGGCACTCCGTGCAGTTGGCGCTCTACGACCTGCTCCATGACGATCTGCCACCGCGCAAACGCCGCCGTATCGTCCTCTATCTGAGAGCCAATGGACGCATGGCCCAGAGCGTCGAGTTTGCCAGTCCGTACGATTACACCCTGGCGCTCAAGATGTGCGCCCCATCCCAGGAGACACCCGATGCCACAGATCACCTCGACCCCGCCAGCCCCTCAGACCCTGACGATGGACCTACGCCAACGTCCGGGGATTGAGCGACAAGCCCGCGACCTCCTGCTGCTCTCGGATGCGGTGGTGGTGACCTCGTCGGCGCAATCGGTCTCCGCATCAGACTATCTCCAGAAGCTCCAGAAGCTGCGGAAGTTTCTGGTCGGCATCTACAAGGACGCCAAGCAACCGCTCGCGCACGCCAAGAAGACCCTCGACCAGCAGGAACACGCGCTGGTGGACCCCATCAAGGAGGTGGAGAAACAGGTCATGAGCAAGATCCTGGCCTACACCCAGGCCACCAAATACCTGGAGACCCGGCGGCTTGCGGCCGAGACCGACCGGATGCTCGACGGGGAAGCACTCGTCCCCACGCCGCCCTCGCCGCCGCCGCTGACGCCGGGAATGCATCAGCGATCCACCTACAGCGGCACGGTAGAGGATATGGAAGCTCTCGTGCTGAGTGTGGCCGCGCAGATTCTCATCAATCGGAGCAGCGTCGAGACCCTGACGCCTTGGTATTGGCTCACAACGGTCTGCAAACCCTCGCCGCAGGCCACGCTGAGTCTCCTGACGGTATCGAGTCCTGACCTCAACGCCCTCGCCCGCGCCCTCAAAGATGATTTGGATGTGCCGGGCGTGGCGCTCAAGCACACCACCACACTTGTTTCGACATGACGCAAAAACACCTGTTTGACTGCGTCCGCATCGTCCGCATCGTCCTAAACACGCTAAAACACGCTAAAACACACGCTAAAACACGCTAAAACACGCTAAAACACGCGCAGTGGGGATATATGACATTCGCTGATCTGCTCTCTCGTTTCGAGGCGGTGCGCTCCACCGGGTCCGGCCACAGTGCCCGCTGCCCCGTCCACGAGGACCGCGTCTCCAGCCTGAGTATTTCCGAAGGTGACGACGGACGCGCTCTCGTGCATTGTCACGCGGGATGTGCGCTCGATGACATCCTCCTCACACTCGGACTCAGCCTGTCTGACCTCTACGATGATGACCCGGTGCCTGTGGCCCTCCCCACCCCGAGACTGACCGCTGGGTCCAGTACGGAGGCTGTGACCTACACTTATCACGACCTCGACGGGACACTGCTCCACGAAGTCGTCAAGGGGGCAGGCAAGCAGTTCCGGCAGCGGCACCCGACCCCAGAGGGCTGGGTCTGGAAGACCTCCGGTCGCCGTGTGCCGTATCGCTGGCCTGAGCTGGTGGGCCAGACCGAGGTGTTTATTTGTGAAGGTGAGAAGGACGTAGATTGTCTCTTCGACCACGGTCTCGTCGCGACGTGCAACCTGGGCGGTGCGTCCAAGTGGAGGGCCGAGGAAACCGCCGCACTGCTCGACCTACGGCCGGCACGGGCCTACATCATTCCCGATAATGATACGCCAGGACGCAAGCACGCTGACAGTGTGCGGGAGCAGCTGACCGCTGCGGGACTGACAGCCACGGTTGTGCCGCTGCCCGGACTGCCGGCTCACGGCGATGCCAGCGACTGGTTTGCCGCCGGGGGCACTGTCGATGCGCTGCGGGCACTCGCGGCTGACCCACCGGACCCTGAGGCGGTGACCGCCACGACCATTGAGGCGGTCGATATACTGACGGCCGAACAGGTGTTCAGCCGCTTGGGTGAGGATGCGTATTCCCTGGACTACCCCACGCTGGGGGTGACGTTTCTGGTGTCGCATCTCCACCGTGACCGAGACGACCTGAAGTGTGAACTGACGGTCAATACCACGTCTGCCCTTCCGCACGCCCGCACCGTTGACGGCACGCTACTGTGGACCGCCACCAATCTGAGTGCCGCCCGGACACGGGCTGGACTCGCCAAGGGGCTCGCCGCACGGTCGGGCGAGCCGAAGTGGGATTGGCTATCGGCCTTGGAACGCCTGTCGGTCCTCGTGAGCCGTGCCGAGGCCGAGGGGTCGAGCGAGATCCAACCGCTCGCAGACTACGACCTCCCCACGGACGACCCGGCCTGGACGATTGCCGGCCTGCCGATTCTGAAGGACCACCCCACGATCCTGTTTGGTGACGGGGGTGCGGCGAAGTCGTACCTCGCGCTGTATCTCGCTGGCACGATTGCCCGTCAAGTACCGACGATCTTCATTGATTTTGAATTCGAGCCAGAGGCGCACCGGGCCAGACTCCAACGTCTTTTTGGGGCCGCGATGCCGCAGGGGTTGCACTACGTACGGTGTAGCCAGCCGCTCGTCACGGAGGTGGGGCGTCTGCAAAAATGGATGCTCGAATACGGGTGTCGATTCTGCGTGGTGGACTCGATTGCGTTCGCGCTCAATGGGCCGCCAGAATCGGCGGAAGTGGCGGCGGGCTTCTTCCGTTCGCTGCGGACCCTGAACGTGGGGTCGCTCAGTCTTGCCCACCAGACCAAGGGAGGCGACAACTCTGACAAGACGGTGTTCGGGTCGGCCTTCTATAACAACGGCGCTCGGAGCGTCTGGCATGTGCGACGGAATGACAATGAGGGGGCCGATTCATCAACCGTCGAGCTAGCCCTCTCCCACCGCAAGTCGAACACCGGCCAGCGACTCTCGACCCGAGGCATTAAGTTGGACTTCGCCGGCACAACCACCACCGTTGACACATTCGACCTAGCTGGTAGCGCCGACCTCGCAACCACGCTACCGATATGGCAGAGGGTCAAGTCGCTGGTGTCGCATACGCCGATGACGATACCTCAGCTTGCGAGCGAGCTGGAAGCGAACCCTCAATCCATTGCACGCATCGTGCGGCGGATGGACCTGTTCCGCAAGGATGCGTCTGACCGGGTCTGTCTTGCCGAGACCACGCTGACAGCACTTGAACCGGACGAGGAGCGATTCTAATCTCACCGAAATTTCGACGGCATCTTCTATGCACCGTGAAAATAAAGTATCTACTTATTACTCAAGAACTTAGGGGATATTTCGCCGCACATCTGCGATTTTTCGTCGAAAAGTCGGGTGGATTCTATCCGCCAACATTGCTTTGCAGCCACCTGATAGCGACACCGTTAAACCCATGGTAACAAAAGGCTTCAGGCGACATTCGCGATGGAAATAGGTGAAACAGCGACACCTGACGGTGGCAC
>Ga0302133_10000679_pt1 | contig 21562 bp, 17 predicted proteins | sample CB9_331_MG_FD_203121 | JGI IMG/M metagenome (GOLD analysis project Ga0302133, IMG submission 203121) | Marine microbial communities from Western Arctic Ocean, Canada - CB9_33.1 | ecosystem: Environmental > Aquatic > Marine > Oceanic | place: Canada: Western Arctic Ocean | collected 2017-09-19 | reverse complement strand
GTGTTGGATTCATCGTGACCAACTTGAGCAAGCACTCGAAGAACGTTGTCAAGTTCTACAATGGTCGAGGCACGGCCGAGCAGTGGATCAAGGAAGGCAAGAACGCCGTCAAATGGACGAAGCTCTCATGCCGTACATTCAAAGATAACCAGACCCGGTTGCAACTGTTCGCGTTGGCCTACAACCTGGGTAACTTCCTACGGCGGTTGGCGTTGTCGCGCGATGTCGAACACTGGTCGCTGACAACGCTGCGCGAGAAGCTGATCAAGATTGGGGCCAAGGTGACGCGGCACTCCAAGTACGTCACGTTCCAACTGGCCGAGGTGGCGGTGACACGTAGCCTGTTCGCCGCGATTCTGGATCGTATCGCGCGACTGGCGTGGCCGCCGCCGGTACTCGTGACCGCAAGACCTGCGTAGGAGTCTGGTGCAGACGGACATGGGCGGGACACAGGGAAACTCTGCGCGGTGCCCACTGCTCTGCACTGTATTCGACCGAGCGCCGCTGACGCCGAGCGACCAGTGCACATTGTTGACTTCCTCGCGCCTTTCGGGTAGAATCGCCATTGGTGGGAAACATGGCCCGCCAACGACAATCTGTTTTTGCATCACGAGCGGCGCGAAAGCGCCCAGCAACCTGGTTAGCCGCCAAGGTGCCCCAACGATGTGGTCCGACGAGCGTCGGGCAAAAAAAGGCTGGAATCCCCTCCGCCGCGAGGGGTTTTTCGTGCGCATCGTTGGGCTTCCTCCGCCGCTCGGCAACTCTCAGAAAGGAGGCCTGCACCCATGGCCAACTCACTCTATCCGTGTGGCGCGGTTGTCGACGCACGAAAGCCTGTTGATTACTCCCGATTGAAATGGAGCGATGTCTTCGTCCGATCAAGGAGGTTCTTCGGGACTTACGACGTCGACGGCATGCGGCATTGGCTCGACATTGTCGGTCAAGTGGAATTCCTTGGACTTCCCACCTACGAATATTCAAGCGGTGGTTCACCGGGCGGACACCCCGGTGGAATGGAATACTATTTCGCGCTCCTCGATGGCGGGCTTGCCTGCCATGACTATTGGGGACTTCGGAATGGTTGCCTTGTCATCGGACAAAGCTGCATTCGCTATTTCTGCTACCAGTTGGGTGTGCCGCAGCCGAGAAAATTCCGAGAAGAAGCGACTATCCCCACACTCGAATCGCTTCAGCAGGAAATCAAAGAGCAGCAAGGCGATATTGCGGCGCACGTGGTGTTATCGGACAGAATTGACCGATTCCAGGAACTCTTTCGTGCGTGATTGACGAGCCTTTTCACATTTAAGACTTGAAACACCTGGAGGTGTGACGATGACAAAGCGAAAGAAGATCGACATGAACTTCCGGCCAGACTCGTACTGGGACGAGGATGCGCTTCTCGCGAACGTCAAAGGTGAATTCCGCCGGCGTCAGATCCTGCAGGCGATCAATGATGGCGAAGTCGACGAGATTCCACCACCCATACTCGCGGACTCACTACCAGAACATCTCAGGGACTTCACGGGCAGCATCCATCCGATGCTGATGGGCGGCGAGTATTTGCCCGACTACGAAAACAGCGAGGTCGAAATAGCGCGTGTCGCTCTCGATTCCACAACCTGCGACGTGATCAGCGTGCGGGCTAGGCCCGAAGGGAAGCGAATCCGGTACCGTGTTGTCGACGAATACAGCAGCGATTACGTCCTGGAGTTTGACCAGTCCAACAAGCCGTTGACGCTGCGGAAGCTGATTCAGCTCATGGACACCGTCGAGTCCGTAGAGTTCGAGAGCCAGGGACTGGTCGATCACCACTGGGATTATCTGGCCGGTGAGGGCAGTTACGACCTCGATTACTGCGTGGCATTTGCGAGCGTGTCCTCAGAGTTTTACCCACAGCTCGCTGAGTATTACGACCAGAAGGCCGACGAGTGGATTGCCGATCGCAGGGCTTGGGAAACCGAAGATCTTGACGAGGAAGCCGATTGAGCTTGTCGCGGCCGTGGGTGAATGCTCGCGCGAAATCTGATTGCCATAATGATGGTATTGAGTGACATTCTACGACAGCCTCTAGGCCACATGGAGTCGAACTATGAATGCTCCGGTTAGCGTTGTCCACATTCCACACGCGTCAACCGTCGTACCGGCCGCGGCAAGGTCGTCGATTGCTCTTTCGGAAAATGAGTTGCAGCACGAACTGTTGACGATGACTGACCACTTCACAGACGAGCTGTTCCGAGTGTCGAAGAATCTGGCCAAAACGGTAAAGTTTCCCGTCAGTCGCCTTGTGGTGGATCCTGAACGATTCGTTAACGACAGAGACGAGCCAATGGCGGCAAAGGGAATGGGTGTCATCTACACGCTAGCATCGAGCCGGCAGCAATTGCGAAAAGCCCCTTCAATGCAGGAGCGCGACGAGCTACTTTCCATGTACTACTTCCCGCATCACCTGCGATTAGCCAAAGAAGTTGACGCAGCCCTCGCGATGCACGACCGGTGTCTCATCGTGGACGCGCACAGCTTCTCGTCAAGGCCGCTACCGCATGAGGCAGATCAGCATCCTGACCGCTGCGACATCTGTGTCGGTACGGACCCGTTTCACACACCGCTATGGTTAGCAGACTTTACGGTTCATGGATTTCGAAACCGCAACTGCCATGTCGAAGTCAATCGCCCGTTCGGCGGATCACTCGTTCCGGAAAAGTATCACGGCCGGGACAAGCGCGTTCTATCGATCATGATTGAAGTCAATCGTTCGCTATACATGGACGAAGTCTCTGGCGAACGGCTGGCTGCATTTGATGCGGTGGCAGCAAACCTCCAGCAGGTCTTGTTGACGCTGATTGCTGCAATGTCCTCGTGACAAACGGCTCAAGGCATGGAGCCATAAACCTGTGTTTCTCGAAGGCAAAGCCTCGTGTCTCCGGCGTGGCGTCTCGCTTTGAGTCGGAGGCAGCGGCACAGACGGGCCGATCGGAGCTGCAACTACCGGAACTGTTCGACGTCTTGGTAGAGTCGGTGGAGGTTACCGCACTGCAACGTGGGTGCGAGCGTTGGGAGCCCTGATCGGGAATCCTCTCAGGAATCGACCTTCCGAACTTGCCGTGAATCACGCCGAACACGGAACTGCGTGCGGCGGTGGTGAGCATCATCGAACTGGCCGTTTTCGTGTCTTTTTTCCTCGTTTAGAGATTGTGTTTCGAATCTCGACAAAAGGCGGTTGTTCGTTCAGATGAAAGTTAGCCGGTGCGAGACTATGCAGCTCTTGCGCTCTGAGCCCGGTTTGCGAAGCAATTAGATAGAGCCAGTACCGCTGCTCTCCCGTTAAATTGCGACGCGTCGGTTGGTCTTTCGTAACGCTTAGTAGTTTCTCGAATTCCTCCGGTGAGAGGATTGCGCGGGGACGGGTATTGCTCGTGTCTCCCTTGATTTTTCGAGCGATTGCCATTGGGTCACGGTCCCAGCGGCCGTTCAACAGCATCCAACGAGTCCAGGCCCGCCAGGCCTCCAGGTATTTGTTGGCCGTAGCAGTGGTGTTGAACTGTCCTCCCCGTTGAAGATCGTTGATGGCCTTCGTGATTTTTACCACGTCGATTTGGACGTACTCCGTGAACGCCGCTTTTTCGATGACCAACTCGATCCACCCCTTGACCAACTGGGCCTGTTTGTCGGTATTGCCGATGGCCAACAGATCGTCGATGTATTCTCGGAGCAGATCGCAAATATCACCGAACTGTGTCCGGAATTGCAGGTCCCGAGACATCGTCAGTTGATGGACTCTTTGCTCCACATACTCCACAGCTCTGCGGACAGCGACCGTCCGGTCAGTGGTCTTCAGAGAAACGCTGCTTATCTTTCGGGCTGGGTCAGCTAGCAGGCGAAATCGCTGAGCGTAGTACTTGCCCTGCTTGCCGTGACCATTCCGGAAGCGGCGCGGCGAGCCGACAAGTTTGAAGTCAGGTAGTGGCACGGATACCTCCTATGGCTGATTCTGGGAATTCCAGAAGAACAGCCGAAGCACGGTTTGAGAATTTTTGTTCGTCAAACCGTGCTGTTAGGAGGATTGCTCGTCCATCCAGGTCAATAACTCTTGCAGCAGCCACCGACGGCGTTTGCGAATCCGCCTCGCTTTTGGAAACGTCCGATCGTTCGATGCGAGGCGATCGAGGGTGCGCAAGGAGAACCCAATGACGCAGGCGGCTTCCTTACGTCCCACATACCGAAGCGTAAAGTCGGGAGGAAATGGAGGGGAAGTGGTTTTCATGCGACTCGTCCAGAGAAAGTGTAGACAACCAGACAGTTGTCTGCTTTCGCTCGACGAGGATGGCCCACAATGATGACTGACGTAAGTCAGCGTACACACGTCGGGGGCTTCAGCACGACGCTTCGTCGCAGATGGAGTTTCAACTCCGCAAGTTATTGTGACCAGCCGCCAACTAAAGTCAAGTGTGACGAACCGACGCATCCCGCGACGCACTTCATTTGGTTCCCGGCCAGTCGCGTCATGTCTCGTCGTGACCCTTAGAAAAATCTTTACCGAAAAAAGAAAGGACCGGTCACAACGCGGTTTCTGTCGCGTCGTGACCGGTCCAGGGTCTTGAGGGCAAAATCAATTTGCCCTATGGAGGCGGCGGGAATCGAACCCGCGTCCTGTGGTTCCGTGACTGAAGCCTCTACGTGCGTATTTTGTCGATTGATCTCGCTACGGCAGGCTCAACAAACAAGGCCCGGTCGCAGCTAGTCCACCACTTGTCTTACACCGAACGGAGCGAACGTTGATTCGGTGCCAGCCCGATTTTGTGACCAGCTGTCGGACTCCTCAGGCGGGGATTCCTAGGCCGGGACCACCTATTTAGGCAGCCAGTGCGAATTGCTTATTGGCAATTAAGTTGTGATCAGCTTTTTACGTGGCCAACTGATCAACCACGGCACGCCACCTCAACCAAGCGGTGACCCAGTCGAATCCAATCGCCCCCTTTCAGGCATCTTTCGATGCCAAAGTACAAAACGCAAACAAACGACACTCGGTTCACTCTTTTTCCAGAAAATGTCGCTGCACCCAATTATTATCGACAGATGGCAGCGAGTCAATCGGTGAAATTGTGGGATTTCCTGAACGGTGGATTTGTCGGCGGGTCGCGGCTTATTTGGCATCGACCGGGGCAATGGCGGGCGCGGGATTTGCCGCTCCCCACGGCTGATTCTTCAACGACTCGTGAAACACCACGCAATCGGGCAGTGCGGCTTGGAGTTTGGCGATTCCGGCGGGGGTGAACTGGGTGCCGCCCAGCGAGAGGGCTCGCAGCCGTGGCAACTTTTCCAGATGCGTCAGGCCGGCGTCGTCGATTGATGTATATCCTAGATGCAACTCCCGCAAGGACGTCAAACCGGAAAGGGATTGCAGTCCCTTCCCTGTAATAAGTTTGCCTGTGAACAAATCTAACGCCGATAGAGATTGCAGGTCGCTCAGGTGCTGCAAGCCGTTGTCGGTAATCGGGGAGTTCCCCAGGTGGAGGCTGTTGAGGTGCTTGAGTCCAGAAAGAGACTTCAGGCTCGAATCCGTCAGGTTCGGGCAACCGATAAGCTGCAGTGCCTCGATCTGTTTCAGACGGCCAATGGACTGCATGCTCCGTTCATTGAGATCCGAGCCGCTCAGATTCAGAAACCTCAAACTGACCAGCTCTCTCAGGTTGGCCTTGTCAATATTCGCCTGCGACATCCCACCCCAAAGCAGATTCTCGATGCTTTGCAGCCCAGCCAAATTCTCGGCACCATCAGAGGGGATTTTGTCAAAAAAGTCGGCAGTCAAAATGCCGTTTGTCAACTCATCGACCTGCTTGATCTGACCGAAATAATACCCCTTCCCTCCAGCGACATACCCCTTGTTCTTCAGAATCCACTTCGCGGCGCGGCGTTCGGCTGCCGACGGCTCCAGCGATTCATGCAGAACAACGCAGTTCGGCAATGCCTGTTGCAGGCGGGCCGCCCCCTCGGCGGTGATACCGTAAGACCAGACAGTCAGACACCGTAACCCCTTCAGCGACGACAAGGCCGCGATGGCGCTGTCGTCGATGTTGGAATTCGAGAGATTCAATCTCTGCAGCGTCGAAATTGATTGCAGATGTTGCAGACCGGCTCCCCATCACCGCACCGGTATGCGTCAGCGCATCGTCGGTTTCGGCATCGTGAGCGGTGACAATGTGGGGATGCTGCAGCCGGGCGGCCGATGCACGAGAAAACGGCCCTCACCCCAACCCTCTCCCAGAGGGAGAGGGTGTCTTGGAACCAGCCCTACTTCACTGCATCCGCGACCCGCTCGACCGCCACGCGGCATAACTCGGTCGCGGTTTCCATCGACATCGTTTCGGCAATCACGCGGATAATCGGTTCGGTATTACTGGCGCGAACCTGGACCCAGCGGTCGTCCCAATCGAGTCGCAAACCATCGCCCTCAGTCGCGGTGACGTCGGGAAATGCGGCCTTGAGCGACTCGCAAGCCGCATCGACTCGTTCGCGCGGGCAGGTTAGCTTGTCCTTGACGATGAAATAGGCGGGCAGCGAATCGGCCCAGTCGGACAGCGCACCCCCTCGTGACGTCAATCCATCGAGCACGTAGGCCATCGAAACGAAACTGTCGCGGACGAAGCCGACGCGTGGTTCAATCACGCCGCCGTTTCCTTCTCCACCGAGAATTGCTCCGACAGATTTCATCCCCGCAACAACGTGCGCTTCACCAACATGCGTGCGATGAAACTCGCAGCCATGTTTTGCTGCGATGTCGGCATTCACGCGACTGGTGGAACCGTTGACCACCAGCGGTCCCTGCTCCCGCGCGAGACGATCGTCGGCACACAACGCCAGCGTCAATTCCTCGCCGATGTAACGTCCGGTGTTATCGACAATCGCCAACCGGTCGGCATCGGGATCCTGCGCGAATCCGACATCGGCTCCGCGTTCTCGAACGGCCGTGCACAGTCCGCCGAGATTCTTCTCGATCGGTTCGGGCGTGTGTTCAAATTGTCCGTCCGGCGTACCGCCCAACACGTGGACTTCGCAGCCCAGTTCCTCCAATAGCCGCGGCCCCAGCACGCCGCCCGAACCGTGATTGCAATCGAGGACCACTTTGAAACGACGGTCGCGAATTGCAGCAACATCGATGAGTTTCAGCACGCGATCCAGGTGCGGTGCCGAAGGATCATCGAGCGCTTCCACGGTCCCCAGTTGTAAGTAACCGACATACTTGATGCCGTCGGTTTCGAGAATCTCAATTAACCGACTGCCTTGTTCTGCATTGAAAATTCCGCCGGCGGACGAGAACGGCTTCAGGCCATTCCATTGGGCGGGGTTGTGGCTTGCTGTGATTTGCAGACCGCCGTCGGCCTGGAGATGATCGACGAGAACGCCGCAGGTTGGCGTGGAGGCAATGCCGGCATCGATCACGCGGCAGCCGCTCGCCAGCAGTCCAGCGAGGACGGCGTGTTTGACCATCGGCCCGGTGGAACGACCGTCGCGCGCGAGGACGATTGTTCCTCCGCCGGTCATCGTTCCCAGTGCGGCTGCAAATTGCATGACATAATCGGGTTCCAGCCCGTTTCCAATCACGCCACGCAAACCGGAAATGCTCAGAATTCGTTCGCCCACTCTGTCCTCCGTGGTTTCGCGTCTTTCGATCCGTCGACTGAGCGCTCCCCGACCAACCGTCGGTCGGTGCCCGGTCGCGGCTAAACGGGGCGATTAACGTTTTCGCCAATCCTCGGCCTCTTGTTGGCAGGCGATGATCTTCTGACGGATCAATTCGACCAGCTCCTGCTCGCGGCCGCGTTTGGTGTACTGTTCGAGGTCGGCGTGCGTCAAGGGTTCGCCGTAAACCAGGCAGACTCGCCGAGGTCGGGGAAACCAGGCGCCGCGAGGCAGCGATTCGTGCGCACCGGCGATACCAACTGGAATCACCGGCAATTTGCTGCGGCGAATGAGGGCCACGAACCCCGGCTTCAGCGGACCGACTGAACCGTCGTTGGTGCGGGTGCCTTCGGGAAATATGCCGACAAGAAACCCGTGCTTCATTCGCCGGACCGACTCACGTAAGCTCTCGGTGCCCGCCGATTCCCGTTTGATCGTCATCACATAGGTCTGCTTGAAAATCCAACCGACCATGGGAATCCGAAGCAGCGAGTCGCGGGCAATGTAGGTTACGGGCCGCTCGAACGGCGCTCCAATCAGAAACGGATCGAGCATGCTCTGATGGTTTATCAGCAGCAAGCCACCCTCTTCGGTGGGAATACGGTCGATTCCACGAACGCGGTATCGCAACCAGAAGACGAAAAACAGCCGCAGGAAGAAGCGGCAGCCGGCCCAAAAGATGTTCGGCCGAATGGGATGCGGCAATGTTGAATTGGCCGTTTCAGCAGCAGCAGATGTCATTTCACTTCGGCCAATTACCGTCGACTATGTCTCGCAATACCAGCTTCTTGGGATCGATGACGACGTGCTTCACTTTCCGCCGCTTCCAGGTGTAGGTTGTGTGAATCAGGCCGTCGGCCGTTTGAATGACGGCTGGATACGAGTATTCGCCCGGCTCGGTTTCCAACACAACGGCCGCTTTCCACACCTTTCCATTCGAGGAGACGGCGACGTTGATCGGACTGCGTCCTCGGCGCGTATGGTTGTAGACGAGAACCGCGCGACCGTCGGCCAGCGAGACGGCGTCGATGCCGCTGTTCGGATTCGGCAAATTCGTTTTCGCCGGTTTACTCCAAGAGCGACCCGAATCGGACGACCACGACTCAACGATTCGCCCCTGCCTGCTGCGACAAAGAATCTGCAGCGCCTTGCCGTAATTCAAAATTGTCGGCTGAATGATTCCCAATTCGTCGCCGAAGTTCAGCGGTCCGCTGCTGTGCCAACTTCGGCCCGCATCGGGAGTCCATTCCATGTGAACGCGCCAGCCGTCGTGTTCGCTGCTCGACGGGCAGAACATGGTACCGTCGGCCAGTTCGATTGGTTTGTTCTTGATGGGTCCCCAGAAGCCGTCGGGCAACCGTGTTGCTTTCGACCACGATTTACCGCCGTCCGCCGATGTCTTGAGTTCGCCCCACCAGTCGCGCGGATTTGGTCCCACCTTGTAAAACAACAGCAGCGGTCCCGTTCGCGGCTGAAACAACACCGGGTTCCAGCAGGGGAAACGCAATTTGCTGTTCTTTACGCCGTTGGCAACTTCGACGGGCTTCGACCAGCCGGCATTGCCGTGCCGTGCCAGCCAAATGCCGACGTCTTTTTGGCCTTCCCGCGTGCCGCCGAACCACGCCGCAACGAGACTGCCATTCGATTCGACAATCGTCGATGCATGACACTGCGCGAACGGTGCTTCGTTGTAAATGAATTCCTGCTTGACGATCGCCGCCTGTGGGGGCGAGTCGTCTGCCAAAACAGTTTGGCCGAAGGCGAACAATGTCATCCAAGCGAGACAGCCTAGTCGCATCGTGATTCGTCCTGTTGCTAAACGAGTATTGATTTTGGATATGGTGCGTCAGTCAACGCGGTACGCATCAGGGGGCTTACGCCCCCCGCTCGCCAAGATATCATCGTGGCATCAGATGATCTGCCGGATCGGTTCGGCCCCTTCGACTCCGACCAGTTTTTGATCCAGGCCGCCGTAGAAGTAACTGAGCCGGTCGGGGTCCATTCCCATTTGATGTAGAATGGTTGCGTGCAGCCGTTTGACGTGCATGCGATCTTCGACGGCCGTGCTGCCCAGTTCGTCGGTTTTCCCGACGGCCACGCCGCCCTTGATGCCGCCGCCCGCCATCCACATGGTGAATCCGAAAGAGTTGTGATCGCGGCCGGTTCCTCGGGCATACTCGGCCGTTGGCTGTCGGCCGAATTCCCCGCCCCACACAATCAGTGTGTCCTTCAACATGCCGCGTTGCTTCAGGTCTTTGATCAATCCGGCAATTGGTTTGTCGGTTTCGCCGGCGTGCATGTCGTGGTTGTGTTTCAGGTCGCCGTGCGCGTCCCAGTTGGCATCGTTGTGATTGCCGCCGGAATAAATCTGCACGAACCGTACGCCCCGTTCCACCAGCCGTCGGGCTAGCAGACATTGCCGACCGAATGATTCCGATCGTTTTTCACCCAAGCCGTAAAGCTTCTGGGTGTCTTCGGTCTCACTGTTGAGGTCGGTCGCTTCGGGCGCGGCCGTCTGCATTTTGAAGGCCAACTCGTAGCTGGCAATTCGAGCCGCGAGATTTGAGTTGTCGGCGCGCGGCTGTTGGTGATCTTTGTTGTAATCGCGCAGCGTGTCGAGCAAATGCCGCTGCATGCCTTCGGTCAATCTGCCCGGGCGCTGCAGGTTGAGAATGGGTTCACCCTTCGATCGCATGACGGTCGCCTGAAAGTCGGCTGGCATGTATCCGCTCGACCAGTTTTTTGCTCCGCTGATCGGCCCGCCGCGCGGATCGAGCATCACCACGAAACCGGGCAGGTTTTCGTTCTCGCTACCGAGCCCATAGTTGAGCCACGAACCCAAACAAGGACTGCCCGAGAGGATGCGGCCGGAGTTCATCATCAGCATGGCCGAGCCGTGAATTGGCGAATCGGCCGTCATTGAATGCAGAAAGGCAATGTCATCGACGCAGGTGGCCACGTTTGGGAACAGGTCGCTGACCCATTGACCGCATTGACCGTACTGATTGAACTTCCAGGGCGTCTCGACAATTCGCCCATTGTTGCGGCGTCCGCCGCGGCCGAATGTTTTGACTTCGACGGTCTTGCCGTCCATGCCTTTCATTCGCGGCTTGTAGTCGAAGGTGTCGATATGGCTCGGCCCGCCGTACATAAACAGAAAGATGACGTTCTTCGCTTTGGGCACGAAGTGCGGATCTTTGGGCGCGAGCGGATTCTTAAACGGCGAGACACCGTCGGCGGCGACAGCCTGCGATGCGAGAAACCCATCGTTCCCCATCAACCCGGCCATCGCAACCCCGGTGAATCCGCCACCAGTTTGCCAGAGAAACTCGCGCCGCGTGCGGCCGCAGAAGTTGTTAGTTCGTCCGCTGTTATGTTTCATGACTCGTTTTCCTCACTTCGCCGTCTGTTTGGTTTTCATCTCGATGCGTGCGTGGACCTCTTCTGCCGGTATCAACGTCACATGTCCGTCATCGATTTCCTGGACTCGCCGCGAGATTTCTTCGTTCCACGCTTGTTCCACTTCCGGGTCGCCACCAGACGGCGGCACACTGTCACGCAAACGTTCCGCAAGTTCCAACCGCTGCTCCGGTGTGAACTTCATCAGTTCGCGCAGTGCAGTATCGAGTTCAGCCGTCTGGGTTTCACTCATTCGATTCACCTAATTCAATCAACTCACCTAATCCAAATACAGAAACTCATTCAAATTCAAAACCAGCAAGCAAAAATATTTCAACGCATCATCATCAGACGCCCCAAAGCGTTTCTTCGCATCGTTGATGAACTTCAGACCGCGTGCCGTTTCTTTTGCGCTCGGTTCGCGCTGCAGCGCGCGCTTGAGAGCCAGTTTGACTTGTTCGCCCTGATTACCGGCGGCCTGTTTTTTGAGTAGATCGGCGAAGACTGTGGCCTCGCGGTTGAGGAAGTCGCCGTTAAGCATTCCCAACGCCTGGGTGGGCTGAGTGGTGCTGAAACGGACTGGACAAGTGCCGTCGGTGTCGGCGGCGTCGAAACTTTCAAGGACCGGTACCATCAGCGAGCGTTTGACGTGAATGTAGACGCTGCGTCGTGCCCGCTCTTCCGGAGACGACTTTCCCCAGCCGGAACCGGGCTGCGATTGCCCCGCCAATACTTCCGCAGGAATGATGGTGTAGATGCTGGGGCCGAACATCTTTTTCGAGTTCAGACTGCCGTTGACTGCCAGCACCGAGTCTCGCACTTCTTCTGCCGTCAGCCGCCGCATGTTGAACCGCCAGAACAGGTTGTTCTCGGGGTCTTTGGCGAGGCTGCGCGGATCGGCGTTCGATGACATGCGGTACGTGTTGGAAAGCATGATGAGCTTGTGCATTGCCTTCATTCGCCAGCCGCGACTGGTGAATTCAGCTGCCAACCAATCGAGCAATTCCGGATGTGTCGGCGGTGTTCCCTGCAGGCCGAAATCATTCGACGAGCGGACGATGCCGCGACCAAAGTGAAACTGCCAGAGCCGGTTGGCCATCACCCGTGCCGTGCGCGGGTTGTCCTTCGATGCAATCCAGTCGGCCAACACGCGACGGCGGCCTGCCGTCTTCGCACCGGCGGCAGGGGTGGGGAGTTTTGGGTCGGCGATGCCGAAAATCGATGGAAAACCGGGCTGAACTTTTTCGGCCTTCGCCTGCGGACTGCCTCGAACCAACCGATGTATCTCGCGCGGCTTCGATCCGATTTCCGTCACACACAGCACCATGTCCCCTTCGGGCGGCCGAAAGCGATTCAACTGATCCCGCGTTTTCCGCATGGCGGCGTATTCATCGACCTGTTGTTGGCTGACGAGCTTCGCAACGCGTTTCTTTAACAGATCGATTCGCTTTCTCGCATTGCGAAACGTCTGTTTCTCTTCGGGCGACAAGTCCCCCTTAATCAACTTTTCAATTGCAGCCATCTTTGCCGCGATCGTCTTCTTCTGTTGATCGTTTTCGATGATTGCCCGCTTGCGAAATTCTTCCTGCTGCGGCGTGCGAATGGATCGCAGCGAACGCTGGGCAATCGAATCGCCCCCGCGTACTCCGAATCGTGTCAATCCGCCGAAGAACGACAACAACCGGTAATAGTCGGCCTGCGGTATCGGATCGAGTTTATGGTCGTGACAGCGGGCGCAGTTGATACGCATGCCAAGCATCACCTGTCCGGTCACCAGCAGAATGTCGTCGAGGTCGTCGTACAGGGCGAGTTCCGGGTCGGCCGGTTCATCGTCCCAAATCCCCAATCGATAAAAGCCGGTCGCGATGAGTGTTTCGGGCGTTGAATTGTCCAACTCGTCGCCGGCCAACTGTTCGCGGAGGAATTGATCGTAGGGCTTGTCGGCATTCAGCGACCGGATGACCCAATCGCGATATCGCCAGACGTGCGGCTTGGGGCCGTCACGTTCGTAGCTGTTGGTCTCGGCATACCGCACCAGATCGAGCCAGTGTCGCCCCCACTTTTCGCCGTAGTGTGGCGATTCGAGCAATCGGTCGATTAGTTTTTCGTAGGCATCGGGTGAGTCGTCATTCATAAACGACTGCACCTCTTCCGGCGTCGGCGGCAGCCCGAGCAGATCGTAATAGGCGCGTCGTAATAGCACGACACGTTCCGCAGGGCTGGCCGGCGATAACCCGGCCATCTCCAACTTTGCCAGAACAAATGCATCGATCGGATTTTTGACCCACTGTTTTTGTTTGACGGCCGGAACATCGGGGCGATTCATCGGACGGTACGACCAGAAGCTGCGTGTTTCGGCGTTCACCTGCGGCGGGCCGCCAGCTTCCGTGGGATCGACGTTCGGTTTGTCGCCCGGCGTCCAGGGCAGCCCCTCGTTCACCCACCGCGTGAGAATCGCAATCTCTTTCGCAGCCAACTTCCCGGTCGGAGGCATTTCCAGCGACTCGAAGTTGATGGCTTCCAGAAACAGGCTGTCGGCCGGTTTCTTCACATCGAATGCCGGTCCGGAATCTCCCCCCTTGAGAACGCCCTCGCGAAACGTCAGCCTCAAACCGCCCATAATCTTCTTTTCGCCACCGTGACACTTGAAGCAACGCGCAACGAGAATCGGCTTGACGTCTTTCTCGAAGAATTTCAGCTGTTCGGTTTTGAAGCTTGGCACCGGCTGGGTCTTCTCTTCTTTCTTCTCTTGAGCGCGCGTAGTGCCGGACAGCACACCGATTGACACGGCGAGCGCCAACAGAGCGGTTATGATAGTTTTTAAACGAGGCATGCCGGTGCTTTTCAATTGATGACGTCAGCGTTGTTGTCGTGGCTGACTGATAAGGGAGGGGATGGGGCAATCGTTGCCGGAAGTGGTCACCCTCCGAATTCGAGCATTCAACTCAGGATAACCACACCACCAATCCTAGCAGTTTGAAGAGATGCGTTTCAACCGGGTTGCCGAACGAGCCGGGTTCGTTCGTGCAGCGTGGCGGCATAGGCGAATTCTTGAATCGCGGAGCGGTCATTGTAACGGGAGCCAGTTCGGTTTCTAATTCGTGGAATACCTTCCGCAGCCGATGGGAATCGACGGAGTTGCACGATGAGCGAAACTGGAATAGTCGCCGTTTTTACCGGAGTTCGCCGACCGTTCGAGTTGCGCGAGTTTCCCGTTCCCGCGCCGGAACCGGGCGATATTGTGGTGAAGATTCGGTTGGCCAACGTTTGCGGCAGCGACCTGCACGCCTGGCGAGGGGAATATGATATTTCACGCGGACAGGCGGAACCGTACTGTCTCTCAATCGGCCACGAGATGGCCGGCGAAGTGGCGTCGCTGGGTGAGGGAGTGACCCACGATACGGCCGGTCAGTCGCTCAATGTCGGCGACCGAATTGTCTACCAGTATTTCTGCCCTTGCGGAAGCTGCGAGGCGTGTCGTCGCAACAAGACGCCGCGCTGCGAAGTCGGCATGCGATACCGTTTCCCGCCGACCGAATTTCCGCACTTCAATGCGGCGTACGGTCAGTACTTCTACGTGCGATCGGGACAGGCCGTCTTCAAGATTCCCGAAAACGTTCCCGACGATTTGGCTGGCCCGGCGAATTGCGCTCTGTCGCAGGTGATCGACGGACTGGAGCGGGGCAAAGTGGGCATTGGTGACACGTTGGTGATTCAAGGAGCCGGTGGGCTAGGAATCAACGCGGTGGCTGTGGCGCGCGAGCGGGGCGTATCGCAGATCATTGTGATCGACGGAATCGAATCGCGACTCGAATTGGCGAGCGAATTCGGAGCCGACGAAACGATTCTGATCAGCGAATTCTCCACACCCGAGTCGCGGATAAAACGCGTGAGGGAGTTGACGGAGGGTGAAGGGGCCGACGCGGTACTCGAATTGGTTGGAATTGGTTCGGTGGTTCCCGAGGGGTTGGAAATGTTATCCAGCGGCGGCGACTACCTGATGATTGGCAACATCACGCAAAAGCAGCGCAGCGAAATCAAACCGGCCGACCTCGTTCACGGCGGCAAGACATTGCACGGGCTGATGTGGTACCGCCCCGAGAGCCTGCAGCAGGCTCTCACCTTGCTGAGCACACGGGCCGACCGCTATCCGTTCCACAAGATTCTCTCGCACCACTACCCGCTGTCAGCCATCAACGATGCATTTCAGGAACAGGACAGCGGCAAGGTGCAACGAGCCGCGTTGTTGCCGTGGGATGAATCGTGAGCTGTTTCACCGAAATCGAACGTCAATGCGACATGACTTCCAGTTCGTTGCGGACGCTTGTCACGCCGTCGATGGTGCGGACCGACTCCTGGGCCATCTGCTTTTGGTAATAAGTCGCCACAGCGCCGGTTAGCACGACCTCGCCACTGACAACGTCTGCGCGAAGATTACGCCCCGAGACATGGGGACTGCGGGCCAGTTTCGACTGCACGATATCGCGCAGGCTGTGGGAGGAATCGATGAAATGTTGGGACATCGGATTGGCCTGAAAAGAGGCGGTGCGAACGCTGCGGACGGAATCGTCCAGTGGAAGGGGAATGACAGAACGCAGTGATTCACAAGTCTTGCGATTTGTGAGACTATGAGCTCTGCTGGTATTGAATTCGGCAGTCTGGGGTATCTACAGAAGGTAATCCGCAGTTTTTGCCGGTGGTCGACCGCAACGAGGCCGCAGAATCCGCACAACGCGATCATTTTACGGATGCCAGCCCCGCATGAAGCACTCTGTGTTTCTCGACGCAAAGCCGCCAGGCGGCAAAGTCACGCAAAGAAAACAAACAAGGAGAGAATAGAAGCCTGAAGCGTAAGCGAAGGAGCGTTAACGCAGATAATCGAATTTGCGTCATTCTTCGCTCGCGCTTCAGGCTCCGATACGAATTCGTGTGACTCTTTACTCGTGCGTAAGTCGTCCAGTCATCTTCACTCTGCGGCCCGTTGCTTTCTCTGCATCTTTGCGTAAAGGCCGATCGCGTAAAGTAAGTCGCCCCTCCGCGTAACTGAAACGACAATACGTGGTCTTGACGCGGATTCCATAATCTGCGACAAGCCGCGTCCCTTCCTCAGCTCTCAATTTCCGTTTGCCAATTCCACTCGAGTTTTCTGCCGGCAAGTCGCCGGCCAGGAGCGGAGACTATGTCCCGCAGTACGCTATTTTTCTTGACTGGTAGCCTCGTCATTCTTGGCGGGGTCGGTTGTACGCGTTCTCTGGAACTGGACACGATCTCCAGTTTTACCGATGCGCTTTCCGAGGGTGATGTCGAAGCCTTGAAGGAAGGTTCGTCAACCGCGTTTCAGGAAAAGGCACTGCGGAGCGATGGAGCTGCGGACGATCTGAAGCTACTGAAGCTTCCCAAAGGCGAAGTTTCCATCCTCACGCAGAAGGGCATTTCGGACACCGAAAAACTGGTGACCGTGAGCGTTGGCAAGAAAAAACGAAAAGTCCGCTACAAACTGGTTCGCGATTTGGATGACGATGAAAGTTGGGTCGTTGACGAAATCATCATTCGGCAGACGCGTGAGGGATTGACAGTTGCCAAATCGGTCAGCGATCAAATGGATCTCTTGCTGGCCGTCCGAGAATTTCTCGATGCCTGGAATGTTGGCACGCGTAACGAAGTCTTGGCGGTCGCAACGCCCGAGTTTCAACAGGTCCTCTCCGATCTGCCCGCCGGTTATCTGGCGAAACTGACCGGACAAGCGATCGGCGAACGCAGGTCGAAATCCAAACTCAAACCCGATGTGCAGATGGACGAAGACATTGCCGTCGTCACGCTTCCGGGCGACGATGGCGATTTGGTCATCTCGTATCGCCTGAGCGAAGAGGGTTGGAAAGTGAGCGACCTGGCAGTCGAATCTCGGACAACGGGGAAACACATTCCCTCTGTTGCCAAGATGGCCAACGTCGTTCGCACAACCGGTGCGTTCCTGTCTGCTTATTCCGCAGCCAACAAGACGGCACTCAAAAATGCCTCAACGCGTCAGTTCTTCAATTCGAGTCTCGCGCCGGCCGACCTGAGTATGGTCCAGCTTCCCACTTCACTCGAATCACTACAAGACTATGAAGTCACACTTCACAAGAACCGGGCAGACTTTGTCGTTCGGCGAGACACTGAAGTCACGCGTTTCAGCCTCTTGCGGGATCAGGACCAAACCGATTCGGTCCCGCGATTTTTCGTCGATGATGTGACAATTTACGAAATGGGTAGTCGGCAGGAAAAACGTCTGTCGGCATTATTCACCGCGCATGCCACCATGCTTGTCTTCAGCGAGGCGTTGCGGCAGCGTAATCTCCCATTGATTCGTAAGACCGCCAGCCGCGACTTCAACAAGCGCGTCTGGGAACAGGTTGATGCCAAACTGGCAGCGCGGATGCCGCTTTCGGAAATCGAAAATGCACGTCCAACCGTACTTTCAACAACGTTTGAGGGCGCGGTGACCGAGATCACCGTGAAGCAGGGAGCCCTTGCGTTGACCTACGTTTTGCGGGATGAGAACCGACAGATGCGCGTCGATGACGTTCACCTACCCGTACAAAACCGGCCGACGTCGCTCAAAACCAATCTGGAATTATTGATCCCCATTCGTGATTTCGTGGCCGGTATCGACTCGCAAGATATCCCGAGATTGCAACGAACTTCGTCTGATGACATGAACCGCATCGTCTGGCGACAGACCGATTCGATTCCGCAAGCCGGCTATGTGGCACCCAGTCACTTGCAGTCGAAAATGTCGGCCGTCAAGATTGGCGAAGACGAGGCTTTGGTCGTGCTGGGAGATGCACGCCACGGAGCGCAAATCAAGCTGGTGCGCGAGTATGGAAAGTATGTGATCGACGACGTACTGCTGATCGCCGGGCCGGAATCGTCACAGCGAGCACATTTGAAACGCACGCTGCGGTTGCAACTTGCCGAGCGCGGTTTGTGGAACAAGAAAACGCAAACGGCCGCACGGCCGACTTCGCCGGCCAAACAAGTCCAGCCGGCAATCTTCACCGAGAACGACCTGATTCCTCCGCCGATTGTTGCGCCGCTACAAGATACGTTCGGCTCGGTCCGTTCACCGCGGGACTCGAACAGGGTCAGGCCAAGCGCCAACTGAACCGGTCGGTTTGGCGGCGATGAAAGAGAGCGCTTTCACAAGTCGTCGGCGTTGCCAACCGAAGAAATGGCATCACTGACTTGATTCGGTCGCTAGAATTCGCTGGTGTTCGCCTCGTCGGGATTTCAGGCCGGCGCGATGTTCTCTTAACTTCGATTGAGTTGTTCCGGATTCATGTCAGCCGAGTACCGCGTAGAACTCGACGTCTATTGTGGGCCGCTCGATCTGCTGCTCTATCTTGTGCGGCGGAACGAAGTCGATAGTGTCGATTTGCCCATCGCCGCCATCACCGCTCAGTTCAATGAGTTATTACTGATCATCGAGTTGATCGATCTGGACATGGCTGGCGACTTTGTGGTGATGGCCAGCGCGCTGGTTGAAATCAAAAGCCGGATGGTGCTGCCTCGTTCTGAAGAGGAAACAGCCGACCCAGAACCGGCCACCGATCCGGGCGGCCAATTGATCGAGCAGTTGTTGGAGTACAAGAACTTCAAGGACGCTTCGCGAGCTTTGGAAGTACGGGCGGCCGAATGGCAGGAGCGATATCCACGGCTCAGCGACGATCGCCCCCGGCAGGGAAAAGACCCGGCAGCCGACCGGATTAAGGAGGTCGAACTATGGGATCTCGTGAGCGCCTTGTCTCGCGTTCTGCGAACGAAGGAAGTCGATAAAGTGGGGCGAATTCGATACGACGAAACGCCGATCGCCGTCTACATGGAACGTATTGGTGCGCGCGTGCGGCAAGAGGGACGCGTTCGGTTCAGCGAGTTTTTTCAGCAGACGAACGACCGCAGCCGCGTCGTCGGTGTTTTTCTTGCCGTATTGGAACTGCTACGGCATCACGCGTTCCGGGCCGAGCAACCCGACGATTTCGGAGAAATCTGGGTTCTGCCACCCACGGCTGAAGCCGCCGCGTGATTCGCTGGGGCCGTATCCAATCCCCTCTCCCAGAGGAGAGCGGGATTCTTGAGGAATCTCCTAGAATCCAAACGCGCCCACGGCACCACCCGTGCTATACAGGTACTGGAATTGCGTGTTCCGCGTCATGGGGACCAGCTGATACACGTATTGTTCCAACACGTCGGTCACCTTCCCGATGGTGGTCTTTGGGACAATTACGACATCGTTTGCTCCGAGCGGCAGATCTTGAATGGGCAGACGCATGTGTTGTGGAATCCGCTTTTGACCTTCGTACGTCCACTGAGACTTCAGGTTGAGTAACTCTCCAACCGCCTGGTTGTTGACTCCTTGACGGAACCTGGCGACGGTCCGCATTTCGGCGGTTCGTTTGGGGCCGCCGGCTGCAATAATCGCCTGACTGACGGTCATTGGCCCACGAATTTTCACGAAACCGGGTCGTACAACTTCACCCGCCACATACACCATGCGTTCAAACGAGCGGGTGAGCACCACAACATCGTCAATGTCTTTCAGGCCGGTACGCTTCATTGCACCATCGACGAAAACCTGATTGTTCGTAAACTCTCGCACGATGAGAACCGGTGAGGCTTCTTTGTAGAATTTCTGATACCGCGCGACCACTTCCGCTTCGAGTTCTTCGGGCGTCTTGCCCTCGGCTGTCAGCGTGCCGATTAAGGGCAACGAAATTTTTCCGTCGGGGCGAATGGTGACGCTGTCACAGAGCTTGTCCAGCGGCGAGTCCACACCGCTGGAATCGAAGCGAATATCCAGTCGGTCCTTGACGCTCAACAGGTATTTCTTTTTGACTGGCCGAGTGCGGTTTGCCGAGGGATCGTACTGCAATGCGCGATACCGTTTAGCTAACTCGGCTTGAAGCATTTCCGGTGTCAGCCCGGCAGCCAGAACCGGTTTGATCAACGGCACGGCAATCATACCGTCTTCGCGAACCATCACTTTTTCGCTGAAGAGCGGCTTGTGCGGAAACTTAATTTCCAGCTCATCGCCAACGCGAATCGCGTGCATGGCGGGATCAAAGAATTCCTGGTAGATCTCCGGTTGGTGACCTCGACGGCCCGAATCACAGTCGCGACAGGTCACGCTCGTTTCGACCTGTCGGTCAGAAAACTGCGAGTGTCCCCAATCACTGATCGAAACAGCTTCCAGCTGTGGTTGCGATTGTGGCTCCGGCTGTGATTGTGGCTGCGGGACGATGTCGATCGGGGCGAATGTTTGTGTGTCGGTTGGTGTTGAGCTGGGATCCGAGTCGTCCCCGATGGTTCCCACCAGCGAGACCGGTACGGGAGAGTGTCCAATCGAATCGAAGCCGATCGGTTCAATCCGTTGGTTGGAATCCGTGGCCGATCTGGCGGCGAGTTTCTCAGCCGGAACGACCAATTGGTTGCCGCGTGCGGCGGTCTGGCGATCGCCGAGGGAACGGCAGCCCGGAGCGCTCGTCAATAGAGGCGAAAGCAATGCCGCGAAGATGAATAACTGACGCACGAACAACCCCTTGTGTGACATGGCCACCAATTGCAGGTGATGGTGTGGATCTTCTCACGAAGAACCTCTTGCACCCGCACATTATGTGTCGCAGTGAGAAAATACCGATGAAAATAAATGCGGTCGGTGAAAGCAAAAAAGTGGAGAGGAAATGGCCTCTAACAGACAAATCGAGTCATTGTCTGCGATACTTCAACAGTTCTCGTTGCATTCCCCGCGCGACAAAAACGCGTCATCAACGGCTGCGGCACAACCGAATCGTTCGGAACAATAGAAGGACAATCCACCCGAAGTCATGCCCGCAGATGTCTTACAATCGATAGATTCCGAACTGACTCTTCAATTTGCCACATTCCATGCGCGCACAAAAAAATCGCCCGGACAAGTGTCGGGGCGGTTCAAATTATTTAGCCGCCCTGCTTGCGGGGCGTGTCGATTTGGTTAGAGCGATCCTCTGCGAGTCGCGGCTAACCGGCAACGATCTCAGGTAACGCGGATGGTAATAGAGAATCCGCAGCACGGAACATCGGGTTACGAATCGGGAAAGTTCTTGTTCGCCTCGAAAAACAACGCAACCCAACATCGCTTGATTGGACCAGCAACGATCATGAGAATTCCGGTACCACCGATCACACCACCGAAGACGTAGCCAGCGATGCCATACCCAGAATCACCAACCGAGTCTCCGATGATTCCAGCGGCGATAAGCACCGCCCCAGCGAGAACAAGAATTGCTCCAGTGATGTTGGTGTCGCGCATCTTCGTTGTCCTTTCCAGGGTGACGTCACTGCCCCCTAGTGCTGCGTCAAAGCGAAAAGTTAGGGTTGCCTCGTGTGGGGGATTTGGCGCTACTGTCGGGAACTGTCCTCGAACCATGGAGGGTTCCCGATGCAGAAGAAATATGTCGTCAGGCTGACCGAG
>Ga0302133_10000671_pt1 | contig 21716 bp, 17 predicted proteins | sample CB9_331_MG_FD_203121 | JGI IMG/M metagenome (GOLD analysis project Ga0302133, IMG submission 203121) | Marine microbial communities from Western Arctic Ocean, Canada - CB9_33.1 | ecosystem: Environmental > Aquatic > Marine > Oceanic | place: Canada: Western Arctic Ocean | collected 2017-09-19 | reverse complement strand
AGCCCAGTTCGAAGAGCATGCCAACGCAACGTGAGGGAGGCCTCTCTCGCCTACTAGTCTGGATTCTGGTCCGAGTGTCATCCCAACAACATCAGCCCCCAGACGCTCGAGCGCGTCAATCTCCGAAGGGGTCTCGAACTGAGGGCCTATGCACTGGGCTACAATTAGATCGCTTGCGACCTGTCCCTGAATGGCTTCGAGAGCTTTGGCGCAGGTCTCACTGGCGAGGGAGTCGAAGCACGACGTCCTGTCAGCGTGGATAGCGTTGTCGTCGTAGAATGTCCACGGCCTCTCTGCGAGGTCAAGAACGTCTGCTACAACTCCTATTGAGCCAGGAGGTAGGTCCTCGCGTATGCTCCCAACCGAGTTTATGCTGAGTACCAGTTCAGGCTGAAAACTGGCGGCAGCGTGGACGTTAGCACGGTGCTCAATGATGTGAGGAGGGGTTCTTGAGTCAGAGTCGGAATGATGTCTGTCAATAATCAATATCTCATCATCATCGACACTGACGAGTGTTACTGGTACCGGCCCCCATTCAGAATCCACCCTCATTGTGCTAGCCGCAACACCTGATGCAGAGGCTAGATGAGATGCGAAGGCGCTCATGCCAGTTCCACAGAGCACCGCTATGCGGGCCATCGGATCACTCCTTCAGACGCTCAATGAGCTCGGCCTTCTTGCCAGAAACAGGTTTGCCGGCCTCTTTCAGCAGTCCCTTGAGTTGGACTACCGTCATGGATTCGTAGTTAGATGAGTCATCGGAATCTTCAGTGGCCTCATCTGCTTCCTCGGGCACTGTTTCCTCCGTACCTTCATCAGCGACCTCATCTGGAATGTTTTCCGGATCAGCCTCAAACGGAATCTCCTCTTCTTCATCCTCGAATTTGACATCCTGCTTCTCAGCTTGCTCATCTTCAAGCACCTTCTCGAGAGTAGGGCCGTCCTTCGTGATGACTCCGGATTGCAGCAACTGAGTGCGTCGAATCATTACATCCCTGACAGGCTGGATTTTAGACGCGGCCTCCTTAATCTGAGTCTCAAGCGTGCCATCCAAGGAAGCCTTCTGCATTTCGACCCACGTAGAAGTGGCCCCCACCTTGAGAATGATGTCGCGGGCCAGTGTGCGCATCTGCTGTTTCTGACTCCCCTTGATACGGTGCCTCGATAACAGCAGCGGCTTGATCCTGATGTAGAAGCCGTCGACGGTGACTACGTCTACCGTGTCGTCAATCTTGCCACGTTCTCGACGAATCTGTCGGCGGATATGATCCTTCAACAGTTCGTGCCCGATGTACTCCGTCAAAGCATCCGCCCCGACCACACCTGAAATCCTGAACTGCACCTTGACATGCATCTTGGAGAAATCTCCGTCAAGTTCGTTCTGCATTATCTCGTAGTGCCGACCGATGAGCTGCTCCTCGTCCTCTGCAATCGTCTCGCCGATGACCTTGAAAGACCAGGGGTGACGAGGGGCTCGAATGGTAAACCAGCGCTTGGACTTCCACTTGTCCCGCTGTTTGCGTGCCGCTGCCCTTGCTACTGCTCCCTTTGCCATGACAACGACCTCTTCTCGGGGGCTACCCCGTATGCGGGCCGTCCGACCTGCCCCCAGTATTTGAATCAAAGCCCCGGGAGCGCCTTCGTGTCTGAGCAGTAGGCGCATTCAAGGGCGAATCGCCCGTGCTGGGGGTATGGGGCTGCACAGCGCGACCTGGAGGATTCATGCAAGCGCTGTCGACGACCTCAACCTGTTGGAGGAGAGTCTGCGTTGGCTGACCGGAGATGACTGCAATCTGACTGTCGGGAAAGACAAGTCGTGGCACGGCTCCGAGCAGACTGTCTTAGAAGCCACGACTAAGCGGAAGAAGGCTGCGTTGAAGGCGCTCGCAAGACTAGGGGATGAGGTGCTGGAGGGGCTGCTCGATGAGGGAGTCTCGAGGAGAATCGACGATGAGAAGGTCATGCACGTCAGAATCAAGCTCTCGAACTTAGCACGCGGAGAGATTGTGCTAATTTCAGAGGATGATACGGTATCGGTCGCTAAGGGCCAATTCAAGATCGAGTCCTACCCTGGTAGCGAACCCTCAGATGTGATTACCGAGACGATACTATCGATGCTGAATTCCTAGTTGCTAGGAGCAGTACCGAGCAAGTTTATTACTCGATTATGCATCCCCCTAAATGAGCAACCATGACTCATGTCGTCACTAGTGCGTGCGTGCGCTGTAAATACCAAGATTGCGTTGCAGTCTGCCCCGTTGAGTGCTTCCGGGAAGCTGATGAGTACCTCGTCATCGACCCTGATGAGTGCATCGACTGCGCCGCTTGCATTCCAGAGTGCCCGGTTAACGCAATCTTTGCAGACACGGACCTACCTGAAGAGGAGATGAGTTGGTTGGACAAGAATGAGGACGAGGCACCCGACCTACCTATGGCAGAAGGCGATTCGCCGGTATTAGCAGATTCTTGATTACAGGTTCGACCTGAATAGGTTCTTGAGTACATACCGGAAGGCATGGCCATGTCCAAGTTGGTAGACCTGCAGAAGATGCGTCACGGCACCGAGTTGCTAAAGCGCGGATTCGCCAAGATGCAAGAGGGTGGTGTCATCATGGACGTGGTCACCCCTGAGCAGGCGCACATCGCCGAAGATGCTGGGGCGACCGCAGTGATGGCGCTAGAGAGGGTTCCAGCCGACATCAGAGCTGACGGGGGCGTCGCTAGGATGAGCCATCCCAACCTGATTAGGGGTATCATCGAGACCACTACCATCCCGGTGATGGCCAAAGCACGCATCGGGCACGACGAGGAGGCTCGGGTGCTTCAGACATTAGGAGTTGACATGGTCGACGAGAGCGAGGTGCTGACTCCGGCGGACCCATTCTACCACATCGCCAAGAACGACTTCACCATTCCCTTTGTGTGCGGCTGCACCAACCTCGGAGAGGCCTGCCGCAGGATAATGGAGGGGGCAGCGATGATTCGTACTAAGGGCGAGGCCGGCACGGGTAACGTCGTCAGCGCCATACAACATGCGAGACTGGTAGCCGAGGAGATTGCGCTACTACAGAGTGTCGACGACGCTGGGTTCGAGGTCATCGCACGTACGATATCCGACGGTTTCCGAGGAATCGAGTCGGAGAGCGAGCACGGTATAGTAGTTCAGAACACGCCTTTCGGAAGTATGGATGCCTGCCACGACTTGATTGTCGAGATTATGGGCGAAGTTAGAGAAATGAGTAGATTGCCAGTGGTAACATTCTCGGCCGGAGGGATTGCAACTCCAACGGACGCCGCTCTGCTAATGAAGCAGGGGATGGATGGAGTGTTCGTCGGATCTGGTATTTTCAAGTCCGAGCACCCAGCGACCACTGCCTCGGCCATCGTAATGGCCACACACCACTTCAACGACCCTGAGAAGGTAACCGAAGCCTCGTCGATGATGGCTGGAAAACCCATGGATGGTTTAGAAATCGAAAAACTCGATGTTCGCATGGCAGAGCGTGGCTCGTAGTCAGTCACGCTTTCCTCGGGTGGTGCCGAGTCTCCTAGGCCTCTTCCGTTCCTTCTTTCTCGGCTGTGACTTGGAGTCAGCATCCGTCCTAGTTCCACCCAGAATAATGGAGCCTTTCTCTAGGAGCTCGTCGGCAAGAGATGAGGCGAGTTCTTCGTCCTCGTCGGGGGTCCTGAGGGCATCCCGAACAGACTGATTGTGCTCCTTGATTAACCTCTCTCGCTCCTCACGCTGAGCCTTGAGTTCGTCTCGTATCTCGTTGACCTGATCCAGCAAGATTTTGATTTCGGAATGGATGTGGTCTGCACCCTCTCTAGAAGAAACGAAGGCGTTATGCAGCCTGTCTCCTTCAGCCCTCAGGAAGTCTCTCTCCTCAAGCACCGGCTTAATCTCCTCCCAAATGCCGTCAGCCTCCTTGTGAGCATCCAGCATGGCCTTGTGCTGAGAGTCCGCCTCAGCCTTGAGTAACTGAATTGAGCCCTCCATATCGCCAAGATCTATTTCGATAATCTGAAATTCCTCGGCTGCTGGCAGCAGCTCATCTCGCTTGGCAATCAGCGACTTGAGTTTCTTCAGCATCGCATTCTCTTTATCTAGAGTCAACGATCCATCCGTCATTATACGGTTCTCGATTCTGTCTATCTCTCCAAGGGTCTCGGACAGTTGGATGACAATTGACTTGGTGCCGTCATCACTCCTCTTGCCTCGACGCTGAGTTATCAGCTCGCGCATCTGGGCTTGAATCTCATCGCGCTTGGCCTGATGTACCTTGGCCCTGACGCGAACCTCCTTCTGTTCATCCAAGCGTTCCTTGATGCGTTCTCTGAGCTCTTTGGACTGCTGTTGAACTGAATCACGAGAATCAGCGGCTCGACGAGCGTTCTCGTTGTGTACGTTCCTCTGCTCACGCATCCGCCTGAGTTTGGTCTCCATGGCATGCAGCCTGGTCCTGAGGTCGTCAGCAGGCCTCTCTCCGTCATCTGGCACAGGTAGGGCAGAGGGAGATGCCCTTTGAATCGACCTGAGTCACAGCCCCAGTAGGTTCAGCAGGAATGGGAGCATGGGCGAGAGAATCGCAATCGCTGCCCCGACCATGAAAAGACCGCCCAGCGTCATCTTGATTCTCGTGAACAAATCGGACCTGACCTGTACCGTCAGCACCCGTCCTGAAATCATGTTCCCTGCATCGTCCTCGAGTCTCACTGTCACTGTCGCCTCACCCATCGACGATGGCAGCAGGCTCTGCCACACGATACTGGTTGCAGAGATGGTGCTGAGCAGCGACGATGAAATATCGGCTGAAAGATTTTCAGAATCGGCTGAGAATGGTTCTATCCTGAGTCTGTATACGCACTCATGCGGCCTAAAGTCAGGGGTCTGGACCTTGAGAATCACGTCCCTCGGATTATCCTCCTCGTTGAGCACGAAGGCGAACAGGTTAGCCTGACCAACTACTAGATTCTCCATATCCACGTCGAGCCATATGCCATCGTCAGTGTGTCCGTCAATGCGTCGCATCCTGATTCTATCATGCAGCCTGAAGAAGGGAGGGCATTCGCTGCGAGCGCGTGAGAGTAAGCGGTCCCACGTCTCCTCGCCGAGCTCGGGATGGCTGAACAGCCCCTCAATGGCTGACGAGTCCACCATCGACTCCAAAGCGGCTCTGAACTGCCTCTCATCAATTAGGGATGAACGCCGCAGGTACAGCAGGTGCAGTAAGGTCTCCTGCAGCTCCCCCCTACTACTGTGCTCGTGTATCTTGGAATCTAGTGACCCTAGGTACTGGGATATCCTGACTGCAAGCAGAGGATCGATGTGAGCCCTGATTACATCGGCGAATGGACGACTGAGTAGGGCCGGGTGGATTGGCGGAGAGAATGCCTCCAGCATACCCCATGGCTCACTTGTGTTGAAGCGTGGACGGTCCGAGACCATATGCACGCCGTGTCCTGACAGCAGAGCCCCTGTCGAGAAGGCCACTAGTATCGGAGTGGCGACGACTTCCTCGGGAAGCCACAAGCTCGCTGCTAGTAGAACGGCGGCCATGGCCATCAGTATTATGGTGACCCCCAGTTGCCTGATTGCACCGTCTATGGTGGCCCTCATCTCAGCGTAACCGTGAGCGCTGTTGAAAGTCAGACCGATTGTGGTCAACTCCTTCGCCTCGAGTCTGAAAATCGTCCTTGTGAGCACCATCAGCCTCAGGAGTATCAGCAGCAGAGCGGTGTCGGCCACCAACATCAGCAGAGACAATCCATAGATTCCTGTCGACATACTCAGCCGCCCGACAGCGACTTCAATGTGATCGGCCCACCATTGCGGGTTCGATGTGGTGAAGGTTTGAGCCAGCCCATAGAGAGCTATCACCATCAGCGGAAGAAACAGGACTAGTCTTGCTCCGTCACTGATGAGGAGTCTGTCTGCTCTGAGCAGGAGCTCCTCTTGCGCCTTTAGCCTCTTGATTCCTTCCGCGGCCCCAGGACTACGCTGCGGCTCAGATATCGATCGAGGAGGCATCTCAGGGGCCGGAGGGACGGTATCTTCCAAGGAGTCGGCCAATGCCTCGAGATCATCTGTTCGGACATCTTCCATCACAGCACCTCGTCGGTTCTAGCAAGGATACATAGAGAGATATTTCTCGACATCTCAATAATAGAGCCGTTGTAGGAAATGCCGTCGGCGGTCGCACTGACCTTGGCCCCTATCCCTATCCCGGTAACTTCGATAGTTCTGGCGTCAGTCGGCCCCATCACCATCATCTCGATGGTGGCAGTAGATCCTATCGGCAAGGCTGAGAGGGGCAGGAGCAGTCCTGACCTAATAGGCTCCAACTGCCGCTCTATGATTGGGATACGTTTTCCACTCGGTGTCCTCTCGGGATAACCTAGCATCTTGTCGAGTGCCATTTCGAGTTCCTCATCTATAGCATGCTCAATCTTACAGGCCGCCTCGAGGACGTCGCCTTCGAATCCGATGACCTCAGTCAGCAGGATTTCGAGGAGTCCCTCACGACGCTTAATCATCGCCGCTTGCTGGAATCCCTCCGGCGTCAATCTACAGCCCTTGTAGGGGATGTGAGTGACCAGATTTCGGCCAGATAGTCGCTGAATCATCTCTGTGGTCGAGGCCGGGCTGACATTCATCATCTCAGCGAGTTGGGTGGTCTTGACAATGGCGCTAGGATTATCCACGTGCGCTTCAAACAGGCGTTTCAGATACATCTCCTCGAATTCGCTCAGTTCAGTCATCTGACTCACCGACCTCGGCCATGAACTCAGTTCTGCAGGCCGGGCATCTTGAGCGAACGGGTCTGCGCTCGATGGGGACTTTCAGTTGCTGATCACACTGCGGGCAAGACAGTATCTCCTCATGTGACCTGGCCACAGGTTCGCTGGTTGTAGTGGTGACTTCATTAAGGATTTCTTGCGACTCCTGCCTCGATTCTCCTGAATCTGAATCCGTCTCGATAGGAGCGGAGGAGAATTGATTCGTGCAAGCCGGACACCTGACAGAACCAGTGTGTTCCGCCGGGATGCTCAACCGCTGCTCGCAACTAGGACATCTGACCTCCTTCTTGGGAGGTGTTCGCTCTAGCCTGCGAGTAATTCGCGACTCCCTCAGAATCTTCGAGTCTTTTTCCGTGCTCGGTGTCTTCTCGGACACCGCTCGCCAGACAATCAACCCTACGAGAACTACAGCAAGGCCCAACACAGCACCATATACAGCTGCCATTGTATCGAAAGGTAACTCCCAGCCGCCCCCATTCTCAGACTGTGAGAATATCGTTAGCGGGACGGTGGTCGAAGAACCGTCCATCGCCCATACAACCTCAGCCTCGACCATCGGTGCGTCCGGCCACGGACCTATGCTCAGTACTCCTGAAGATGAGCCTCCCTCAGATATCGACGAGATGGTAATCTGCGCCAGTACCATTCCGTCAGACGTACTCACAACCTTCAGTATGCCCGGGAGCGTTGCCGAGCTACCTGAATTGTTGAGCCAGTATGGTAAATTGACGAAATCACCCGTCCTAGGCCTGTCGGGTTCGTGCACTCCGATTGAGACAGAGGGTGAGATGAAAGGTGGGTTGACACTAGTCTGCCAGGTCAAGTTTGCCGCTGAGTTGGAAGATGTCCAGCCATTTGATTCCAGCATCACTGATATGTAATCGGCTTCAGGTTGGCCCAAGTCCAGAGACAGTGCCCTGAGTCCCGGGCCTAGGGTGATTTCGAACCTCTGCACCTCTTCTTCGACACCCTGACTGACCAGAGATACTGAGACATTCACATCGCGTTGCTTCCCATCAGAGAGGGATGCGGATAGATCGCATTCCAAGCCATCCGAAAGAGTCCATTTCACTGCGTCGAATCTCAGCCCTAGTGTCTGAGATTCGTACACCTGCACCTCGAACAATCCGCTCAATTCCGAAGAAACCCCTCCGTCATCACTTGTGACCTTCCAATTCAACTCCAGTGCCCCGGCTGAGGCTGGAATCAGTGGAGCCAAGACCTCGCGACTGGATCCGGGGCTGATTGGAATCTCCTCTCCAACAGACAGGTTGTTCCCGGCCGAATCGGAGAGCACTAGTCTCACCGAACCAGTGTACGAACCCTGATTGTTGACAAGTATGGAGGCCGTAAGCTCGTCACCAACGTGCACTGGTTCTCCAGTGACTGCTATGTCGGATGAACCAGCAGGATAGAACATCTTCTCGCCCTCGCCGGAAGCTGGAGCGGACATCAAAACAAGAATAATGGCCAGTACGGCGGTTTTCCGCAGCCCCGGAGCCACAGAGGCAAGGCCCATTGCAAGTTCTCGGCACAACCGGCGGTATGAATCAAACCCCTGTGCAAGGTCACATAGTGACCTTTAATGCAGGTTCTCCTGTGCCCCGAGCCTATGGACTCCGAGGCCCTACTTGCAGTGACTCCTGAAGAGCTCGCTCAGGCACTCCTGTTGAGGAGACAGGTGCTGAAAGAGGAATTGCCGAACGTCATTCGCACCCTTGAGGCTGAGGAGGAGTCACTAGAGCCTCAAGTGCAGAGGATTGTGACCTCCCACAGGTCTACCAACGACAAGGTGTCTGAGTTGAAGAAGAAGCGCAACCAGGCGCAAAAGAAGGCAGGAACGACACTGGGTGTTGTGAAGGTAGCTAGAGACGGTCTCGCTGAAAGCGGTAAGATGGTCAATCTGGACCCTCATTGGAAGAAAGAGAAACTTCTGGATGAGCTCGAACAAATCGAAGATAATATCCAGACCTCGGCGCTAGACCACAGGGCGGAAAAGAAATTGCTCGATCGTCGGAAGAAGCTGCTTGAAGAGAATGACCGTTGGCTGAAGTCAAGGCGCGATTCCAATCCTGAAATGGCGACATTCATAGACTCCAGATCCAAGATGAATACGCTCTACCGAAAGGCTGACAATGCCCACCGGAAAATGATTGAGCTTGTCGAGAAGGCCCAGCCAATGTATGAGAAGAAGGAGGCCTTAACCGCTGAACTTAGAGAAATCAGGAGGCAGTTGGACAGAGCCAAGGAACTACTCGCTCAGTCTGACTACGCCATCGCTCACTGGGAAAGGCGTCTGAAAGACGGTTTCAGAGAACTCGGAGGAGGATTTCCTGACCTCATGGCAGCCAATATCCGCGTCTCCAAAGGAGGTAGGTCCTCCTTCGCTCGTAGTTCCAAACCGAAGAGGGGCAGAGACGACTCAGAAGGTGAAGAGGAATGAGTACGGATGTGCGGATCGAGTCATTCGATGACCTTGAGGAAATGGACCACAGTGACATCAAGGAAATGCGTGGTGATCTCGAGCGTGATTTGCGTTCTGTCGAAAGGCAGCACCGAGAACTTAGGGAAGAGCGGCGAGACCAAGTTGACCTAGTGCGCTCACTGAGGTCCGCAGTCGGTGAGATGAAGTCGGCCGATGGCGCCCGGAAGGGTTTGCTAAGAGAATTCCACTCTGTTAGGAAGTCGGCTGAAGAAGCGCGCCGGAAGAGAGATTCTGTAAACACCTGCATCCCTCCGCCTGCGGACGTACTAGCCGAATGGCTTGACGCGACTCATCGTCGCTTGGTTACCATCGACAATGACCTCACTGTCGTGCCGACTCTAGCTAGAGAGCTGGATTCGTTCGGACGTTTCTTCGAGCTCCAAGCCGCTATAGTCAGGAAAGGTGTGTCTGAAAAAGCTCACAGCGAGTACGTTGGACACGTCAAGAAGATGAGGGAAGTGACGACAAAATTGGATGCAACGAGAAAGAGTAGGCAGGAGAAGGTAGATGGCGCTCTGGACGAGACGGAACTGAACTCGGACAACATTTCTCACTCGGACATCCGAAAGACTAGTCGCCGCATTGACAAAATCGACAAGAAGCTCGATGAACTCAGTTCAGAGAGAAAGGAAATGCGAGGGAGGCTAGGCAGAATCAAGGCCTACCAGAAGATAACTCTCAAGGGAGGCAGGGCGATTCGTCTGGCTGACGTGAAGGACAGGGCCCAGAGTGGCGGTTCACTAGATGCCAGCGAACTTGAGGTCCTATTGAATTCCGGGGGTCTGTCCGAGATAACAGGAGCTGAGTCGACTGACAATCGGCCCAAGCCGAAGGTCAAGCAGGGGAGGAAGAAGAGAGGGATGAAGTTGGGCGTCACTCGCGGAGGCTCGAGGAAAGGTACGATGGCTGCTCGCAGAGATGGTGATGAATAACATCGGATTCACTTCCGCCAGCCCTAAATGATGTATCAAGTTCGGAAATAAGGGGGCCTTGAAATGATTATGGAATTCGACGAGGTCAGAGAAGTTCTACAGCCCCTACACGACTCCCTAGGAAGTAAATCAACCGACCATCGCGACACCAGAGACGAATGGAATGCCAAGGTAAGAAAATTTCTTGACAATAGGAATGAAATCAACCGTCAGGTAAAGGAACTAATCAACGAGGTCCAGATTCAGAAGGCGATCAGAGATGAGGCAAACCAGCGGGTCAAGAATCTCAAGGGCACACGGGCAGATCTCTCGGAGAGCCTCAAGGAGGTCAGAGAGGTACTGCGAGGTAAGTTGGATGAGCAACGGGAGAATCTCGAGGAACAGAAGAATCGAGCCAAACGCGGCCCCTCTGCTGGAAGAATCAAGGCGGACATGGAAAAACTGGAGCATCAGTACAATATCGGGCGGTTTCTAGGGAAGAAAGAACGGGAATATCACAAGAAGATGAAGCAAATGTCCGTGGCCCTGAAAGAGGCATCTAAGAATAAAGGGAGGGGGGACTTACGAGATTTCAAGGACTCTGTCAGGGATGCAGAGCGACTACAAGAGGATGCTCATAAATCGGTAGAGAAGGCCGTCATGAAGGCACAGGAGGCTCACGACCTGATGGTAGAACTGTCAGAAGAGGTAGACCGTTTGAGGGATAAGGCCAACACAGCCCATACCGGATTAACTAGGTCCAAGCGCGAAGCAGACTTGCTACACGGCCAATACATCGTATCGCTGCGATGCATCCACTCAATCCAGGATATGATGAAGGCCATGGAATTAAGAGAGAAGAGGGAAGAGGATTCCGACGGAGAGGAGAGGTTGGAACTCACCGATCTGATGTCGAAACTGATGTCAGGAGATACTTTGTCGACAGACGAGTTGATGGCGCTTCGGCGTAATTGATTATTCAATTCCGTAGAGTCTTCCATTCCTACCATGAAGGACCTGCGGCTCCAATCCCTCAGCATGAATGACCCATCCCGGAATAGCTAACGATCCCTCACTGAGACTAGTCGAATCGGGATCCAGACGCCACCACTCCAGCATGATGCTGCTCACCGGACCTTTATCTGAATCGGGTTCGCCCTGCTTGCGTCGATCCAGCAGTTTGAGCAATTCAGTCGGTATCCCTCTCATATCGATCCAACTCCCCTCGGGGGGCTTAATCAGTCTCAGTTTCGGAGGGTGTGGTAGTTCCTCCTCGGGCTCGTGAACAGACAGGCTTCCTGACCAGGGATCCTCAACTACATTCCAGACACAAGGTTCCGTATCGCCCTCGGGACCTTTCAGACGGCCGTCAATGGTCCAGAGTCTAGCCGACAGCAGGACGGGTGATGTACTGGCGTCCTCCCAACCCCGCTGCATTAGCCACGAGTCTAGTTCTACTAGGGGCCTGAGTGCGACGAGAGGAGATATTGGTTCAGTAATCAGGACCTCGTCGTGCTCAATCTGCGACTGGTCCTGCAGAGAAGGTGAATGGGCGACTAACTCACCTGTCAGAACCGCCTCTCCAATCCACCTAGCCATCCGTTCCGGGCCCCAAATCACCACATCGATAGACTTCAATGAATCGAGGATTGCCTCGTCAAACGGCCGTTCGCTGAGTATCCAGTGCCTCCCTCCGGGGGCATCGACGCTCCACCTCTCTATCTCTGTGGATGATAAGGGCAGGATATCTACAGGCACGTGCCAGACGTGAACCATCGAGCCCGGAGCCTCTCCCAGTTCGGGCACCCTCTCAGCCACGCCCATACACCTGAAGCCGTGTATCTCCGGGGCATCTTCAGCTGAACGGAGTTTGACGGCTCGCAAGGCCAGTAGGTCACGCACCGCTTCGTCCACGCGACCAGCGGTGGTGCCGTGAACTTGAAGCGAACGCCTGAAGAGATAGTCACACGGGCATTAGTCCCGAGGTGTATGACAGTCAGACGTTGGGCGACAGTGAGAGCAGTTCGCTCTCCCCGGGGTCGGTGATACAAAGAGCACTGACTGGGAACGGCTTGGCGCAAGCCGCCCCCAACTGGGTGTTAACTATCGGGACCTGATGGACAGGTACATCAGGGTGACCATCGGTCAGTTCGGAGATGTAATTGACCGGACAGTTGGCAGCTACGATAACTAGCCTAGCATCTCCCTTAGAACAAGCGCTCATAGTCTGCCTCTGTCCGAACAGGATGCTGCCTGTGCTCATAGTCTGCTTGAGTTGCCTAGCCAGATCCATAATCAATCCTCTTTCAAACGTTCTCTGGGATGTAGTATAGGTCAACGCTCCCGGTCCCCAGTGCAACCGGCTGCCCCACGATGATATTCTCAGAGACTCCGGTGAGCTCATCCCTCTCTCCTATCACTCCAGCCTGCAGTAGGTGCGTAACAGTGACCTCGAAGGCCGCGCGTGCTAGGATACTGTGCTTGGTGCCGCTGACTCCGTGCCTACCTATGGCGCGAACTGTTCCTTCACTGGACATCACGTCAGCTACCGTCAGCAGGTGACGTATGTCGACCTCGAGGCCGGCTCCCTCGAGAGTATCGTACATCTCATTGATAATCGCCTGCCTCGCGGCTTCGACACCGAGGTACTGATTGATCTCTTCGATATTGTTAGTGTAGGTCCTAGCCCTGTCCACTCCAGCGTACTGACTGACCTTAGACAAATTCGATCCAATAGTCGAGATGTAGTACTCGCCGGTGTTTCTGTCCGGACCCTGGACGTTAGCGCGGGTGATGTCGGCCAGACCCTTGAGCCTGAGTTTCTTGATTTTCTCCTCGAGCTGGAGGAGCGCAGTGTAGGTCGCAGGATCTGATGCCAGTGTCGCTAGATCCTCTTCCTTAGTTACACCTGGAATTATTGTGAGGACTTTTGGTCGGACATCGTCATCTGCCTGGATGAACAGACGCAGCGCCCTTGACAGTTTATCCCTGACTTCAGCGCCAGTCATGGCCTTGATTCGCATATTGGGATTACTGAGTTGAAGACTGATGTGTCGCTGGGTGACTTCGACATTGATTCTAGCGATGTCTGGTGTGGTGGTTGTCTCCAGTGCAGCGGCGATTTTGCGAGCAGCCTTCTCATTGGTGTTGAGGGGTTTTCCTTTGGAGTCGGTCTCTTCGAGGTAAATCAGCATCGTGGGAGTCTTCGGAACCTTCCGAGCATCCACTATCTCGATGATTCTGGGGAGACCCTGGGTCACGTTGACGGTTGCAACCCCTGCATAGTGGAAGGTTCTCATGGTCATCTGAGTGCCTGGTTCGCCGATTGATTGGGCGGTGGTGATGCCAACAGCCTCATGTGGATCTGCCCTAGCTTTAGCCAAGAAACTCTCCGAAGAATTCAGCACCTTCTTGGCTTTGGGGAGGGTCAGTTTGTCGATGCCCCTAGAGCGAATCCCCTCGGCTAAATCACCCAGAATACGAGGAGTCATGGAGAGATTCATCTTGATTGAGGTATCTTGGAGCAGTTGGTATATCGCATCGTCCGTGTCGATGTCGCGGAGGATCTGCTTAAGCTTGGTTTCCTCATCGTATTCCTGAAGCGGGAGGGCCTTCTTCTTGCGGCGCCTAGAAGCCGCCCTTCTCCTCACGATGGTCTTCGCGGCGGATGCAGTTCGGGATGGTTTGGCGGACGCCTCCATCACTTTGAATATCTCTTGAGAAGTACCAGAATCAATACCGCAAATTTGAGCTATCTGACCGGATGACAGAATCTTCACATCGTCCCACTTGCGGTCATCTGCGAGCTTGTGTGAGTACTCCTCGGCCACACCGAGATCCATAAGTTTCTTCTTGGTGGCACTCTTGACTACCATCAGTTCTCACCTCCCAAGGCATCGTCTAGGACCTGCGAGACGTTGAAGGGGGATCCCTTGCGGCTGCGAGCAGGGTCAATACCGTCCTCTCCGTACTCGAACTGGATGATGCGTTTGGCAGTGTTGCGTACTGAGTTCATGCCGTCGTCGGAGACCTTCAGGTCGTCCATGGCGTTGATTAGACGGCGCTGCATGTAACCTGACTTGCTGGTTCTGACAGCGGTGTCGACCAACGACTCACGCCCCGATATAGAGAGCATGAAGAACTCGGTCGGCTCGAGTCCGCGCTTGAACGAAGATGATACGAAACCCTTCTCCTTAGCACCCTTCACTCCACGCGGGAAGTGTGGCAACACACGATCCTGATATCCCCTCTCAAGGCGCTTGCCGCGAACCTTTGGTTGGCCTATGGAACCAGCCATCATAGCGAGGTTGTCCATCGAACCACGGGCTCCGGAGACCGCCATCAAAACAGCGGGGTTGTCTGAGCCAAGATGATCCTTCGCGACTTCACCAGAATCAGCCTTACCTTTGTCCAGAATACCCAGGATGTTCTCCTCTAGAGTTTCAAGGGGAGTCCTGCCGGGCCGAGACTCGTAGCGTCGGCCGTCCTTGCCGTACTTCGCGAGCTCCTCGTCGACCTCGGCGCTCGCCTCGGCGTTGATTTCAGTAATTCTTTCCTTGGCCTTGAGAGGTAGGTCCTCATCATCAATTCCGGTAGTGAAACCCATTGAAGTGCAGATGGCGATGGTCATTTTTGTCATCCTGTTCAGGAACTCAGCACCCGCATCGGAGCCATGAGTCTGGACGACAGCGTCAAGCAGTCGACCGTCCTCAGCACCAATGCCTCGCTTGTCTATGGTGCCACTGACCTTACCTGCGGTTACATTGACCTGATCGCCAGATCTGCTCGTGTACTGCAGGTTGAATCCACCTGGTACGATGAGGCTTAGTACATCGGTCCCGCGGTATCCCACGGTGCCGTTATTCTGTACTTCCTCAGGCAGGTCGCCAATCCAACCGATGGCACCTAAGACCTCCAGAACCAAATTCTTGGGCAGAATGCGGTTGCCATGGGTCAACAGGTAGGCGCCAGAAATGTGATCGTGGATGCCACCTATCACACTGCCTCCGTACCGTGGAGAGATGATGTGCTCCTGGACTCGCATGAGAATCTTGGCCTCTGCACGAGCCTCCTCGCTTTGGATAACGTGCAGATTCATTTCATCGCCGTCGAAGTCGGCGTTGTAGGGTGTGCAGTCAGCTAGATTGAACCTGAATGTCTTGCCTTCCATGACGCGTATCTCATGGACCATCATAGACATCCGGTGCAAAGACGGCTGTCGGTTGAATATCGCGACGTCGCCGTCGATAAGATGCCTCTCGACGATGACACCAGGCTTCGGGTTTCCTTCCCTATCTAGTGTGCTCAGCCTGTCCTCAATTTCGGACGAGTAAGTTCCCCCGTATTCGTCTTCGATTTCAGGGCTGCCGCAGTGAGGGCATGACACCTCTAGGTGATCGGGGAAGTACTCGTCGGGATTGGAGTGCTCCCACTTCCACCTGTTGTGGATTATGGCCTTGGGATCATCATCCTTCAGTGACTGCCCCTTAACGTCCTCTCCCTTAAGATTTGAAAGCGTGGCCTCCAAGTCAACCGCCCACTCTTCTTCGAGGTCGCCAATGGCGTTCCTGCGCATCTGGCGCTTCAACTCGAGACCGGGTAGGAAGTTCGGAGCATGAAGAACCTCGTTCAAATCAGGCCTGTAGCCGGTGTAGGGCTCATCCTCGCTTCCGCAATCGCATTCGGGGTTGAGGCATCTGAATCCAGACCAAATGTACTTCGTTTTGTCTGTAATCCGGACTCTGAAGTGATCTCCTCGCATGATGTAGTTGACGCCTGGGTGCACATCAGGTCCGCGTAGGACCATCTGGCGCAACTGTTCCCTGTTGCGACTGGTGACTCTGATTGGGACCGTGAGCTCCTTGGCGGTCTTCTCGGGCACTCCGACCTCGTTGATTCCGAGATTCGGATCGGGGCTGATTACAGTGCGGGCGCAGAAATTGACTCGCTTACCTGAAAGGTTACTGCGGAACCTGCCCTCCTTGCCCTTGAGGCGCTGGGCGAGTGTCTTCAGAGGACGTCCGGAACGGTGCCTAGCAGGAGGTATTCCGCTGGTCTGGTTGTCGAAGTAGGTAGTGCAGTGGTACTGCAGTAACTCCCATAGGTCCTCTACAATCAGTTGCGGTGCGCCAGCATCACGATTCTCTCGCAGACGCTGGTTGATTCTAAGGACGTCCACCAACTTGTGAGTGAGGTCATCCTCGGAGCGATCGCCGCTGTCGAGGGTAATCGAGGGACGAACTGTGATTGGGGGGACGGGGAGGACCTTCATGATGGTCCACTCGGGGCGGCTGGAGTCCTTGTTCATCCCGAGGAATATCAGGTGTTCGTCGGGAATCCGCTCGAGCCACTCTCGGATATCGCGGGCGTTTAGTTTATGCTCGCCCTTGTCCGCCTTCTTCTCCTTGAAGGTCGAAGGTTTGTCGAGCATAATCTTGCCTTGCTCTGAGCCGCAGTGCATGCAGATGGTCCTCGACTTCTTGGCGCATTCCTTCTCGATATCCTTGATGATAGTCTTGAACTCACGAGAGCCTACACCGTGCTTGATCATGATATCATGCACTCGATCCCGGTAGAAATCCTGCTCAGACTTCTCTGGATCCAGAGGGTGGGTCTCAGCCGAGCCGTGAAGCAGTATCTTGCTGCAGGTGTTGCAAGTCGATTTGAGTGAGGCCTTGATTAGATTGGTGAAACCGATGTGGAGGACAGGCAACTCGAGTGCAATGTGTCCGAAGTGGCTCGGGCACTCCTCGTGCTTGTTGCCGCAGGTCTCGCAGCGGATTCCGGGGTCTATGACGCCCATCTTCGGGTCCATCAGACCCTGCTTGTATGCGTGCCCGTCGTCCTTGTAAGTGTCAGCTGTCTTGATTTCAACTGATGACATCTTACGAATCTCATTGGGGTCTAGCAATCCGAACTTGATTGATTCGATCCTCTTTGGGATCTTGGCTGCATCACGGGCACTCATCTTCGGTCCTCCAGTTCCAGTCGCATTGCCACCCCGAGGCTCTTCATCTCGTCAAGTAGCAGTTTGAAAGCATAGGAAGTTTGTACCTTGTGGACATCGGATCGATCTCCACAGTAAGGGCAGACAGTGGTGCGGCGCTTCCAGTCGTAGTAAGCGACGTGTCCGCATCCCTTAGTGTTACAGACCATCAGGTCCCAGCCATCCGACTCGTCCAGAAGTCTGTCCTTGATTACCATCGACGCGCCGTGAGAAATCAGGCAGTCACGCTCCATCTCGCCGAATCTGAGACCTCCTTGACGTGCCCGGCCCTCGGTTGGCTGGCGGGTCAGGATTTGTACCCGACCACGACTGCGGGCGTGGAGTTTGCTGCTAACAAGATGGTGTAGCCTCTGGTAGTAGATGACGCCGGCAAAGACGTCAGCAGTGTAGGCCTCACCGGTCTCACCGCTAACCATCGCCTCACGACCAGTATGGTTGAATCCGTTACGGAGAAGTCCCGCGCGCAGAGAGTCTTCCTTCTCACCAGTGAACGCAGTTCCGTCAATCTTGCGGCCCTCCATGGAGCCAACCTTTCCGCCTATCATCTCGAGAACGTGGGCCACGGTCATCCGCGAAGGGATAGCGTGTGGATTGATGAGAAGGTCCGGCACAACACCGTCGGCGGTGAAAGGCATGTCCTCTTCGTTTACGAGTCGTCCAATCACCCCTTTCTGTCCGTGGCGGCTGGCAAACTTGTCACCAAGTTCCGGAATCTTGTTGGTACGCAGAGTGATACGGACAAGGCGGCCAGAGTCAAGGGACTCCGTGACGAACACGTTGTCGACCCAACCCTCCTCGCCATGTCGCACCAGCATCGAAGATTCTCTTCTCTCCTGGGCCTGCAAGAAAGCACCGTGGGCCTCCTCGAGGAATCGGGGGGGACTGGTCTTCCCAACCAGAACTGCCCTGTCCGACTTGTCTGCAGTAGACAGGTACTCCTCCGGCACTGGCAGTCCGTCCCTCTCGAGGTGGGCGTAACTGTCGAACGACTTCAGTCCCTTGATCTCATCGAGACCGGTTCCGGGTACTTCGATTCGCTCTTCCTGACCTCCAGGGAACCGCTTGTTCTCCGCGTTGTAGGTCCTTACGAAGGCAGAGCGTGCCAAAGAGCGCTCGACCGACGCGCGATTCATGATGACAGCGTCCTGCATGTTGTATCCGTGCTGACTCATGATGGCAACTACGAAGTTCTGGCCTCCTGGCCTCTTGTTGAAATTAGTCGACTCCATTGCGCGCGTGCCGACGATTGACTGTTGGGGATAGTGCATTATGTGAGCCCGAGTATCGGGGCGCAGCCTGTAATTGGCACTTGGCAGACCCAGACTCTGCTTGACCATCGCTGTCCCACCAGTCACTCTCGGAGTAGAGTTGTGCTCAGGATAAGGTACGAGGGACGCGCACACACCGAGGATGAGTTGAGGGTCTATCTCAACGTGAGTGTAAACCAGAATAGTGTGGTTCTTTGTCTGCTTCTTCTTGAGGGCGTCAGTTTCGCTCTGGTAGTAGTTCAGAGGACTCGTGAACTCATCGAAGACTGTCTCGCCGTTGGAGAGTTGTACCTCAGCTCTCAATATAGCTTCGGATATCTCCTCGTCACCGAGGTTCATCCACTCCACTTTCGCCGGGTTGATTGGCCTGCCGTACTTGGGCGATACCTGAGGGAGATCGAATGGCCTAGGGGCGATGAGGAGGTCCTCCTCCTCTTCGGCATCGACCCACTCGACAACGCCAGAGGAAACCAAGTCAGCGAACGTAAGTTCACCGGACCTCAGGCCTTCTAGGTGTAACTTCGTAAGGTTCAGACTGCCGTGCTCGATGACCAACAGAGGACGAAGAACTCTGCCTCTATCTGTATTGATGAAGACGTCTTTGTTAGCAGTGTCGTGACGGACACAGACCTCTGGCCGGAGTTGTCCTCGGCGACGGCTGCTCTTGATTCTAGCGACTAGTTTTGCCGGCCTCTTGTGCAAACCGAAGATGTCACCGTTGACGTGAATCCTCGAGCCAGCCGCCCACTCCTCGGGGGCAGAATTGACTCCAGCCTCAATCAGCAGTTCCTTAACATCGTCCTCGGGGACCTCCTCAGAGACGTCAATCATCTGAGCTGCGTTCTTGACCAGTCCGCAGTTCTGACCCTCGGGAGTCTCGTTGGGGCAGAGCCTGCCCCAGTGAGTGGGATGGAGATCACGAGCCTCGAAGTGTGGTTGACTGCGTACTAGGGGGCTGGTCACCCTACGCATGTGCGAGAGAGCGGCAATGTATGTTGTACGGTCCAGCAACTGGCTGACACCGGAGCGTCCTCCAACCCAGTTGCCGGTCGCTAGAGCGTGCATAATCTTGGATGTCAGGACGTCCGGCCTGAGACACGAGTTAATCTTCAGCTCTCGCTTGCGGTTGTGGTGCCTCTCGAGTTGGTACTTGAGGTCCCTAGACAATTGCTGCATACTGACCCTGAACAAATCCTCCATCAGATCGCCGGCGAGTCGGACGCGCTTGTTGGCGTAGTGGTCCTTGTCGTTCGGATCACGGTTGGTGATGGCCATTTCTAGGACCTGCCTGACGATGCGTCCGAGGAAGATGGCTTTCTTCTCACGGTGATCGGTTGAGGAGCCCAGATGAGGAAGGAGTTCCTTGTCGAGGAGGTTCTGGATTCGCGACTCTCGGTACTCCTTCTGCTGTCCGGCTGCGAACTTCTTCTCGAGCCATGCAATCGCCTCATCCTCTGTCTCGACGGAATACTCTTCGTTGTCCTTGACGTCATTGAGGTTGGCGACGGTGTACTTCATCGCCTCAACTGGGCCTGCGATTGCAGCGAAGATCTCCTGATCGTTCTCCATACCCAGCGCCCGCATGAGGAGTACGACTGGAATCGCCGTAGTGCCGGCGCTTGGAATCTTTACCATCAGCATACCGTCACGTCGCTTCTCGACGTTGATCGGCTTGCGTACGCCGTCACGCTGAGAGAAAATCTTGGCAACCTCAGTCTCGTGAGCGTACTTCTTATTCTTCTCTACGGTGACTCTGTTGGGAGCGAGGTCTTCCATCGAGATGAGTACGCGTTCAGTGCCGTTGATGATGAAGTAGCCACCCGGATCTAGGGGGTCCTCACCCGCCTTCCTAAGAAGCTGGGTCAGGTACTCGCTATCTTCGGCTGAAGTCTGAGGAGATAGTTTCCTGTTCTCGTCGATGTGGTCGGAATGCACGTTGCACCGAGCCGAGCGAACCATGATTGGGAGGTTGCCTATGTGGACTCCTTCTTCCTCGATGTAGCCTAGGCCTCCATCGGGTGGGCCATCTATGTCATCCCTGTAGATTCGGAAGTCCAAATACACGGGCGAGAAGTAGGTTAGCTTGCGAATCCTGCACTCCAGAGGAGTAGCGGGGTGCTCGGCACCGTTGGCCTCACGGATGGTCGGATGCCCCAGTCTGATATTCTTGAGGCGCACTATGATTTCCTTGTCGAGCACGTCGAGTTTGATGCAGCCGCCAGCATCCTCTCCACCAGGCAGATCCTCTATTGGTTCGTCCGTCCCTACCCTGATATGACGAATTATCCGCTCCATTCTGCTAAGGCGGCCATCGCCTGATGGGATGGTGTCGTTGTACGACATCAACTGGTGGTTCACTAGGCTCCTCTGCTTGAAGTAACTCTCAACTATTTCCTTCATCTTCTCACCTCATGCGCTCTCTACAATCAACCTGTATGCCGTGCTGGAACCTGCTGAACGACTGTACCTGATTACTCTGAGAATCCTGTTTGCGAGCCAACCTGCTGGGAGCTCATCGTCTCCAACCTCAACTGCTTCTTTGATTGCCTGCACCGCAGGATCAGTGATGAGTATCTTTGGGAGTAGTTCCTTGGCCAGTCGGGTGGTGCCGTCAGCGTTCTCCTGATTCAGTTTCCACGGAGCCAACGCGGCCTCCTCTTCATCAAGGGGAATCAACTCGTGATGCGGGACTAGAATGTGATTGAGTACATTGAACCTGTCATCGCCTTGTGGAATATCAGCATCGAGCAAGGCCTTCCTGGAGATAGTTACCCTACCAGTGCGTGTTCTCTTGCGCGAAGCCATCTGCTCTCTGATTACAGCCATCACATTCTCGAGGTCGGCGTCGCCAGACTCGAGTTCTAGTTTCTTGGCGACCTGATCGACAGTCATGCGCTTGATTGCATCCATGTTCGCATCGTCAGCCAACCGGTGTGCATGCTTCTCGGAGATACCGAGTTCCATCATACGCTTTTTTGTTGAGCTTTTTACTGCCATATCACGCCCCCCTGCCCTGCAAAAACCGTGGTCCTGCAGCGTTATCAGGCGGGCCTGATGGGATTTGAACCCACGGCCGTCCGGTTAAAAGCCGGATGCTCTACCTGACTAAGCTACAGGCCCATAGCAAGCGCTGGGCTTTCTGCGGATTGAGGGGGGGTAGAAGAACATTACTGAAACGGCACGGCTACGCTCCGCAGGGCCGCGACTCCTCCTAAGGGGGGCGGAGATGCCGAATCGATGTCGGA
>Ga0302133_10000613_pt1 | contig 22518 bp, 3 predicted proteins | sample CB9_331_MG_FD_203121 | JGI IMG/M metagenome (GOLD analysis project Ga0302133, IMG submission 203121) | Marine microbial communities from Western Arctic Ocean, Canada - CB9_33.1 | ecosystem: Environmental > Aquatic > Marine > Oceanic | place: Canada: Western Arctic Ocean | collected 2017-09-19 | reverse complement strand
AGCGATGGCGCAATAGTTTGGGATTCAGCAACTATTGACTTGTCTAATTTCAGCCAGAATTTAGAGCATGGCGGCCTCGCACTTGAGGGTGATTTCCTATATCTCAGATTAGAGAGTGCTTTCGCTAGTTCAACCTGTGAAATACCTATCCAAGAAATCAATTCAGAATTTAATTCTTGCAATTGGAATGTTGACCCACCTTCAAGCCGTTCAATCACTACTTCTGGAGGACTTGCTTGGGACGTGTACGGTCAAGATTTACAACTGACATCAGCACGATTTGATGGGGCTCCTGTTTCGGCCCATGACCTGGGTTTGCCCACTGGTGAAATCCTATCTGTTTCACCCACTTCTGTGGTTGTTGAAGAACAAGGTCTTTTCCGCTGGAATGGCAGTGGCTTTTCACTAGCAGATACTCAACCTGCCAGCGGCTCAGACAATCGCACTACATGGAGTGATGGGGAGAAAACTATCACCACATCCCCATACGGAGTTCTGATTTCGCAAGGAGGCAATGTTTCAGGCAGATTACCATATCAGATTTCGGTAGATGGAATCTCAAACTTACCTTTGGTAGCCATCGCCTTGACAGGCGGCGTAGGAATACCTAATCCAGAGCCTGGAGATCTGTATCTTTCAACGTGGTCAGCGAATGGATTAGCATTGACTCCTCCAAAATCTCTTCAAGTTGTTGGATTGATGGCAGCAGCTAGAGGAATATTTGAGCCGATGGATTTCAATTATACCTTCACAGTACCTGAATTACCAGCACCACCTGGTCAGCCAGGGCTTGATGACATTTCAATCGCAGTAGTCAATATATCGGATGCTCAACAACTACTGAACCGTGACGAACAAGTCCGCAGTATGGTGATGGTTAGCGGTTTTGCCTTGGTTTCCGATGATAATTTATCAAAATTAGAAGCGAATATTACCGCTTGGGCAGATGAGATATCCACAGCGAAATCTGTAGGAATCAAAACAGTCGCTCTAAAATCGGAGATTAGGGAAGCGACTGCTGATTCTGGTGCTAATTTTTCAGCACTGTTCCTAATTTTCGGGTCATTCGTCATTTTTGCTGGTGTTTTACTCGTGATGAATCTCTTCGTCATGCTCGCTGATGAGAGAAAATCAGAGATGGGTATGCTGAGAGCATTGGGTATGCACCGCGGAGAATTGCGAGGGATGTTCGTCATTGAAGGCACACTTATCGGCTTGGTTTCGAGTGCTGTGGGAGCGGTCATAGGAATTGGGGTAGCCAAATTATTGATGTTAGGTCTTGACCGTGTTCTCTCTCAAACTTTCCAGCGAGGAATTATCTTTTCTTGGGAATGGCATAGCCTTTTGAGTGGTTTCTCAATTGGTTTCCTAGTTACTTTCACGACACTAATGGCGACCTCAATTTACATTTCGAGGCTCAATGTTGTAGCCGCAATGCGGGATATACCAACCAGAATGAAAGGTTCTCTTCCGTGGTGGACCATACTCATCTCCCTGTTTATGTTGGGTTCTGCAATAGTTTGCGCAGTGCTTGCATTCATGATAGGGGACCCCGAAACTGGTAGTCGATATGCGTGGTGGTTAACGGCTGGTTTCCTATTCCTTTTCGGATTAGTACCACCTCTTTTCTTTGCATTTTCGAAATTATTACCAGAATCTATCGCATTCAGAGGAACAAGAATTTCACGCACGATTCTCACACCTCGCTTGACCATGACAATTCTAGGATTACTTATGTTCGGTTGGGGAATTTGGACCGACCCCATAAGGGCTGACTGGGAATTAGGAGATGCATCATTCATTATTTTGGGTCTATTCTTAGTTGGAGCAGGAGTGTTGTTACTGACAAGTTTAGCACCAATGATCGCTCGCTCGCTCGCAAAAGCAGGCTCAAGCATCTCAGGTCGCCTTTCATCGGTATTGCCGACCGCACTTGCCTACCCATTGGCAACTCCTTTCAGGACTGCTATGACCATGGGGATGTTCAGTTTGGTGGTTTTTGCAGTAGTAGTGTTGTCTGGCTATTCCGCACTTGTTGGTAACTGGCTCGGAGATATTGGAGAGGATGCACGGGGAGAATGGGAAATAGTTGCATTTGGAGACCTTGACCTCGGAGATAATTCAAGTGAATGGGATTTAGGTGAACTGCAATCCTCTGACTTTGATGCCATTGCAACGATGCATACCGCTACTGTTCAGGTTTATCAGAAAGGTGAAACAGATCTGGAAAACAAATCAACGTATACAAGTATACGCGGTTTTGATTCAAATTTCACGAGTTTGAACGGTTTACCATTAGATTCTTGGGCGCCAAGTCTGGGGGATAATGCTGAAGATGTTTGGCAGGCTATCCTTGAAAATGATACACTTGTTGTGATAGATTACACTATGGCAGTTGAATCATATCAAGGTGAACAGGGAGTGATTTACGAAGGTATGGGATTAAACATTGGTGATGCAATAATTGTCCAGGACCCTTTCAATCCAGCCGTGAATGCAACTTTCTTTATTGGTGCAGTCATGAATGAGGAAAGTGGTTGGTTTGCTAGTGGGGTAAGTGTAGCAAAACCAATTGCAGTTGAGCGATTTGAGGCAACCCCCACCTCAATATGGTTCTCACTACCACCTGGAGTGACTCTTGAAGAGCAAGAAGAAGTGGCAAAAGTATTACAATTTGAATTAGTAGAAGAAGGTGCAATTGTGTTTGCAATAGAAGTTCAATTCAAAGAGATACAATCAATCATTTTTGCAATGTTTAGTCTTCTCCAAGCATTCCTTGCTTTAGGGTTAATAGTCGGCATTGCTGGACTTGGAGTAATCACCATTCGCAATGTGTCTGAGAGGGCTCATCAAACGGGGATACTTAGAGCCCTAGGTTTCCAACGCAGCATGGTCATTGCAGGATATCTCACAGAGTTGACTTGGGTTAGTCTACTGGGCATCTTGAATGGTGCTGCTGTGGGGGTTGGATTCCACTACCAATTGTACGTCAAATTCCTAAAGGATGAAGGTGCCGAATTCGTCCTGCCTTGGGGGCAGATTTCGCTGATTATTTTAGGTGCTTATTTGCTTACAATTTTAGCTACTGCTTGGCCCGTCAGAAGGGCCGCATCCATACATCCTGCAGAGGCCCTACGGGACATTGAATGATACAAAAATTATGCACCAAAATCAATATGATTGTGCGTTTACAACTGAATTACCTAACAAAGACCCGCGCATAGTATAAATATGGATTGAACAGGTGGGGCAATCCCTTAGTGGGAGGACTGTGACATGAAAAGAGCAACAAGTTTGGTTTTAGCACTGCTGATGTTAATGAGCATCGTAGCAAGCCTAAGCCCAATTGAATTGAATGAGAGAGAGCAGGTGGACGACACCAATGGCCGAGCCGATTATGAAGTTTGGTTGATGGGTGCAAATTCACCTCGTGAATCAACGACCGATATGACCGGCACGGTGAGGAATTCCGTGGACGCTGGCGAGGCTATTTTATTTGACCTCGTCATCAAGAACGATGGTGTGAACGATATATCAGAATTGACCGTTACTGTAACTGTTGATGATGGTGTAGAAGCAACCCCATTGTTTATTGATGCTGAAGACGCAGCAGTTTGTGATGACACAATTTCTTGTGGAATCCAAACTTTTACTGCTGGCGATTATTTGGCTAACGGCCATTATATTGTTCGAGATTCAACTGGGGCAAACCTAGTTTGGACACCAGCAGTACCAGGTATGTATACAATTCATATTGAAATTGATGCTGCTGACCAAGATACAGATTTGAACAACAACATCCTAGATTATGATGTTAATGTAGTTGATTGGTATGATATCTCAACAGAACTTGCTTGGGATTCAGGAGATGACCCAATGGCAGGAGCTGGACCACATGGATTTACCATGACAGCATTTGTCAATGGTAGTGCATCGTGGGACCCTCGTGATGTACAGATGGATATCACCATGGGTGGATTATTCCAGGCTTACATGGATGACGGAATGAACTGGGTACCAGTTTCAATGTTTGATGCAGATGGTGATGGTTCGTTTGATAACTGCCCTACAGCAGACCCAGCGAATACAACTTCATGCACATGGGCAGTAACCTTTGGTGAACTGTTCGGTGCAGCACAGACGGAGGATATTGAAGTGTACAGCAACCTTTCAATGGAACCACCAACTCATGTGAACGCAAGTGATATCGGTGAAACCCGACAAGTCCCTGCCTTCCAGACAGCATATACCTTCTCAGGTACTATCCAAGGAGATTCGGCTAACGCAAATGGCGTAGGAGTATTCACAGTCCAGTCGTCTCTATCTCAATATAAAATCTACGAATTGGTAGCAACTGATTACGGTGGCGCAGGCCACGAACCAAACGTAGTGAATGAGATGAAGGAGACCCCCGTGACCCTTGATGACCGTAACGGAAACAATGATGCATTGCTAACTGCAACCTTTGCCTCCTACCACGATGCACAAGTTGTCAATGTTGAAGCAGGCAACCCTCGTCAAGAAAGCGGCCGCTTGGATGCTGGAATGACTCGGGTATACGCAACCGTCGCACACAGTGGTAGTGACATATCAATCAACTATGATTGGGCAGTTCAGTTCAATGTAAAGGATTCAAATGGCGATGATGTCATGGGTTCACCCTTTATGGCAAACGATTGTGATAACCCAGATGATCCAGAAGGTTCAACCTCGCACGAGTATTTGGGAGAAATGTTCCCAGCTACTCTTGAAGCAACTGCTTGCGCCGAGATAATGATTAACCCAGGTATGGTTTCATTGAGTGCTACAGTCGATTTACTTGACGCATCGCTAACTGACGGAGACCCCTTGACCGATTGCGGAACAGGTAGTAACCCTGATTGTAAGGATGACATGAACTCAGCCAACGATATGCGTACTGGACACTTTGAAGTTCTTAATATGGGCCCATCGGCTTACTTGACGATGGATGAAGTTGAGGGTGACATTATTGATGGCACTCGAATCACCTTCTCTGCTCGTGCAGAACACCTTAGCCAGCCTGATTTAGACCAAGACGGAAACCCAGACCCATTCGGGTACACATGGTCAATGTCTGGTTCTGAGATGGACCCACAGTTGGAAGCCTGCCTCGGCCAGCCTGATTGTACAGTTGACATGAATCTCATGTGGTTGGGCTCTCCAACAATGATTGTTACAGTAGTTGACCACTGGGGTGCCGATGCATCCGCACAGTTATCATTCAGCGTTTGGAATAACTTTTCCAATATTGATTCTGGTGATTGCTGGGATGCAGAATATGATATTCTGTATGCTGGAAGTATGCAGTTCACTGCACAATTTTCAGATGCTGATGCTGTAACGGACCAGACGCTAAGTGGTAGCCCGGGTTGGGATTCAATCTGCGCATTCAATATTGATGTGAGTGCACAACTTGCGCCATCAGATGTGAACAGTGAAGACTTGACTGTGAATCTAACCGCCGACCCGTCAGTTGGCCATTCCCTTTGGTATGAGGGTGGTACAGGATGGGTTGAGATGACAGGTACAACTCAATCTCAGGTTGATGCAGACACAATCAGTCTGTCATGGAGCAATGATGGTTCTCTACCATCTCGCTCATCATCTAGATATGCAGTATTCGCATCCGCTACTATTGGACAGCCACCACAGATTGGTATTGATTCCTTGGCCGCAACTCTAGGCGCTGCTGGTGTAATTGACCTTTCATGGGCAATTAACAACTCACAACTAATTGGTGCAAACGATTACGGTGTTTTGTATATCAATGACGATGGACCAGCCCTTGATGGCACACGCAGTACATTTGACTTGACCACAACAACTCACACAATTGCTGGAACACACGGCTCAACATACGAGTTCCTTGTGCGCGTAGAAAATGGTGAAGTTGGAACTGATGGTAACTCTCTGTATGGTACACCTGTTGACTCAGGAAGTGCAACTGCAGATGGTCAAGTTGATCCAACAGCAGGTGCTGCTGACCTTGATGCGACAAGTTCTGGTGAATCAAGCATTCACTTTACATGGACTTCCACTGATTCGTCAGATGTTAACCACTGGTTAATTTGCTGGTCACCAGCACAACACACATCGCTTGAGGTTTCAAGTCTAATTACTGCAAACAACTGCCACGAAACTTCTGATTCGAGCATGGATGTTACGATGGACAGACACTCAGGTTCTGGGGTCTTCTACTACTCAGTAGCAGCAGTTGATTCAGTTGGTAACATGGAGACAGCAGACTCCAGTGCAGGTTTGAGATTTACTGATGAGACTGGACCAGGCGTGAATGTTGACGACACCATCGGTGTTGAAGGTGGAGACGGAGAAATCCCAACCCAAGCTTGGATTGCAATCGGCATACTTGTCCTAGTGGCAGTTATCGCAGGAGCATTCATCCTAACCCGCGGTGGCGGCGAAGGCGATTCTGACGAGTTTGACTACTGAAGTTGAAACGGAAGAGAAAGCAAGCAAACACAAAGACCCGCATCAGCGGGAAACCCTCGGACAGGGGGCCCTAAGGGCCCCCTGTCCTTTTTTAATTTAAGAACGCAAAACTAGAAATCGATTAGTAAAAGGATAGAGATTGTGAACAGGTGAATCGATCATCAACCATAACCAGATTAACCGAATTTAACCAATAATAACTGATTATCGAGAAGTATCAAGTTGTTTGAAATAATAAAACCAATCAAAAATATTGGATATTTATATACAAAATGAGGTGGAATTATAACTAACTTTTGGCATTGGAAAAAGTGTTACAAAACGTTTGTACTACATTTTTTTTCGACTTTTTTTAACATTCAATAAGACCTCTGTACCTCATTCCAAAACATGGCATCAAAGGATACGTACCCATATCGTTATAGGCGCAACAAAGCGTGCCAAAGAGTGCCATACGACAGTTTGGGGTATGAACAATGGTGACAAACAAAAATAAAGTGACCTTTGGGGGCAGTTGGCTTTTGCTAACTCTCCTGATGATTGGAATGAGTTGGAGCGCTGCGGTTTCGCCGGTAACGGAGAAATTACAGACTTCTGAAAACGATGGGGCAGAGTCTATTGATGACCTGCTGACTCTACCGGATAATACAATTAATCCGGCAGATAATGATGAATTTGGATATGACAAAGGTGCCGAGCTAATCGGTTCCCGTACCGAAACCGCCAAAACCTTCCTGAAGGAAGATGGTGATTTCGAAGTTATTGTCTCTCCAGTGCCAGTCCATTACTTGGACGATGGTTCCTGGGAAGAGATAGACTTGACAATCGAGTCCAATGAAGGAGGATGGAGTGTAACACAGAACACATACGAAACCTACTTCGGAAACGATGCTCGTCAGGGTGTCCAAATGGTAGTTGATGGGCAAACCATTCGCTACGGTATTATGCCACAAGTAGTGGTTCTAGATGGCAACACGCTATCTCCAGAGCCTTACATGGCAAAGCCGAGCAGTGAGCCTATCGACGTTGGTGGGAATGTGATTAGGTATCCTATGATGACCGGCATTTCGCTTGATTACAAGGTAACTTCAACCCAGTTGAAGCAGAACCTTGTCATTCGAGAAGCACCAATTCTACTTGACCACCAGAAGGAGTCAGGATACTTCGGTATTGCAGAAACAATGATTCTGCCAGCCGGATATGCGATCTTCTTGGGTGAGTCACCAATTGCAGATGGAGAATTGGTTATGACTAACCAATCTCTCAGTATCCGCAATTTGGAGACAGGTGAGGAATTGGTAGCGATTCCGGCACCTCTCGTTGAGAGTATTGAGCCTTCAGAAGAAGGCCCTCACATCGGCGAGTACGTGATTCGGGTCGAGGGAGAGCAAGTTACTCTGACAACAGTTGTTGAGAATACATGGCTGATGGACAGTGATAATCGCTCGTTCCCTATTGCTATTGATCCAACTATGGATAAGGGTTCTCAGCGTGCTGGATATGCATACTACTACCGCATCACTCGATGGGGTTGGTACACATCCACATACGAATATGCATTCGCTAACTCTAACTTGGGGTATACTTGCAGAGGTTCAGGTTCTTCTTCTAACACCTGTACATCGGGCAGTTACACCTGGTACTACCGATATACTTGGTATCGCTTTGACTTTAACAGCGCGTTACCAACTGGTGCGACTGTTAACAGCGTAGATTTCAAATCTAGCGTTGGTAGATATCAGAGTGGGGCACGTAATTTCGAAGTTGCTGTACTGAAATCTGGCTCTAGTCAATCTAGTAATATGATTGATCCGAGTAGTTACCTATACAGTAGTGGTAGATATTTGAATCGCTATATTAGAAACAGCGCAGCTTCGTCTTCGTCCACGACATTAAGTGACCCAGGTTACTATTGGAGTGGCGGTAGCGTACGGTCCATCGGAATGAACACAAATGGAGTCGATGACGTACAAGATGCAGTTGACGGTAACGGAGCAGGTTCAAGCGGAAACATTCTTGGATTAGGTCTGAGAAATACCGCTAATGCACCGTTCTGGTATTGGTGTAGTACTGGTTACTACAGTTACTATGGGTGCACAAGTGCAGCCAAGTATCCACATTTGCATCTGGATTACAGTGGCGGTTCTGATACCGCACCTCCAGAGGACACATTTGTGGCTTATACCGGCCTCATAACACACCGTGCAGAGCAGAGAACTTTCTGGATCAGTCTACGTGACGTAACTGGTGTTGATACCACATCTAGTGGTGGTCCATCACTAAGTTACAGTGTTGACAACGGTAGTTGGACCAATGTCCATGCTACCACCTTAGGTACTTGTCTTGCTGGTTACTGGTGTAATTTCCGAGCCGTAATACCTGCGGTTCAGGATGAAGAATATGTTGAATATTTCTGGGCATTCCAGGACTTGAAAGGTACACTTGCCGGAACAACCGGTAATCCCAATTTCAAGACCTTGCCCTTAGGAGGAACTGGTACCCCAAGCAGTGTAACTGCTCCAAGTTCCCCTTACAACTATTTCGTGCAAGCAGATGAGAATGCAGATGCTTTCAGTAGTGATGGAACTGGTAACACCAAGTGGCAACTAAAGATTGACGCATTAACCAATTACCGATACTATTCGGTTTATCGATACATGGATGAGCAACTTACATACTACGAAGATACCCAAGAATACATTTGGGAGTATGATACTTCTGCATGTGGCACAGGTAATAACCAGTGTTTCAACACTAATGCAGCCTACCAAATGAGGTACAGCCCAGCCACCGACAATGGCGGATACTCTTACAGTAATTGTGCTGCGTCTGCAACCTGTAAAGTGACAGATGCAAAAGCATCTGGCTTGACACTAAGTGGAACTGACGGCCCAGGCATGTCCACCATCTGGTGGTACAATGCCGCAGAAGGCGCATTCACAATGGTCGGATTAGGTGATGAAACTGGAATTGACCAACCTGTCACAAGCGCAGCAGTAGGTTCTAATGGCGGTGGTCGTAATTGCGATGACTGTTACTCAGCAGTACCTATTCCTGGTGACATCACCATGAAGTTCGGTTCTTTGAATGTTAACGCAAGTTACACATCAAGCCGCAACACAAGAAACCATTTCTGTGTTAACAGCAACAACCATCCACTGTACTTCTTGAGCAGCAGCAGCAGTAATCCTTACTGCCTCTACTCATACAGTACCTACCGCTATGACCGCCAATTCAACGGCTGGATGGCTCCAGGTTACGATGGTCGTTGGTCTTCAAACACTATAATCATGCAAAAGGTAAGCCCAGTTAGGCCAATGCCTGATATCTATCCACCAACCTTTGATCACACTGGATTGATGGATACTCACAGTGAGGATGACAGGACAGTAACAGTAGGCATAGCAGATGCTGGAGACCCTCCAACAGGTGTGAATGTTTCAACTGGTGTAGATGCAAATGGTGTCCTTGAAGGACCACATCTTCTGTACCGTGTATTCAATGATACTAGCCAGTCATGGGGTAATTGGGTTACTCGCGCAATGTCGCAGGAAGCAGGCAAGACTCGCTCTCAGTGCGAATTGGCTCCTTGCGATTGGTCGGCAAACATTCCAGGCACAGACCGTGAGAACACTGTTGAATACAGTATTCACGCACAGGATAACAACAACAACTGGAACAACGCCACTGCTACGAGTTATCAAATTGGAACGCCAACTCAGGTATTTACCGTTGAGTGGCATGACATGAATTGCGGATTTGGTCAACAATACAAGTGCTCTTATCAAATTAAGATGTACGATGTGACCAATGAAATTGAGTATCATTACGATACTGGTTCAAGTGCTTACTATGATTACGAGAATATCGGATATCAAAAGGGTGGTTCAACAGCCATTGGTGCATCTCTAAGAGAGAGAGGCCCTGGATATATTGCTGGTGCAAACCCATATGATTACAACTACCGAATTGCAACAGATGGTAACAACCATGCTAATGAGAGGATGACAGTAGGTATGACTGAATTGTACAACTACGATGAAGTCTTTACTGGTAATAGCAACGGATATCCATACACATACTACTGCACACGATACTGGTATAACTACCGAAATCAGTGTGGAGATGTTATTGACATCCCAACAGGATTCGATATTGATTACTTCGGTACTACATACAGTGGTAACAGTAGTCACAAGATGCACGTAATCCGCCACGGTGGCGCAGCTTTCAGTACATCAACATCAACAACACCGATGCAGATGGCGTACTATGGTTGGGGTGGCTATTGGCCTGAAATGCCTAACACTGGTTCATACATCCGTAACGCACAACTTACACCTTGGTTTGGTTACTATGGTGCATACTACTGCTACAACTCTGGAAGCAATGAATGCAGTATCCGCACAAAGACCATCCCATTCGATGGTGCTGGCATGGATGTCTACGCAGATATTACTCAAGACACAATATGGGACTTAGAAATGAGTCCAATTCGTGTTGTGCCAAGCGGTGATTATCTACGTGTAACAGCCAACCTAGTGATTGATGCAGGTGTCGAAGTTCAATTCGCACCCGGTAAAGGAATAGATATGGCGGGGACATGTTCTCGCTTGACTACTCAAGGAAATGCAACCCACCCAGTGACAATTACCAATCTTGGTAACTCAGACGGTAAAGGTTTTGCATTCACTAGCGGTTGTTCAGAAACTGATGACAGGCACATGTTCAACAACACTGACTTCAGCAACTTAGATGTTGCAATCAGTGCAGGTAGCCGCCACGGTAGTGCCCCTCACCATAATGGGAATGTGGGTAACTTCACCTTGGATACTGTCACATTTACGGATGTAGGCACAGCAATCAAGCACGGTTCAGGAACAGGTACTGGTTTTGATCTCTCTGGAGTTTCAATAACCAATGCAACTAACTCTTGTATCGACTTGCCTGATGACTCCGGATTAACATGGTTAGAAGGTTCGGCAACGAACTGTAACATGGGTAGTTCATCTACTGAAGGTGCAATCAAGACTGGTGACGGAAGCAACATCTACCTTGAGAATCTAACTATTACAGATTCAGCACACAACGGTATCATTGGTGAAGCAACTTCGATACATGCTAGCAACGTTAGTATGTCGACAAGTGGGCTATCAAGCACACAAGTTGGTGGAACTGGTCTCGGCCAAACATCTCTAGCAACCTCTGGAACAAGTTTGTTTGCTAACAATATTGATGCAGCAGGATATGCAAATGCTGTAGTATCATATGCTACAGATAGTATGTCATTAACCGATATTAGTGGAGGCTCAATCTCGTTGGCTCCAGGTGGTACCGCAGGTACTGTTCTTGGTGACTCAGGTTGGTCCGCTAGCGGAATTACCAGTACTGGTAATATGGTGATGTCAAGGACTACTCCTGGCTCAATGTCAAATGTAGACCTTGATGGATTCCTCCGCATGGATGGAACTGCAGCAAGCGGTGACTTAGTGTCAATCACAGGTCTAGCCGCTGACTCAATTTCAATCGCTGGATGCGGTTGGAATGTTCGAGCAGATGACGCTGACCTTGGTGATTCAACCAACGACGTTAAGGTAACTGCTTCGTGCACATCAAGTAGTGCTTCAAGCACATTGACCATCGCAGGTGGTACAATGGACGGTAGTTCCTCTAACGCGAACATCATTTATGCTCGTAATGCAAAGGTTACAGTCGCAGATGTGGCAATAACTGGTCAACTCGCTTCGGGCGCGCACATGGCAGTGTCTAGTACCAACGGTGATGTTAGATTAATCGGAGTTTCATTCAATACCAACGATTGCGCTAATGCAAATGGTTGGACAGGAATGACTGACTGTTCGGTTGATGTTTCATCATCCTCAGGTGCGGCTTATGTCGGTGGTACTGCTCAAGTTGGAGCATACCGTGTAATGAACTTCGTGCCAGTATTTGTTGCTGACCACTCAGTTACTACAACTACAGTGAGCGCTTCGGGTACATGCCCGGGTGCTGCTTGTGTAGTTTCTGATATCACATCAGTTGGCTCAGCTAGTACTGATAGTACTGGAAACGCAACTGTTTGGTTGCTCCAAGATAAGTTAGGAGCAGTCACAGGTAGCGGAGCAGCAGTTACTGACTCGTACACAGACCACCGAATCGCCATTGCTGGCGGTGCAGGTCAGAACGAGACAGGACCAGCTGACGCATGGTATTCATCAACATGTCTGATTAACGGCATGGATTGTTCCATGCCGCTAAGTCCAGGTGATCAAGTCTACATTAAGTTGGAAGCGTTCCCACAAGATTGGAACGGCGCAACTAAGAATTGTGGATTCTTGAATACAAACACATCTGTATCTAATGGCTACTATCTATACACAATGCAAATCATTACTCTATCAACTGACTTAGTTATCGACGGGTGCAAGTTGCACCTGAATGGTACAAAGATAATGATCAACCGCACAGCCAACAACAACCCAACAATCACTATCGAGAACGGAGGCGAACTACTGCTCTCCGAAGGTGGTGGCGAAGTTGGTAACATGAAGGCAGTGAGCAGCGCTTACGGCTGGGAGATGGATATCCAAGACGGCGGTACTTTCGTTGTAGATAATGGATACATTCGAGATATGCATCAGAACTCCAATACTGGAGGGGCGATGAATGTCGGTGATGGAACGCTTGAGTTGAAGAATGGTGCCGTAGTTTACGGTAGTCAAACAACCTCTGCGACAATGGCAACCATCAAGGTTGACGGTGGAACTCTGATAGTTAACGATGCGAGTGTATACAATGCACAGCAGACTGGTGTTGGTATTTGGATAGAAAATTCCGGAACTAGCGCCATTCAGAACATCGGTGTATCGGGCGCGGACACAGGTATTGTGATCAAGGATGCAGCCCCAGCAATTGATGGCTTCACCCTCAATGATAACACAGTTGGTGTAAAAATTGACGGCGGAATGACACTACCTAGTATCTACCGCTCAACTCTACTATCAGGTCAGGCACCTGGTTGGGAAACTTACGAATTTGATTTGTCCGGATTGGCAGATAATTACAATTACATCCAATTTGGTTTCAACAATGTGTACATGGGCGGAAACGTTCACCCACGATACAACTACTACACAAGTCGTTACTTCGCAATACACGACCGAATGCGCATGGCAGTCAATGATGGAATTGATGACGATGCAAACGGTGTTGGCGATGAGGTTGAGAATTTCACAATGGACGCTGCAGGTAAATTAATGACTGGATATTATCATTCAGGCGATTCATCAAACCTTGGTGACAGGAACAATCCAGACCACCCATCAAGAAACGATGGATGGGCTCGTTACGACTGTAACTACTACGGTTACCAATACAGCCCAGGTGGTTCCTATCAGTATGGTTACTACTACTACATGAACAACTACGGACCTTACACACAAGGTAACACCAACTACTACGGTGCAAATGCTTACCCAAGCGACTTCGGTTTCACTATCGAGAAGGCAGAGGGTCTGACAGGTTCTCAGAACTACTACCCGTACGAGTACTGGGGTTACTACTACAACTCATACCATGGCGGATATGGTGACTTTATGCCACCAGAAGGTTACAATGGTCTATGGGGTAGCTACAACGTATGTCTTTCATACGCATACCGTTACCAAACACCTACACCTAATGGATGGCAAATGCATTGGCCGATTGTTGATGTAAGTGACTCAAGTGTATCTGAAGTCAAAGCATACATGGATATCATGCACAACTACGCAGATTACTACGGTGACCGATATGACTTCGTATTCCGTGGTGGAAGCGACATCAATGATTTGATGGATGCAAACTGGGGCAGAGAATTTGGAACTGCTTCATTAGCAAACGGTGTGATTGATGGTGCCGATACAGGTATCCACATTGCTGGCAACTATGCTGCAGGTGGTCTTAGCACTATTACAGTCAATGACCCTGTGGATGAAGGTGTATTGGTTGACGGCACATCTAGTGTTGAATTAGATGGCTTAACAGTCAACAATGGTCGCTACGGTGTCCGTACAACAAGTGCGGCCGGTGGCTCACTTGAATTGACTAACGCAGTTCTAGACAACCAATCGCAAGATGGTATTGTTCTATCAAGTGGTCTCAAGATGGACCTAAGTGGTGCAATCACCAATGCTGCAGGTGCAGCAATCAATGTTCTATCAACGAGTTCCAAGGACTGGGATTTCAATAGCCTATCATTGACGAGTAACAATATTGCTCTCAATAACGATGGTTCAGGAGAAGTTACCTGTACTGATTGTACTACTGGTTCTAATACGAACGATGTAGTGACGTCAGGTTTGGTTACGTGGGTCGAAGGAGATATTGATCTAGCCACGGTGAGCGCAACCGGTTCTGGAATTTTACAGAGAGCCAGATTAGTGGATGTGACCGTCACAGCAGATGGTAGCGGTGTCGATTCAACAGGAGTAATCTTGATTGATGTAGATAGTAAACGAGTGGGCTCAGGTGAAACTGATAGCACAGGCACGGTTAACGACATGATGTTCTTCACCAATTATGTTGATTCTTCGGGATTAACGGTTGTTAATTTAGCAGGATATCGGGTGATGAGTGTAGCGAAGGTCGCATACAGCACTACTGTTGCTGACTTCAGATACGCTGTCGTGGGGGTGACCTTGGTTGATGGACCAGGTAACTCTGAAACGGTAGCACTGACGGATAGCTTTGACGCACGTGTGTGTTATAGTTGGACTTCAACAGCCTACAAAGTTCTACAAGCTTGTGCGGGTAGTCACTATATTGGCACAGGAAGTTCAAGAACCAAGAGTAATGGTAACGGTGGTTCGATCACCGAATATGGTTACTTTGGTGCGATGCCGACTGACATGAAGAACAAAGCGATTCTGATAGACTCGCCTTACGCATACACAAGTTCGTCTGGAGCATCATTCAATGGCTCAACAGTCATTGTCAGTGGATTCTACAACGATGAATGGTCTGACTTGTATGTGAGTGGGTATTCAGGTGATGTATACTTAGATGATACGACGTGGGCAGCAATTAGTCCGAAGGATACAGCAAACTTCAACCTCGGATATTACGGTGGTTACAATTACGGTAACTTCTTCGTTAATGATTCGACGCTGATTAACATTGGTGCAATTGGAAGTGGTGCCGGTTATTACAACCGTAACCCGGAGATGCATGTTACTAACAGCGTGTTAGTATCATACTCTCAATTGACTGATGTACAGTCTGTCTATCCCCAAGAAATCTGTATCCAGTCAGCTGGTACAGATTATGGTGACTGGATTGTTGATAACAACACAATGTACGACTGTACTGTTGGAATCATGATTTACTCTAACTACTACGCAACCAGCCCTGCCTATGGTGGATCTGGAACAGATGGTGCACGCTGGAGTAACAACACAATGTATGACAGCACATACCTACCAATGTGGATTTACCTACAATCTGATGCAGATGACTTGCTTATTGATAACAACACAGTAACGGGCTCTAAGAGAGTACAATACGGTGTCTACGCACAAGACAATCGTCTGAACAGTGTAGAGATTCGCAATAACACTCTGGTGACAGCTGACGAACCTATCTACATGCGTAATGCTAAGAAGTGGGATATCAACAACAACACGATCTATGGTGATTCATACTCAGCCCACTCTGGTATTTATGTCAGAAACGGTCATGGTTCAATTGCAGATAACACACTGATTGATGCAGATGGTGGAATCAACGTTTACGGTGTCCGCTCTGGATTTGATGTGGATATCTCAAGAAACACTATTGGTGCATCTGGTGGACGTGTTTCACCAACTGCAACAGGTATCTACCTAGAGAACTGTGGACTTGCAGAAGTCACAATGGCAGGAAACCATGTCAGCACAACATCTAACGCTCTATTGTCAGATGGTTGTGACGTATCTGATGTTGGCAGCACATTCGCCAGCGCAGGTGGTTCAGCATCACAGATTCATTCTGTGAACATTGAGGCAGCTCAGTTTAATCCAACTATTAAGAACATCAGCACTGGTGATACTGTACGATGGATATTGACTCAATACAACAGTAACCCTAGCAACTACCAGCACTCAACAACCAGTAACACATCTGGAATTTGGGACAGTGGTGCAATGAACTTGGGCTCAACATTTGCTCATACGTTCACAACTGCAGGTACTTACGAGTACCATTGCACTCTCCACAGTTTCATGAGTGGTGTAGTCAATGTAGTCGCTAGTTCTGGTGGTAGCAACTTACAGACATACGGAATTGACATCCTTGACGGAAGCGAAGACATCTCCCTTGATGGTACGACCATCGGCGGATTTAGCCTAGCATACCGACAAGACGGTGGCTCTCTCAATGTAGAGGGCGGTTCAGTTGTCACTGGTGACAACGGCTTTGACTTGACTAATGTTGACGTAACTGTTGACGGTCTAAGTGTCTCTGCAGATAGTGGATTTGGTATCGGTTTGGATGTTACATCTGACACTGGTCGCCACACACTAGATGTTGCAAACATGGATACAACTGGTGGCATTGGTATGCTAGCAGATGGTCACGATGATTTCCGCTGGAATGGTGGAGACTCAACTGCAACTACAACTCTGAAGACACTTAGTGGCGCATCAGGTACGATTGAGAACATGACCGTAACAACAAATGGTCCATGGAGATCCAACCACGGTGCAAGTTTGACCCAGATTAATGCTGGAGCATACTCAACCATTACCAGTGTTGGTAACACACTCAACGAGAGTATGTTGACCATTGGAACTAGTGCGGTCATTCACGAGGGTAACCTCCTTGACCTAACAGTTACACACATGGGTGGAGCAGCAAGCAACGTTGGATTATTGATTAAGTCAACCGACCTTGGTCGCTCAGAATACGTCAGCCCATCGTGGCGCTCTAACATCATCTCCGTTGGAGAAGGTGCAGGTGGCGCAGCGGCAGTTACTGACTGGTTCGTAAGCCATCCACTTGGAGGCTACAACATTGCAGACGATGCAATGCCTGGTCCAGTTGCGGTCAACCCTGACCCAACTAGCCAAGCAATGGGATACATGACTTGGGATAACTCAAATCTGTACATCATGCTGACTGGTGTGACCTTCATGGTCACAGACGGTATGTGGTATCTTGATACCCAGCAAGGTGGTTCAAACGTTGGCGACAATTGGTATGTCAGTCATAATCTGCCATTCGAGGCAGACTATATGCTATGGGCAGAAGACCGTGTAAACTGGGGTATCCGCAAGGTTATGCCTGGTGGCAACTGGGTCGATGTTACAGCAGCATGTACTGGTATGCAAGCAGCACCAGGATTTGGTTATCCAGGAGCCACCCCAACATGGAGTGGTATCTCTGAATTCGCAATCCCATGGGACTGTATTGGAAGCCCAACTGGTCGAATCAAGACTCTAGCAATCATCCAGGCCGAGTCCTCTGGTCACGTGCTTGGTGTTTATCCACCACAGCCATTTAATCAGACTAGTGGCGCTGCTCAGACATTCGGTGACTTCGGTACACTGCAATTGACTGGTGGCGATTTGGCTGATGGTACTCTAGACGATTACCTGCTAATCCACCGAACTTTCACAGCAACTGGCGCAACAACACCTCGCGCATACGATGTAACTGTTAAGGTAAGAGATGCAGATAACATCTATTGGGACTGGGGAACACATAGTTCTCTGGCAATGGATCAGAATCAGGATATCACGATAGATATCTTACGTGCAAAGCCAGTCATTGCTGACTTGGTTGATGTATCATACGATGAAGATTCAGGTACACATACAGTGAGTTTGACCAGTAAGGCTGCAGATTATCAGCAACCATCGAGTACACTGTCATGGACTGTAACTAATGATGCTACAAACCCAAGCAATGCAACATCGCCATACGCATATGATTTGACAGGTCAAACAATGACCATCACTCCAGATGCGAATGAGTTTGGTAACCAGAGACTATACCTGGTTGTCACAGATGGACACGGCTTGTACAGCAGTCAGTCAATGCTTGTTGGTGTAGAGAACGTCAATGACGCTCCAGTAATCAACAACCCACGACACTCAGCAGGTCTACCAGTATTTACTGAAGGCATTGATGCTAACGGTAATGCGGTCTACAACTCCTATGACGAACCTCAAAGGCCACATCCAGTGACCGGCGAAGAGCGTGGCTGGGATTTGCTAACCAAGTTCTTGGGAGGCTCATCTGGTGAAGGATTTGTTCAAGATTTGGGAATCGGTGACGGTCTAGCTAATGAGCAAGACAGGAATGCTGACAACAATACTGAGCAAGCACCTCAAACCTACACATGGACAGCAGTTACTGACCCAGTAGATTGTACACCATTCGATGTAAGCATTAACGGCGGAACCACTCTAGAAATTGACCTCAATGAGGCAAGTGAAGATGGTGGAACCTGTAACATCGTATTGGATCTTTCAGACGGTGCGTCAATCAATGATGCTGCGGCAACAATCAGCGTACCATTTACAGTACAACCAACTAACGATAATACTCGTATTATCCTATGGGATGTAAATAACGGCTCAGTCATCCAGACTCTAGCCCAAGATGGTACAGCAGATACAATCCGTTCAACTGGTACTTGCGCTGATTGTGAGGAAGATACCTGGTGGTGGTCTGTAGATGAGGACACAGAAGACTCTGACCTACTAACAATTGATCTGACCGACATGATGAGCGATAACGATAACACCAATGAGCAACTATATTGGACAATCGATAACTCTCAGTACTACACTGACAAGTGTCAATACACAAACTACTTCTCAGTAGATATTGACAATGCAGCGCACACAATGGAAATCGATTTGATTCCTGATGCAACCACAGATGCAACAAGCAGCGAGTGGGATATGCTACAGGATGCAGATGGTGATGGAATACCAGATGATGGAATTCACCAGAAGGCACCATTATCTGGTGACTACTGTTTGATGAACTTGATTCTTTGGGATTCTCCTGATGATGCAATACCAGCACAGTACGATTACGTACAGTCAGATGCTTGTAATGTTCTTGCAACTGATGGTGATGCAACTACTAACTGTTACTCACAGACAAGCAGCGAACATAAGATACTCATCAATGTTCACAACATAGAGGAATTGCGACCAGACTACAACTTCAACGAAGTGCGTGTGTCCCCTGATCCGTTTGATTTCAAGGGAATAGACGGTGTTCTGCGTGAGACTATGGTACCTGTATCAGTTAACCTACAGCATACCGATGGAGATGCTCCAATCAACTCAGATGGAACATACAAGTATCTCTACGATTTGCAAGTATCATTCTGGGTCGTTGACACAGATTGTATATCAGGAGGCTGTGACGGTAATTACCAGAGCAGTGTGAGACTTGGAAGTAATGGTCCAGGAAATGGTGATCTAGCACTACCAGATTTCGGTTCAGCAGTTGAGGTTGGAAATTATGTCAGACTGAACAAGACATCTGAGGATGTTCGTGTGTACGTAGACATAATGACAGTGAATCCATACACTGGTCAATACACTGACGGTACAAAGTACGAGAGACCAGCTCTAGAAGAGAAGAACTGGCCAGACAATGCAATGTTTGCTAAAGCAACCAACAGCGAGTTACCACTCATTGTGGAGACCAAGGCAGCACAGGCTGTTGCTTCGTTCGCTCCAACATTGATGGCAATCGGCCTAGTCGGCGTATTTGTTGGTGCTCTACTCAGCCGCTCTCGAGCGGAAGAAGACGTGGAAGAATTCGAGGAGGAATCAATGATTGACGATGACCGTGCAGTTAGCCCAGTTATCGCAACCATCCTTCTTGTTGCAATCACAGTCGTCTTGGCTGGTGTAATCTACGTGTGGGCAGGCTCACTCGCAGACACCAGTGTCAAGGGCACACCAAGGTTGACCTTCTCAGCAGAAGCAATTACTGTACAAGAGATCAGTGGACTACAACAGGACCAATGGCACTGGAGAGTTACCACATCATATGCAGCTACAGACTTAGCCACTCAAGCAGTGACAGTCTCTGTATTGTGGACCAATGCTAGTGGACAGCAAGTGTACAAGACTGCACTTGCACCTGGTGGTGGAGATGAAGAGAATGTGTACGGGTTCGCTCCTCGTAACAGCGAGAATATGGTAACCTTCTGGGATGACATATCTCACTGTGAGAAAGATGGTGCACCTTGTATCACAACATTCGGACCTGGTGACAGAATTTTCATCAGAATGACTGACAATGACGGTCTCATTGACTCGGCAACGATTGATATCCAGTACGAATTGCCTGGCGGCGCTGCGTACATGTTGAAGCAGTACAGTGCATCACCAACCAGCATCCGCTGAAGTGTGTAATACGAAGCGCCTTCGGGCGCTGAATGCAGGGATGCTTGGGGGCTTTGGCCCCTGAGCACCCGACCTTCCGTTGCAGAGCGTAAGCTCTGTATCCGGTAAGGCTGATTTGGCCCCGCCTCTGTTCGGCATCTGCTGAGCGGTGGTGGGGCCTTTTCTCATTTTGAGGCTTTAATTGTTAATATTAAGGCATAAATTACACTTTTTCGCCATCAATAGTCTGACAATGAAATGAAGTAACACAGCAGTTGAATCATTCCATTCATAAGAGACCATCACAACCGCAACATGAGTTGTGAGCATGGAATTACGAGCGGTTGTATTCGATTGTGATGGTGTGCTCATAGACACCATCTCTTCGTGGCGCATTATTCACGAACATTTTGGCACTAATAGTGGACCTATGTTAGACCAATTCCTAAAGGGGGGAATTTCTGATGAAGAGTTCATGGCTGATGATATCCAACACTGGAAGGGAGTTAATCCAAAAATCCATCGAGATGAATTAATACGTTGTTACCAAGGTGTAAACCTAAATCCTGGTGCTAGAGATTTGGTGGATGCTCTCAAAGAGAGGGGTGTGGCTGTGGCCATCGTAAGTGCGGGTGTAGATTTGCTAATAGGCTCAATTGCTCAAATGTTGCAAGTTGATGACTGGGTTGCAAATGGCTTCGAGTATGATGAACAAGGTTTCCTTCAAGATGAGGGTGTGGTGAGAGTTCCTGCTCACTACAAAGGAGATATGGTTGAGAAGTTGTGCCGTATCAATAACCTTGAGCCAGAGCAGATCTGTTCGGTTGGTGACAATCATACCGACCTTTCAATGATGATTACTGGCAGTAGATTCATTGGATTTAATCCAAGCAAAGAAATGGCCTTCGAGGGCTTTCAAGAAGCTGGTGTACCTATTGTTGAGGGTAATGATTGCCGCAACCTTTGGCCACATCTTTTTCCAGGGGAATCATTCCCTTCGGAACTTTAGATTGTTCCGCCTTAAGCAAATGGTACTGAAGCAGTCTTGTGTGTATTCAAATTGACAACAGTTAGAATACAAGGTTTTGGCTGGAATCCAAGCATTCGCATGTATCCAGTCTGGTCTTGCCAAGTGCTACTTTGAATCAATGTACTTCCTTTGTAATCCCCACAGTAATGTCCATGCACGTGTCCTGTGACAAAGATGTCTGGAATCTCCTCAATCACCATGTGGTCCTCTGGTTCTGGCGATAGTGGGGTTTTACCGCCCCAAGATGGCGCTAAATGGCGTCTCTCCAACATTTCTTGCATAGCAACCTCTGGTTTGCTGAATGTAACGTGTTTTATTGATGATACAAAGTCCATGATGCTCACCCCGTGATAGGAAAGAGTACGCACCCCGTGAAGGCTGAAATCACAAGGATTACCGACAAATGTGGCACTGTTGAAATATTGTTGAATCATTGGGTCTAGAGAAGGTTGTGGTTCAGCAGGGCGAACCGCATCATGGTTACCTGGGAGGATGATGGTCTCCACCCAATCGGGTAATAACTCGGTTAGACGAGCCACTTCTTCGTACTGTTTGTAGATGTCAACAATCTCTAATTCTTTGTCTTGGTCCTTGTAAATCCCCACTCCATCAACAGCATCACCTGAGAGAACTAGATATTTG